>JACCED011306627.1_pt1 | contig 10542 bp, 8 predicted proteins | sample 7455021 | NCBI WGS metagenome assembly JACCED01 (sample SAMN15323456, study PRJNA562643) | freshwater metagenome | isolation source: river surface water | place: USA:Blue River Watershed | collected 2017-08-19 | reverse complement strand
GTCAGACGTATTGAGTGAGTATTTTAGTGTCGTAGGCTCTACATCAAGAATTGACGATGCGAGAGCCTTGTATGAATCTATACCCCGTTCTTTAGATAGTCATGGGCCTGCGCAATCAATTGGCGACCTAAATCAAGTTTTATTCAAGCCATATCCGCAATCTCAATTGCCCAAGCTAGATGTGAAGTATGAATCTTTGCATCAATTGTACTTACGCAGGCGATCCGTAAGATGGTTTCAGGATAGATGCGTTTCCTACGATCTTATAAGGATGGCGGCCAATAGTGCGTCGTACGCGCCATCGGCGTGCAACAGACAGCCATACAGATTTTTATTTTGTGGTGACAAAAATAGAGCTGTCGAGATTTCTAAATGCGCAGGTGGCACCGCGGGGTTTGCAGAGAATTTGCCATCTATCGTAATTGTGATTGGAGATTTATCCGCATATCCATTTGAACGCGATCGGCATTTAATTTATATCGACAGCTCTCTCGCCGCAATGCAATTCATGCTCGCTCTAGAGACCCTCGGCTTGTCTTCTTGTAGCATAAATTGGCCAGATGTAACTTCCAGTGAAGAGAGGCTAAGAAGAATTGTCAATCTTAAAATCTACGAACGCGTGGTGATGCTCATAGCAGTAGGCTATGCTGATGAAGAAGGTGGGATTCCGTATTCACAGAAAAAATCCAATAACTTGGTATTAGAAGATATAAGTTCATGATCATTGAAATCAGAAAAACAGGTTTTCAAAATAAAGGTGCGGAGCTGATGCTGCATGCAGTAATTCAGCAGGTTCGAGAGAAATTTCCCGATGCCAAGTTAACAATGGCGCCGATCACGGGTGGATCATCTGATACATTCGAGAAGATGGCTTCCCTTAAATTGTATCCAAAGGCTTTTTTTTGGCGATATGGCTTTGACTTTGGTCGCTTAGCCTCGATTATACCTAAAAAATTACGTCAACTTTACGGCATTGTTCTAACAGAGGATATAGACGTTATTCTAGATGCTGCAGGTTTTTCGTATAGTGATCAGTGGGGAGCGAATTCAAGTAGAGAACTAGCGTCTTCGAGCAAAATATGGAAAAGGGAGGGTGCAAAACTAATACTGCTGCCTCAAGCATTCGGGCCTTTCGAAGATCTGAGAGTAAGAAAGTACATCAAAGAGTGGGTGGCGAATGCTAGTCTCATTTTCGCTCGCGAAGAAGATTCTTACAATCATCTTACTGCAGTTGTCGGTCCTCTTGAAAAGATTCAAGTATCTCCTGATTTCACCAATCTAGTTTCTGGCTCTTTGCCGCCTAATTATGATCCGAGCAATAAGCGCATTGCTATAATACCGAACTACAGAATGTTAGATAAAACGTCTTCAGCTGATAGCGCCAGGTATCTACCGCTTTTAATTTTAATAGTGAAATATATATTGGACCAGGGAGGGAGTCCTTTTGTTCTGGTCCACGAGAGCGGTAAGGATATGGTGCTTGCTGAGAAAATATGTGAGTCAGTTGGGGAGATTCCAATAGTAAGCGAAAGTAATCCATTGCATATAAAGGGCATTATCGGACTATGCGATGCAACTATTGGCAGTCGTTTTCATGGGCTAGTTAGTGCACTTTCTCAGGGCGTGCCGTCCCTGGCGACAGGGTGGAGTCACAAGTACCGCAGACTTTTTGATGACTATGGCTTTCCAGAGGGAATGATTGATGTCAAAGCCAGCGACGAAGAAGTTTGCAGAAAGCTCGATCTAGTTATCAGTCCCCATATAGCTTACGAAATTCGTGAAAAATTAAACCTCAAGTCAGAGTTGCTGAAACAAAGAACAAAAAATATGTGGAGCTGTATATTCAAAGAAATAGAGAATATTAATTGAAAATTGCAATTGTAACTCCCTCTTTTAATGGCGGGGGTGCTGAAAGAATAGCTGTAAATCTAGCGAATTATTATGCTCGGGAAGGGCATGAAGTTCATATGGTGGTTTTTAGATCGGTTGGGCCCTATGTAAAGGATTTATCAATTGACTTGAAATTACATGAAATAAATTCTGAGGGGGGCTTTCCAATTCTAAAAGTACTTACCGTCTTAATGAGGGTAAAGCCAAATGCGACTCTGTCTGTCATTCGAGGATCCAATATTGTAGTAGGGTTTGCTGGATTTTTTCTTGCTAGTAGAATTGTTTTTCGGGAAGCAAGTACCATGAACTCTGTCCTGTTGATGGGCAGATTGAAGTCCGCAATTTATAGAACACTAATGCGAATATCTTATTCTCGAGCAGATCTCGTCATTGCAAACTCAGATGACACGAAGTCAGATTTGGTTAATTTTGGAATTTTAAGATCGGAAAAGTGCGTGGTGATAGGGAATCCAGTTCTCCCCTGTGATTTCTTCAGGAAGTCAATGGAGCAAGTTGATTCACACTTATTTCGTGATCCCTCCTTTAAAATCGTACTCGCCGTTGGTCGATTGCATAAACTGAAGAATCATTCCTTGTTAATAAGGGCTTTTGCATACGTCTATAGTAATATGCCGAATGCACGACTTCTGATTGTTGGTGATGGAGAAGAGCGTAGTAATCTAGTTTCGCTAGTTGCGTCTCTGAATCTCTCTGACGTAGTTGAGATTTTATCATTTCAATTAAATCCATTCCCTTATTATAGAAACGCTGATGTGTTCGTGCTTACTTCCGATTGGGAGGGGTTCGGAAACGTTATCGTTGAGGCAATGGCATGTGACACTCCCATTATCGCAACGGACTGTCCTGGTGGTCCTAGCATGATCACAAACAATGGCGAGTTCGGGGTGCTGGTACCTACTGGCGATATTGAGGCCCTGTCTAATGCAATACTATCTGAGCTTCGCTTTCCTAAAGATTTGCAGAGAAGACACAAGGCCAAAGAGCGCGCGCTACAATTTGGTGTTCAAGCTATTGCTGCTCAATACCTTTCTGCGCTCTTAGGAGATTTACAATGAACCCATTTCGAATGAACTGGGTGTTGGCAAGCTAGTAATAATTTGTTTCCTGGCTTTTTCACTAGATCGACTATTCTGGCGTCTAGATCGTCAATTCCATGTGGCTAATAAACCGATTCTAATAATGTCAAAAGCTTTTGGTCGCCGTAATAAATTTGCCGAATGGGGATTTTAAGCAAGTGGTCAATTATTGCCGGCTAATTAATGTTTCTCTTCTAGGTCGGATGTTTGGCGTGATTTTCGCCATTCTTTTCTTGAGTGGAAACTTCTCGATTATAATTCTTGGTCTTCCCATTGAAATTAGATTTGTAATCATGGTGTTTGCGATTTCTGCATTAATTCTACTAGCAAGTCTTGGCTGTCGATTCTTTTTGCCTAGGATGAGTTTTGGGCTTATTCTTAGTTTAGGGCTTGTTAGCTTTTTGATTGTTACATCTAGTTGGAGTTCGAACTTCGATCAGGCTGCTATTGAATTGGATGATTTGATATTCATGCTATTGATTTCAATTTTAGCCTTGGTTGGATTTCAAAGTTTTCCTGGAGCGGTCAGTGCTTCCATGGCAACTATACTCACCTTTGCTTTGGTTTACTCTGTTGTAGCCATTGCAACTTCTATAATTACAGGGGGGAGAGGAAGTATTCTAGTTGGTGGTCCAAATGTTGCGACTAGAGTAATGTTTTTCGGGATAATATCCTTGCTATATTTTAACGCTGTTGAAAGGCGATCTTCGCTACTATTTTTCATACCGATTATATTCGCAGGGATTATTTCTATTGGATCAAGAGGTGGAATAGTTGGTGCTTCTATGGCGTTGCTGATTTACTTCTTAATAGGACTCTTGAAAGGGCATCTAAAGTTTCCCACAGTTAATATAAAGGGCTTCGTATTTTTAGTGACTTCGGCCTTGCTGTTCGCAATATATTTGTTCCCTTATGTCTATCGGGTTTTTGAGTCTAGAGTTCTTAATTTGCTTGTTAATCGAATTCACTTCGCAGGAAGAGATTCTCTCTATTCGAACGCGTGGGACTTAATACAAGCCAATCCGGTAATAGGTTATGGTCTTGGTGGATATTATGGGGAGGTCTTATCATTCTATCCGCACAATATTCTATTGCAGCTGTGGTTGGATGGGGGCGTTTTACTTGTGCTAAATTTTCTAATTATAGTTTTTGTTACAATTAGGTACTTGTTTTCGAGGGTGAAAGTGGTCTCGATAGTCGCCACTGCAATGCTTTACATGCTAATAGTTCAGCAATTCAGCGGGGGTTACTATGATTTTCGCTATTATTTTTTCTTTTGGGCTATTTTGGTAGTCTGCACTTGTTCTGAATCAATACGAAGCCATAGAACAAATTTTTATGAGGAGATTGAAGCCACCGGGGGGCGCAATGGAAGTCAAGTCTCCTAAAGTTGCTTTTATAGTATCAGCCTTTTCATCCAGGAGTAGTGGGCCAAGGAATTCCGTTACTCTACTTGCGAAGTCTGTGCGAGGGAGCAGCGAATTCATTGTTGATGTTTATTCGGATATTGAGGATATTGCTTTTACTTACAATGAATTAGAGATCCTACCTGTTTCGAGTTTTAATCCAGCTGACTATGATTTAGTGCTATTTTCAGGAGTATTTCGTTCAAAATTTTTGGCTATGACACGGTTGCCGAGCTTTCCGCCATATATTATTTCGCCAAGAGGCTCGTTAGTTAGATTGGCCCTTCTAAAGTCCTGTTTAAAAAAGCTCATATTCCTGGCCTTTGGCGGATATCGCTTTATAAAGGAAGCTGTTGCTATTCATTTTCTAACTGAGCAAGAACGTTCTTCTAGCCTTTTCTTTAACGTTAACTCATTCGTCGTTCCCAATATAGTTAAAAGAGTTGACTACAAAAATCTGCAACCGGACATTTCTTGTAAGGTATTCGGATATTGGGGGCGCATTGATGTTTTCCACAAAGGTTTGGACTTGATTTTAAAGGCTACTGCTAAATGCCCGCACATCCTCCGTGCATATAAGTGGAAAATAAGACTCGTTGGAGAGGACTATCGTGGAGGAGTAGGTCAGCTACTTCGGGAAGTTGAGAAATTATCTATTGAGGATCTTGTAGAGGTTGTCGTTGCTGACAAGACTACGTTTCAATTCGATGTGTTGTCGAGATTTTCCGTATTTCTTCAGGTTTCAAGGTTCGAAGGGCAACCTCAAGGTCTGCTCGAAGCTTTGGCGTTCGGACTGCCATCTATCGTTACCCCGGGTACCAATATGCATCTTGATGTTGTTAGTCATGCTGCTGGCTGGAGTTGCCGCCCCGATGCTAATTCATTAAGTGAGTTGCTCAGTTATATTGTCCAATGTGATTCGGCAGTAATTAAGGATTTTGGGTTAAATGCGAAAGTCTTAGTAGATAGGAAGTATCGTACTGAAATTCAAGGTAGAGATATGGCTAGTGCTTTCAGGAATTTAATTGAATCCGACTAACCTTGGTTTTTAAACTTTAGCTTAGTATTTGAATAGCTATTAATGTATATCTTGGAATTTGTATTTTGAAAATCGTCTATTTGCATCAGTATTTCAATTCACCAGCTATGTCGGGTAGTACAAGATCTTATGAAATGGCGCGACGACTAGTTGATTTTGGTCATGATGTCCACATAATTACATCCAGTCGAGATAAGGATGCGCGAAGAGAGTCGGCGTCTTGGATATCTACTGTTGAGTCAGGCATTAATGTTCACTGGTATCCAGTGTTTTATTCAAATAGCATGAATTACGCAGCTCGAATCCGAGCATTTCTAAAGTTTGCTTATGCATCTACTTTAAAGGCAGCGGAATTAGGCGCTGATATTGTATTTGCTAGTAGCACACCTTTAACTATTGCTATACCCGCTGTGATTTGCGCGCGCAATGGTAAGATTCCAATGGTTTTTGAAGTACGGGACCTTTGGCCAGAAATGCCTATAGCTATTGGGGCAATTAAAGATCCAATTTCCAAGTATCTTGCACGGAAGCTCGAGTTGTGGGCGTACCGCAATTCAGATGCGATAGTGGCATTGTCTCCCGGGATGAAGGAGGGGGTGGCCCGACGAGGCTATCCAGTTCAACAGATTGCTGTTATTCCCAATGGTAGTGATAACGATGAATATCGCACAAACTCAGATTTAACTGCTTTGGATTTTCGGGTTAAGCGCCCATGGCTTCCTGATTCCCCATTGCTTGTATACGCTGGCACTTTTGGAATGGTAAACGGGCTATCCTATGCAATTGATCTTGCCGTTGCTTTGGATTTCATTCAGTCCAATATTGTAATTCTCATAGTTGGCGACGGGCGTGAGAGGGATTCACTGATTTTGGAGTCCAAGGAGCGAGGGGTTTTTGGGAAGAACATCTTTTTTGAAAATAGTATTCCCAAGGTGGAAATTCCGTCGTTGCTATCCTGCGCAACTATGGCGTGTAACTTTGTTATTGATTTACCCGAAGCAAGGGCAAATTCTGCCAATAAGTTCTTTGATTGCTTGGCAGCTGGAAGACCAATTTTCTTGAATCACGGTGGTTGGATGCACGATCTAGTTGTTCAGCATCAGTGTGGTCTCTCCATGTGGGGATCTACGATCGAGGAAGCGGCATCTTTGCTAAATGATCGGATGAATGATACTGATTGGATAGATGCTTCCGGAAGAAGGGCTAAATTACTCGCTGAAAAGTATTTTGATAGAAGTAAATTGGCTGCCCAGCTGAATGATGTCCTAATTGCAGTATATTCCGATCAGAAGAATATAGTGGCGGATATCGCTCCTGGAGAATTTATCTAGGGCGCGATTGTATTTTTCATATATATTGATCTGTTGGATTTTCGTTTGGCTGAGGGTGATAATGACACAAAATATATCAAATAGACTTGTGAATTTATTATCTCTGATTCGAGAGATATATGGTACGTCTTTTGTGCCGTTGCATAGGCCGGTTTTCGAGGGCGAAGAAAGAAGATATTTGTTGGAGTGTATAGATTCTAATTTTGTTTCGTCCGTCGGGCAGCGAGTTAAGGACTTCGAGAGTGGTATTTCCAGATATACTGGTTCGCAATTTTCAATTGCTACCGTAAATGGTACCGCGGCGTTGCATATCGCCTTGCTTCTAGCGGGAGTTAAGCCTGGTGACGAGGTTTTATGTCAGGCTCTTACCTTTGTTGCGACATGTAATGCGATTACTTATGCGGGTGCGTCACCAGTATTCATAGACGTTGACAGGGATACAATGGGGCTGAGTCCGAAGTCACTTGAGGCCTGGCTCGTTTGTAACGCAACAATTCGTGATGATGGGGTATATAACAAGATTACCGGTGCACGTATTGCCGCGTGTGTTCCTATGCATACTTTTGGTATCCCATGCAGAATTAGTAGTATCGCTGAAGTATGCAGAAAGTATTTTTTGCCTGTCGTTGAGGATGCTGCCGAATCTCTTGGCAGCTTCGCCGAAGGTTGCCATACAGGCAAGTTAGGACTTTTATCTGCTTTTAGTTTCAACGGGAACAAGATTATTACTACCGGAGGCGGAGGGATGATAACGACCGATAGTGAAGAGTTGGCGGTTCGTGCTAAACATCTAACTACAACGGCAAAGGTCCCTCATCATTTTGAGTTTGTGCACGACGAAATTGGATTCAACTATCGATTGCCAAATTTGAATGCAGCTTTGGGTTGTGCACAAATGGAAAAGTTGCCACTCATGTTGGAAATCAAGGCGGAAGTAGCAGAGCACTACCGACAGTTTTGTCGAGATAACGGGGTGCATTTCGTGGATGCTCCCGTAGGAACCCTTCCGAATTTTTGGCTCAATGCTCTGATTCTCGATTCGCGTACTGAAAGAGATGCTTTTCTGCGATATACAAATGAAAATCAGGTGATGACTCGCCCCATCTGGCGCTTGATGAATACCTTGGACATGTTCAAGCATTGTCAGCATGACGGGCTTGAGAACTCCATTTGGCTTGAGGATCGTGTGGTGAATATTCCCTCCAGTGTGCCGGATAGCGAACTCTGGAGAATACGCGCATGAATATATTGTCCCTCATCGGGCGTCAGCACCCATTGTTTAGTCGGGATGTAGCGGCCTGTGAGCAGGAACTTTCTTCTCGCGTTTCTGAAAGTCGATTTCTCGTGATTGGCGGGGCTGGCTCGATTGGTCAAGCGGTTACCCGCGAAATTTTCAAGCGCAGTCCCCTTGCGTTGCATGTTGTCGATATCAGCGAAAACAATATGGTCGAGCTGGTGCGCGATATTCGAAGCACCTTGGGGTACATTAGAGGTGATTTTCGTACGTTCGCCATCGATTGCGGATCTCGTGAATTTGCAGCTCTCATGAATGCTGGAGATGGCTACGACTACGTTCTGAACTTGTCGGCTCTCAAGCATGTCCGCAGTGAAAAGGATCCCTTTACGCTCATGCGTCTGATAGAGGTCAATATTCTCAACACATTGAGTTCGTTGCATTTGGCTAGTCTGCACGGGGCATGCAAATATTTCTGCGTTTCTACGGACAAGGCCGCAAACCCGGTCAATATGATGGGTGCAAGCAAGCGCATAATGGAGATGTTTCTGATGCGTGAAAGCCTGAAGCTACCAATTTCTACCGCTAGATTCGCGAATGTAGCGTTTTCCGATGGGTCATTGCTTCACGGATTTAATCAGCGCTTCGCCAAACACCAGCCCATTTCTGCTCCGAATGACGTGCGTCGATATTTTGTGACTCCTCAGGAGTCGGGTGAATTGTGTTTGATGTCCTGTCTCTTGGGAAAGAACCGCGACATTTTTTTCCCCAAGCTGAGTGAAGCACTCGATCTCACTCGTTTTTCGGAAATTGCCGTTCGATACTTGCATGCTTTGGGGTTCGAACCAGTGGAGTGTGCTACCGAGGACGAAGCGCGTTCACGCGCTGTTGAATTGATTAGCAAGCGGCAGTGGCCAGTATATTTTTTTGCGAGCGATACCACTGGAGAGAAGGACTTCGAGGAATTTTATACTGGAGCAGAGACACTTCACATGGATCGCTTCGGAAGCATTGGTGTCATCAAGAATGAACCTCTTTTCGACACTACCAAGCTGGATTGGTTTCTGCTCGAAATCGAACAGCTTCGTCAGCGTCCAACATTGGAAAAGCAACCTATTGTTGATTTGTTCAACCAGATGATTCCGGACTTCAATCACAGGGAAACTGGCAAGTACCTGGATAGCAGGATGTAATCTGAATGACCTCTACCGCGGAGCTGGCATCCGTTAACTGTCGAGACTCGTCCTTCTACGAACAGATCGCGCTGTTGCATATGGAAGGCATAGATCGCGGCTTCTTGCGGCAATTGGGTGCTGGGTTTCTAACCTTGCTTTATGAAGCGATCGACCTTACTCCATCGAGCGTATTGATATCGGAAGTCAAAGACGGGCGCGTGGCAGGTTTCGTATCTGGCGCCGTCAGTATGAAGCCCTTGTACAAAAGCCTGTTAAGGAAGCCATTCCGTCTTTTTTTTGCTTTGTTGCCCTCGCTGTTAGTGCCTGCACGTCTTAAGAGAATGGTCGAGATTCTGCGTTACTCTCGCAACCCTCATGTGTCTGCCCAATCTGATCTTCCAAGCTTTGAGCTGCTTAGTATTGTTGTTTCTCCCGAGTTTCGAGGCACGGGGTGTGCTGAGAGTCTTTATCGAAGTCTTGAAGAATACTGTCGTGTTAACAGCATTTCCGAGTTCAAGATCGTGGTTGGAGATGACTTATTAACTGCACATCGGTTTTATCAGCGCATGGGTGCGGTAGCCGTAGGTCATACAGAAGTACATCGTGGTGCAGGCTCCGCTATTTACGTGCAACGTGTTGCATGATCCTTAAACTTGCAAGTCACCCATAGAAAAGGAACGTTTTAATGATCAGGGCGTTGGACATCTTCTTTGCCATTCTTGGTTTATTGGTACTGGGCATTTTTATGCTGGGAGCCACTGTCATCAATTTGTGTACAGGAGAGCATAAGGTTCTCTATCGACAGAACCGAGTGGGTAAAGGAGGCAAGGATTTCAAGCTATACAAGTTCGCCACGATGCTTGAGAACAGTCCCAATTTGCCCGGAGGGCTGGTGACAGCAGTGAATGATCCGCGTGTGCTGCCTTTTGGGCGGTTTTTGCGACGAACCAAGGTGAACGAGCTGCCTCAGCTGCTGAACATTCTGAAAGGAGACATGAGTTTTGTCGGCCCTCGTCCTCAAACTCGTACTCACTACAGCTTGTACACGCCTGATCAACAGCGCGTGATTGATTCCGTTGGCCCTGGGTTGACAGGTGTTGGATCACTCTTTTTCCGTAACGAGGAGGAGATTCTTGCTGCCTGTGATGATCCAATCCAATTCCATGATGAAATTATCACGCCTTACAAAGGTGACCTTGAGGTGTGGTACGCCCAGCATCGGTCGCTCAAGTTGTATCTGATGATTATCTATTTGACGGCTGCCAGCATCATTAACAGGAAACTGGTGACCATCAAGTATTTTGAAGGACTCCCCAAGCCACCAGCAGAATTGATGGCTGTTCTTACAGTTGGCCAGCGCGCGGTGTTTG
>JACCED011263416.1_pt1 | contig 10544 bp, 4 predicted proteins | sample 7455021 | NCBI WGS metagenome assembly JACCED01 (sample SAMN15323456, study PRJNA562643) | freshwater metagenome | isolation source: river surface water | place: USA:Blue River Watershed | collected 2017-08-19 | reverse complement strand
GGATATGTAAAATCTATAACTGATCCAGTAAATTATATAAGAGACGTGGTCGGTAAAATGCTTTCTGCTGGTAATGTTGATAAAATTAAAGCTGCAGAAACAAATGCTAGCGCAGCTGCTTCTAAAATTTATACGGAGGTTAATCAGTTTATAAATAATTCAGATACTTTTGATTTTAAAAACTCACAGCTTTCTAAATCTATAGCGGTGATGCTTTCTGAAGCTTTCCTTAAAAAAATATACTATAGTCCTCTTATGCTTAGTGGATATCCTACAGGGGAATGGCATTTAACGGTCGGTAATCCTTTAAACCCTATAGCAATGATGGGTAATCTTGTTTGTAATAACGTTAAAATAAGCTTTAATGATGAATTAGGTCCTGATGATTTTCCTACTGAAATGACTGTACAGATACAGCTTTCTCCAGGAAGACAAAGACATAGAGGAGATTGGGAATCGATGTTTAATAGGGGTAACGGAAGATTGTATCTAGGTCAACTTGTTGCTAGTAAAGAAAGTACTAAAGCTTGGATTAATACTAAAGGTCAATATCCTAATGAGACCGACGGAAAGGATATTTATAAAATAGTTCAAGAAAATGTAGATCCGCTTACTGGAGTTGAAACTAATGCTAGAGCTCCTGGACAATAAAATTAATTATTATGTTAACTATAGATATTATAAGTGATAAGCCATTTTTTACTAATCCTAATACTCAAGATAGGTATCTAGATCTTTTAACACCTTCTTGGTCTGTTAGAAATGTACAATATTCTATAAAATCTATAGCATTTGTTACAGAAGAAACAAAAATGAGACCTGATTTAGTTTCTATGCAATATCTAGGCGATTATTCAAGGGTAGGTACATTACTAAAACTTAATAATATATCTAATCCTTTAAGTGTTGCACCAGGTGAAATATTATTAGTCCCGGGCGATCAGATGGTTAATGATTTGTTTCAGAGCGGAAGATCATTAACAACTCAAAAGCAAAAAGCAAGATCTTTTAGAAAGGAGCTTCAAGAAAAAATATCTCAAGTTAGTAAAGACAGATTGGAATATCTTAACTCTAAGAACGTTTCAAACCTAGCGGAAAGTCCACTTCCTCCTAATTTGTTACAGGAGGGACAACAACAAATTCTTGTTACCGAGGGTAGATTAATATTCGGACCAGATATAGGTCAATGTAAAAGTAGGGCTAAGAAAAATGTTTCTGTTACGGACATAAAAACAAAGCTAGCTCAGAAAAATATTTTTAAAAGATAATTAATGGCAGTTGAGATAAACATAAGAAAAGCTATATTACAGTACAGGAATCCTGATATATTCCTGGACGAGCTTAGTGTTCTAGATACTTCTAGTCAGGGAGGGGACTTACAAGCTAACGATGAAAAATCTGGTAATATACAGAAAAAATATTTTGGTAAGGCAGAACCATTAATCAGAATAAATACCGAAATAATAAGTGGGATAAGATACTTTAAATTAGATCTTACTGGATTTAAACCCAAGCTTATTTTTAGATTTGAAACTAGTGATGAGAGATTTATATCCACATCATATCCTAAAGACGGTGATATAGTATCCGTATATATAAGACCTTTAGGAGAAATGTTTAAGCCCATAAGGATGGATTTTATAATAAACGAAGTGATATCTCCTTTTAATGGAGGACCTTATACAGATTATACACCATCCACTGGTAAATTTCAAACGTACACTATAATGGCGGAGGTTAGAATACCTAAGTTATATAAGCATATCTGTAAAAGTTTTAAAGGAAATAGTTCAGATGCTTTATTAAAAATAGCGGAGGACCTAAATTTAGGATATGCCTCTAACGAGACTAAAACTAATGACTCTATGAATTGGTTATCTCCCAACTTAGACTATCAAACTTTAATAAGAGATATAGTAAATAATTCTTGGCTAGGAGAAGAAGATTATTTTGATTGCTGGATAGATCAATACTATAATATAAATCTGGTAAACCTAAAAAAACAATTTGATGATGTAAACCCTAAGATAGAAAACATGAGAGTAGCATACGGAGCGGATTCTTTTGGTGATGTATTCCCTGGGGGAGGTGCGGCAGAAACATATGAGGTTGAATTCCCTCTTATTTTAACTAATTCTACACAGTTTAGTAAGTCTCCTATGTTTATTACTGATATGTCTATAGAGCAAAATGCTGGTAGTATAAATAAAGATCTGGGATATTTTCAAAAGATACAATTTTATGATAGTAAGCTTATTTCAGACAAACCTAAAAATAAGTTTGTTGAATATGATATAGAATCAGTTACAAATAAAAATCTAGGAACTAGAGACACAATAAACAAGGGAAGATTAGGAGAAAGTATCTATAAGGAAGAAATAAAAAAGACCTACGTAGGTACTATTTATTTTGACAATGTTCATGAGAATTTCCAACAGTCATCAACTCAAAATATTTTAAATAGGAACGATTCATATAAAATAATTCTTAGAGTTAAAAACAGAGCATGGACACCTTTTTTATACAGAGGACAAAATTTACCAGTCGCTATATTTTCTGAGGGTAGTACAACTGATGCCTCTTCTTCTAGCTATAACCCTGTTGCAGGAGAGAAATCGACACTATCTAATTCAGCGGATAAAAGAAATATAAATGCCTTTCTTTCTGGTAATTATGTAGTCTTGGGATTTAATATAGAATATGATGGAGGAGGTGAGATATATCAGACAATGATCTTAGGGAAAAAACAATGGGCTCTTAATCCGGGTCTTGCGTCTGAGCCTATATCTTTAGATCCTAAAATATTTGATGCTGACTTTAACGACTTAGCTAAAAATGTTTCATTCAATGTCCAGGAAAACACACAAAGGCTTAAGAGCGACATATATAATACTTAAAAGAGATGGCAGATTTTTTATCAGATTTTGGTGGATCGTTAGGAGACAAGGTCTTACCTAATGGAGATGCACTTAAGAGAAAAATAGACTCGAAGAGAGAAACTTGGCTAAAGGGTATATCATCTACTAAATATGGTAAAAAGGAAGACCCCACATATTTACATTTCAGGTTTATTTTTGATTTTGGTGAGGGCTCTGAGATGGACCCAGAGACTTTCCTTGCTCCTTCCCCTTTATTTAAATCAGTTGTTAAGGATCCCGTGGGAGATATTACAGCTCAACAAGAAGCAATAAGAAACGGGCAGCCTTCAGAGAGGATAAATGGAGCAAATTCTAGTTTTTCTACGTCTACTGATTTTTTCTATGGCAGTAAATCGAGAATAAATTCTAGGGCTCAGCAAGGATTCTTTAATATAAATGGAGGAGGGGTAGGATATATGGGAGCTCAGAATTTCTTAGCACAAAGATCCACTAAAAGACAGCAAATGCTGGAGGCATTTAAAAAAGGATTGAGATTTATAAATGAAAAATGTCCTTATTATTTTCAATCTATCAGTGGACTGGATCAATTGTTAAAAGTTGATATAAAAAATCTACACAAAGCGGGAGGAAAACCCCAAAGAATGGGTACATTAAATATAGATTGTTTAGAATCTATCGACATGAGAATATTCGCACTAGCAGAGCTTTATAGAAAAGCAATATACGATTATACTTATCATAGAGTAATGCTTCCAGAAAATCTTAGAAAGTTTAGAATGTGGCTGGTTATATCTGAGATAAGAAACATACAATTATCATATGGAATAAATGATATATTAAATCCTTTCTCTATTCCATCAGTTGCTCAAGGAGCTAATTTTTTAGATAGCTTCAATTCACAAACTGGATTATTAGATAATGCTGCGGGATTATTACAAAAATCTACAAACCAGGAAGAAGACCAATACGGATCATACGAGTTAGGCCCATATGCTTTTCTTTATCAATTTGATCAGTGTGAATTTGACTTTGATGATTCTTATCCTTCTTTCGCAACAATAGATAATAAAGGAGGAAGTGCTGTTACAAACAAATTCAAAATTCATGTTGGTAGGGTTAAAGATTATAAAATACAATTTAATTCATTAGCAGATATAATGCAAAAAGACGACAATATAAAATCTATGGTACTCTCTGATGTATGGGGTTCCTCTATAGCAGGAGGTTCTGGGGGTAGTTATACAGAATACGACTATTTTAATTCTGCTGGTATAGAATCTGTTGATTTTTCAGATAAGCCAAATCCAGCTGAATATTTTGCTCAATTAGCTTCTAACTTTATAACAAATAGCGTTGCTGATCTTAAGGATCAGGGTGTTACTATAAAGGGTGTTAATTTAAGTGCTACTTCTTTACAGAGTGCTTTACTTGGAAATATTTATGGATTAGGCGGATTAAATCCTGGTGCTGCAGGAAGAAGCGTACAATCTTTAGTTAACACTTTAAAATCTGGAATACCTAATCCTTTTGAAGACAATAGTCCACAAGCTCAAGGATTAGGTGGACCAGGACAAAGACAATATCCAGAAATTACTGAGGATGTTGATGAATATAAAGGAGTACCAAGTACAACCCAACAAAATCTAGGTACTGCATACAATGGTACTCCAGGTAATCCTGGTACAGCTAGTGGTGATGCTTATCCGAATAATACAGGATCTGATTTAGGTTTACCAGATAGACAATATCCTGCTCCCGGAGGAGATGAATATAAGAATGTCCCAGGTTCTGATTCTGGTGTTCCTGGAAGAGTTTATCCATTAGTAAAAGGAGACGCCTATCCTACAAATCCTGGATCAGACTCAGGATTACCAGATAGACAATACCCTATACCGGGAGGAGATGAATACAGCGATGTTCCTGGATCTAGTCTAGGGGTACCTAATAGAGTATATCCTGAGCCTAATGACGATTCTTATCCAACTAATCCAGGAGCTGATCTAGGATTACCTGATAGACAATATCCGCCTATAAATGAGGATGTTTATCCAGATTCACAATCAGTAGAAACTGATAATATAGGAAAGGTTTATTCAGATCCTAGAAATAGCTATGGTAATATAAATGAGAAGGAATACGACGATTCACAGGTTTCCTCTTCGGATGAAAATATAGGTGACGTATACCCAGATTCAGCAAATAAATACCCAGAGGTAAATGAAAAGGTCTATAAAGAATCAAATGAGATAATAGATGAATCTCTAGGAGAAGTATATAAGCAGGTTAAGAATGTTTATCCTAGTGTTAATGATACTCAATATGAAGATTCTATAATACCTAACAACTCTTTAAATGATGATGTTTATAGAAGAGTACCTGGAAGAGATTTAGGAGCTCCTGGAAGAAATTATGAATCTATAAACGACGATCAATATAATATTTCAAATAGACCGGTTAATATAGCTAATATAGGGAGGGTATATCCCTCATCAAAAAATGAAAACAATTAGTAATATTTAGGTACAATTAAAAATGGGATTAGTAGACAGAAATAAATTAGAGAAACCCAATACGGAGATATCTCATTATCTTGGTGTTGTGGTAGATAATAAAGACCCCGAGTTTAAAGGAAGAGCTAAGATTAGAGTTTTTGGTATTTTTGACGAGATAGCTGACGCAGATCTTCCTTGGGCTTATCAGAGATTCGAGCAGAGTTATGGACTCGGTGGTGGATCTGGTAGAATATCTGTTCCTAAGCTTGGATCGGTAGTACACGTTCAGTTTAATAATGGGAACTATTATAGTCCCGAATATAAAGCTGTTCAGGAATTGTCTCCAGATTTAATAGACGAGATTAGAGCTAGCTATGACGGGGCTCATTCATTAATATATTACGGTATAGAAAGACTTAAAATGTATTATACCGTGGAGAAAGGATTAGTTATAGATCTAAAGGAATCGAAAATTATTATAAGAAATGATAATTCTATATTAATAACCCATGCTGATGATACTGCATCTATAGAATTAAAAGGCGGAAAAATAACCAAGTATGCGGACCAGGAAATAGAAAATACTGCAGTAACCAGAATAAAACATAGTTCGGAAGAAGTTTGGATGGATGGAAAAACTACCAATCTAGGACACTCTCCTCTATTTTCTGCAGTATGTGCTGAGCCGCTATGGGATTTTTTAAAAAAATTAGCTATATCAGTAGATAGCAAAATGCCAGCAACCCCAGGAGTTAATTCAACATTAGCATCTAGTTTTGAACAATTGGCTACAAGTCAGACCGTAAGAGTTACTCGAGAGAATGCACCAGAATTTCCTGTAGTACCTCTTGACGCTAATTCTCCTGTAGGTATACCTAATTCAGGAACATCTGGTACATCAGGGACTAGTGGTACATCAGGAACTAGTGGAATAACAGGAGTATAATATGGCTGGAGATATAGGATCTAGAATAGATGATTTATTAGGGAAGGATTTTTCACAAATGTCTACCGAAGAGATATTAGGTATAATATCGGGCGGGCAAGATTTTAATATTCCTTATGAAGATTTACAATCAAAAGAGGGATTTGAAAAAGAATTAGAAAAGAGTCAAAAAGAGGTAGATTCTATAATAGAAAGTTTAAAACCACAGACCCTTCCTATATCAATAAAAGACGTAGAGGATCTTTCTTGTAAATATGAGGGAGACGATTTATATAGCAGAATATTAATAGAATCTATAAAAAAAGAAGATCCTAAATTATATAATGATCTTTTAAGATCTGATGAATATAGAAAGAATTTACCTATATCAGAGAACGATTTAGGTGTAAAAATACAAGGAGGAAGAGACTTAGGATTTTCTAAAAAAATACCATCTGAAGGCATTACTAAATATTTAAAAAAAAGAAAGCCTGATCTTTTACAAAAATTAAACGAGAAAATATTTGATAACCTTGATCCATTATTGTTAGGGAAACCTTCTAACTCTGGTTCTCGAAAAAAGAGAAAAATGAAAATATTGGGGTTCGAGATCCCATTAGAATTCATAATGAATAAAACTCAAATAGTACACGTTAAAATCGGTGGTGATGAGATAAGTATAGACGGGGCTTTAGAAAGAATAAATAGTCTTTTAAAAAAACAGAACGAAAATTCGAACCCTTGTGATTTTAAAGATATAGATGAAAATACACAATCCGAAAGGATAGATGGATTTGACTCTAATTTTTATCCTGACGGGGATGATCCTATAATAGATGATGATTGTTTACCTGGAATCCCTGAAGATCCTATAACTGGAGATCCTATTTTAACTAAAGCTAGTTTTGATGAATCTTTAGATGAATTTTGTGACCCTCCTATTTATGAATTTAAGAGAGAGGAAGTAAAAGATCCAGAACCACCTTCTGTTGATGTAAATGCTATAGATGCTTGCGTTAATTCCGCTTTAGAGAAGGGTAAAAAACTAGAGGATGATGTAAAGGTATTAGCAAGGTGGCAAATGATAGAAAGAAACTTAGAAGAGATTCTTTATCATTACGAAGCAATATACGAATATCAAAAATCATTATATGATAATTGGTTATCGAGAGTACCTAAAAACGAAGGAGGAGATCCTTCAGATTTTCAAATAGGTATATCAATATTAACATACAATGATCAAATTTTGATATATCAAAAGGAGCTGATAAATCAAATACAAAATTATAATAACGATAAGACGGTATTTCTTAATAACAATAATATATTTACAGAAAATCTTTTTCTTTTAGATGTTTACGATACGGAATTAAGCGATCCTGAGCTTGAACAGCTTTTTAACGATCAGATAAATGCTGGTCTATCTCCTATCAATTACGATGATCTTTCACAATCCTGGCCAATTAATGAAGGTATTATTAAATTCAAGGAGAATGTAGAGGATATAAGATCTATAATGATAGAGGGCAATTTTATATCTGTTATAGAAAATAAAATACAAGAAACCCAAGATTTACTTGATGCAGCAATATCTTCATTATCTGAAAAAAAAGGATCTCCCGTTTCTGTAGAAGATGTGGAAAAATCTTTTATTCCATCAAATACTGCAACATCTGATGTTTATGGACAAGGCAATACAGCTCTTGACATAAACGCTAGGGTTTTTAAAAGTCCTTTAGAAATAACTTTAACTGGAACATCTTATACTTATGATTCGTATGGATACGATTTCTTAAAAGCATTAGAGGATTTTTCTGTAAGATATAAGACTAAATTTAATAAAGAATTAGGCGAGCTTCAGTTTGAATTATCTTTTGTTACTGATTATGGATCTCCCCTTCCGTATAAGAAAACAAAGAAACCATCTAAGATAAGCTTCACAGGGGAAAGCTCTGAACCATTATCAGAAGTAAATGAACCAGATGAGCAGAGGATAAAGGTGGGAAATGAGCATGCAGATAATGGTGGATTACTAAGTGATTATTCTCCGGAGTATTTAAAGAGCTATCAATTCTTAAAGATAAAAAATATAAAAACTGGATTTCCTGACGTTGCTAAGTTTTATGATTTTATAGAAAAAATAATAAACACGAACGACTCTAAAGAAAGTATAATAGCTAAGATAGTAGAAGATAGAGGAATACTTTATGGGAATCTGATAGAGAAGTCCGCATCTAATTGGCTTTTTTTTACAGCTGAGGAAAGAGGAGATAATGATGCTAGGGATCCTTCTAAAACAAGACCTGCTAGTTTTACTGAAGATAGTGAACCTACTCCAGTATTTACAGATTTCTATAGCAACTTTAAAACTAAATGGAATTCTAAATATTTAGAAAATAAAAATGCCTATATAAAACCAGCTTTAGATAATCTTAAGAATCAAGCTAGAAAAGCTGGGGAAGGGTTAGCAAAAACATTACCAGCTTCGGATGTTATAGGAATTAGAATCCTTGAAAATTATCTGGATGTAAAGAAGAAATACGAGCAGATAAAAGAGATAATGCTTTTAGCTGCGCAAAAAATAAATGATATAAATGAATCATTAAGTCCGGAGAATGTAGAAAAAAGATTCTCTGATATAAAATGTGCAGGTGCAGATTCTCCCCCAGCTGAAGAGGATAAAGAAAATTGTCCACCTGTTTGTTGTGGTGAACCAGGCTCTGATTTTAAAAATGGTAATTATCTTATGTCTTCTCCACCTAGCTCAGATTGTCCAACTATGTTTCAGAGATGTTGGTGGAAGCAGTTTTGTAAGGATGTTACTAAAGTAGGCCTTTTGCCTTATCCTAATGGTTTACCTCCCATAGAAGATCCTAAGTATTTTTTATCTCCTGGACCTAGTGTTAGGTTGGGACTTAAATATTGGCCTGTTGGATATTTACCACCAGCTTTTATACCTATACCTTTTCCTAATCCTATAGATGGTAATCCTTACATAAGAATACCTCTTCCTATGATTTGGACTATAGTTCCTCCTATACTTATACCGCTTCCTTTTAATTTAGGTATGCTTGTTATTTTTATACCATTCATAGGTGGATTTATGCCTACACCTTTAGTTTATATAAAGGAATTTATAACAGGTAGTTCTTTATTTTTAACGGGTATTAGAGGTCCTAGATTTATCCCTAGAAAATCTGATCCTAAAATAAAAGATCCGTTAGAGAAAATAAAACAAGCTTTATCTTTCGGTATACCAGATAAATTAATACCTCTACCTGGATTCGGATTAGATAATTTAGATTCTGCTCCTAGAGTTTTAGGAGACATCAAATCTAATCTTACAAAAATATTTGATAGTGTTCCTCCTCCTGGTAATTTACAACAACTTAGAGATTTACAGGATAATGAAAGAGAACTGAAAAGAAGAATAAAAGAAAAGGAAAGAGACTATAAAAGTAAATCTGCTTTATTAGATGTTCCTAAACCAGATATTTCTTCTGAGACTGAAGAATTAAAAAATATTATAAAACAGAGAAAGGATACTTTAAAATCTGTAATTAAAGACTATTTAAATAACAGTATACCGGATCCTAAATCTATATACTTTCCTAAGGACAAAGATAAATTAAAAATAGACATTCCTGGTATAATAAAATCTCTTAGGATATTAAAAGAAATGAGAGCAAGTCTAGTTCCGGTTGATTGTCCTGATTTTATAAATTTCAAAGATGAGATGAGGGAGGTTTTAAAACTTATGCGTATAGTTTGTCCTCCTAAATACTTTTTAGAGAACTTTGAAGTAGCTAATTCTAGCAAAATATTCATGAGAAAGGATAAGGATCCGAGACTTATGACTGATGATGAATTTAGTGATTTAGTAAAGCAGATAAGAGGTGTATCTCTTGTAATAACGAAAGTTATTCTTTGGGGAAATAAATTTTCAGTAATAAAGAAAGTAAGAGAGGGAGCTTTCTCGCCTATTGAAAATAGCGAATATGAAGGTGTTTTTAAATTTCCGGAAATAAAAATAACAAATTCAGCTCCTAAAGCTCTTAAGTTTTTAAGAAAGAAAAATCCTATAATAGAGGCTATTAAAATAAGGATAATGGACGGATTATCTAAAATAGAATATAGCCCGGAGGATTTCTCTAGATATGTTAGATATGAAGGTGAAAATCCTATACTAGTTATAAGGGTTAAGGATTTAAAGAAATTAGTTTCTAAAAAACTAGGATTGAGTAGGAT
>JACCED012321683.1_pt1 | contig 10546 bp, 11 predicted proteins | sample 7455021 | NCBI WGS metagenome assembly JACCED01 (sample SAMN15323456, study PRJNA562643) | freshwater metagenome | isolation source: river surface water | place: USA:Blue River Watershed | collected 2017-08-19 | reverse complement strand
CATGCAGACGGGCTTCGTTTAGCGCGGAGGACGTGGGATTTGAACCCACGAGGCTTTCACCTGCCGGTTTTCAAGACCGGTGCACTCGGCCGCTATGCGAGTCCTCCGTGGGAGAGGCTACTAGAGGGAGGCTACTTTTGAAAAATTAGAGAGCGGGCAGATCGAGCAGGGCCTCGATGGCAATCGCGACGCCATCGTCTTCGCAGGGCCCAGCGATGCTCTTGGCATATTTGGCACCATCAGGGTGGCCAGATGCCATCGCATAAGAACGTCCCGCCCAGGCGAGCATCGAAAAGTCGTTGGGGTTGTCGCCAAAGGTCACGCACTCATCTGCGGTGATGCCAAGGCGCTCTGCCATACGAGCAAGCGTTGCTCCCTTTGAGACACCGAGGGCTGAAATTTCAAGGAGTGAATCATGAGGGTTGGAGTGGGTAACTGTTACCAAACCATCAAGTTCCTTTGAAGCTATTGCAAGCATCTCATCTGAAGAGAGATTCTGTTGCGAACAGCGTGCAAGCATCTTGAGCGCAGGAGCCTTGATGATCTCTTCAATTGTATGAACACCAATATTGTCGAGACCGACATCCCAGCGAGGGATATATGCCTTCTCGCGATGAAAATAATTATGTGACTCAACAGCGAATGAAACTTCAGGGATTGATCGACGCAATCGTGTAACAGTTTCAAATTGTTCAGGGATTTCGATCAACCATTCTTCCAAAACTTTATCGCCCATCAAGTCATAGAGCATCGCGCCGTTACCACAGATTGCACTTCCAAAACCAAATGCTTCGCGAATCTCTGGCATCCAACGTGGTGGACGACCTGTTACAAAGAAAACTTCAACGCCAAGATCGCGCGCCTTTGTAAATGCCTTTACGGTGCGATCTGAAATTGCACCATCATGAGTAACAATGGTTCCATCAAGATCGGTTGCAATTAACTTTGGGCGCAGGCCGCTTACTTGACTCATACTAATTCGAGCTTCGCTTTACCCAAGAATGGCTGCAGAGCAGCAGGAACATTGACAGTTCCATCAGCATTCTGGTGGTTCTCAAGAATTGCCACAATCATCCGCGGAATAGCGACGAGTGTGCCATTGAGAGTTGCGATTGCCTTTGTGCCATCTGCATCTTTGTAACGAATATTGAGTCGGCGGGCCTGATACTCGGTGCAGTTAGAGGTGCTTGTTACCTCGCGATAAGCACCCTGAGTTGGGATCCAGGCTTCGATATCAAACTTACGTGTTGCGCTAGATCCAAGATCACCTGATGCAACATCGATGACGCGATATGGAATCTCCATCGCATTGAGAAAATCTTTCTCCCACTGCAAGAGGCGCTTATGCTCTTCTTTAGCCTCTTCTGGCTTACAGAATGAGAACATTTCAACCTTGTCGAATTGGTGGACACGAATGATTCCGCGAGTGTCTTTTCCATATGTTCCGGCTTCGCGACGGAAACATGATGAGTAACCGGCATAACGCATCGGCAACTTATCAGCTGGCAAGATCTCATCCATATGCATTGCAGCGAGTGGAACTTCAGATGTTCCTACAAGGTAGACATCATCTTTCTCGATGCGGTAGACATTCTCGGCAGCTTGTCCCAAGAATCCTGTGCCCTCCATCGCCGATGGATTGACAAGTACTGGTGGGATGACGGGAGTAAATCCATTCTTTAAAGCTGATTGAATTGCGTAATTGACGAGTGCAAACTCAAGCATCGCACCTGCGCCTGTGAGGTAATACGAACGAGAGCCCGCAACCTTTGCACCGCGCTCTGTATCGATTGCACCAAGCAACTTACCGAGCTCAACGTGATCCTTTGGCTCGAATCCATCTTTGGTGAAATCGCGTGGAGTACCAACATGTTCGATGGTGACGAAGTCTTCTTCGCCGCCAATTGGTGCTTCAGTATCAAGTAAGTTTGAAAGTTGCATCACAAGCTGCTTCGCCTGCTCTTCAATCTCTGAACGCTTTGAATCAGCCGCCTTTACCTTGTCAGCAAGCTCCTTTGCATTGGCAAGTAGCGCAGTCTTTTCATCGCCTTTGGCAGCCCCGACGCTCTTTGAGAGAACATTCTGCTCTTGGCGTAGTAATTCGAATTCATTGATAGCAGCGCGCTTGATTTCATCGATTGCAAGAATCTGATCCACGAGTTCAACGCTCTCGCCACGACCCTTTTGAGATGCGCGAACCGCATCTGGGTTTTCGCGCAGGAATTTGATATCAATCATGATCGCACCTCTCGTGGATATGAACCTAGGAATCTAATGTCGTCGCAGATAGCGCGGAGCTCTTCCATCGACTTGGCTACCGCCTCATCTTTGATATGGCCCTCAACATCAATGATGAAATGGTAGTGACCGAGTTCGCGACCTGTCGGACGTGACTGGATAAATGTCAGGTTTACGTCATATTTCGCAAAGACAGAGAGAATCTCAAGCAAAGCGCCTGCATGGTCGATATCGATATAGACAACGAGTGAGGTGCGATCGTGGCCGGTAGGCGCTGAAATATGGCCAGGCTTCTGAGCTGCAATAAACCGTGTAACCGCAACTTGATTGTCACCGATATTTTCAGCAATAACTTTGAGACCAAAGTTCTCTGCGGCGGCTGAGGAAGCAATAGCGGCATCGAGCTCACCCTTTGCAACGAGTTCTGCTGCAGCGGCAGTTGAGTTAGTTGGGAAGATCACCGCATCAGGAAAATGTGTAGATAGGTAGACGCGGCATTGAGACTCTGCATGGGGGTGTGTGCCGATTCGTTTGATATCTGTAGTGCCGGTTTTAACCATGAGATCGAAGGTAACGGGAAGAGTTACCTCTGCGGCGATTGTTAACGCTTCGCCGGTTGCCAACTCATCGAGAGTACGTGCAACCACACCTTCAACAGAATTCTCAATGGGCACTAGTGCAAAATCTGCATCACCTGCTCGCACCGCATCGAGAGCCGCAGTGACATTGACATATGGGTTTCGAAGATCGCCAACTGCGCAAATTTTCTTCAGCGCCGCCTCTGTAAAGGTGCCCGCAGGACCCAAGTAGGCGTATGTATGCATTGGCTAAGGGTACTAAAGGAATGAACGTGCATGCGCCGGCGTATTTGTAATCAGAATATCTACGCCTAATTCCTTGCAGAGTTCTATATCGTCGCCACGATCTACCGTCCAAACAGCGACCGATTTACCAAGTTTCTTAATCTTCGAGATGAGAACGGGGTTATTGCGCACCTCATTGATTCCTGGTCCGATTGCTGTAGCTGATGAGAATCTCACCTGTGGCCATAAAGTCTTATGGCTCATGAGGAAGGTTGTTGGAATATGCGAATTTATCCGCTTTATCTTTTCGATAGCGCCCCAACTAAATGACATCACTGAGAGGTCAATCCGCTCTAAGACTCTTCGATTTTTGATTTTCTCCAGAAGAATCTCTTCAACCTTATTGCCACTAATGACTGGATGTTTAGTTTCAATCAGAACGTTCTTCTGGTGCGAGATTGCAATATCGAGAAAATCATCGAGGGTGAGAATCTGCGGATATGCGCGTTTAATCTCTGCAAAGTTCATCTCTGCAATGAGGCCGCGGTTGCCGGCGCGCTCGAGCATCGATGCGTTATGCCAGAGCACGGGAACTTCATCTCGACTTAAGCGAAGATCGCATTCGAAGCCATCGGCACCTTGCGCAACCGCAGCCTCATAGGCGAGATCGGTCATCTCTGGATAGTCGGCGCTTGCGCCTCTATGTGCGTAGATGAGCATAAGGGTGAGGGTAGCAAGGCCTTAGAAGATTACGCATACTCCCCTTATCATGAGCATATGAGCGCACTCTTCTTCGCCACTGCAGGTAAATCTGCCGTCGGTCTTGTGCGCGCCGGAAATGAAGATTCAGCTCTGACATCTCGATCTCTAATCGCAGTTGCAGATGGAATGGGTGGACATGCAGCAGGGGAAGTTGCATCAAGAATTGCAATAACAACACTTGCCAAAGATTCCGAAATCTTCACCGAGAAAGATATTGATCTTGACTCTGCAGATGATCTCTTCTCGACTTCACTCATTAATATTGATAAGAGCATCTCTGAGTATTCCCAAGAAAATCCCGCGCTGGCAGGAATGGGAACAACGCTCTCTGCACTCTTTCTCAAGGAAAGCAGAGTTGCTGCGCTGCATGTAGGCGACTCTCGCATCTATCGTTTACGTGGAAATACCTTTGAACAATTAAGTACTGATCACACTGTGATTCAAGAACTGCTCGATCAGGGCAGCATCACAGAGGCAGATATCGCAACTCACCCACAGCGATCTGTCTTAACCCAGGTATTGATGGGAGATGGCCGCAATGAGCCGTCGCTCTCTATTTACGAGGTAAAGGCAGATGACCGCTTTCTCCTCTGTAGCGATGGATTAACAGCGGTTTTGAGCGATAAAGAGATCAAATCGATCCTTAAAGGCAAGGCTCGTGGCGCAGCGGTCGACGCGCTTGTCGATGCCTCTTATATAAATGGTGCACCAGACAATGTGACCGTTATTGTTGCCGATGTTCTCGCTAACGATATTCAAGAACCCCTTACCTTCTTAGGAGCTGCAAAATGATGTCCACGCTCCTAGGTGATCGCTACTTATTAGGCGAGATGATCGGCACCGGCGGAATGGCCGATGTATACATTGCTCAAGACCAGCGGTTATCGCGACAAGTAGCGGTAAAGATTCTTCGTAGTGATCTCGCAAAGGATCCCGCATTCGTCACACGTTTTCGCAAGGAGGCGAAAGCTGCTGCAGGTTTAAATCATCCGGGAATTGTTGCTGTCTATGACTCTGGTGAAGAACCAGCTCCATATATCGTCATGGAGCTCGTCACTGGAGACACACTTCGTTCACTGATTCATCAAGGTGAGCGAGTATCCCTTGATGATGCACTCAGAATTGTTGAACAAGTTCTCGCCGCACTTCAATATTCACATCAGAGAAATATCGTTCACCGCGATATCAAGCCCGCCAACGTGATGATTGCAAGCAATGGCGATGTAAAGGTGATGGATTTTGGAATCGCACGAGCGATGGATGATCTCGGTGCAACATTGACCAGCACCTGGAATGTCATCGGCACCGCGCAATATCTCTCACCTGAACAAGCGGTGGGCGATGTGGCCGATGCGAGAAGTGATATTTATTCAACGGGATGCCTTCTCTTTGAACTTCTTACCGGACAACCACCATTTAGTGGTGAGACACCGGTTTCGATCGCGTATCAGCATGTATCTGGCGAAGTTCCATCTGCAAAGGCGATTCAAGGTGATCTTCCTGCTGATGTAGATACGATCCTTAAGGTTGCACTCTCAAAGAGAGCAGAAGATCGATATCAGAGCGCACAATCAATGCTCGATGATTTGCTCAAGGTCCATCAAGGCCAAGCGGTCACAACAAAGATCGCTACAAAGCCATTCTTCACCCGCCGTAGCGCACTTCTCTATGGAGGTTCATTTCTCGCCGCGATAGCTCTCTCTATTACTGGCTTCTTGCTCAGTGGTAATCAGAACAATGGACCTCTTATTCCCAATGTTGTGGGCTTATCTGAGGCACAGGCGCGAGAACTTCTGACGGGATATGTCATCACAATTAAGCGAGCTCACGATGGGTCTATTCCAAAGGATCGAATCGCAAGTCAGAGTCCACTTGCAACAACAAGTGCACCTCTTGGTTCTGCAATTGTCTTAACAATCTCTGATGGACCAGGAGATGCAATCGTCCCGGATGATCTTGTCGGAATGGCTCTCATTGATGCACGTGCAGCGCTGACTGCCGTCGGTCTTACCGTTTCACAAACTATTGCTGCTCCATCAGATCAGCCTCAAGGAACAGTTCTCGATGTCTCTCCACCAGTTGGCTCTATCACCACTGCAGGTAGTGGTGTTATCTTGACGATTGCAAGCGGTGAAGTAACTGTTCCTTCACTCGTTGGCGTTGAGGCGATTCAAGCGAAGACAACTCTGATTCAAGCTGGATTCTTGATTAAAGAATTTTATGATTTCGATGCAGCTCAGCCATTGGGAGTTGTAATCCGCCAAGCACCTGATGCAGGAACAACGCAGACAATTGGTAACTCGGTAACAATTACAATCAATAAACAGCCTTAATTCTCAAAAGTTAGAAGCCCTCGGGCTTTGCCTCTTAACGATTGATTACCGGAGATAGCCCTTCAGCTTTAGCGAGCGCACTAGCATCGCCACATTGCGCCAAGAAATTTGCAAGCATCTTATGGCCATGCTCAGTTAAGACAGACTCCGGATGGAACTGAACTCCCTCAATCGGCAAACTCTTATGGCGAAGCGACATGATCACGCCAGAGTCAGTCTTACTTGTTACCTCTAAAACATCTGGAACGGTATCTGCCTCGACCGCTAATGAGTGATATCGCGTTGCTGTAAATGGCGATGGAAGATTTGTCATTACGCCCTTACCGTTATGGTGAACGATTGAAGTTTTTCCATGGAGTAGCTCGGGTGCGCGAGAAACCGTTGCACCGAAAGCTTCACCGATTGCTTGGTGGCCAAGACATACTCCGAATAGTGGAATCGAGTGCTCGGCGCAGTACTTAATCATCGCAATCGAGACCCCCGCCTTATCTGGCGTTCCAGGTCCTGGGCTAATAAGAACTCCGTCGTACTTAGCTGCCTCGGCTGCCTCGACCTGATCGTTACGAACCACTGTGCACTCAGCGCCCAACTGCGCGAGGTACTGCACAATATTGAAGACGAAGGAGTCGTAGTTATCGACGACAAGGATGCGGGCCACCCCTGAATTGTCCTGTAATCTATGCCCTATGCCAAAGTCGAAATTGCGTAAGAAGGTTCAAGCTCAGCACGCTCACGAAGAGCAGGTTCACGCTGTAGAGACCGCGCCAACTGAGAGCCCAGTATGGCTTGCTCCTGTAATGGTCGCTAATTTCCTCATCGGCCTTATCTGGATCGTTATCTTCTATGTAAGCCAGACTGTCTACCCAATCTCGGGTATCGGTGCATGGAACATGATCATCGGATTTAGCTTTATCGCGGTTGGATTCAGCCTCGCGACAAAGTGGCGCTAATCCAATTCAATTAGCCTAAATCACTCACCAACTCTTCAATTTAACTAGCCAGTAGGTTTACCCTTGCGGTTATGTTCGTAATAGCCGCGCTCTCATATCTTCTGACAATCGTCGCCGTTGGTCTCTTCGCCCTACGTGTGCGACAGCTCATTGCCATCTACAAGAGACAGCAACCTGACCCAACGCGTTCAGGTGATCGCGCTGCACGAACAAAGAACATGCTCAAAGAGGTACTTGGCCATACCAAGATGCTCAACTTCACTGGGACTGGAATCGCGCACTGGTTTGTCATGGTCGGCTTCGGCGCACTCTTTGGAACTTTGATTACGGCGTATGGTCAATTGATTTCACCAGATTTTGCACTACCAATTATCGGCCACTTCGTCGGATATGAACTTCTCTCCGAAGTTATCGCAGCACTCACCGGAATCGGAATCGTTACTCTTATAGGAATTCGAGTTGCCACTCGATTCTGGCATAAAGGCCGTACCTCACGCTTTGAAGGATCCAACCAGGGTCGTGCTTACTATGTCGAGGCAACCATCTTGGCAGTTGTTTTCTGTGTCATTGCGCTACGCGGATTAGAAGGAGCTCTTGCCCAAGAAGAGAGCTGGTCTTTGCATTACGCAATCTCATGGCCAGCAGTCTCATTCTTCTCATCGTGGTCAGTAGCATCTATAGAGAATGCGATTGTGATCGTTGCAGCGTTGAAGATCTTTGTCTCGATGCTCTGGTTCATCGTCATTGCATCAAACCTCACAATGGGCGTTGCATGGCACCGCTTCTTGGCATTCTTTAATATCTACTTCAAGCGCAATATTGATAAGCCATCACTAGGCGCACTGCCTGAGATGCTCTCTCACGGAAAGCCAGTTAACTTTGAAGATCCGGCAGAAGATGATGTCTTTGGCTTAGGTACCCGCGGAGATATCTCTTGGAAGGGTCTCCTCGATATGACCAGCTGTACTGAGTGTGGCCGTTGCCAATCTCAATGCCCTGCATGGCATACCGAAAAGCCTCTATCTCCAAAGCTATTGATCATGGCGATGCGCGATCACGCAATGGCAAAGGTTGTCGATACCGAGAACCTCGTCGGTGAAAACGCTCCTATTTCAATGGATGTTCTCTGGTCCTGTACCAACTGCGGCGCCTGCGTTAACGAATGTCCAGTTGATATCGAACATATCGACCACATCACCAATATGCGTCGATTCCAGGTTCTCGTTGAATCTGAATTCCCTACCGAGCTTGGTGGAACATTCCGAAATCTCGAAAAGTCTGGCAACCCATGGGGCGCAAATAAGCAAGATCGTGAAGGTTGGATCGCTGAGTGTGACTTCCCAGTTCGCGTTGTCAGTGGTGAACTTCCAGAAGAAGTTGAATATCTCTTCTGGGTTGGTTGCGCAGGTGCATATGAAGATCGGGCAAAGAAGACAACGAAGGCAGTTGCAGAGTTACTGCATATGGCTGGTGTGAACTTTGCTGTTCTCGGTAAGCGTGAGACATGTACCGGTGATCCTGCACGACGTGCGGGAAATGAATTCCTTTACCAGATTCTCGCAGCAGAAAATATTGAGACCTTTAAAGAGACATTTGGTAACCGCGACGTAAAGAAAGTTGTTGTTACCTGCCCTCACTGCTTCACAACTATCGGCAGAGATTACGCACAGAGTGGTTACGAGCTACAGATGCTCCACCACACACAGCTACTCAATACTTTGGTGAAGGAAGGAAAGTTAAAGACTTCACCTCATAAGGCAGATCAGAAGATTACCTTCCATGACCCTTGCTACCTCGGTCGCCACAATCAGATCTACGCTCCACCACGCGAGCTCCTTGAAGCATCAGGGTGCGATATCGAAGAGATGCCTCGCAATCAAGAGCGCTCATTCTGCTGCGGTGGTGGCGGAGGTCGTATGTGGATGGAAGAGAATCTCGGAACACGTATCAATCTCAACCGCGTCGATGAAGCTATCGAGACTGGTGCGCCAGAAGTTGCAGTTGCATGTCCCTTCTGCCGCATCATGGTCGGGGATGGAATGACTGCGCGTCAGAGCGATGTTGAAGTGTTGGATGTTGCGCAGGTTCTCTTAAAGAATATCGACCGTTCATAAGGAAGATATCTAATTCGGCGCTAACAATCGCGCCTAGAATTAATATCTTCCTTTAGCGCAACTTCTTAGAACTGAGCAACAGCTTTGTAATGAGCCAACCGCCGATGAGGCCGCCTAAATGGGCGCGCCAATCGACACCGCCAATGGTGAATCCAAGGGCGAAGTTAATTCCTACAATCACATAGATGCTCTTTGCCTGGATTCCTAAATACTTCTCGGCTGCAATAAAGGCGCCAAATAGTCCGAAGACCGCACCTGATGCACCGATGGAGTAGCCATTCCAATCCATAAAGATGGAAGATGCGAGAGATCCGGTAAGGAGTGAGAAGAAGAAGATAGCGAGGAACTTCGCCTTGCCAAATACATATTCGAGTGGTGTTCCTAATTGGTGGAGCGCCATCATATTAAATGCTAGGTGGAAAGGGATTGTGCTTGAGGTGTCGTGCAGGAGTGCAACTGTAAATAGTCGGTAGTACTCATAGGTGGATGAGAAGTAATCCCAGCGATAGAGCGCAAAAGTTCCAACGATTCCAGAATCAATAAGCTGATAAAGATAGAAGCCACAGATAATCGTAATCAGTGAGATTACGACGCTCTGTGGCTTCTTCATCTTAGAGTTCTTTACTTATGCGATTGTGACGCTATTGATAACAACAGGAGTCAAAGGCTTATCTTGCGCACCTGTTGGTGTTGACTCAATCTTGTCTACAACTGCCTGTGAGGCAGCATCCTTAACCTCACCGAAGATTGTGTGCTTGCGGTTGAGCCATGTTGTTGGCGCAGAGGTAATAAAGAATTGTGAACCATTTGTATTTGGTCCTGAGTTCGCCATCGCAAGGATGTAAGGGCGATCAAATTGGAGTTCACCGTGGAACTCATCTGCGAATGAATAACCTGGACCGCCGAAGCCCTGACCAAGTGGGTCTCCACCCTGGATCATGAAACCGCTGATGACGCGGTGGAAAACTGTTCCGTCATATAACTTCTCAGTTGACTTCTTGCCTGTGCGTGGATCAGTCCACTCTTTTGCACCAGTTGCGAGTTCTACAAAGTTTGCAACTGTCTTTGGTGCGTGATCAGGAAAGAGCTCGATAACGATGTCACCGAGAGTTGTATGCAAGGTTGCTGTTGTCATGTAACCATCCAATCAGTTGTCGAGATATTAAAAAACCCGCCACATGTGACGGGTTTTCGTTGACAGCGAAGCTGTCACGCAAAGTACATTGCGTGGAGACCAGGGGAATCGAACCCCTAACCCCCGCCTTGCAAAGGCGGTGCTCTACCAATTGAGCTAGGTCCCCGTTGTTAGTGCGGGGTGGGCCTAGATGGACTTGAACCATCGACCT
>JACCED010039816.1_pt1 | contig 10546 bp, 8 predicted proteins | sample 7455021 | NCBI WGS metagenome assembly JACCED01 (sample SAMN15323456, study PRJNA562643) | freshwater metagenome | isolation source: river surface water | place: USA:Blue River Watershed | collected 2017-08-19 | reverse complement strand
TCATCGCGCGCAGCGCACGCGACTATGTGTGGATCATGGCGCGCACGCCCACCCTGCCCGAAGCGCGCTACAAGGACCTGGTGGCCAAAGTCAACGCGATGGGCTACGACACCCGCAAGCTGGTGAAGGTGCCCCAGCAAGCCACCACCGCCCGCGGGGCTGCCACGCGGTGAGCCTGCTGCAGCGCGAATGGCGGCGCTGCTGGCGGCTCCCAGCGCCTGGACAGGGTAAGGCCGGTTGGGCGCGGCTCGTGTACCGCGCTTTGGAGTGACCGAAGGACGAGGAGCACCGGGATATACGACTAAAGGCTATGATACGATGGTCTATAGCCCATGTCTCCTCCCCACCCCGTTCGGCCCTGGCTGCAGCGCGCCCCGATGGCACTGGTGCTGGCCTTGGGCCTGGGGGGGCAGCCCGCTGCGCAAGCCAGCGCCGCGCACGATGCAGCGGCGCACGACGCCGCACGGAGGGCCGCCGTTGAGGACGCACGCGCTGGCCGCCTAGAACCCGCCCTTCACACCCTGCGCCAACTGGCCCAGGGCGCTGCCGATGTGCGGGTGCACCACGACCTGATCGTGGTGCTGGGTTGGGCCGGACACCATGAACAAGCGCTGCAAGCATGGGCAACCCTGGGTTGGCGTGCAGACCTCCCCGACTATGTGCGGCACGGTCTGGCCCACAGCCTAAGGGCACTGGCCGAACAAGCAGAGTCCAGCGGCCACACGCTGTTGGCCCTGCGCTACCGTGGGCAGGGCATGGCCGCGCCCATCCAAGACCCGCTGGCCCGCGAAGCGGTGGGCCGGCTGTTGGGGACCCTGGGCGGACACCGCGGCGCGGCTTGGCTGCTGCCGACCACCACCCTGCAGCAACGGGCCGACCGCATCGCCTTGGAGTTGCGCACGGCCGCAAGCCTGAGCGCCCAAGCAGCTGCTGAGCGCACGCGCCGGCTGGACGCGGTGATTCGCGACCTCAGTGACTTGGCGGCCGAACTGCAGCAAGACCCTGCTGCACCTGCGCGCCTGGTTCGCCAAGTGCATGGAGACCGGGCCATCGCCCAGGTGGAACGCCGGCAATGGGCCTTGGCCCTGCAGGATGTACAAGCACTTCAGGCCCTGGGGGCGCCCTTACCCGCCCATGTGCGGATGGCGCAAGGCGCCGCCCTCTTGGGGCTTCAGCGGCCGGCCGAAGCCGTCTCGGTCTACGAAGCCGTCTTGGCTGAGCAACCCCAGCATGTGCCGGCGCAGTGGGGGCTGTTCTACGCCTGGGCCGATCAGGGCGAGATGCGTGCGGCGCAAGCCGTCATGGACCGCACCGCTGTTGATCGCTGGCGTCGCGTGGGGCTGGACGCCAGGACAGAGCCCCATCCCGACTGGTTGCCCGCGCGCCTGGCCTCGGCCCGCGTACGGATGTGGAACGAAGACCAGGCCGGCGCCTGGACACAACTGGCGGCGTTGCGACAAGCCGCACCCGACAACGCCGGTGTGCGCTTGGCCCAGGCTGCGGCGGCGGCATCACGGGGCTGGCCAAGGCTGGCCGAGCAGGAAACTCAAGCGGCCCACACCCTGGACGAAAACAGCCCCGATGTTCGCTTGGCGCTGGCCGAGTCCGCCTTGCGGCGTCAACGGTGGGCGCTGTTGCGCGACCACTTGAAGCCCCAAGGCGAGGCCGGTGGATCGGATGAACATGACCTGGCATGGAGCCGCCTGCGCCACGACGCGGCCCTTGCAATGGGCTGGCAGTGGGCCGCCGCACACCAGGTGCGCCTGGAGCCCTCACGCGTGGGCCTTTCGCCTGGAGAAAGCCGCCTGACGAACACGCGGCTCGAATCGCCGCTGCTGGGCTCGGGCTGGCGGGCCTTTTGGATGGCCGAAGCGATACAGGGCCTGTCCCCCGGGGTGTATGCGGCCCGACGCGAACGGCTGGGCATGGGGCTGAAGTTCGAAGGGCCCAACAACCGCTGGGAGGCGGTGGCCCTGCAAGACAGTGGAAGCCGCCCGGGTACGGCATGGTCGGCAGGTGCGCGACACACCTTGGACGACCACTGGGCGGTGGAGTGGGTGGCGGCACGGCGGTCCACGCAAGCGCCGCTGCGCGCGTGGGCCAACGGCATCGAAGTCGACAGCGCGGAGATCCGGCTGGACCACAGCTGGCACGAAGGTCGGGCCTCTTCGGTGGCGGGGTTGCTGCAGCGCTTCAGTGATGGCAATGAACGCCGTGGTGCAACAGCCGCCCTGATGCAAAGGCTGCGGGCGTCGGCGCAATGGCAGCTGTACCTGCGTCCCGAGCTGGCCTACACGCAAAACTCGCAAGACCAGGGGCCCTACTACAGCCCTCGGCGCGAAGCCGCCCTGTCCTTGTCCCTCATTTCGCGGCGCACCTGGTTGTCAACGCCCCAACGCCGCTGGAGCGACCGATTGGAGCTGCAAGCCGGGCGCCAACAGCAGCTGGGCTATGCGCCCCACACCATCGCTGCACTGGCCTATGAGCACACGATCAGCGCCAGCGCGGGGCTGGACTTCACGGCGGGCTTGACCGGCAGCCTGCGCTACTACGATGGCCAGCCCCAGCGGGCCTGGGTGGGTTTTGCCCGCATGGCGGCGAGGTTCTGAGATGCGCAAGTGCATAGGCGGCTGGAGACGCTGGATGGCCTTGGTGGGCTGGGCCTTGGGTGGCGTATGGGCTGCGGCATCACCCTTGCTAGCGGCATCACCCATCCAGGCAGCCTTCAAGGTGGTGGCCTTCCACGATGTGGTCGACCACCCTGGTGAAGCGGACCAAGACGCCGTGACCACCGACCGCCTGGTGGCCTTCTTCGACCACCTGCGCGGCGAGGGCTGGAACCCGATCTCCCTGCAAGACCTCAGCGATGCGCGCGCCGGGCGCAGGCCCCTTCCGCCCAAGGCCATCCTGATCACCTTCGACGACGGCTACAGCAGCCTGTACACGCGCGTGTATCCCCTGCTGTTGGCCTACCGCATTCCGGTGGTGGCAGCCTTGGTGGGCGATTGGCTGGAGCGGTCTGCCGACGAACGGTTCGAGGTGGGCGGCCGTGGGGTGAGGCGGGCTCGCTTCCTGACCTGGGACCAAGCCCGTGAGCTGCAAGCCTCGGGCCTCGTGGAGTTCGCTTCGCACAGCCATGCGCAACACCGTGAGGTCTTGGGCAATCCCCAGGGCAATCTGACACCCGCCTTGTCCACGGCCGCCTTTGACCGTGTTGCCCAGCGCTACGAGAGCCCGAGCAACTACCGCGATCGGCTGCGTGCCGACCTGCGCGCCAACGAGGCCCTGATGCTGCGGGAGCTGGGCACACGCCCGCGAGCCATGGTATGGCCCTATGGCCGCTACAACCAAGCGGCCTTGGACCTGCTGGCCGAAGCCGGCTACGAGTTTGCCTTCACCTTGGACTACGAGCCGGGCCAGTTGCAGCGGCCCCTGGAGATCGGCCGGTACTGGCCCACGGGCAACCTGCAGCTGAGCGATCTCATCAACGACCTCGGGTTTGGCGAAGTGCTGCCACCCGCGCGGCGCATGGTGAGGCTGGACCCGGCGCGCCTGTGGTCGGCCGACCCTGCGGTCTTCGATCAGCGGCTGGGTCTGGCCATTGAGCGGCTTCGCGCGCTGGGCATCACCGATGTGGTGATCAATGGCCTTCACCGACACGGCGACGGGTCTTGGCGGGCGTGGTTTCCCAACCGCGTGCTGCCCGTGCACGCCGATGCCCTGAACCGCATCGCCTGGCAAATGCGAACCCGTGCGGGCGTACGCCCCTGGGTGGACCTGGCGATGGACCAACTGATCGCTCAACTGCCGGCGCCCGACGTCGTGCGGCTGCACCACGACTTGGGCTGGCAGGTTCCCCTGGATGGGCTGTTCATGCGAAGTTCTGGCGGCAGCGGGCGTTGGTCCGAGGTTCAAGGGCCACAGCGGCGAAGCAGCCAAGCCGGCGCCTTACGCCATGCGCGTCGCCAACTGAACCCGGCGGGCTTTCAACTGGAAGGCCTCAGCGCTTCGCAGGCCTTGGCCTTGACGAGTTTTCAGGCTGTCGAAGCCTCACGGCCTGGCCTGCAGTGGCTGGTGCTCACCCAGGGCCAGACGCCTGAGGCGCTGGCGCAGTGGGCAGACATGGTGCTGGTGGAAACCGAGGCACCACAAGGCTTCTCCTGGCCAGGGCCAGGACCGCTTGCGCACGCGCAGGTGGACGATGCCATGACGCGCCGGCGCACCGGCTTGTGGCTGCGCACGCCACAGCCGCTGAGCCCAAGCCAGTGGGCGGCCTGGTGGCAAGCCCTGTTGCGCCAGGGCGTGGCCGTGGCCGGCGGGGAACTGGACGATGAGGTTCGCCCATGACGTGGCCCAACACCGACGGCATCAGCTGGATCCTGTTCCAGTTCTGCTTCCTCTATCCCTTGTTCATGAGCTGGCTGTGGATGGCAGGGGGCCTGTTCCATTGGCTGAGCTTTGAACGGCGCCACAGCCGGCCGGGCGAGCCTCCTGAGTTGGCCGTCTACCCCAAGGTGGCCCTGGTGGTGCCGTGTTTCAACGAAGAAGACAACGTTGAGGAAACGGTGCTGAACCTGTTGGCACATGACTATCCCAACTTCGAGGTCATCGCGGTCAACGACTGCAGCCAAGACCGAACCGCCGCCATCTTGGAGCGGCTGGCTCGGGCGCATCCTCGGCTTCGCGTGCTGCACCACGCGGTCAACCAAGGCAAGGCGGTGGCGCTGACCACCGCCGCACGGCTCACCGATGCGGAGTTCCTCTTGGGTATTGACGGCGACGCCTTGCTGGATCAACGCGCGGCGCGTTGGATGGTCTGGCACTTCCTGGTCAATCCCCGGCAGGGGGCCGTCACGGGCAACCCGCGGCTGCGCACACGGGCGTCCCTGTTGGGTCGCATCCAGGTGGGTGAGTTTTCATCCATCGTGGGCATCATCAAACGGGCACAACTGGCCTATGGCCGCTTGTTTGCGGTATCCGGGGTCTGCGTGATGTTTCGCAGCACGGCCTTGAAGGAGGTGGGCTACTGGTCGCGCGAGACGCTGACCGAGGACATCGACATCAGCTGGAAGCTGCAATTGCACCGGTGGGACGTGGGCTTTGAGCCCGCAGCCACTTGTTGGATCCTGATGCCCGAAACCCTCAAGGGCCTTTGGAGCCAACGCCTGCGCTGGGCCACGGGTGGCGCGCAGGCCATCATCAAGTACCGGGGCATCTGGCTGTCATGGCGCCACTGGGACATGTGGCCCATCTACCTGGAGTACCTCAGCAGCCTCGTGTGGGCTTATGCGATGGGATTGGTGCTGGTGCTGTGGCTGCTGGGCTTGGTGGTTCCGCTGCCGATGGCCTGGTCGGCGCAGTCGATGATCCCCGGCTGGACCGGCATGCTGATTGCCACCACCTGCCTGCTTCAGACCCTCCTGGCCATGATGCTGGATGCTCGATACGACCACCGTTTGTGGCGCAACCACTTTTACACCGTGTGGTATCCCTTCGCCTATTGGTTGATGGGCCTGTGCACCACGGTGGTGGCCTTTCCGCGGGCTGTGCTGCGTGGCCGTCAGGAGCGGGGGCGTTGGGTCAGCCCAGACCGGGGATTGGCATGAAAGACGCCGGCCGCATCCGATCGCTGTTTGTGCGGCGCGTCTCGCCGCTGGAAGTGCCCCAGCACGTCAAGGTGCGCACCCGCCCGGGCCGGCCATTGATCCGGGAGTACAGCTGGCACCTCAAACCGCGCGTGCGAGCGCTGCTGGGCACCGTGAATGTGCTGATCTGGGCCGTCTGGTTGTTGCTGTTGGGCGTGGTGATGACGTCCCTGGCCTGGAGCATTGGCGTGTGGATGCTGCACCACGAATGGATCGAGGCCGAGGGCATCCGTGGACTGGCGCGCTTCGTGGAAAACGAGCTGCCCCTGGGCCTGGGCTTTTGCCTGGTGTTTCTGTTGTGGGCCTCGGTTCGCGCCTGCTCGATGCGCCGCATCAAGGTGGCCCGCCGATTGGCGCAACGGGTGGCCGCAGACCAGGCTGGCGCCGCACCCGGTGAACCAGCGCCCTCCCCCACGACGGACTTGGACGGGCAACTCAAGCGGGCATTCGTGCACCAGTGCCTCGTGTGCCACCACCACGCGGGTGGTGATTTGCAATCGGTGGAAGTGCGCGAGCTGCGCCAGGCGCCGCCGCTGCGCGGCACACCACTCAAAGACCGCTTCAGACCCCCAGGGGCTGAGCAGACCCCGCTGGCGTGAACGGCCCGTCGGGTTGCAGCGCCTGCCCCAAGGCTTCCACGAAAGCACGGGCCGCCGGCAGCTGGCCGTCGTCATAAGCAGCGTCCAAGAGGGCCACCAGACGCCCCACCGGTGCGCCCACGCGCGCGCGCTGCGGCGGCCAGGCTTCATGCAGGGCTTGCTTCAATGCGGCCACCACTTCCCGGTTGCGCTCCTGTTGCAACACCTGGCGCTGCGGGATGGGCAACACCCTGCGGTGCGCGGCTTCCACCAGGCGGCGGGCCAAGCCTGAGGCCTTCAAGTCCCCTTGAGCGTTCACACGCAGGGGTGCACCCGAGCGGCTGGCATCCAGAAAGACCTGGGCCTGGCGGTAGAGGTTTTCCCGGGCGGACGGGGCAAGTTTCACGTTTTTCGGAGATTTAGGCTTGCGGGATACAACTTTCGAATATTACCCTTTTGGGTGATTCTTGACACCCATTGGGATGTGGCCAGGCCAGGCCTGGCCCGACCCCCGCCACCGCCACATCCCCTACATACGGAGACATCTCGGCATGCCCAAAGGAAACGAAGTGAGAGGCAGCACCGCTCAAGAAAGGGCACAGAACGTGCTGGGAGCCGTGAAAACCATCGAGTCCATCGGCGAAAAACAAAAGGCCGAACGGTCCGGCAGGACCCAGGCCAGCGGGGGTGTGTCCGGCTTCATGAAGCGGTTTCGACACGAGCCAGAGCCCGTCGTGAACCACGCCACAGCCCTGAAGCTGGCCGGCCAAGATTTGGAACACCGCGTCACCACGCAATACGGGGACTGGGGCTGGCGCATGCTCAAAGGGCGCGTGCCGGACCTGGACCACCCGGCCGAGATCAAGGACGTGAGCCTGCTGGCGATGAACATCAAGCAGGCGGTCGGTGACCTCCAAACCCTGGAGTCGGCCATCGAGGCGTTTGTGTCCGCGCCGAATGTGGCCTCACTCGACCCTATGGACAAGGCGCGCAACCTGGCCGAGTACCAAGAGAGACTTCTGGAGCGCGCACCCATCTTGGCCGATGAATTCAGCCCGCCCAGTGCGGGATGGACCATGGCCTGTCAGATGGCCGGCATCGCCCCAAGGGAGATGCAAGCCGACGCGCCCGTGATCAAGGAACTCGTACGCGCCAGCACCCGGCAATTCATCCAGGCCAACGGCAAGCTGCCGTCGCGGATGCAAATGCTGGAGTTTGCGGTGCTGCACGCCAACTACATGGCCGGGCGCCCCGTGATGAACGTTGACACGTTTTCGGGCAAGCAAGACGCGCTGTACGTCAAGGAGGGCGGCGAACTCGGCTTTGCCGACTTCCCCACGCAGACCCTGCGGGACCAGGTGGATGCCTATGCAGCCGAAGCCTACAAGGATCTGCAAAAACTTCTAGACGATCGGCTGAAGAATGCACAGAAACTTGCAGCCAAGCCTACTGCTCCAGCATGGTTACCCCCGTCGGCGGATGCAATGGTGGCTTTGGCCAAGCTGCACCAGGAGCAACGCTCTGTGGAGGCACGCATAGAGGCCCTGTCAAGGCCTGGAACGTTTGAGCCCATAGACCTGTCGGCTGAGCAGCCCAAGGCAGAAGACCTGTTGGATGGCGAGGCCGTCATGAAAGCGGCCATGCAACGGGTGTGGGGCGACATTGACGCCATGGATGCGGGGCATCAAGAGGCCTTGGCAACGGCCCTTAGGGTCGCCGCTGCGGAGTGCCCCATGGCTCCCCCACCTCGCAAGAAAGGGGACCCCTCTGCCAACACCGCGTCGAATGTCCAAGCGCTGCAGCGTCGGCTGAAAGATGTGATGCCTGGCAGCCGCTTTTTCGGCTACGTTGCCAGCCGTGCGGGTGAGCCCCAGCTGGGACCCCAGGCCTTGAACGCTTACAAGCGGACACTGCTGGATCTACTGAAAAAGTCCTGGACCCCGGAAGACTTAGAGGGCGGAGGGGGTACGGCAGAGGACTTTAAGGAGGATGCTGATGCATCCCCCGGGTCTGCACCGGCTGAGGATCGTCCACGGCTGCTGACGGCCGAAGAGCTGGCGAATGCGGTGTTGAAAGCAGCCCAGTCAGCCTATGAAGAGGCACAACAGCAACAGCTGAAGAGCGCGCAGCCCATGGATCCGCGAACCGTTCGGGCGCTCGAGCAGACCTTGCAGCCCCCACTGGCCCAGCAGCTCGCGGAGACCGGTGCCGTTGACGCCTTCGTCGTGGCATCGAAAGAGCACCAAGACGAGTGGCTCAAGTGGATGGAACAAGCGCCTCAAAGACCGACAAACGTGGCCCCATCGGGGTATCCCACGGCCTTCATCCAGGACCTCGATCGAAATGATTGGGTCTTTGAAACCCGAGATCGCCAGGATCTGTATCAACCCAACGTGGTGGTGCCCGGCGACCGCAAGGTCATGTCCATAGGGTCCTCAACGGACACCATGCTTCAGGCCTACCAAGCGTTTTTCGCGGGCCACGCCAGAGCCGGGCAGACCCTTAGCCACTTGGTGCACCAAAACGGTATCGGCTTGCTCATGCGCGATTGGATGTACGCGTCGTACTCCATCGGGCACCTGGGCAATGGAGGCAACAACATGCTGTGGCTGGAGCAGACCGCATCCGTCGATCCTGGTCGTCCCGCTTTCGAAGGCGGGTTCACGATACGCGAACTCCCCAACGGCCGCGTCGAAGTGGAGTTTCAGCAACTCAGGCCAGCCACCAGCCTGAGCTTGGCACCCGGAGTACCGGCGGCGTCGCTGCCCATCAACCGAGGCGAACACTTCGACGGAAAGACGACGCCGGAAAACGCAGCCTTGCACCAAACCTTCAAGGTTGAGTTTGCGATGAGCGACTTGGACCGCGGCGTCATCAAGCCCACCTTCAGGCAAGCCCCCCAGACGCGTATCCGAATCCTGCCTGACTGGGGCCAGATCGCCCAGCTGCGTGAAAAGGGGGTCTTGTCCTTCGCCTTGACGTAACCCCTCAGGAGCATCCGAGTCAGTGGACTTGAACCATTCCTGAGTGTTGCCCGCGAACAGCACCACCAGCGAAACCGATGTTGATGGCCCGGCTACCATCGCACCACTTCCCCAACCGGTGTGATCCATCATGTCCCAAGCCGACTTCGACAGCCTCGTTCCACCCGGCGGCCTCGACCGCCGCCGCTTCACCCGCAGCGCTTTGGGGGTGGGCATTGCCGCGGCCGCTGGCCCCGTGATGGCGCAAACCGCCATCAAGACGCCCACGGCTGGGCTGACCGTGGGCGAGGTGACCATTGACTCGGGCGGCTTCAAGCTGCCGGCCTACCGCGCGGCACCCGCCGGCGTGCGCAACGCCCCGGTGGTACTGGTGGTCAGCGAGATCTTCGGTGTGCACGAATACATCGCCGATGTGGCCAATCGCTTTGCACGCGCTGGCTACTGCGCCATTGCACCGGAGTTGTTTGCGCGCGCGGGGGACCCCACGTCCTATGGCGAGATCGCCAAGCTGATCGCCGAGATCATCATGAAGACGCCCGATGCGCAGGTGATGGCCGACCTGGATGCGTGTTTGGCCTGGGCACACGCGCAAGGCGCTGACGTGTCGCGCGCAGCGGTGACCGGCTTTTGCTGGGGCGGCCGCATCACGTGGCTGTATGCCGCGCACCAGCCGCGCCTGAAGGCCGGTGTGGCCTGGTACGGGCGCCTGGTCGGGGCCACCAACCCGGTGTGGCCCAGCCACCCGGTCGACCAAGTGGCCCGTCTGCAAGCGCCGGTGCTGGGCCTGTACGGCGGCAAAGACGATGGGATTCCCCTGAGCACCGTGGAGCAGATGAAGGCGGCGCTGCAGCAACAGGGCAGTGCGGCGGCCAAACGCAGCGAGTTCGTGGTGTACCCCGATGCCCCGCACGCCTTCCACGCCGACTACCGTCCCACCTACCGCAAAGAAGCCGCTGACGATGGCTGGGCGCGCTGCCTGGCCTGGTTCAAGGCCCATGGGGCGGCGTAAGCACCAGGAGCATCACCATGATTCTTGAACTCGCCGACATCCGCATCCAGCCCGGCCGCCAGGCCGAATTCGACGAAGCCATTGTGCGGGGCGTGAACACCGTCATCTCGCAAGCCCGCGGCTTTCGGGGCTACAAGGTCAACAAGGGCCTGGAAAGCCCGGAGCGCTATCTGCTGATGATCTTTTGGGAAACCCTGGAAGACCACACGGTGCACTTCCGCGAAGGCCCGCTGTTCCCGCAGTGGCGGGCCATCGTGGGGCCCTATTTCGCCGAAGCCCCCAAGGTGGAGCACTTCAGCCTCTTGCAGCGCTCGCAAGGCCAGTGAGCTT
>JACCED010397377.1_pt1 | contig 10547 bp, 9 predicted proteins | sample 7455021 | NCBI WGS metagenome assembly JACCED01 (sample SAMN15323456, study PRJNA562643) | freshwater metagenome | isolation source: river surface water | place: USA:Blue River Watershed | collected 2017-08-19 | reverse complement strand
TTGATGCTTGTTGCGGTGCTGTCCCCCTTTGCCTGTACCGGAGAACCATTCATAGCGAAACTGATCTTCTGGGACTTTCATAGCAGTATTTATATGGTGGGCCCACCTGGACTTGAACCAGGGACCAACGGATTTTCAACCCGTAGCTCTAATCCACTGATCTGGCTCATCTATTGACTTCGGCCGGAGTATAAGTTCAGGCGGCATAAGCCGGCGGCATGCTGGTCAATTTGGTGATATTGTTACCGAGAATCAGTTGGCTAAATTCACTGTGCCAATACACTAGGACAAGTGAATTCTAAAATACTTTAGAAAATGAAACGGCAATGCTGTGCTGCCATGTTCCATCCACAAGGACAAAGTCTAATGTAGGTTGAACGATTACTGAATTCATGATTAATTTCACAAAGGAGACGGAGCCCAAGATGGCCGCTTTAGATTCATTCTGCTCGTACATAGTGTCGCTAGCTTCCTGACGAGTTATTGAGGCGGAGATCGTGGTAGCATAGTCAAATGAATACTGGTAGTGCATTGATGCTGAGTAAGTTTTTGTAGGTCGCAAGAGCTGGTCTATATCACTGCTATCGCTTATCCACTGATGCAGATAGTCAATGCCGACAGTTAGGGTGTGATTTTCAAAAGATCTTGACGTGAAGGCACTTAGGCCAAAGCCTGGAGCTCCTACTTCAGTTTTTGACTGCAATGTCGCCGTAAGCCTATGAGAAAGTGATGATTTTAGAAAAATTCGATTCAATGAGACATATAGATCCTCCCAGTTTTGAGATGCACTCGAAGCGCTGGAGTCGCCGTAATCTATACGGTCATCGGTGCGAACGAGGGAGCTGGAGGCGCTAATTGACCAGGAGTCTGACCAGAAGAACTCGACATTTGGTGTTATTGAGTGAGTTTCAGTAGTCAAGCGAGCAATCTCTCCTTCCCACTCAAATCTCTGAGAAACGCGGGAATTGGAATAAGTAAGATCGACCCGTACCTGTCCAGCCTGAAGACTTCCTAGAGAAAGTGCACTCCTATATTCCTGAAGCGATCGATGCGAATTTCCAATGAGGTTTAATCTGAAAGGTGACTTTTCGCCAAGATTACGGGTGTCAGGACGTTGAATTGACACCATAATTCCTGTTGTATTTTCATCTTCAATCGCCCAGAGTTCTTCGAACTCTTTTAGGGTCAGTCGAATGTTTCCAATAGCTGGGTCTCCAATATAAACGTAATCATCAATGATTCCCTTGTAGATCGCCCAGTGAGGCTGTCCATCATAATTCAAAAATATTATCACTGGCTCCCTTACACGATGATACTGATCAATTGAAACCTTTTCCCATCTCTCCTCGTAGCCAAGATGATTAACTATGCGAGATATATCACTGCTTCTCAGTCCTCCCCGCTCCACTATAACGTGCTCGCTAGGAGAGAGGAGCTGGAATAATGTGTCTAATAGTTCCGTTTCATTATAGTTATCTCCTATCCAGAGCGACAAAAAAGTAGATAGAGCAGCTGCTCCGCATGAATAGTTCCGTTCCTGCATAAAGAGGTCAGGGAAAACTAGGCCTGTTCTCAACAGTGGAATATTTGACGCGGGCTGAGCAAGTGCCCCTCCACTTGCGAAGAACGGGGCGAACAAAAAAAAGGCCAGCAGAATTGCCGGCCTTCGAATTGCAGTACTTACATTCATCGCCCGGAGCGTATCTGCTTAACTTTTTGAATCAACTTTTTGAGAGATGCGGCACTCAAAGCACAGCCGTCGGCTCGGTAGGCGCAGACATAGGCAACTTTATAACTCACCAAACCTAACTGATAAGCCGCCATAATCACTGCCGCGTTCTTTCCTTGTGCCGCGAGTACATGAGGGTCCTGTGGGTTTGATGTGATGTCGGCAAAGGCCGCGAAATGTACTTCCTGCACATCCTGCGCTGAAGCGTAAACTGGCGTGAGCAGGGTCAGGAGCATGGATAAGACAAACGTGAAATAGCTCTTGCTAGACATGTTCCACTCCTTGAGGATTGACTTGCTTGACTCAGTGTTGCAATCAGACGCTAGCATGGGGCAATTGAAATGTAAATTACCTATCAGGCAAGTTACTAGAATAAAACTGCTACCGCACCTGAAGAGCAGGATGGGGCTGGAATGGCTGGTCAGTCTATTGATACTTATGGGTACATCGATGTATTGGGTTCCGCTTTGAGCAAGGGATACACTGCAAAGTGAGAGACAACTGGAACCCATATTCCCTTTCTAGATTTTTAGTCTGGGTCGCAGTCGCCGGATTTTCGTTCGGATCATTTTTACACTGCGCTCACTCAAAAGCGGAGATGTGCCTTCGGCTATGTCCTATCCTCAGACTCTCCGATTGGATGCGAGCGAGGGGCTTTGGATGGTCGGCTATAAATAGACGATGAGCGATTCAGAGTTGCGCTAGTCAAGTCGCGCGTCGCTAGAAAGCGAAAGAAACTAGTAAGCCCGCCATGACTTGAACTTGAAGCAACGGATGCATAGTCCGTTACCCCAACCGGCCAAAAGTCCGTTGACAGGCCGCCAACCGATTGAATTCGAAGGGTTTTCCGAGGTCTTACTGAAGAAATCTGGTGGGCCCACCTGGACTTGAACCAGGGACCAACGGATTATGAGTCAAGACAAATCGACGGAGAGCGGCCCAGTAAGCCGAAGAACGCTAACAAGTTTTTACTTTTCGATTCTGATCGCCTCACCGAAACCGACCGAAAACCGAACATTTTCCCTAACTTTTGCTTCGACCGAACTTGCCAAGTTGAAGAATTTGTAGGACTTTTCGCACACCGAACTCCGAACTTTTTCAGAGCCCTTTGTGTTACTTCATTTTCGGGCGTTGGTCCCGCATTTGCGTCGTGGGCTGTTGAGCCGCCCACTGCCGGTGTAGTCCGATCTCGAGGAGTACTGTCGCCATAGACAGATTGTGTAGTTATCGTCGTAAAGTAGTCAAAACCTAAGCTTGGAGATTTGCATGGGCGAGAACTTCGCGCCGCTAAATAAAAGTGCTGAACAGAGCCATTTCCCGGTATTTCAGTGGGAGGGTCAATACAATATTGGCATTGCCGAAATTGACGAGCAGCATCGCCATTTGCTGGACCTCATCAACAGGCTCTCTGCGCAGCTACTCAAGGGAGGACTCACGCCTGAAGAGCGGCAAGACTATCTGAGTCAGGTGGTCGCGTACTCCCATTACCATTTCGCTGACGAAGAGCACTTCATGGAAGAGGCGGGGCTGGACGCTGGATACGTTAGCTCCCACAAGCAAATTCATCGACAGTTTGTGCATCAGCTGGAGATGTTCATGCCAGAGCTTGAGCATGACGCTGACGAGTCCACGGGGGTGCTGCTGAAGTTTCTTTTCAATTGGCTGGTTTTCCACATTCTGGGAAGCGATCAGGCCATTCACGATCAGATTGTGCTTATCAACAAGGGGATGTCTCCGAGTGAGGCGGCCGCCCAGGCGACGCAAGCGCACAACTCGGATCAGGTCGGCCCCTTGCTGCATGCCCTGGGCAACTTCTTTGATCTGCTGTCCAATCGAAATCGTGAATTGCGCGAGCTGAATGCAACATTGGAGCAGCGTGTTGCGGAGCGTACACAAGAGTTGCAGAGGGCCAACACAACGTTGGTGACGCTCTCACAGACTGACGTCCTGACCGGTTTGCCCAATCGTCGTCACGCGCTGCAGATGCTGGAAATTTTGTGGAGCGAGGCGAAAGCGTCAGGTCGCCCCATGTGCTGCCTCATGATCGATGCGGACTATTTTAAGGACGTAAACGACCGGCATGGGCATGCGGCGGGCGACCTTGTACTGCAGGCCCTGGCACTGACCTTGCGCAACAATGTACGGACTGATGACATCGTAGCGCGCCTCGGTGGAGACGAGTTTTGTGTGCTGTGCCCAGACACGACACTCGAAGGGGGGATGCAGCTGGCTGATCTGCTGCTGGTTGAGGTCGCTGCTTTGCACATGAAAACATGGAGGAGCAGCATCAGCATCGGCGTGGCATGCAGTCTGCCGGGAGTCGAGAAGAGTGAAGATCTCATTCGACTCGCAGATGAAGGCTTGTATGTTGCCAAGGACTCGGGGCGCAGCTGTGTGCGGTGCTTACAGGAAAAAGCAGGCAACTCGGCACAGATCCCGAGCACCGGTCAGTGACGTACGGCAAATGCTATCGAGAACCCCAGGCGTAATTCTGTGTTGCGATCGTCGCCCAATATCGTGCGCCGAATACCTGCGTCAAACACAAGATTGTCACTGAATTTCCAGATTGCACCTGCCAGGAAGGCTGCTTCCTCTTCCTCACCCAATTCATGGGCATACGAAATCTCGGCAACAGGGCGCAGCGCCCAGCGATCAGGGCCTTCAAGAATGGTCCCGAGCGCGAATTCGGTGTTGCTGTCACGCGTGTGGACGGCCTCCGCAGTCAGGTGCCAGGCGCCCCACTGCCCGGCCTGGCTGACGATGCCTGCCAGAAGAGCGCCGGCTCCGGATTCAGCGTTGATTCCCGGAAGTTCTACTCCGAATTCAGTGGCTACACTCAGACCGCTGCTTCCTTGCAAGCTTCCTGCTCGCAACAGGTGTTTGAACATCAGGGCGTTTCCAACCATGGTGCTTTGCCCGCGCGAGCGAGTATGTTCTCCTTGCCCCTCTACGATCACTTCCCAGTTCGGCGCAAATCCGTAGTTCACAACGGCTGCAGGGGATATCAGGATATTTCCTTCTCCACCGCGCCGGTAACTGAGCGGGCTGAACTCTATCTTGAGTTCTCCCGGATCTCCCACGTCAGCGTCTGTGGAATCAAAGGGGCGATAGGCCAACGCTGCCGGAGAAGACAGCATTGCTACGCAAGTCAGGCTACATACCAATACAGACCGCTTGGCAAGGAATCGCAGGCCGACCTGGCTGAGCAATCGCATCATTGCTCCATGCGCCACGGTGAGCGGTCTGTCCAGGTCTTGAGTGCCGCGCTGGTCCATTCCGTATCCTTGTCCGTGTGACAAACATTGCAGGCATTGGGGATACCAAGGGCATCGGTCTGGGCAGGGGTCGCAAAGACGAATGTATGGCTGCTGACATTCACATTGGCAATGGTTTGCTGAATCTTCGGCATATGGCAGGACACACACTGGCTGCCCGCGCTGTCTGGCAGGTGATGCGTGTGCTCTGCAATGCTTGGCGCACGCGGTCCGTTGGGAGACGCCGGGCTGTGGCAGCTGGTGCAAACCTGATCGACAGGCAGACGCAGGCTTGCAGGGTTGTCGCTGCCATGGGAATCATGGCAACTGAAACACGTGACTCCCTCGGTGTACATATCACTGCGAACGTAGTCATTGCCCTGCATTCGGTTTTTATGCCCGGTGCCCTCTGCGTAGTGAGTGAAAGTCTGTTCGCCGAGGGTGTGTTCTTCCAGCTTCCAGAAGTCACTCAGCTCCATGCCGACATGAAAACCCACCGGCCAGTCGTAATAGGCGCCCGCAATCGGATTGTTCAAGGGTTGGCCCTGGGCGTGGCATTGGATGCACACATCATTGGCTTGCACGTAGTCCATTCGAGCGGGATTGAGAATGGACTTTCGATCAATCTCGCGCACGTGCTCACTGCCCGGGCCGTGGCATTTCTCGCAACCAACATTCCACTCGGTGACAGACTTGTCGACAATGTTGTAGTTGACCGAATGGCACCCGTCACACAGCGGGCCGGTTGGGCGACTGAAGTTGTCTGCCGGGTAATGCTCTGTCCACCAATCAGTGCCAAGGGCCACGTTGTAGGGGCGCCAGCGCTTGTTGATCACATCCCACTGCGCGGGTTGAGGGAAATAGTCGTCTCCCACTTTGGTGAAGTAGCGCTGCTTCCATTTGCTTCCATAGACAAGGGCAACATCGTCTGCCGTAAAGGTCAGCAGCGGGTCGGGTATCGAAAGGTCGGGGGTGATGGCGTCAGGGTGTTCGCGCGGGTCGCGGACGACATTGGCCATCAGAGATTTTTCCCAGCGCCCGTACACTTCCTCATGGCAATCCTTGCAGGCAGCCGAGCCGACGTAGTGCGCATTCGGTACAGGGCCAAGCCTCGTTGTTTCGCCGGGGACTGCGGCCAGCACTGCGGTTTCCGGCAAGTCGCGTATATAGGCCACTAGCTGCCAGATTTCATTGTCGGGCATATCCCAGGCTGGCATCCCGGTATTCCGAATGCCATTGCGAATGTGATAGAAAATCTCGCCATCTGACCGCGTTTTTGCAGCTTCACGCAATGCGGGTGGCCTGGGGAACAGGCCAGCCGCGACCTCCATTCGACCGCTTCCATCGTGCGCGTGGCAACTTTCGCATTTCTGCTGGTACACGATCTGGCCAGCGGCTGCCACGGCCGGGTCATCCCCCAAAGGGCTTTGCTTGTTGCGTTCCTCTACCGGCACGCTGGCGCGCAAGAGCCACTGAGCAACAGCGACTTCCAGCGCCGGGGGTTCGATTCGAGCCATAGACATGCCGGGCAGCACCTGCAGGAAAAATACGGCACCCAGCACCAAGAGCAGGCTGGATGCCACCGACAAGATCATCAATCGTTTTCCAGCCATGGTTGCAGCCTTGCCTTAGGGGACTTTTATTGGAATTGCGGTGATTGTCGAGGATGGGCGATGCTTCGCGCAGGTCCGTGATATCGTGCGTTGCGCCCCTCCGGGGTCTTCTTGGCGCGAAGATTAGGCCGATACGTTAAATGATGCAAGTGTTTCAATAGATGAGTGAAAAAGATACGCTGTGCATATGACTGAAAAATTGCCCAAACTCACCGAAACCCAAGCCGAAACCTGGCTACTGCTGATTTTTCAACTGCCATCCAAGCCCGCTTATTTAAGGGTCAAGATCTGGCGGCGCCTGCAAGCCATCGGCGCGGTGCCGGTCAAGAATTCCGTGTATGCCCTGCCTGCCAGCGAGAGTGCGCAAGAGGATTACCAGTGGCTGCTGCGCGAGATACAGGAGGGAGGCGGAGAGGGGATGATTTGTGACGCACAGCTTGTCGACGGTTTGTCTGATGCCCAAGTGCGACAGCTCTTTGATCAGGCACGAGATGCAGACTATGAAGCGGTTCTGAATGAGGCCCGTGCATTGAAAGACGCGATCGGCCGGAGTGGCGGCGAGACGTCAACGGAACAAGTGCGCAATCAGGTCGTGCGCCTTCGCAAACGCATTGAGGAAATCCAGGCTGTCGATTTCTTTGGAGCAAGTGCCCGGGAATCTGCCGAGGGATTTGTCGCCGCGCTGGAGGACCAGCTCAAGAACGAGAGCAATAAGGCGCCGGCATCTGAAGCCAACCCGGCGCCTTCAGGGATTCCCCTCAACACAGTGTGGGTGACACGGACAGGGGTGCATGTCGATCGCATTGCTTCGGCCTGGTTGATTCGGCAGTTCATAGACCCGGGCATGCAGCTCAAGTTCGTGCCCGCCAAGGGATATCTGCCAAAACCCGGAGAGCTGCGTTTTGACATGTTCGAAGCGGAATACACCCATGAAGGAGACAAGTGCACTTTCGAAGTTCTGCTGGATAGAGCCGGCTTGCATGAGCCAGCGCTGCGCGCAATCGCCGAAATCATTCACGACATTGATATCAAGGATGGCAAGTTCGGGCGTGACGAAACCACGGGCATAAAGACGCTGATTGCGGGCATCTGCTTTTCGACATCCAATGATGAAGAGCGCATCGCGCGAGGCGCATCCGTGTTCCAGGACCTCTATCAGTATTTCAAGAGAGCTGGCTCAGAACACCAATAACTTGTCTGCCTCTTCAGTGGCCTCCGCCAGCGCGTCCATCGTGCTGCGCTGCGTACCCGGCACCATGTCAGTGTCGGCAAGCCCCCGCGCATCCAGGCACGTTCCGCACAGCAGCACACAGCCTTTGGACGCTACGCGCTGGACCATAAGGCCGATGTTGTAGAACCCTTCCGGCGTCTTCTGTCCCGCCTTGGCGCCAGCCACAGCATCTCCCAGCAGAAATACCGTCACGTCGCTGTTTCTTTTGAGCATGGCATTGGCCAGGCGCAGGCCGTTGTACAGCCGTTCAGTGCCATAGGGTGGATCGTTGATGATGATCAGGGTCTTCATGGTTTCTCTCCTTGCTTTCATTCAATAGTTCAATAGAATGACTTCAGTGATCAAAAGTCAAGCAGCGCGAGGCCGTCACTGCCCGCAGGGAGAGTTGGGATTGACCGCACAACAAGACATTTTCAACACACTGGCACAGGTGACCCGCGCACTGGGCCATGGCCATCGGCTGGCAATCCTGGAGCGCCTGGCGCAGGGCGAAGCAGCAGTGGAGACGTTGGCCACGAAAGCGGCTCTGACTGTGGGCAATGCCTCGCAACATCTTCAGCAGCTGCGGCGTGCCGGGCTGGTGACGGCCAGTCGCAGCGGCAAGCAGGTGATCTACCGCCTGACCGATGAACGCATTGTGCTGCTGCTGGGCCTGCTGCGGCAGGTGGCCGAAACCAATCTGGCCGAGATGGAGCGGCATGTCGGCCGGCTCTTTGCTGACGACGACCCCTCCGGCGCGCTGGAACCTGTAAGCCGCGAGGCGCTGCTGGCCGGGCTTGCCGATTGTTCACTGGCTGTGTTGGACGTGCGCCCCGCCGACGAATTCGAGGCCGGTCATCTGCCACATGCGATCAATATTCCCCTGCCGCAACTGGAAGACATGCTGGACTTGCTGCCCCGCGACAAAGACATCGTGGCGTATTGCCGGGGACCTTACTGCGTCATGTCACACAAGGCTGCGCAACGACTGCGGCAATTCGGATTCCGCGTCCGCAGGTTCCAGGAGGGTTATCCCGAATGGAAGGCGGCGGGATTGCCAGTGGCGTAACAGGAGACTCCCCCTTGTCAGACATTTTTCAAGTGTATGAGCCGGTGATTCGAGGGGTGACATTCGGCACCATTTTCCTCGTGATGGCGATGTGGGAACTGGCCGGCAGTCGACGCCCGCAAGCAACACCCCGAGGCCAGCGCTGGCCCGCCAATCTGTTGATTGTTGCCTTCGACACACTGGCCGTGCGCTTGATGTTTCCATTGACCGCCATCAGCGCGTCCTTGCTGGCCGCTGAGCGCGGCTGGGGGCTGTTCCATGTGATGTCTGTGCCAGTTTGGCTGGCCGTGCTTCTCAGTGTGGTGCTGCTGGACATGGCCATCTATTTTCAACACCGATTGTTCCACGCTGTGCCCTGGCTGTGGCGACTGCACCGCATGCACCACGCCGACACCGAATTTGACGTGACCACCGGCCTGCGTTTTCACCCATTGGAAATACTGATTTCGATGGGCATCAAGCTGGCAGCGGTGCCTCTTCTTGGCGCACCAGTGCTGGCTGTCTTGATCTTCGAAGTGCTGCTCAACGCCACGGCCATGTTCAATCATGGCAATGTGCGACTTCCTGACTGGATTGACCGCTGGTTGCGAAGGCTGGTGGTCACGCCAGACATGCACCGCGTGCATCATTCCGTCATACGCCGCGAAACCAACAGCAATTTCGGCTTCAATCTGCCGTGGTGGGACCGTCTGTTCGGAACCTATGTTGACCAGCCAGCCCTGGGGCATCCTGGCATGACAATCGGACTTGAGGAATTCCGTGACCCGCGAGAACTGCGGCTGGGCAGGATGCTATTGCAGCCCTTTCGACGTAACCCTGCAGTGTCAAAATAATCGAGCTTTCCGTAAATGCGCAGAATGGCAATGGGCTCTCGCGCCGAGCGAAGGATATTTCAGAAAGGTCACTTGTCGCTGCTCTTAGTAAGGGCTAGTGACGATTGGGTCACCATATTTCCAGTAATACCCTTTACCGGAAATCACTACCTGTTCCCTGCGCTACGAACAGTCGAGCCTTATGTTGCGAGCTAGGTCGAACAGTCCGATTTGAGCGAAGCCGCCGCCTTTCTATCAATAATTCATCTGGTAAAATTACTAAATAGTAATAAATTACGTGATACTTACGTTGAAATCGTAATAGTGGACTGTATTATTCATCCCGAGTTTAACAAGATTGAGGGAAAATAATGCAGTTATCGTCTATATCAAGAACTGAAACAAAACGGCTTCTGGATCACGCGATTGGGTCCGCAGGCATGACCGCTAAAAAGCTGGCAGACATAATTGGGGTTCCTGAATCGCGCATATCAGAAGGCCGTCGAAACGAACCTGGCTGGAGCTTAAAACAAGAGCAAGCCAAAAAGCTAATTGACACGTTCGGTCAACCTCGTGGAGCAAGAGGGCGGTTCATAAGGGCTGAAGTCGCACCAAGTATTGATGAATTTCTCACTAGGCCGACTGGAGAGTCACGTAAAAGACATCTTGAGAAAATACTAAAGCATGTCACTGGCACCAAGTACCGACACAAGCTGGCGAGCAAATTGACCGTTGCTGGTAAAACACTCCCTATGCCAGAAATCCTTTCGAGCTTCGAAAAATTTATCAACAGTGGTGAGTTCCAATCTTGGCTGATAGGAGCTGAGAAACTGTTAGACAATGCTCAATCATTTGGCCCG
>JACCED011772293.1_pt1 | contig 10549 bp, 10 predicted proteins | sample 7455021 | NCBI WGS metagenome assembly JACCED01 (sample SAMN15323456, study PRJNA562643) | freshwater metagenome | isolation source: river surface water | place: USA:Blue River Watershed | collected 2017-08-19 | reverse complement strand
CGTCATGCCGGTAGGCGACTTTGTGGCTCGTGCTGAGGAGCTTGTCGATGTCGAATGAGTCCTCTGGAAAAATGGGAATCGTCGCCGCCACCGCGATGTCGATCACCATCGTCGTAGGCGCTGGACTGCTCGTCTTGCCGGGTTTGAGTTTCTCGCTGGCTGGCAGGTTGGGCTATGTCCCCTGGCTGGCCGTCGCCGTCCTCATGATCCCGCTGCTGGCCATCTTTTCTTATTTCGCGCGTGAAATGCCCAGCGCGGGTGGCGTGGTGGGCTATGCGCGTGCAAGCTTGGGACCCGGTGCGGCGTCGATGGCCGAGGTCATTGTGCTGGGCACCTTTTCACTGGGAATCCCTGCCATCGCCTTGATCGGTGCCGTCTACCTGCAGCAGATCCTGCCCGGACTGAGCGTGCCCGGAGCCGCTCTGGGCACCCTTACCGTGGCTTATCTGGCCGGCGTGGTTGGGTTGCGTATCTCTGGCGCATTGCAGACGGCCATGGCAGCCCTGATCGTTGTGGGCCTTCTGGGGATCGCCCTGGGCTATCTATTTTTCGCCGCGCCGGGCTCCTTCGCCACTGACGAGCCGGTAGTCGTTCCAGCGTCTTGGCAGGGCGTGGCCTTGGCCATTCCTGTCGTGCTATTTGCTTTCACTGGCTGGGAAATGACGGCGTTTCTCGCCGAGGACATGAAAGACGTCAAAAGGACCCTGCCTGTCTCGATATGGGCGAGCTTTGTACTTGTGACGTTCATGTACGTTCTTATCGCCTGGATTGTGGCATCCCATGCGACTGGCGACGAGCGGTGGACTCGGGCGCCGTTCGTCCAGCTGGCCAGGGGGTGGCTCGGGAGTGCCGGGGCGCAAATCGTAGCCCTCATTGCAAGCCTTCTCGTGATCGCCAATGTCATTGCAGCTTTTCTTGCGGCCTCCCGTGCTGTTTTTTCGGCTGGGCGCGATGGCCTCTTGCCCCGTCGTCTGGCGAGCCTCAATCGCCGGCAGCAACCCCTGATCGCGATGACGTGTACCTATTTGCTGTTCGCCAGTGTGATCACCTTCTCTCAGCTTGCGCAGGTCGGCGTGGACACCTTGCTCCAGCTGGCCGGTCAGAACTTTTTTGTGCTTTACCTGTGTGCCGCGGTGGGCTACGCCAAGCTTCATCGCGGGCATCCTCAGCGATGGATCGCTTACGCCGCGGCCGTCTCTGTGCTGGCGATGATGTCTCTCTTTAGCATGCCGGGCTTGCTCTATTGCGGTACCCTCGCTGCGGTCGGCGGATGGGTGGCGTGGACCCGTGAGCGGCGGACGCGACTGGCTTAGCGCGCGCCGCAGCCCTCCGCTCAAAATCACACTCGACAAGCGACGCCAGTAAGCCACTACCACCGAACCGCAATGCGTGGGAGCGGTTGACGGGTTGAGATTCCCGGGCGGGTGTGCTGCATGTGTGACACACGGTGCCACCCATGACAACCTCCTCCCTTCGTGCGCGCATTGCGCAGGTGGCGAGGGCGACCGAGCAGATGCCCCACAGCTTCATACGCAGCCAGCGAGAGCGTGACTACAAGCTCTGCGAGCCCCCTCAGCTCAAAACCACACTCGACAACCGCCGCCGGTAGCTCGCCACCACCGGGTCGTCCGGCGGGACCTGGCCCTCGGCCACCTTGGGTTTGGCTGGCTCCATGATGTCCAGGATGGCGATGTAGGTCTTGCGCGCGGTGTCTTCGCTCCAGGCCTTGTCCCGCATCAGGATCTCCAGCAGTTCGTCCATGGCCTCGGTCCACTGCAGATGCGCCGCCAGCAGGCGGGCGCGGGCGTAGCGGGCGTCGAAATCGCGCTTGTTCGCGGCGATGCGCGCATCGAACCCGGCCAGCGCCTGCTGCGGGTTGCCCTGGGAAGCGGCGAAATCGATCGCATCCATCAGGCGCTGCAGCGAGTCTAGGCGGCGCACGGCGGCTGCCTTGGCGATCACCGGAGCAAAGGCCACCTTGGCCTCATCGATGTGGCCCGAGAGCAGCAGCCACTTCACGTAGTCGAAGCGCGCGTCGTCGTTGTCCGGGGCTTGGGCCACAGCCTGCGCCAGGCGTTCGCGCTGGCCTTCGGCGTCCTGGGGCAAGGCTTCTTCCTCCCGTTCGGGTTCGGCCTCGTCGGCCGCCGGCACGTGCTTGTCCAGGAATTCGCGGATCTTGCCCTCGGGGAGGGCGCCCATGAAGCCATCGACCGGCTGCCCGTTTTTCAGCAGGACACAGGTGGGAATGCTGCGGATCTGGAAGGCACCTGCCAGTTGCTGCTCCTGGTCGGAGTCGATCTTCACCAGCTTGAAGCGCCCGCCATAGGCCACCTCCAGCTTTTCCAGCAAGGGACCGATCACTTTGCAGGGGCCGCACCAGGGGGCCCAGAAGTCCACCAGCACGGGTGTTTGCATGGAGGCGGCGATGACCTCGGCTTCAAAGTTTTCGATGGTGACGTCGATCATTCGGGGCGCTCTGGGGTTGCAACTTAAAATTCATACCTTTTGGGATCAGGCATGAGCACGATACAGGTAGGCGTCGTGATGGGGTCCGGCAGCGACTGGGACACCCTGCAGCACGCAGTGGCGATTCTCCAGGAATTCGGTGTCGCCCACGAGGCCCGGGTGGTCTCGGCCCACCGGATGCCCGACGACATGTTTGCCTACGCCGAGGCGGCCGCTGGCCGGGGCTTGGTCGCCATCATCGCCGGCGCGGGCGGGGCGGCCCACTTGCCCGGCATGTTGGCGGCCAAGACCACGGTGCCGGTGCTGGGCGTGCCGGTGGCCAGCAAGCACCTCGCGGGCGTGGATTCCCTTCACAGCATCGTGCAGATGCCCAAGGGCGTGCCCGTCGCCACCTTTGCGATCGGCGCGGCGGGCGCGGCCAATGCGGCGCTCTTTGCCGTGGCGATGCTGGCCACGCACGACGCGGCCCTGCGCGCGCGTCTGGACGCCTTCCGCCAGCGCCAGACCGACGCAGCCCGTGCCACGGTGCTGCCGCCTGCGGCATGAACCATCCTGCCATCCTCCCCGGCCAGACCCTGGGCGTCATGGGGGGCGGCCAGCTCGGGCGCATGTTCGTGCACGCAGCCCAGCGCCTGGGGTACTTCACCGCGGTACTCGACCCCGATGCGAACAGCCCCGCGGGCCGTGTGAGCCATGTGCATGTGCGTGCCGATTACCTCGACCCGCAGGGCCTGAGCGAACTCGCGCGTGTCGCCGCCGCGATCACCACCGAATTCGAGAACGTGCCTGCGCAAGCGCTCGCGCAGCTGTCGGCCACGCGCCCCGTGGCGCCAGGCGGTGACGCGGTTGCGATCGCGCAGGACCGCGCCCGCGAGAAAGCGCACTTCACCCGCTGCGGCGTGCCTTGCGCGCCCCATGCGGTGATCGAGACCCCCGAACAGCTCGCGGCTGTGGCAGACGACCTGCTCCCCGGCATCCTCAAGACCGCCCGCCTGGGCTACGACGGCAAGGGTCAGGTGCGCGTGGCGACGCGCGAGGCGCTGGTACAGGCCTGGGATGACCTGCGCCGTGTGCCCTGCGTCCTGGAAAAGATGCTGCCCCTGGTTGCCGAATGCTCGGTGATCGTCGCGCGCGGTGCCGACGGTCAGATGGTGCATCTGCCGGTGCAATGGAATCTGCATCGCGACGGCATCCTCGCGGTCACTGAAGTTCATGAGGGCGTGCTGCCGCCCGCACGCGCGCAGCAGGCCATCGAGGCCACGCGCGCGATCGCGCAGGGCCTGCACTATGTGGGTGTGCTGTGTGTCGAGTTCTTCATCCTGCAGGATGGCTCGCTGGTGGTGAACGAGATGGCGCCACGCCCCCATAACAGCGGGCACTGGAGCCTGGATGCCAGTGATGTCTCCCAGTTCGAGCTGCAGGTGCGTACCCTGACGGGCCTGCCGCTGGTGCAGCCCCGTGCCCACAGCCCTTCGATCATGTTGAACCTGCTGGGGGACCTGTGGTTCCGTGACGGCGCCACAGCGGCGGTCGAACCTGATTGGGCCGCCGTACTGGCGCTGCCCGGAAGCCACCTGCACCTGTATGGCAAGACCGAGGCGCGGCCGGGTCGCAAGATGGGGCACCTGACCTTCACCGGGCCCGATGTCGCCACGGTGCGTGCCAACGCGCTACGGGCCTGTGGCGTGCTGGGTCTGGCGTCCTTCTGAAGGCTGCCGTGATCCTCGATGGCTCCGACCCTGCCGCGATTGCCCGAGCGGCAGCGCATCTGGCCGCGGGCGAGCTGGTGGCCTTCCCCACGGAAACCGTCTATGGCTTGGGCGCTGACGCATGCAGCGACCGCGCCGTGGCCGGCATCTTCGCGGCCAAGGGCCGGCCCAGCGACCATCCCTTGATCGTGCATGTCACGGGTCTGGCCGAGGCCGAGCGTTTTGTGCGCGATGTGCCGCCGGTGGCGCGTCGCCTGATGCAGGCCTTCTGGCCTGGACCGCTCACTGTCATCCTGCCGCGCCGCGAAGGCATGGCTGGCGCGGCAGCCGGGGGACAGGACTCGGTGGGTCTGCGTTGTCCTTCGCACCCGGTCGCCCTGGCCTTGCTGCGGGCGTGTGCGGAGCATGTGCCGCCGGTGTGGGGCGTGGCTGGGCCCAGCGCCAATCGTTTCGGGCGCGTGAGCCCCACCACCGCCGTGCATGTGCGGGATGAATTCGGCGACGCGCTCCTGGTGGTGGATGGCGGCGCCTGCGAGGTTGGCATCGAATCGTCCATCGTCGACTGCACCCGGGGCCGCCCGGTGCTGCTGCGCCCGGGCGTGCTCACGCACGCGCAGATCGAGGCGGCGTGTGGCGAGCGCCTTTGGCTGCCGCAAGAAATCGATGAGGCGTCTCCGCGCGCTTCGGGCACCTTGGAATCGCATTACGCGCCACAGGCCCGGGTTCGGGTCATGACCCTCGAGGCACTGCGCGAGGCGGTGAATGCGCGCTCCCGCGCGGGTCACGCCGAGCCGGCGTGTGTGGCTGTCTGGTCCCGCGAGGCCATGGCACTGAGCCCCCCCAGCTGGCTGCATCGGCGCATGCCGACCGACGCGCGCGTCGCGGCGCGAGAGCTCTTTGCCGTGCTGCGCGAGTTTGATGCGCAGGGCGCACACCAGATCTGGATCGAGCAAGCGCCCGCTGCGCCAGAGTGGGCTGGGGTGCGTGACCGGCTGCAGCGTGCCTCGGCCGGTTGAAGTCCGACCAGCCGATCGCCCTTCAGGGCTCGCGCGCTGTCCACTCCACCAGCGCATCGATCACACCGCGCATCGCGCCCGCGTTGGCATGGTTGGCGATGGCTACGACCGCATAGCGCCGGCCGCTGGGTGCGTGCACATACCCCGCTACGCCGGTGACGTCACGCAGGCTGCCGGTTTTGAGATGGGCGACGCCGGCGCTGCGGGTGCCCGTACGTTTGGCGGTGCCGTCCAGTCCCGCCACCGGCAGTGAGGCCACGAACTCCGGCATCAGCGGCGAGGCCCAGGCGTATTGGAGCAGGCGCGTGAGCTGGGTGGCGGTGACACGCTCCTCGCGTGAAAGGCCCGAGCCGTTGTCGAACAGCGGCGGTTCACTGCGCAGGCGCTCGCGCCACCACTGCTGCAGCACCGCGCGCGAACCGGGGAGGGTGCCCACCCCACGCTGCTGCAAGCTCAGGGTGAGGAACACCTGCTGCGCCATCACGTTGTTGCTGAACTTGTTGACGTCGCGCACCACCTCGGCCAGCGTGGGTGAGACGCTCTCGGCCACTGGCTTGAGGCCTGCGGGCACGCGGCCTTCGCGCACGCTGCCCGCGAGCGTGCCGCCCATTTCCTGCCACATGCCCGCGATGGCGCGTCCGGCCTGGCCCGCGGGATCGGCGGCGGCGATGGGCCAGCTGCGCGGTCCGCAGGACGCCGGAAAGCCACCGTCAAAGCGCAGGCGCGCCGGGTCGCGGAAATCGGCGCGTAGCGCGGTGCGCCAGTCGTTGCAGTCGCCCGATTGCAGCGGCACGCTGGCCGGCACCTGCAGACCCGCCATCGGTGGCTCCACTTGCAGCAGCGCCACGTTGCCCTGGGGCGTGAACTGCAGCACCATCGCCCGGTAGTTCACCAGCAGGGCGTCGGGCGCGGCGTTGTAGGGGCGGTGCGGTTCGCCGTCGAAGGCGCCCGGGTCCTGCGGCGGTACCTCGAAGGCGCTGCGATCGAGGACGATGTCGCCGGCAATGCGCCGCACGCCCAGCCCCTGCACGCGCCGCATCAACAGCCACAGGCGCTCCATCACCAGCCGCGGGTCGCCCTGGCCCTTCAGGTACAGGTTGCCTTGCAGTGTGCCGCCCTGCACCGTGCCGTCCATGAAGACAGGCGTGGTCCAGGTCCAGGCGGGCCCCAGCAGCTCCAACGCGGCGAAGGTGGTGGCCAGCTTGGCGATGGATGCGGGGTTGACCGCGACATCGGCGCGGTGCCACAGGCGCGGCGGCAGGCGCGCGTCGGCATCGGCCACGGCCAGGGTGACCGCATCGCGCGGCAGCTTGGCGCGGGCCAGCGCGGCTTCGATCTCGGGCGGCAGGGGTTTGGCCCCCGTGGCGAGGGCCAGTCCGCCCAGGACAAGACCGACGACAAGGCGCAGGGGGAAAGCCATGGCCGCGATTATCAGGGGCCGGATAATCCAGGCCTTCTTTGTGAAACAACCCCGGCCTTGAACCTCCTCGCCTTCGACACCAGCACCGAGCGCCTGTCCGTGGCCTTGTCCTTCGCGGACAGCGCCGGTCCGCGCCTGCTGTCGCACGAGGCCGAGGGCGGGCGGGAGGCCTCGGCCACCCTGATTCCGGCGGCTATGGGCCTGCTGCGCGACGCAGGCCTGGCGCTGTCCGCCCTGGACGCCATCGTGTTCGGCCAGGGGCCGGGGTCCTTCACCGGCCTGCGCACCGCCTGCGCGGTGGCCCAGGGTCTGGCCTTTGGGGTGGGGCGGCCCGTGCTGCCGGTGGAAACCCTGCTGGCCGTGGCGGAGGAGGCGCGCCAGGCCCACGGCGCCACGCGCGTGCTGGCCCTGCTGGATGCGCGGATGGACGAGGTCTATGCCGCCGCCTATGTCCATGACGGTCAGGCCTGGCACCGCGAGGGGCCGATCCGACTGGGGCGGCCGGACGACATGGCCCTGCCCGCAGGCTTTGTCCTGGCGGGCAACGCCTTTGAGGCTTATGCGCACCGCCTGCCGGCGGGAGTGCGCCTGCCGGCCCTGCCCACCGCCACCGCCTTGCTACGTGTCGCGCCGGGCCTGATGGCCGCCGGGGCCGCCGTGCCCGCGCACGAGGCGCTGCCCCTGTATGTGCGTGACAAGGTGGCCCAGACCACCGAGGAACGCGATGCCCTGCGCGCCGCAAAGTCGGTGCAGGCCACGACGCCGGCAGGTTCCGCATGAACGCGATCCTGCGCGCGCACGCCGGCGACACGCCCGACGAGGCCCGCTTCGAGCCCATGGCATCCGATCGCCTGGACGCCGTCATGGCCATCGAGGCCACGGCTTACGCGCATCCCTGGACGCGCGGCAACTTCAGCGATTCGCTGCGAGCGGGTTACCAGGCGCAGGTGCTTCTGGCCGGCGACACGCTCCTGGGGTATTTCCTGGCCATGAAGGGGGTGGACGAGGTGCACCTCCTGAACATCACCGTCGCGCCGGAGTACCAGGGCCAGGGCTGGGGCAGACTCATGCTCGACGCGCTGGCCACCTGGTCGCGGGGACAGGGCGCGCAATGGTTGTGGCTGGAGGTGCGTGCGAGCAACGAGCGCGCGCAGCGCGTGTACGAGCGTTACGGCTATCGCCGAATGGGGCAACGCAAGGCCTACTACCCGGCCGCCCACGGCCGGCGCGAGGACGCCATCGTCATGAGCCTGCCGCTGTGAGCGGCGCCCGGTCCGCACAGCGTCCAGCAGCGACAATCGCGCCATGACCCTGCAGCTCGACGCCCGCCAACGTGCCATGCTGGCCGAGATGGGCGTGCGCCTGTTCGACCGCGCGCCGGCCGAGGCGCCTGCGGACCCTGTGGCCTCACCGGTGTCGCGTCCGCCCGTGGTGGCGCCCGGCGTGCCGGTGGCGTCCCCGCCAATCGTCGCGCCTGGACGCACCCTTGCACCCCTGGCCGGCCCGGTGGCCGACATGAACTGGGACGATCTGGCGCAGGCCGTGGCTGGCTGCCAGGCCTGCGGCCTGTGCCAGAGCCGGCGCCACACCGTCTTCGGCGTGGGCGACCGGCAGGCCGATTGGCTGGTGGTGGGCGAGGCGCCCGGCGAGATGGAGGACCTGCAAGGCGAGCCCTTCGTCGGTCCGGCCGGCCAGCTTCTGGACAATATGCTGCGGGCCATCGGCCTGGGCCGCCACGAGAACGTCTACATCGCCAACGTCCTGAAGTGCCGTCCACCCGGCAACCGCAACCCCGAACCGGCCGAAGTGGCCCAGTGCGAGCCGTACCTGCGCCGGCAAGTGGCCTTGCTGCAGCCCAAGATCATCCTGGCGATGGGGCGCTTCGCAGTGCAGTCGCTTCTGGGCAGTACCGAGCCGATCGGCAAGTTGCGCGGACAGATCCACCAGTACGAAGGCGTGCCGGTGGTCGTCACCTACCACCCGGCCTACTTGCTTCGCAACCTCCCGGACAAGGCCAAGGCCTGGGCCGACCTGTGCCTGGCGCTGGACCAGGTGACGTCGGCGTCGTAGGACTGCAGGCGCGCAGCCTCGGATCTCAGAACCGAGGCAGGTCCGGGTGCTTGATCTGCCCGGCGCGCACCAGCATCTTTCCGTATTCGGCGCAGCGATTCAAGGTGGGAATCACCTTGCCCGGATTGAGCAGGCCCTGCGCGTCGAAGGCGCGTTTGATGCCGAACATCTGCTCGCGCTCCTCCGGGGCAAATTGCACGCACATGGAGTTGAGCTTTTCCACGCCCACGCCGTGTTCGCCGGTCACCGTGCCACCCATGGCGACGCTGGTCTCCAGGATGTCGGCGCCAAAGAGCTCGCAGCGATGCAGCTGGTCGGGGTCGTTGGCATCAAAGAGGATCAGGGGGTGCAGGTTGCCGTCACCCGCATGGAACACGTTGGCACAGCGCAGGCCGTACTTCTTCTCCATGGCCTGGATCGCCAGCAGGATGTCGGCCAGGCGCTTCCTGGGGATGGTCGAGTCCATGCACATGTAGTCGGGGCTCATGCGGCCTGAGGCGGGGAAGGCGTTCTTGCGGCCGCTCCAGAACCGCAGGCGCTCGGCCTCGTCGCGGCTCACCGCGATGGCGGTCGCGCCCGCGCCGCGCAGCACCTCGGACATGCGGCCGATCTCTTCCTGCACTTCCTCGGGTGTGCCGTCGCTCTCGCACAGCAGGATGGCTTCTGCGGACAGGTCGTAGCCCGCATGCACAAAATCTTCGACGGCTGCCGTCATCGGCTTGTCCATCATCTCGAGGCCCGCCGGAATGATGCCGGCGGCGATCACTGCGGCCACGGCATCGCCGGCTTTGCGCACATCGTCGAAGCTGGCCATGATGCAGCGCGCGAGCTGGGGCTTGGGAACCAGCTTGACCACCACTTCGGTGGTGACGGCCAGCATGCCTTCGCTGCCAACCACGACGGACAGCAGGTCATAGCCCGGCGCGTCCAGTGCCAGGCTGCCAAATTGCACCGGTTCGCCTTCCACCGTGAAGCCGCGTACCTGCAGCACGTTGTGCAAGGTCAGGCCGTATTTCAGGCAATGCACTCCGCCCGAGTTCTCGGCCACATTGCCACCAATGGTGCAGGCGATCTGGCTGGACGGGTCGGGCGCGTAGTACAGGCCGTAGGGCGCGGCGGCCTCGCTGATCGCGAGGTTGCGCACGCCGCACTGCACGCGGGCGGTGCGGCTGGTGGCGTCGATCGACAGGATGCGGTTGAAGCGCGCCAGCGACAGCGTCACACCCTCGGCATGGGGCATGGCCCCGCCGGACAGGCCGGTGCCTGCGCCGCGCGCCACCACCGGCACGGCCAGCGCATGGCAGACCCGCAGCACGGCCCGCACCTGGTCTTCGGTCTCGGGCAAGGCCACGGCCAAAGGGCGCTGGCGGTAGGCGGTCAGGCCATCGCACTCGTAGGGGGTGGTGTCTTCGGGCGTCCACAGCAGCCCACCCTGGGGCAGCAAGGGCTCAAGCGCTGTCACCACCTGGCGCTGGCGTTCAGCGCGTTCGAGCACAGAAGGATCAATGGGAGCGTTCATCAGGCGCAGCCTATTTGAAGATGACGGTCTTGTGGCCGTTCAGGAGCACCCGGTGCTCGCTGTGCCACTTCACGGCGCGGGCCAGCACCTGGCTTTCGGTGTCGCGGCCGGTGGTGGTGAGGTCTTCGACCGTTTTGCTGTGGTCGACGCGGGCCACGTCCTGCTCGATGATCGGGCCTTCGTCGAGGTCGGCGGTCACGTAGTGGGCGGTCGCCCCGATCAGCTTCACGCCGCGGTCATGCGCCTGGTAGTAGGGCTTGGCGCCCTTGAAACTGGGCAGGAAGCTGTGGTGAATGTTGATCGCGCGACCAGCCAGCTTCTGGCACAGGTCGTTCGAGAGGATTTGCAT
>JACCED010727969.1_pt1 | contig 10549 bp, 8 predicted proteins | sample 7455021 | NCBI WGS metagenome assembly JACCED01 (sample SAMN15323456, study PRJNA562643) | freshwater metagenome | isolation source: river surface water | place: USA:Blue River Watershed | collected 2017-08-19 | reverse complement strand
GTGCATTTCTTTGTGCATTTCTTTGTGCATTTCTTTGTGCATTTACTGGTGTATTTCTTTGTGCATTTTCTTGTGCATTTCTTGTCACGTTCACTTGTGCAGTTTTTTTAAATGCATTAGGTAATATATTTGATTGTTTTAAACTAGATAATATAGTAGAAATTTTAGTTATTTCTTTCGTAATTTTAGTTATTTCTTTCGTAACTTTAGTTTTAATATCTTTGGCTTTTGCAGCTAATTTTTCTGCTTCGTTTTTTAATTTGACTTCATTAGTTTGATTGGCAAAATCTTTAGCTATATCTGCGATTTCATTTGCTGAGTTAGCTGATTCGTCGGCTATTTTTATTGAATCTTCTACCTCTGTAACTGTTTCATTCGCTTTTTTTACAACGCCTTCTACTGTTATAGATGAATTACTTTTTTGTTTTGATTTGGGGGTAAAAAACGACTTTAAAGATATACTCTCTGGTTTAAGTGCTTTTGTTAGGGTTGATAAAATGATATTTTTAGCAGATTCCAATTCTGATATTTTATTAACTAGTGTTTTTATATTTTCTTCTGCCATTTTTATAGCAATTTGTGAATTTTTTATCGCTAGTTTGGCTGCTTCTTTCGTGTTTTCTGACTTTTGTGCTAATTCAATTACTATGTTTATATTTTTAACTACTTCTTCTGATTGGACAATAAATAAACGTGCTTTATTAACTAATTTTCCAGCTTTATCACATTCTATGTCAGCCTTGTCTGCTGCACGTCTTGCGTTATTAACCGCTAACGTTGTTATTTTGTTAACCTCTCTTGCGGACGATGCTGTTGTTGTATTTGAATTTGCATCAGCTTTTTTAATTACTTCTATTGCAGCTAGAGATGCTTTATTTGCTACATCCGCTGTTTGTCTTGCCTTTATTGCTGCTTCACATACATTAAGTTGTTTGCGTCTTGCTTCTATTGCTTTTTCGTTAGCTATGTCTGCATTTTGTTTAACTGCGTTTGCAATTGTTTCAGCCTCTTGTATATAATCTCTTTTTGCTTTAAATAATTCTGTAATTTTGTGTGTTAATGAAGCGTTTGTAAGTTTAATTGTAAAAGCTACTGCTTTTTTAACTGAATCTTCTATTATTTTTGTTGGTTGTGTTAAATCTTCTACTGCTTTTGATGTTTCTTTAGCAGCATTTTCAGCATCTTTAGCTGCATTTTCAGCATCTTCTGCTGCTTTTTTAGCTGCATCAAATACTATTTTTGTATTTACTTGCTCTATTCTTGCTTGATTTACATTTTGTACTACTTGTGCTACTTGTGCTTGTGGTTGTGGGTGTCTTTGTAGTCCTACTTGTGCTTGTCTTTGTGCTTGTCTTTGTGCTTGTCTTTGTAGTCCTACTTGTCCTTGTAGTCCTACTTGTCCTTGTAGTCCTACTTGCCCTTGTTGTGATGATGCTGATAAAGATGCAACAAGGTTATCATAAAGTTGCTTAAAATTTTGGGTTTCGTCATTAATCGGTTTCATAGATGATAATGTATTTTGTCCTTGAGTCTTTGTACACATAATGAAACATTTTTCATCAGATGATGCCATTTATTATATTATAATAACAAAACAAAACATACATATTTAAAGAAATTTCTAGTTAAATTTTATAGAACTAAAAACCCATAAGTTTGGCATTCCAATTACGTAATTCAATATTATAAAGTCGATTTTGACTCATCATTTGAGCTGATGACAAATTGCTTATATCAGTTCGTCCTTTTGCAGCACTATATATAGTATCCATTATTGGTTGCAATAAATTATTTTTAGTTAATGTATTTAAATTTGCAATACAATCTTCTGACAAACTCTCTTTCAACCCATCAAAATAATGGAAAGTCAATTTATCTATGATTATTTTAACGATTTCTGACTTTTGAGGACCTGTTATATTTTTTTTATCCACCAATTCCATACAATATTTTACAAGTTCAATAGCATTATTTATTTTGAGTTTCTTTGTTACAAATTCATTTACAACGAAAAAATAAAGTTCATTACCTATTTCTTTAGTATTCATTATTATATGAAATATTATTTGTTTTTATTCTTTTTTTAAAATATCGATAAAATCACATTAGTATTTAAAACAAAATCAGTTATGTTCATTTATATGATGAATATGGCGTTAATGTATATAAAAAGTAGTATTATACCACTAACACGTATACGTGCAAACCGAACAATATTATCACGACCCATAGTATTAGCATCATGTTCATTTTCAAATCCATTTTCAAATTCATTCTTAAAAGATTGGATGAAACGAGTTGATGATTTGAATGAGAATGATAGACGTCTTGAACTTGTGGAACTAAAAGAAAGTATTTGTGAACAAATTCCTGAACAATTTCATAATACAATCGATAACATGGATGATTCAAATAGAGTTTTGAGTGAACTAGATTATCTTTTAGTTCTATATGAACCACCGCTAAATCCAAGCAAACGGATACAAGTGCGAAACATAATTCAGCGAATTATTAAATCGCGAAATAAATGGAAACAAGAAGAGATGGATCTTATTGATTACATTATAACTTTTTATGGTTGTGAATAATGATAAAATATACTTGAATATACACTTACCCGAACATACATTTACTTTTGGATATTTTAGACGAAAGAAATCCTTATTTTGTTTCATGATATCATTTAAATAATTTTAATTTATGATAGTTTATGCTTATCTAATTCTATTATATTAGGTAATACGTTATCATTATAAGATGATTGTACAATATCAATATTGGATTTAGCTAATTCAATATCTTTATTTTGTATTGCTTTAAATAATTCATCAATATCTAAAATATCCATAGTAACTTTAAAATTATTTGCTATATCATAATCTTTTTGATCCATATTGAATGTTCTACCAGTTTTAATTTGTGAATATAATTTTTCTAAAATCGGTGTTTTTAAATTTGCTCGTGTAAAATGTTGCTTTTGATCTGTATTTTTATAATATGTTAATGTTTCAATTGATCCTCCTATCAAATTTTGTTTAAAAGTAAAATAATTATATAAATAATTTAAACCAATATTATATAATTTTTTTTTTATTTCTTCTAAAATTCTGACATCTTTATCTTTATTCTGATCTAATAATACAAATGATTTTACAATACAATTTGTACCTAATGAATAAATATCTGAAAATCTAACTAAATCATTTTTTTTATTTTCGAGTTTAGGATTTGTTTGTAATAAATTTAAATATTGCTGATATTCATCTATACCCTTTTTTATTGGAATGTTATTTGGACTAATGTTATTTGGACTGTTGTATATATTCTTTTCTATTTGTAAGATAAATCTACATATATCATTACGTATTGTTACAATATTATTATAACACTGTTTTATTTGAGGAGGTAATATTCCTCCTAAAATACCAGTTAACATATAACAAGATACTAAATTATTATCAAAATCTGTTAACCTATTTTTTTTAATTGAATTTCTATATAATAGGTATAAAGGCGATACATACATAGGACTAAATGTAGGTGGTAATATAAAAAAATCCTTTCTGGGAAGTATGTTCATAAAATTTAAAAAATATAAATCATCGAAATCGTGTATATATGTTTTTATATTACCATCAATATTATTTTGCATTATATTTGGAAATTTAATATCTCCATGAATAATTCCAAGTTTATTCATAAATAACAAGGTATGTGAAATATTATCCATCATTGATTTTAGTGGAATTTCTGTGAAATCTAATTTCTCTAGATCACCATCACATTTTTTAACAAAATATCCAAATGGTCCATATATTGTGTATGTTTCAATACTTTCTGTATCCAATGCATCTATTTTAAATTTTCTAAATGTAGATCCATGTTCTATAAAATAATTTCCATGATTTTCAATAAATTTAAGCACCATATCTATATTGTCAATCATATGTTTCTGATTTAAAACTTGATTGTGAAATAATTTTAATAATACATCATTAATTAAAATACCATTGTTTTTTATAGTATATACACAACCTCCTCCACCACAAGCAAATTTATTTAGTACAATTTGAGATCCTCCTTTTTGATTTATTATTTGATTTATTTTATAAGCTTTGTTAATTTTTTTCCAAAGATCAATTGGTAGTGTAATATCATTTTTTAATGATAGATATAAGCTATTAGATATTTTTTCCTGTGTTTTTAAAAGATTCATAAATTCCTCAATATTTTTGATTGTTTTATTAACTACCATTTATTTATAGCTTTATTTCATAATAAATATTAAAATAAATATTAAAATATATATTTAAAAAATATATATTTTAAAAGTGTCAATAAATTTGTTAATAAATTTGTATTATTTTTGTATTTTTATAATCTTTAAAAATGTGAAAAATTTAAGAGTGTTTAAAGAAATTTATTTTGCAAAAAGTTTTTAAAACCATTATATTTCAGCATCAATATTTAAACGCGCTTATCTCTTCTCAATATATTATATAAATGAGTTTTACAGAAGACTGGTTTACAAATAATATTCCTACATGGAATAAAGTATTACGTAATCTTAGAAATAAACCTGTAAAATTTCTTGAAGTCGGTTCATTTGAAGGGCGAAGTGCAATTTGGTTATTAGAAAATATATTAACTCATCCTAAATCAGAATTATATTGTATTGATCATTGGTTATATGAAGGTGAACAAAATAAACATGTATATGATACTTTTATAAAAAATGTAGAACCCTGGAAAAATAAAGTTACTGTTATGAAAGGTCATAGTAGAGACATGTTGCGTAATATAAAAAATATAAATTTTGATTTCGCATATATAGATGCAAGTAGACATAGTCGTGATGTACTTGAAGACGCTATTTTATCTTGGTATTTATTGAAAAAAGGAGGATTATTAATCTTCGATGACTATACAGATAACAGACAAAAAGATAATAACTGTCCAAAACCAGCTATAGATTCATTTTTAAAAATATATGAAAATGAATTAGATATATTACATACCAAATGGCAAGTAATTATTAAGAAAAAGAATCAATCAAATAGGAAACCATGTTATTCTAAAGATTACCCTGAACCAAAGAAAACTCCTAAAATATTTAAGAACATTAATAAATATATGTAGACTGATATATGTAGAATGTTAATCATTTGAACCAGAAATATTAATAATCTTGATCATCATCAGATGATAATTCAGGATCAATATAATTCAGTAATTTCATCATTCTGTATTTAATGTCTTTAGATACATTTACAAATTGTATTCTTCTTCTTATTTCTTTTGCCTTATCTTTCATAAGATTCCCATCTTGAAAAATAGACTCATCTTTTCTATAAGAATCTTCCATACTCAAAATTGAATATTCAAATAATGGATACAAAGCCCAGAATTCGAGTTGAGTTTTTGTTGAAGGTAGAATTAATTTTACATAATTAAATAGAGAAGTTAATAATGATAATGTTCTTTGTTCCAATCGATACAATTCAATTCCCAAAGATGGTTTCAATTTGAATTCATTTTGTTCCATTCTAAATAATGACGCATTATAACAGCCTACTAATAAATGTTGATATTTGACATTTTTTTTCATTACAGAAACTTTATGTAATGCATCTAATAATTTTTCTAATTTATCTAAACTAATATCACTATATTTAATATTATCTATTTTGATTAATTTAACTAAATATGGAAATTTAGTTGCTAAATATTTTTTAATCAGAGTATCTATACCTGGTGATATATAACTGTTAAAATGTCTACATACACATGATAATTTACCAATGACAGTTATATCAGAAGATTTATCTGTTAAAATAAGTTCTATAATTTCATATGGCAATTCGATTAAAGTATTCATTGTTTTTATAAACTATAAATATGAGTACTATCAATATTCATATCAATTCTTTATATGCATGTCATATTGCATATTTGGCATATTTATTTAAAATTCCAAATGTTAATATAATTTCATCAAATTCAAATAAGATTTTTGATTTCGAAACGTCTGGTTATAAATCTTATTACAAAAGAATGATTGATAAACAGTATGAAGATACACAATTTTATTTACAGGATGTAGGACTTTTCGAATGGTTTATTAAAAATCAATTTACATTTTATGCGTCCGAACCTACTCCTGGTATTACTATTACTATTACAAATAACAGCTCATTATTAGATGCTCAGACAGATTTTTTTAATCAATTAGAAATTAATAATATTATAAATGATCTGAATCTATATGAATCAAATTATACATTTGATGGTTATAAAAGAGTTATAAAATGGACTATTGAAACAATTTTGAATCGTACTGCGACAGTAAGCGAACAAGATTATTATTATTTACATAATGGGCTTGGATTATATAATCCGATTCATGATGATAAATTTATAAATTTATTTACATTTATGCATATTTTATATTTCGGTACAGAAGGAAGAAGTTTAAATCTACATTTACCATGGATTACTGTATTTAAAGCCAACAAATTCCAAATGAATTTGACAATTCCTCGGGTTGCGATGATATTTAGTGGTCATAGCAGAAATTATACTGATTTTTTAGCTTCTTATAAAAAAATTATTGATAATCCATTTATTGATATTTTTATTCATACATGGATACATCAAGGACCTAGATATGAATATGTAAATACTGAAATTATCCAATCTCAATTAAGTACAGATTTCAATGCAACTGATATTTTAGTAGAAGATGAATCTTTGAAAAAATATATATTCAGTTTAAAAGGCAAGATCACTCCTATATTTTTAGTATGGGCACAACAAGGAGATGATGCTACGAGATATGTTAATTCTAAATTATACTCAACATGGAAAGCATTTACATTAATAGAACAGTATGAGCAAGCGAATAATATACTCTATGATGGAATTATAAAATTAAATTTTAATTTGGAAGTTACAACATTTGATTTTGAAAATATAGTAAAAGATATTACAAAGAATCCATTAAATATTTATAAAAATGCACTTTACGTTCCCGAAACTCATCCTGAACCCTTTAAACATCCAAAAACAGGTGGATGTATCCTTTGTAAAAAAGAAGCTGAATATCCTTTATTTAATTATATTCCAAATCATCCGTATCATTTAAATGATATTTGTACAACATGGTTTTATGGAAGGAGAGATATTGTGAAGAAAGCATGTGAATTATATTTAACAGCAGAAACGATTCTAAATAATTACCATTCGAGTAATATAGCCAATTATGTAAATGTTCCTCATAAAGTGTATCGAGAATTCATCTACATACAATTTCCAGAACATTACCAAGGAAAGATATACAATGTGAATAACGGCATAACTAGTGAAAATAGAACAGTCACTTGTTTTTATCCAGAAAGATTAATGCGGGAGCATATGAAAACAAATACTTGTATATCATCTAATCGTATCATTGGTAATCTTCGACACTTTGACATAATTACATCTAAAGTTTAAATTTAGATTTTGAAATGAAAATAAGGATTAAAACGAGTTATATTATTTTCGTATATAAGTCCATGTTGATTTGCAACAAGATTTATGGTTCCTATATGCATATTAACACTGTTATGTGTATGACCAAATGTCCATACTTTTATTGGATCTATGAATAAATGGGATAAATCAGTTGCGAATACAGAAGATAGTGGGCTACCTTCATGTTCTGGTCTGCTGGTTCCTTTAACATAAGGTGCATGATGAGTAATCACAAGTAGTTGTTTATTATTTTGTTTTGCTTTTTTTATTTCGTTGACAATAAACTCGACATCTTTCTTATGTTCATCATTATTAAGTTCTACGTTCCAATTACGAATACATCTAAAATCACTTATAAACATAGATGCATCAGATCTCTGATCTTCCTCTATATTCGACCACAATGTTGTTCCAATAACACGGATATTTTCATCAATATCTATTGATGATTTATTTAGATAAAATACGTTATTATACAATTCGCATACTTTGCCAATTAGATAATCCGTTCTAGATACAGTATGTCCATAACATTCATGATTTCCCTTAATCACAAATACATATTTATAGTTATTTGCAGCAAATTCTAGAATATCATGATATTCATCAGATGTAGGGTCTGCAATATCACCCCCTAAAATTAAACAATAATCTTTGAATTCTGGTTTATAACAAGAATTCATTTTAAAATGTGTCTGTTCTGCGTGTAGATCAGACAGAAGATGAAAAAACATTATATATAACCTTATATCATATCCTTTAAGTAATTTAAAATTAATTTTAAATAATAACAAAAATAAATTGATCTAAAATAATCTTGAAATTCTAATAGTTCCTTGAAATTCTAATAGTTCTAATCTTGACTTTCTTTCGGGAAAGGTTGGAAGAGAATGAGCTTTTCTTTGTATTTCTTTGCAACCTTGTGAATATACCAAGCATCTGAAGAAATACCATACCATGGAATGAGTGCAATAGTTGCAGCTACAGCCCCAGTTAGCTCACCAATAATATAATAAAAGATACGTTGACTATTACCACAATCAAATACAGCAGGTGAACCTAGAACCCTTGCTGGATTAAGCGCACCACCTGTCCATGGTCCACAAGCAAGTGCATTTGCAAGCAGTGACATACCAACAATAAAAGGTCCAGTGTTACCATAGCCACTCTTTTTCTCAGTATACCATACCACAGCGAAAATGGGCAGAATGAAATTGAATGTACATAGAGCTTCCCACCCAAATACTTCAGCTCTATTAAGTCTATTATCTGGGATAAAACATCCATCATAACGATGATCTACACCTCGGATTGCTAGAGTTGGAATTAGGCAGGCTACCCAGAGCGCACCAAAAATACATCCAACAATCTGTGCAGTCCAATAAGCAAGCATTTCAACAGGTGTAGTATGTCCTAGAAGCGTGAAAGTAAGTGATACAGCTGGATTTAGATGTGCACCAGATACTTTAGAAGTGTAATAAACTAATACTAGAAGGATAATTGCGTTCGCAAGAGGATTTGGGGCTACTGATCCAACAAAATGAAAGATCATACACCCGATACATTCCATCGTAAATTTAGCAAAAATATTATCACCTGGTTTTAGCCATTTCATACAATCGATATTCACTGGAACGATGTCCATTTTATTAATGAGGAGCAAAAAATACTTATATAGTTTATAAAATTAAAATAAATTCTATTCCATATTAAACGCTATGAAACGCATATTTTTGTTTCTATTGTTATTGTATTTAAACACTTTTGTACTGGGTTCTTCTCAGAAACAATGCAAGATGCCAATAGTTCCATACAAGATTAACAATAATTTTATGGAGAATAGTTGTACATACGATTATAGTTGTAAACGAGATTATTATTGTTTCCGCCCAATAATGAAAGAAACTGGAAGATGTATACCATGTTGGGCTTGTTGTGGTTTTGATAAAATAAGTAATGGTTTTTGTCCAATGAAATGTAATTGTAATGATTATTGTGAAAATCATTATACATGTGGTATTTCTAGATTTTGTGATCGAACAACAGGATTATGTAAAAAATGTTCGGAATGCACTGGTATACAATGTAATTCATGTCTTAATAATTCAACAATTACAGAAGAAGAATCTTTTTATCAATATTATACATTATACGATATAAAAAAAATAATTCTAGACAGTTCATCATTTAAGAATGCACATGAAATAAAAATAAATTCAACAGAAATTGACATATGGATTAAAACGCAACATGTAAATGATGATAAAATTAATATTACAAAATCTTTCTTAATGAATTATACTAATAGAACATCATTAGATATAGTATCAACAAATCTTCAATATTTACAAAACTCATTTTCAACTATATGTAATTTTTCATTATTTGGAAATTCTAGCTTTATTAATTCTACACATCATGATAATATAAATGGTACATATGAAGGATGTTATTGTTCTGCCTCAATAAAATGTAATGCAGGATTAAGATGCTCCAAACAAGCTTATAATGGATTTACTTCTGATATTTATAATGAACCTAATGGAACTATATCAGAATCTATATGTATACCATGTCAATATGGTGAATTTTGTGATATAGGTACATATTTACGACAAGAAACACCAGATACTATTAAAATGTTACAATGTCCTGTTGGATATTATTGTCCAACACCAAAAGAGAAATACAAATGCCGAAATGGCACTTTTTGTCCAACCGGTACAATAAATGAATATTCATGTGATATGAATAGATTATTACAAACAACACTTACAATACCAGCAGAAGATAAATTTGTTCTCGAATTATTATTAAATAATGAACCTTATAAAGGCAATTATTGTCCTGAAAATGCAACTTCTCCAACAATAAAATGTGAGAGTGGATGGTATTGTCCAAATTCTGCTATTAAATATCAATGTCCGTATGGGTCTTATTGTAAAGCTCAATCATTATTTCCAACCAAATGTCCAATTTTGACATATTGTCCTGTTGGAAGTAGTGTACCTGTAATAAATGGTATTCCTTTTTT
>JACCED010411537.1_pt1 | contig 10549 bp, 12 predicted proteins | sample 7455021 | NCBI WGS metagenome assembly JACCED01 (sample SAMN15323456, study PRJNA562643) | freshwater metagenome | isolation source: river surface water | place: USA:Blue River Watershed | collected 2017-08-19 | reverse complement strand
GCCAGCGGCCAGACCGAGGGCAGGGCGTCTACCGCCGCATTGGCCGGGTCCAGCGCCACCCAGTCGCGCCAGGCATGCGCCAAAAAGTCGAGGTAGTCGGCGCTGTGCACCCGGCGCAAGGCTGCGTCCAGCGGCAGGTCGGCAGCGGGCTGCACCAAGGTGCCGACAGGGCGCTTGCTCAGTTCATCGAGCACATGCTGCAGGCGCATGGGCACTTCGTGGCAATCGACCAAGCGGCCCCGGAACATTTCCTGGCGGCCTGCGTGCTCGGCGTGGTGGGTGTTGTGGAAGATTTTCATGGGGGATGTTCAACCAAATTCCCTAAACCCCTTAAGCACAGGCAGCGGCGCAAAGTTGGCCTCACGTTTTTGCTGAAACGCGCTGATGGCCTCGCGCACGTTGGCGTTGCTCCAGATCGCGCCTTGCAGCCAGCCCATGTGGCGCAGGCTGTCTTCGGTGCTGTGGTCACGGGCGTAGTGCAGCACTTGCTTGGTGCCCCAGATCGCCACGGGCGGTTTGCTGGCGATCTCTTTGGCCGCTTGCAGGGCGGCGGCCACAGCCGTTTCGTGGGTGGGCAGCACGTCGTTGACCAGGCCGTAGGCCAGCGCTTTGTCGGCACTCAGGCGGCGGCCTGTGTAGGCCAGTTCTTTGACCAAGGCCATGGGCAGCAGCTTGGGCAGGCGCTGCAGCGTGCCCACGTCGGCCACCATGCCGATGTTGATTTCCTGGATGCAGAAGAACGCGTCGGCCGAGGCGTAGCGCATGCAGCAGGCGGTGACCATGTCCACCGCGCCGCCAATGCAGCCGCCGTGGATGGCCGCGATGACCGGGATGCGCAGGTCTTCGAGCAAGGTGAAGGTGTGCTGCATGTCGGTCAGCAGGTCGTACACGGCCGAGCGGCCTTCGGCGCTGCTGTCGTCCATCTGGATGGCGCTGCCAAAGGTTTGCAGGTCCATGCCCGCGCTGAAGTGTTTGCCCGTACTGGAGATCACCAGCGCCCGGGCGGTGCCTGCTTTGTGGATGTCGGTCAGCACCTCGTGCAGCTCGCGCCAGAAGGTCGGGTGCATGGTGTTCATTGCCTCGGGGCGGTTCATCACCAGGTGGGCAATGTGGCCTTCAGTCGTCAAAGAAAAGCAGTTGAGTTTGTCCATGGTCATTTGCTTGGGGTGGTGGGTTGGCAATGGCTTCACTGTAAGAGGCCCCCGGTGCGGGCACTGTCCCGGCCTTGACCAGTGAGCCCACCCGCACGCCCAGCAGTCGCAGGCGGCGTGACAGGTCCACGCGTTTGAGGCATTGGCCCGCCACCTGCCGGATGCGTTTGGCGTCGGCCGTGTATTCCGTCAGACTTTGGTCCCGCGTCACGGCCTGGAAGTTGTCATAGCGCAGCTTGATGCCGATGGTTTTGCCTTCGTAGCCTTTGCGCTGCAAATCGGCCGCTACCTGTTCGCAGAGCCGGGTGAAAACGGCCCCGAGTTCTTCGCGGTCGCGCACAGCGTGCAGGTCGCGCTCAAACGTGGTTTCGCGGCTCATGCTGACGGGTTCGCTGTCGGTCTCGACCGGGCGGTCATCGCGGCCCCAGGCGGCCTCGTGCAGCCAGGCGCCGTAGCTTTTGCCAAAGTTGTCCACCAGCCAGGGCAGCTCGCGTGCGGCCAGGTCGCCGATGGTGTGGATGCCAAAGCCCTTGAGCTTTTCATCGGCCTTGGGGCCCACGCCGTTGATCTTGCGGCAGGCCTGCGGCCAGATCAGGGTTTGCAGATCGGCCTCGTGGACGATGGAGATGCCGTTGGGTTTGTTGAACTCGCTGGCCATCTTGGCGATCAGCTTGTTGGGCGCCACGCCAATCGAGCAGGTCAGGCCCGTGGCGTCAAAAATGCTTTTCTGGATCAGCCGGGCCAGCACGCGCCCGCCTTCACGCTGACCGCCGGGTACCTCGGTGAAGTCGATGTAGACCTCGTCCACGCCCCGGTCCTGCATGACGGGCGCGATGTCGGTGATGATGCTTTTGAAGGTGCGCGAGTAATGCCGGTAACGGTCAAAGTCCACAGGCAGCAGGATGGCTTGCGGGCAGAGCTTGGCGGCTTTCATCAGCCCCATGGCCGAGCCGATGCCAAACTGCCTGGCTGCATAGGTGGCGGTGGTGATCACGCCGCGCCCGGTGTAGCCTTCGATGCGCGGGAAAAAGTCGACCGGGATGCGGTCCAGCCGCTCGGCAAAGGTGTCTTCGGTCCACTCGCCCTCGGGGTAGGCCGCCTGCAGCTTGCCCAGCAAGTCGTCTTCCTTGCGGCGGCCGCCGCCAATGACCACGGGCAAGCCCTTGAGCTGCGGGTAGCGCAGCAGCTCGCAGGACGCGTAAAACGCGTCCATGTCGAGGTGGGCAATGCGGCGCACGGGTGGGGCGCTGGTGTTTGAGGAGGGTGAAGAAGTCACCCTTCAAGCATAGCGCGACCCCAAGAGGTTTTGTCCTATGGGGCCGCTTGCATTGGGCTTGAGCCGGGCTGGAGAGGACGCAGGCCCCGATCAGACCCCGGTGGGAAAGGTGCCGGGCAGCAGGATGCTCTTGTCCACCGTGTCCATTTGGGTGCGACCGCAAAAGGCCATGGTCAGGTCGAGTTCCTTGTGAATGATTTCCAGCGCTTTGGTCACGCCCGCTTCGCCCATGGCACCCAGGCCATAGACCATGGCGCGGCCGATCATGGTGCCTTTGGCACCCAGCGCCCAAGCCATAAAGCATGGAGCGGCCGATATAGGCACCCCGGGCGCCCAGTGCACGGGCTTTGACCACGTCCTGGCCGCTGCGGATGCCGCCGTCCATGTGCACCTCGATGTGCTGACCCACGGCGTCCACGATGCCGGGCAGGGCCTCGATGCTCGACTGCGCGCCATCGAGCTGGCGGCCGCCGTGGTTGCTGACGATCAGGGCGTCTGCACCCGATTGCACCGCCAGGCGGGCGTCTTCCACATCCTGAATGCCTTTGAGGATCAGCTTGCCGCCCCAGCGCTTTTTGATCCACTCCACATCGCCCCAGTTCAGGGCGGGGTCAAACTGCGAGGCGGTCCAGGACGACAGGCTGCTCATGTCGGCCACGCCCGTGACGTGGCCCACGATGTTGCCGAACTGGCGACGCGGTGTGCCCAGCATGCCCAGAGCCCAGCGGGGCTTGGTGGCGATGTTGATCATGTTTTTGATGGTCAGCTTGGGCGGCGCGGACAGGCCGTTTTTCAGGTCCTTGTGGCGCTGGCCGAGGATCTGCAAATCGAGCGTGAGCACCAGGGCGCCGCAGTTGGCCGCCTTGGCGCGGTCGATCAGGCGCTCGATGAAGCCCTTGTCTTTCATCACGTACAGCTGAAACCAGAAGCCTTGCCCCGCATGCTCGGCCACGTCTTCGATGGAGCAGATGCTCATGGTCGATAAGGTGAATGGCACGCCAAACTTTTGGGCAGCGCGGGCGGCCAGAATTTCACCGTCGGCGTGCTGCATGCCGGTCAGGCCTGTGGGCGCAATGGCCACCGGCATGGCGACTTTCTGGCCCACCATGGTGCTGGCGGTGCTGCGATTTTCCATGTTCACGGCCACGCGCTGGCGCAGCTTGATCTTCTGGAAATCGCTTTCGTTGGCCCGGTAGGTGCTTTCGGTCCAGGAGCCGCTGTCCGCATAGTCGTAGAACATGCGCGGCACGCGCTTTTCGGCCAGAACGCGCAGGTCTTCGATGGTGGTGATCACGGGCATGGGTTGTCTCCTGAGGGGGCAAATGAGCAATGTCCGCGATGGTAGCCGCTGGGTGGTCTGGAAGCTGTGAAACTTGGGACAGCGCGTTTGAAATTTCTTGAGATGCCTGTTCGTGCGCCCTGCAGCGCTCAGCCCGGCCTCATCGCTTGCAGGCCAGCGCCCTCAAGGAAATCTCAGCCGTGGGGTGCGACTTTCACAAAACCGCCGCCTTGGTAAATGGCCGCCGGGTCCTGGCTGTCGATCACGGGCTGGCGGGCTTCGACCGCCTGGCGAAACACGTCAGAAGTGTCCTGTGGTCGGTAGCCGATGTGCCGGGCATGGGTGTTGTCCCACCAGGTGGTCTGGTTGTCCGACATGCCATAGATGATGCTGTGGCCCACGATGGGGGCGGTGAGCGCGGCGACCACCAAGCGCTCCAGGTCGTCGTGGCTCAGCCAGGTGGCCAGCATGCGGCGGTCTTTGGGCTCGGGGGTGGAGGAGCCGATGCGGATGCTCACCGTCTCGATGCCCCAACGGTCCCAGTACATCTGCGCCACGTCTTCGCCAAAGGCTTTGGACAGGCCATAAAACCCATCAGGTTTGGGCGGCATGCGGGTGTTGACCACTTCGTCCTGCCGGTAAAAGCCGGTGACATGGTTGGAGCTGGCGAACACGATGCGCCGCACGCCCTGCAGGCGTGCCGCTTCGTACAGGTTGACCATGCCCGAGATGTTGCCCGCCAGGATGGTGTCCCAGGGCTGTTCGGTGGACACGCCGCCCAGATGCACGACAGCGCTCACGCCTGACAGCAGGGCCAGAACCCGGTCCTTGTCTTCGAGCGGCGTGACCTGGACTTCTTCGCCTTCAGCGGCAGGGCCTGGATCGGCGCGGTCGCTCAGGCGCAGCACGTCGCAGTAGGTTTTGAGGCGCGGGCGCAGTTCGCGCCCCAGATAACCGGCAGCGCCGGTCAGCAGCAGACGAGGAAAACGCAAGGGCGATGCAGGTGTGGACAACATGGTGGGCTTTCAAGCCTTGAAGCGACCCGCCAAGGCGGTGGCACTGTCGCGCAACACGTTCTGGTCGGCACCCACCGCCACAAACAGGCAGCCTTGCTCGACATAGTGCCGGGCCAGGGCTTCATCGCCGGTCAAGATGCCGGCTGCTTTGCCGCAAGCCCGGATGCGGGCAATGGACTCGTCAATGACCTTGAGCACTTCGGGGTGCTTGGGGTCGCCCAAGTGGCCGAGCGCCGCCGACAAATCGCCGGGGCCGATGAACACGCCATCCACGCCGTCCACGTTGGCAATGGCCTCCAGGTTGTCCAGCCCCTGCAGGGTTTCGACCTGCAGCAACAAACAAATTTCTTCGCTGCTGTGCTGGGCATAACCCTTCACGCGGCCATAGTGGCTGGCGCGGGGCGCACCCGCATAACCGCGCACACCGTGCGGCGGGTAGCGGGTGTAAGACACGGCTTGGCGTGCTTCTTCTTCGGTCTGGATGTAGGGCACCAGCAGCGTTTGCACGCCGATGTCGAGCAAGCGCTTGAAGGTCACCATGTCGTTCCAGGGCGGGCGCACGATGGGCGTGGTGGCGCTGCCCTTCATGGCTTGCAGCTGCGCCAGGATTTCGCTCAGGTCGTTGGGCGAGTGCTCCATGTCCAGCAGCAACCAGTCAAAACCGCAGTGCGCCAGGATCTCGGTGCTGATGTTGCTGCACAGGTGCGACCACAGGCCGATCTGTTTTTGACCCGACGCGATGGCGTGCTTGAAGTGGTTGATGGGCATGTCCATGGATCTTGTCTCGGGTAATTGTTCTGTGTGTGGTTGGATGGGGCGGCGGGTATTCCGCCTTGCATTCATTTCAGCTGCAGCTGACGCTGCCGCAGCCTGACATGGTCACGTTCTGGATGACCGAGGGGTCGGCCAGGGTTTCAGTCTCGCTGTCAAAGCCCACGGCTTTCAGGTGCGCAGCCAGGCCGGCGTCCACGCTGGCGGCGTGCCCGTGAAACCACTCGGCCAGGGCTTCGGCCATGCGTGTGATGATTTGCTTGTCGGTGTCCAGGTAATGGGCCTCGACCACGCGCATGGTCTCCAGGATGGTGGCGTGGTGCTCGGCGTGGCAGTTGTCGGCCGAAAAGCCGGTGGCCAGCATCCAGCGTTCTTCCTGGGCAAAGTGCTCGACCGTGTGGTCTAAAAAAGCTTTGTAAACGGGTAACTGTTCATCTTCGGGCGTGACCAGGATCTGGTTGATCATGTCCATGAATTCCCGGTGGGTGTCGTCCATGCGGGCATCGCCCGTGTTCAGGGCATCGGTCCAGACCATGGTGGGTGGGGTGGATGGGGCAGGTGTTTGGGCAGTGGCAGAGTGGGTCATTTCAGAGCGTCAAAATAAGAGCATCAACCCAAATTATGGCGCCAACGATCCATCCCCCCAGCGCCTGGCGCGACGGGCGCTCTTGTGGACTTCATGCTTCGGTGATTTGCATGTGGGCCACGCCGTACAGTGGCCCGCCGGTCCAGGGCGTCATGCACATTTCGGCCCAGCAAAAAGACCAGCCATACATTTCAGCCGCCGTGTGCTGGGCGATCAACTCCAGGCGAGGGTGCAAATGGGCCACTTCCAGTGCGTTGTGTGCGCCCCAGCGAAACTCTGCACCGGTGGCGGACACACTGGGCGTCATGTGCGTGAGGCCAATGCCCATGGGCGTCATGAAATCGCAGACCAGCTCCGATCCCTCGGGAGCGTTGTTGCCGATTTCCTTGAACACGGACCGCACTTGTGTGGGGGTCAGGTACATCAGCAGACCCTCGCAGATCAACAGCATAGGCTTGTGCCCCGTGCGCTCGTCCAGGCCCAGGTCTTGCCACCAGCCGGGTTGGGTCAAGTCAAGGCACCGGTCTTTGGCCGATTCGGAATGCACCGGCAGCAACAGTTGCCGCAGCGAGACCACTTCGTCCATGTCCACATCCAGCCAGCAGTTGTGGCCGTTGTTGAGCCACTGAAAATAATCCGACAGACCCGCGCCCAGATTGATGCCTTGCGCATCAGGGTAGTGCCTGAAAAAGTCCTCTCCCAAGCGCTTCATCAGCTGTGTTCGCCAAAGCACGGTCAGCATGGCGGCCCGGTCTTGCAGCAGGGGATCGATGACATGCCCGAGTGTGTCCATGACATGCTGGGCCTGAACGTCATCGGGATCCAGCCAGGGGTAGATCAAAGGCCCGCGTGCACGGGCCACGAGCGGTATCAGCAAAGTGCTCGACACCGCATCCAGCATCGTGGTGCCCTTCGAATCGGACTTTGGTGTCATGGCGTACCCCCTTGTGTGTAGAACCTGCCTTTGTAGAAGTGGGCGGGGTACATGCGTCTGATGTGCATCAAACTCCGGACCTTCATGGCGCGGTGTACACCTTTTAAGGTGTTTGACTTCAGCATGGCCCAGCCAAGGATTTGCGAAAGCCAGTAACCTCTTGATCAACATCAAGGCATCTTGTTGCAGGCCCCGGGCCCGGCGTCAGATGCTTCGTTTTCAGCATTCAGGGACAAGCATGGATTCCGTCACACAAGTACTTTTGGGCGCCTCGGTGGGCGTGGCCGTCATGGGGCGGCGCACCGCGCTCTGGAAATCTGCCCTGTGGGGCGGCGTGGCAGGCCTGCTGCCGGATCTGGATGTGTTGCTGGACCACGGCGATCCGATCCTGAACATGATCCGGCATCGCGCTGAAACCCACGCTTTGCTCTTGCTCACGCTCTTTGCGTTTCCGATGGCCTGGGTAGTCAGCCGCATCCACCGTCAGCCACAGCTTTATGGCCGCTGGTGGTGGGCGCTCATGCTGGCGCTGGTCACGCACCCCTTGCTGGACCTGATGACGATTTACGGCACCCAGGTGTTCCAGCCTTTCACCGACAAGGCCTATGGCCTGGGCAGCATCTTCATCATCGACCCGGTGTATTCACTGCCCTTGCTGGCGGGCGTGGTGGCGGCCTTGCGTGTCAAAACGGTAGGGCGGGCATTGGCCATCAACGGCTGGGCGCTGGCTTTCAGCACCGCTTACCTGGTCTGGAGCGCACTGGCGCAGGCCTGGGTCACGCAGCATGCCCGCGCGTCGCTGCAGGCGCAAGGCCTGCCCAGCCAGCAGTTGCTGGTCACACCCGCGCCTTTGACCACCGCTGTGTGGCGTGTGGTGGCCCTGGATGGCGAGCGTTTTCACGAGGGTTTTTATGCCCTGCTTGACAGCGGTCGGCTCGTGCGTTTTGTGGCCCATGAACGCGGCGGCGCACTGGCCACGCAAAACGCTGACCACCCCCAGCTGCAACGCCTGGCCCGCTTCACCGATGGTTTTTTCAAGGTGCAGCGCAACAGCGACAATTTGCTGGTGACCGACCTGCGCATGGGTCAGGAGCCCGACTATGTCTTCGCCTTTGACATCGGTCTGCCGCTGCAAGCAGGCCAAGCCCACCCGACAGCGGTACAAAAAAGCCGACGCATGGACGTGGGCGCTGGCTTGCAATGGCTGGGCCAGCGCATCCTGGGGCGTGATGTGGCGCCACCGGGGCAGGGGGGCGTGTGAAGCGCCGCTTCAGTTGAACTTCAGATTGGCTTGCTGAATCACCGGAACCCATTGGGCTTTGAAACTGGCCAGGTCCTTGCGGGTCTGAGCCAGGCTGGACGAAACAGGTTCGGCTTTGACCATGACAAATTGCTCGCGGATTTTGGGTTGGGCCATGATCGCGCGGATGTCCTCGGCCAGCTTGGCCACCTTATCGGCAGGCATGGTGGACTTGGCGTACAAGGTGTTCCAGCCAGAAGCCGTCACTTTGAAACCGGCTTCTTTGAAAGTGGGGATTCCGGGCACAGCGCGTTGGCTCCCCGAGGTGGCCAGGATGCGCAGTTTGCCGCCTTCGTGCTGTGGCATCAGGCTGTCCAGGGTGTCAATGGCCACTGGAATGTGGTTGCCCATCAGGTCGTTGAGCAAGGGCGCCGAGCCCCGGTAACCCACCACGGGTGCCTGGGTGCCCGTGGACTGGTTGAGCATCAGGGCAAAAAAGTGAGGCAAACTGCCGCTGGCGGGTACGCCGAAACTGGCTTTTTCGGGGTTGGCCCGCATCCAGGCGGCCAGGTGGCTGAACTCGCGCACCGGCACCGCCCCGGCCACAGCCGCCGCAAACTCATACGTTGACACCTGACTCACGGGCTGAAAATCTTTCTCGGGGTCATAGCCAATGTTGCTGAACACCAGCGGCGCCACCACCATCAGGGCCGGGTTCACCACCACCAGCACCTGGGCGTTGTCGGGCATGCGCTTGACTTGCTGCATGGCCACGCGACCCCCTGCACCCGTGACGTTGTCCACCACCACCGTCTGGCCCGTGCGGTTTTGAAGCGCTTCGGCCAGGATGCGGGTGGCCCGATCGGACGAGCCACCCGCCGGATAGGGCACCACCAGGCGCAAGGTGTTGTCCTGGGCTTGTGCCTGTGGCGTCAGGCCCAAGCCCAAGCCCAAGCCCAAGCCCAAGAGCGAGGCGGCCAAAGCCGTGGTGGTCAAAATCTTGCGGCGAGCATGCATGAGGTGTCTCCATTTAAAAAAACAGCCCTGATGGGGCTAAAAGAACGCATCTTAGTGAGGAACAGACGATGGTTCAAAACAATCAAACCGGGTGTTTTCCCGGCATTTCGAGGCCACTGCCTGTTGATTGGGCAGTGTGTGCCAGCCCACACGGCATCAGGGTTTGCACGGATGTCCACGCGCTTGTCCACAGCTTCATGCACAGACGGGCGGGACAACTTTTTGACCTTACAGCGACTGTCGGTAGCGCGCCAGCATCTGGTCCTGGGTTTCAACTTCGATCTCTTCGCCTTTGAAGGCGCGAATCTGGTCGCGCATCATCTCGGCCATGCTGGGCATTTGCGCCCGCTCGGTGCGCCGCGAGGCATCCCACAAACCCGAGCGCATGAAAGCCTTGGCGCAATGCAGGTACACCGACTCCACCGTCAGGCGGATCACCAGCGCGGGCGTGCGCCGAGCGTCAACACACAGCGCCAGATCGGCCGGATCGGTCGACAGCACAGCGCGGCCATTCACACGCAAGGTCTCGTCAAAACCCGGCACCATGAACAAAGTGCCCAAGCGGCCGGTGGCGATGATGTTCTCCAGCGTGTCCAGCCGGTTGTTGCCAGGTGAGTCGGGCACCAAGAGCGTCTGCTCGTCCAGCACCTTGACGAAGCCCGCCTCGCCCCCGCGTGGCGAGGCGTCCATGTGCCCCTGCGCATCGCTGCTGGCCAGCACCACAAAGGGCGACAAACCAATGAACTGAACCGCATGCGCATCGAGCGATGGGATCTCTTTTTTGATCGAACGCTCACGTGCTGGGCCGTAAAGCTCGCGCAGGGCGGGGAGGGTGGTGATGCGCATGTGCAAGGTGGTGTGGCCTCATTTGGCCCAGTTGTCTTTCAGCCCTGTGACCTTGTTAAACACCGGCTTCGCTCCCGCCACATGGTCCAAGCGATCCGCCACAAAGTACCCAAAGCGCTCAAACTGAAACTTCTGGTCCGGCTGCGCGGCGGCTAGTGATGGCTCCACATAAGCCGTCACCACTTTCAAGCTGTCCGGGTTGAGCGATTGCAAGAAGTCTTTGCCGCCCGCATCGGGGTGGGCTTCGGCAAACAGGCGGTCGTACAGGCGCACCTCGGCCTTCACGCCGTCGGCCACGCTCACCCAGGTGATGGCGGCTTTGGCTTTGACGCTGTCTGCACCGGGCGTGCCGCTCTTGGTGCCGGGGATGACTTTGGCGTGCACTTCGGTCACGTTGCCCGCCGCGTCGCGTGCGCAGCCTGTGCATTCGATC
>JACCED012337972.1_pt1 | contig 10550 bp, 9 predicted proteins | sample 7455021 | NCBI WGS metagenome assembly JACCED01 (sample SAMN15323456, study PRJNA562643) | freshwater metagenome | isolation source: river surface water | place: USA:Blue River Watershed | collected 2017-08-19 | reverse complement strand
GCGGTGGGTGCTGCGTCCGCTCCAGCCCAGTTGGGTGGCGGCTTTTTGCAGCAAGGCGCTGGCCTTGTCACTCAGGCGCGATTGCGCATCGATGGCCTGGCCTTGCAAGTTCGCGTTGGCACAGCCTTGCCTGGCCAGGGCGAAGTGGCGCGCCGCCAGGCTGCGTGCGGCGATGGCTTCGGTGCTCTCGCCGGGGGGCGCTGTCAGTAAGTCGGTGGCAGGCAGGCTGGACACTTCGATGTGCAGGTCGATCCGGTCCAGCAGCGGGCCGCTGAGCTTGCCTTGGTAGCGGCTGATTTGGTCGGGTGAACAGCGGCAAGCCCGCGTGGGGCTGCCCAGATAACCGCAGGGGCAGGGGTTCATGGCCGCGATCAACTGAAAGCGTGCCGGAAACTCGGCCCGCCGTGCGGCCCGGGCAATGGTGATGGTGCCGGTTTCCAGCGGTTCGCGCAGGGCCTCCAGCGCGGCACGGGGGAACTCAGGCAACTCATCGAGAAACAGCACGCCATGGTGCGCCAGAGAAATCTCGCCTGGTCTTGGCGGTGAGCCGCCACCGACCAAGGCCACCGCACTGGCCGAATGGTGCGGTTGGCCGGTGGGGCGCTGCGCCCAGCGCGAGAGCTCAAAACGCCCGGCCAGGCTGGCGATGGCGGCCGACTCCAGCGCGTCTTCGATGGCCATGGGCGGCAACAAACCCGCAAAACGTTGCGCCAGCATGGATTTGCCCGAGCCAGGCGGCCCGACCATGAGCAGCGAGTGACCACCAGCGGCGGCAATTTCCAGCACCCGTTTGACACCTGCCTGCCCCTTCACGTCGGCCAGGTCGGCATAACGGGGTGGATCGGTCGGGGTGGTGGCGCTCAGGCGGGCCCAGCCATCGTCGGGTTCGGGCGCAGGCTCATTGGAGGGCGGCAAGAACTGCTGCACCACATCGAGCAGGTGTTTGGCGCGGAAGACTTCGGCATCGGGCACCAGCGCGGCTTCTTCGGCGCTGCCCGGTGGCAGCACCAAGCGGGTGCGCACCTTTTGCTGGCGCAGCGCCAGGCTCATGGCCAAAGCCCCGCGTACCGGACGCAATTCGCCCGACAAAGAGAGTTCGCCCGCGAATTCATGACCCGCCAGCTTGGCCGCATCGATCTGCCCGCTGGCTGCCAAGATGCCCAGCGCAATGGGCAAGTCCAGTCGCCCGGAGTCCTTGGGCAGATCGGCCGGAGCCAGGTTGACGGTGATGCGCTTGTTGTGCGGAAACTCCAGCCCGCTGTTTTGCAAGGCCGAGCGCACCCGTTCGCGCGCCTCTTTGACCTCGACATCGGCCAGCCCCACCAGCGTGAAGCTGGGCAGACCGTTGGCCAGATGCACCTCCACGGTGACGGCGGGCGCCTGCAGACCGACCAGTGCACGGCTGTGCACCAAAGAAAGACTCATATCCCCTCCCTGCCCCATGCTGGTGCATGGTGTGTGTGCTTGCGCGCTGTCTTGGCGCGCAGCGCTTGTTGAAATGCATTGAAGCACGCACAAAGGGCTGGCGCACTGGTGAATGCCCGCAGATCCGAGTCTTTTGAAGTTGGCACGCTCCCTGCTTAACAGCGGTGTCCTCAACACTTCTCCAAGGAGTTCCACATGAAAAAGATCCTCGTTCCTTCCCTGATGGCTTTGGCTGTCAGCTCGTTGGCTTCTGTGGCCCAAGCCCAAACAGCCCCTGAAAGCACACTGTCTTACAACGCGGGTGTCGTGAGCGACTACCGTTACCGTGGCATTTCCCAGTCGCGCCTGCAGCCTGCCTTGCAAGGTGGTGTGGACTACGCTGACAAGAGCGGTTTCTATGTCGGCGCCTGGGGCTCGACCATCAAGTGGATCAAGGACACCGGCACGACAAATACCCTTACAGGCGTCAAAGGTTCGGTTGAGTTGGATCTGTATGGTGGCTACAAAGGTGCAGTTGGTGATGTGACCTACGACGTGGGCTTGTTGCGTTACCAATACCTTAACAACAACCTGGAAACAGTGCCTTTGTATGCCAATGCCAACACCACAGAGATTTATGGCGCACTGACCTATGGTTTGTTTACCGCTAAATATTCCCATTCGTTGACCAATACGTTTGGCAACATCAACAGCAAGAACAGTTACTACCTGGACTTGAGTGCGACTGTTGATTTGGGCGATGGTTATACCTTGGTGCCACATGTGGGCCGCCAGATGATCAACAACAGCCCCGCCTATTCGTACAACGATTACTCGTTGACGTTGGCTAAAGACTTGGGTAACGGCCTGAGTGCCTCGGTGATGGCCGTTGGCACCAACGCTGGCAACACCGAGTACACCCTGGTTAATAAATACAACGGCAAAGATGCGTTGGTCGTTGGCCTGAAATACGCCTTCTGATCTGACCCATACAACACAAGGAGCCATCATGAAACTGGTGACCGCCATCATCAAACCTTTCAAGCTCGACGAGGTGCGTGAAGCCCTCTCGGGCATTGGAGTTCAGGGCATCACAGTGACCGAAGTCAAAGGCTTCGGTCGCCAAAAAGGCCACACCGAGTTGTACCGCGGCGCTGAATACGTCGTGGACTTCTTGCCCAAAGTGAAGATCGAAGCCGCCGTGTCTGACGAGTTGGTGGATCGCGTGATCGAAGCCATCGAGTCGGGTGCCCGCACCGGCAAGATCGGTGACGGCAAGATCTTCGTGTACGACCTCCAGCAAGTGGTTCGCATCCGCACCGGTGAAACCGGCGGCGAAGCCCTTTGACCGATCAGAAAGAGAGTCGAGATATGAAAAAGCTACTCGCTTCATTGGCTCTGGGCTTGGCCCTGGGGCTGGGTTTGTTCGGCGCGGCCTCGGTGGCCACCGCCCAAACCGCACCGGCTGCGGTCACCGCACCAGCCGCCAAAGCGGCCGACGCCGCTGCACCTGCGGCCGCACCGGCTGCAGCCCCCGCGGCTGCAGAGGCTGTGCCTGCGCCCGTTCCCAACAAGGGCGACACCGGCTGGATGATGCTGTCCACCATTTTGGTGATCCTGATGGTCATTCCTGGTTTGGCCCTGTTCTACGGCGGTCTGGTGCGCAGCAAAAACATGCTATCCGTGCTGATGCAGGTCTTCGTGACCTTCTCGCTGATCGTGGTGCTGTGGTTCATCTACGGCTACAGCCTGGCATTCACCGAAGGCAGTGCCTACATCGGTGGTTTTGATCGCCTGTTCATGAAGGGCATTTGGGACAACGTCGCAGGCACTTTTGCCAATGCGGCCACCTTCAGCAAAGGTGTCGTGATTCCTGAAATCTCGTTCGCAGCCTTCCAGGCCACGTTCGCAGGCATCACCTGTGCCCTGATCGTCGGTGCATTTGCCGAACGCATCAAGTTCTCTGCTGTGCTGGCTTTCATGGTGCTGTGGTTCACCTTCAGCTACCTGCCCGTGGCCCACATGGTCTGGTTCTGGATGGGCCCTGACGCCTACACCGCCAAGGAAGTGGTGGACGAGATGACCAGCAAAGCCGGCTTGTTGTGGCAGTGGGGTGCGTTGGACTTCGCTGGCGGTACGGTGGTGCACATCAACGCTGCGGTGGCTGGCCTGGTCGGTGCCTTCATGGTCGGCAAACGTGTGGGTTATGGACGTGAATCGATGGCTCCTCACAGCCTGACTTTGACCATGGTGGGTGCCTCGCTGCTGTGGGTGGGTTGGTTCGGTTTCAACGCCGGCTCTGCTCTGGAAGCCAACGGTTTCGCGGCGCTTGCCTTCATCAACACCTTGGTGGCCACGGCTGCCGCCGTGTTGGCCTGGTGCATCGGTGAAGCGCTGATGCGTGGCAAAGCCTCCATGCTGGGTGCTGCCTCGGGTGCTGTGGCCGGTTTGGTGGCGGTGACCCCTGCGGCGGGCAACGTGGGCATCGGCGGGGCCTTGGTCATCGGCTTCATTGGCGGCTTCGTCTGCCTGTGGGGTGTGAACGGCCTGAAGAAACTGCTGGGTGCTGACGACTCGCTGGACGTCTTCGGTGTGCACGGTGTGGGCGGTATCGTCGGTGCCTTGCTGACCGGTGTGTTCAACTCGCCTGCTTTGGGCGGTCCCAGCGCTGTGGGCGACTGGGTCACTGTGACCATGGTGACGCCTGATGCTTACTCCATCGCCACGCAAGTTTGGACGCAGGCCAAGGCCGTGCTGCTGACCATCGTCTGGTCGGGTGTGGTGTCGGTCGTCGCCTACAAGATCGTGGACCTGACCATCGGCTTGCGCGTCACGGAAGAGCAAGAGCGCGAAGGTCTGGACATTTCCTCGCACGGCGAATCGGCTTACCACGGTTGATTCCGGAGCTTCTCCAGCGGTGACGACAGTCACCGCCCCAAAGCCCGCAGCGCTTGCGCTCTGCGGGCTTTTTCCATGGAAATACCAAGCTGTGTCCAGGACCTCAAAGAACTTTCGGCAGCATCAGACGAAAGGCCTGCATCACGGGCGAGAGGTCGGATTTGCGCCAGACGGCTTCCGTGGCCACCAGAGGTTTGTCTCCGCGCAATGGGCGGTACACCACCCCTTCGCGTTGCAAGGCTTTCATGCAGGCGGGCACCAGGGCCACGCCCAGACCACCACTGACCATGCTGACGATGGTGTGCATCTGGCGTGCGGTGAAGATTTGAGGGCTGAAGCCATGCTTCATGCAGGTGGCCACGATGGCATCGAACATCATGGGGCCGTTGTGCCGTTCAAAGCCCAGAAACTGTTCGTGTGCCAGTTTGCCCAAGGCCACAGTGGCCTGTGTGGCCGCTGGATGGTCTTCGGGCAAAGCCACGACCAAAGGTTCGTGCATGACCAATTGCGAATCCAGCGTGGGCGGCAGATCCGATGTCTGGAACACCAAACCGATATCGATGCGACCACTCTCCACATCGTGAATCAGCTGGTCGGTGGTGCCTTCCAGCAAAGACACTTTCACGCGTGGATAGTCCAGCGTGAAGCGCCGCAGCAGCGATGGCAGAAAGGAATACGCCGGCAGGCTGATGAAGCCAATGGTCAGTGAGCCCATCAAGCCGGATGCGGCTTCTTGCGCGCGTCGACGCATCAGATCGGCCGAGGCGAGCACCGCTCGGGCATCCTGTAGTGCTTCTTTGCCGGCCGGAGTGAGCGCGATGCGCCGGGAGGTGCGCTCCAGCAAGCGCACACCCAGCTCTTCTTCCAACTCTTTGATGGCCAGGCTGACGGGCGGCTGTGTCAGGTGCAGGCGTTGGGCGGCGCGGCCAAAGTGAAGTTCTTCGGCCACGGCAACGAAGCACCTGAGGTGACGCATGTCCATTGATATATTTTGCAAATTGATAGATCTGGAAAGTAAATTTATCAGAAACAAAGTCAAGCCTTGAATTTGTCTCAAAATAGAAATCAAACAGCGACCCGCAATGGTCAGCACAAAACACATGGCCAGCCAAGGCAAGGAGACAAGACATGTCAGCTCACGCACAGGGTCGCGTTGAAGAGCGACCCCGCACCATGGTCCATCCCGGACCCCGTGCCCGGGTGCGTCTGGAGCATGTGGCCGCGTCCGGCAACCGGCACATGCGGATGACGCTGTCAGCGGGCACCCATTTGCATGAGGGCCTGACCCAGGCACTCGCCGCCACAGGCGCGCAGGCTGCAGCCATGGCCCTGATGGGCGGTGACCTCGATGAAGTGGCTTATTGCTTGCCGATTCCTGACCCTGAAGGCCAGGTGATTGCCACTTATGGCGAGCCTCATGTATTGCGAGGTGCCAGCTTGTTGCGCGGCAGTGCGACTTTGGGCCAGGATGCGCAGGGTGCGCCGGTGATCCATTGCCATGCCAGTTTTTGCGATGCAGAGGGCCAGGTGCGCGGCGGGCATGTGTTGACCCAGCGCACCGTCGTGGGTCGTCAGCCCGTCGTGGTGCTGGTGTCGGTGCTCGATGGCGTTGCGTTGCGCCTGGGCTTTGATGCCGAAACACGTTTGAACATGCTGCGACCCAGCCTGCAGAGCACTCAGAAGGAAGCCACACCATGACGCAGACCGTGCACACCGAGGAAGGCCGCATGGGTCGGCTGGTCTATGGCCGCATCGCCCCGAACGAAGATCTGGTGCAAGGCCTTCAGGAGATTTGTTTGGCTCAAGGGGTGCGCCATGCCTTGGTGCGTGTCGGTCTGGGCAGCCTGGTGGACGCCTGTCTCGAAGCGCCATCGGGCCGCCGTTTGCTCATGGCGGGCCCGGCGGTCGAGGTCCTGAGCCTGTTTGGCGAAGTGCGTACGCAGGCCAATGGGGCCTGCACCGCAGCGCTGAATGGTGTGGTGGTCGATGCCTCTGGACATGTGATCAGCGGCCGTTTCGTGCCAGGTCAGAATTTGGTGTTTGCCACTTTTGAAGTCACTCTGGAGGAGTGGCTGCCCTGTGTGTCCAACGCTGCGCCCACGAGCGCAGTGTGAGTTTTTTCCAACCTGTTGATTCAATCCTCACCATGACAACTTCTCAAACAACTTCCCCAGTCGCCGTCATCACGGGCGGAGCGCGCGGCATTGGTCTGGCCATTGGCCAGTGGTTCCTCGCACATGGCCACAAGGTCGTGCTGCTGGACATTGACAAGGCCACCCTGGACGCCACCGAGAAAAAACTCGCCCGCCCCGAAGATGTGCTGTGTCTGCACACCGATGTGTCGCAACCCGAGCAGGTGCAGGCGGCTGCTGCCAAAGTGCTTGAGCGTTTTGGTCGTGTGGATGCGTTGGTCAACAATGCGGGTGTGGCCGTGTTCAAACCGGCGCTGGAGACCACATTCCAAGAGTGGCGCCATGTGTTGTCGACCAACCTGGACGGTGCCTTTTTGTGCACACAGGCCTTTGGTGGGATCATGACGCGCCAGCGCAGTGGTGCCATCGTGAACATCGCCTCCATCTCGGGCCTGCGCGCCAGCACTTTGCGCGTGGCCTATGGCACCAGCAAGGCGGCCTTGATCCACTTGACCAAACAGCATGCTGCCGAGTTTGGCAACTACGGTGTGCGCGTCAACGTGATCTGCCCTGGCCCGGTCGAAACCGAAATGGCCAAGCTGGTGCACAGCGTGGCGATCCGCTCCGACTACTACGACACCATCCCCCTGGGCCGCTACGGCAGCACCGAAGAGATGGCCAACACGGTGGGATTTTTGTGCAGCAGCCAGGCCAGCTTCATCAATGGCCAATACATCGCAGTCGATGGTGGTTTTGACGCCTCGGGCGTGGGCCTGCCTACGCTGCGCCGCAACACGCCCGAGCTCAAGGACGTGGGAGCCGCTCAATGAGCGCGCCTTGCATCATTGGCTGGGGCCACACCCCATTTGGCAAACTCGATGCTGCTGACAGCGAACAGCTGATTCGCGACGCGGTGCAGCCCGCGCTGGCTTCGGCAGGTCTGCAAGCTGGTGACATCGACGGTGTGTTTGTCGGTCACTACAACGGCGGGTTTATGCCGCAGGATTTCACGGCTTCTCTGGTGGCCATGGCCGTACCTGAGCTGCGCCATGTGCCAGCCGTGCGCCTGGAAAACGCCTGCGCTACGGGCTCGGCCGCCATCTGGGCCGCGCTGGACGCGGTGGAATCCGGCCGTGTGAAACACGCGCTGGTGGTGGGTTTCGAGATCATGAATGCCGTGCCTGGTCCCAAGATCGCTGAAACCTTGTTGCGCTGCTCTTATGTGAAAGAAGAAGGCACGATCCCAGCGGGCTTTGCAGGCGTGTTTGGCCAGATCGCCAGCCAGTACTTCGAGCGCTTTGGTGACCAGAGCGATGCGATTGCCGCGATTGCGGCCAAGAACCATGCCAACGGCATGCACAACCCGTTCGCGCACATGCGCCGTGATTTCGGTTTCGACTTTTGTCGCAATCCCTCTGACAAAAACCCCTTCGTGGCCGGCCCGCTCAAGCGTTCGGATTGTTCGCTGGTGTCCGATGGCGCCGCAGCGTTGATCATCTCGCGCGAGCCGGTGTCCGGTGCCCGCGTCCGTGCGGTGCGCTGGAAGTCGCGCACACAGGTCAACGAATACCTGCCGCTCTCGCGCCGTGATCCCACACGCTTTGAAGGTGCGGCCCTGGCTTGGCAAAAAGGCTTGGCGACGGCGGGTGCCAAGCTCGACGACTTGGCCTTTGTCGAAACGCACGACTGTTTCACCGTGGCCGAGTTGCTGGAATACGAAGCCATGGGCCTGGCGCCGCATGGCCAGGGCGCGCGCGTCATTCTGGATGGTGTCACGCGCATCGACGGCAAATTGCCTGTCAACCCCTCGGGTGGCCTCAAGTCGCGGGGACACCCCATCGGCGCCACCGGCGTGTCGCAACACGTCATGGCCGCCATGCAGCTGAGCGATACCGCTGGTGATATGCAGGTGAAGAACGCTCGTTTGGGCGCTGTCTTCAACATGGGCGGCGCGGCGGTGGCCAACTACCTGAGTGTGCTGGAGCGCGTGCAATGAGCAACGCACAGGTGATGAACCTGTCGGCGTTGCTGTCGCAGACAGCCGCGCTGTTTCCGGACCGTGCGGGACTGATCCAGGGCGAGCGTCAGTGGACCTGGCGCGAGATCAACGCCCGCGTCGATGCCTGTGTGCAGGCCTTGCGCGAACTGGGCATGAAGCCCGGCGACAAGCTGCTGGTGCAGTCGCGCAACGGCTTGGCCATGTTCGAAAGCTGCTGGGCTGCTTTTCGCCTGGGCGCGGTCTGGGTGCCGACCAATTTCCGGCTCACGCCGCCCGAGGTGGCTTATCTGGGCAGTTCAAGCGAGGCCTCGGTCATGCTGTGCGAGGATGTATTTCCTGAACACATCGACGCAGTGCGCGCCGAGTCCAAGCACCTCCAGCACGTCATCGCCATTGGCCAGTCGCGCCTTGGTGAGCTGAACTACGAAGACCTGCTGGCCCGCCATGCCGGTGCGCCCACCGACATGGCCACGGTCACCGCTGACCAGGTGCTCTGGTACTTTTACACCTCGGGCACCACCGGGAGGCCCAAGGCAGGCATGCTCACACATGCGCAATTGGCTTTTGTGGTCACCAACCATTTGGCCGACCTGATCCCGGGTACGCGCGAGACCGATTGCTCGATCGCCGTGGCCCCTTTGTCGCATGGCGCGGGCATCCACGCCTTGCTGAATGTGGCGCGTGGTGCGGCCACGGTGCTGTTGCCGTCCGAGCGCATGGACCCGGCCGAGGTCTGGCGCTTGGTGGAAAAACACCGCGTGAGCAATCTGTTCACTGTGCCGACCATTGTCAAACTGCTGGTGGAAGATCCGGCGGTTGATCAGTATGACCGATCGAGTTTGCGCTATGTGATCTACGCCGGTGCACCGATGTACCGTGCCGACCAGAAATTGGCGCTGCAAAAGCTGGGGCCGGTGCTGGTGCAGTACTTCGGTCTCGGTGAGGTGACAGGTTGCATCACCGTGTTGCCCACCCACATGCATTCGGCCGACGATGCCGATCCTCAGGCCAACATTGGCTCTTGCGGTCGCCCACGCACCGGCATGGAAGTCGCCATCCTGGACGAGCAGATGAACCGTGTGCCCACCGGCACCGTGGGTGAAATCTGCTGTCGTGGCCCGGCCGTGTTTGCGGGCTATTTCAACAACCCGGATGCCACCACCAAGGCGCTGCGTGGTGGCTGGTTCCACACGGGCGATCTCGGTCGACTGGATGAGCGCGGCTTGCTTTACATCACGGGTCGCGAGTCCGACATGTACATCTCGGGCGGCTCCAACGTCTACCCGCGCGAGGTCGAAGAAGTGCTGCTGACCCATCCGGCGGTGGCCGAAGTGGCGGTGCTGGGTGTTCCCGACGAAAAATGGGGCGAGGTTGGCGTGGCCGTGGTGGTCAGCCGCAATGCGAATTTGACAGCGCAGGACTTGCTGCAACACCTGGAAGGACGCTGTGCCAAATACCGCTGGCCCCGGCATATCTTTTTCTGGGAGGCCTTGCCCAAGTCCGGCTACGGCAAAATCACCAAAAAAGACATTCGCCAGATGCTCTACGACCGTGGCAACATCCAGCGTTTGCCCGAGAACTGAATTTTTTCCATCACAACGTTTTTTAACCAGGAGACAACCATGACCTTTTCCCGTCGTACCGTTTTGCGCAGCGCTGCGGCCGCTTCTGTGGCCGCCATGCCGGTGGCCCAGGTGCTGGCCCAGCCCAAAGCCGAATTCACTTACAAATACGCCAATAACTTGCCGGTGACGCACCCCATGAACATCCGGGCCAAGGAAATGGCCGCAGCCATCCTGGCCGAGACCAAGGGTCGTGTGGACATTCAGATCTTCCCGGCCAGCCAGTTGGGCAACGACACCGACATGCTCAGCCAGCTGCGTGCCGGTGGCATCGAGTTCTTTACCCTGTCGGGCCTCATCTTGTCGACCTTGGTGCCGGGAGCCGCCATCACCGGCTTGGGCTTTGCATTCCCCGACTACGACACCGTCTGGAAAGCACTCGACGGTGACCTGGGCGCCCATGTGCGCAAGGAAATCGGCAAGTCTGGCCTGGTGGCCATGGACAACATCTGGGACAACGGCTTCCGCCAGATCACCTCGTCCACCAAGCCGATC
>JACCED010250888.1_pt1 | contig 10550 bp, 8 predicted proteins | sample 7455021 | NCBI WGS metagenome assembly JACCED01 (sample SAMN15323456, study PRJNA562643) | freshwater metagenome | isolation source: river surface water | place: USA:Blue River Watershed | collected 2017-08-19 | reverse complement strand
GAACTACGAGCTGCCATCCATGTATTTGAAGGAACCCTAAAGTGCTTTTGGTAAGCGGAGTTTCCAACAATGTTCTGCGAAAGAAATCCATCCTTGAGCGTGAAGATTTCTATGGGGTCTCCAGCAATATGTATCCAGAGTTCAGGCTGAGTGAGGCGATGCCAGGCAGAGAAGTCAGGGGAAACCACCATAAAATAAATAGCGCTTCCATTTTCATCTCGATAAATTTCCGACCAGAGACCACCTTCTCCTTCTAGGGGTTTGAGATTTAGGCGCTCAATTAGTTCGTCTCTATCCATTCAACTTGCCTTCGAGATCTAACTTAATTCTCGCAACTTCAAGATTCAGAGCTGCAAAATCCACCAAAGTTGATTCGCGATTTGAAATGACATGTTTGCCGTCAACCCAGACATCACTTACATCGCCTTTACCTGCAGAAAAGATTAGTTGAGAAAAGACATCATGAACAGGAGTCATATGTGGTTGGTTCAAGTCAATTGCAATGATGTCAGCACTTTTCCCTACCTCAATACTTCCTATTTCATACTCCATGCCGACTGCTTTTGCGCCTCCAATAGTGGCTAACCGAAAGACTTCGCCAGCAGATAGCTGATTGGGACCGTGAATCTGAGATATAAGTAGAGCTGCTAGACGCATAACAATCCACATATCTAAATCATTACTTGATGAACACCCATCTGTTCCTAAGCTAACATCAATATCTTCGCGCAAATACTTTTTGATGTCTGCAAGGCCACTTCCAAGTTTTAAATTGCTTACCGGACAATGTGCAACTCTGCTATCAAACTCTGAGAGCAGTTTCATATCGTCATTTTCGAGATGTACTCCATGCCCAATCACGGTAGGAGAACTCAAAATACCAGCATCAGCGAGGACTCTGGTTGGTGTTTTCTCATATCTTTTTAGAACTTCGGCATTTTCATTGAGATTCTCGGACGCATGAATATGAATGTGCGCGCCGATTTCTTGCGCTAATTCCGCAATATCCTTGAGGTGCTCGGGCGAAACCGTATAGGTGCTATGTGGCATCAAAAAGATTGGTACTTGAGGTCCTCCAAATTCCTTCAAGATATTGTGCCAATTTCGCGCAAAAATGATCCGCTCGGTCCAATTCATTCCATCCAGTCCAGGAAAATCGAAAAATATCGGACCTGAAATATGGCGAATTCCAGTGCGAACTGCTCCTTCATGCGCAGCGTCGGGAAAGAGATACATGTCCAATACGGTCGTAGTTCCAGACTTCAGCGCTTCTAATGCACCGAGTCTGGAACCAATAATCACATTCTCGTGATTCATCACTGTTCCTTCGGCGGCCCAAACACGTTCCAAGAATCCTTGGAGATCAAGGCCCTCAGCCCAACCTCTCAAGAGTGACATGGCTAAGTGAGTGTGAGAATTGACCAATCCTGGCGCTATCAATTTATTCTGAGCATGAAACACTCTCGCACCGTGAAGTTTCTTCTTTGTGGATATAGCAGCGATTTTCCCTGCAGAGATTCCAATCGAACAATCTTGTAGAACTTGGTTACTTGAATCAGAGGTAACGAGAAAAGCTGCTTCCTCGATAACAAGGTCAAAGATTTTTTGAGATTCGTTCATAATTTCGAGAGAAGTGGAAGCGCGCCAGCAATAACTTGCAGAGTCCTACCTTTTCCAAGATGTAGCGCCGCGTTTATATCTTCCATTGTTATTTCACCCTCGCTTAGTCCTGCAGCTGGGTTAACGCTCAGCGCAATACTTGCATACGGAAGTTTTAGTTCTTTTGCCAGACTTACCTCCGGACAGCCAGTCATACCGACAACGGTTGCTCCACCAAGGGCAGCAAAACGAATTTCAGCAGGTGTTTCAAATCTCGGCCCATTGAATCCTGCGTATACACCATTCAAATGTAGGGGGATATTCTGGCTTTCAGCACTTTGCTTCAACTTTTCTTGAAGTCTCGGGTCGTATGGAGTAGAAACATCAACATGCTGGACTCCATCTTCGCTCAAACCATCAAAGAATGTGTGCTCTCGACCGGAAGTGAAATCTATAAAGTCGTTAATGAGTGATAAGTCTCCTGGTTTGATTACAGGATCAATCGCACCGACTACATTAATTGCAATGACTGCTGCCACGCCACTGTCTTTAAGGGCTCGTATATTGGCACGATAATTGATGCGGTGCGGTGGAATAGTGTGTCCTACGCCGTGGCGGGCTATGAAAACGATAGGAAACGAGTCCCACTCTCCAATCGTGAGGTTAACCTCGCCATATTCATTTGTTACTTTTCTGTTTACACCGAGCTTAATTGCCGGAAGATCGTAAAATCCAGTACCCGCAATCAATCCAATAGTTTTATGCATTAGCTCAAGCAGTAAGGCCAGCCATCAAACGACCCACCTTGTTGCGGTCTACCTCGCTAGCATCAAAAACTGCAACAATCCTGCCGTCAAAAATAACTGCAATGCGGTCAGAGAGCGAGAGAATTTCATCAAGCTCTGCAGAAACAAGCAAAACTGCAGCACCATTATCACGGGCTGATATCAATTGCTTATGAATGAATTCAATAGATCCAACGTCGACGCCGCGAGTCGGCTGGGCCGCTACTAGGACATCAAGTTTTTGGCTCAGTTCTCGGGCGACAACAACTTTCTGTTTATTTCCACCCGATAGCGATCCAGCGGAGAGTGTTGCGCTGGGAGTTCTAATATCAAATTCTTTTACTAAATCTTCACCATTCTCTATCACTCTGTTGAGATTTCGGATCCAACCTCGAGCAAAAGGCTGTTGATCATAACGATTGAGCACCAGATTCTCAGCAATGGAATATGAACTTACTAGACCGTGTTTTTCCCGATCTTCTGGAATATGTGAAACACCAGCGATGTGTGCTGATCGTGGTTCTAAGTTTGGGAGTAAATTTCCTTTAACCGAAACCTCACCACTTGTTCGTGAGCGCATGCCGCAAATCGCTTCCACTAACTCTCGTTGTCCATTCCCTTCAACGCCCGCAATACCAAGAATCTCTCCCGCGCGCACTTCAAATGATAAATCTTTGACCGATTCAAGCTGACGGTCGTCACGAACATTGAGATGAGAAACAGATAGGAGAACTCCTTTCGGTCTAGCTGGAGTCTTGTACACATTAAGTACAACTTCGCGTCCAACCATCATCTGAGCGAGATTTGCTTCACTACTCTCTTTTGGAGTAGTCGTACCAACAAGTTTTCCGTTCCGTAGTACAGCCACTCGATCAGCAACCGCCATAACTTCTCTGAGCTTATGGGTAATGAAGAGAATTCCGACACCTTTCTTTGCAAGATTGCGCAAGACTTCTAATAACTCATCAGTCTCGTGAGGCGTTAGAACAGCAGTAGGCTCATCCAGAATTAGTAAATTAACTTCGCGTCTCAATGCTTTGAGAATTTCAACGCGTTGTGCCATCCCGACAGGTAAATCCTCTATGACTGCATCTGGATCTATCTCTAAGCCATACTTCTCAGAGAGCTCACGGGCTTCTTTACGTGCCTGTTTCATCTGAATGAAGCCGAATTTCTTTGGTTCATCACCCAGAATCAAATTCTCCGTTACATTCATAACCGGAACAAGTTGGAAGTGTTGATGGACCATTCCAACTCCACTTGCAATCGCGGCAGAAGTATCTCCGCTTTCAATGATATTTCCATTGATTGAAATGGTCCCTGAATCTGGTTTTACTAATCCGAAAACAGCTTTGACTAAGGTTGATTTTCCTGCCCCGTTTTCGCCGAGGAGTGCGACAATCTCTCCCGCATTAATCCTAAGAGAAATGTCCTGATTTGCCGCTACTGTTCCAAAAGTTTTAGAAACATGAGAAATTTCAAGCAGAGCCGTCACGTTTTCTCCTTTTCGTAAGGAATTCCCTCTGCTGCTGGAGGACGTACTTTTCCTGCAGAAATAGCAAGAATTATTATGGTGAGGACATAAGGGAGCATAGTGATAAATTGCGTGGGTATTTTGACTACTTCATCAATCATCAATTGATTTGTAACAGCTTGTGTAAGACCAAAAAAGAGCGCTGCAGCAAAAGCGCCAAGTGGATTCCAACGACCAAAAATCATGATTGCAAGAGCAGTGAATCCTTTGCCGGCAGTGAAACCTCGTTCAAAGATACCGACCGCTTCTAAAGCAAGATAAGAACCTGCTACACCCCCGATAGCACCTGCGATGGTCACATTGAGATAGCGCAAGCGGGTGACAGAAACGCCAGCTGTGTCAGCGGAAGATGGGTGCTCTCCAACAGCTCGTGATCGTAGTCCCCATGGCGTCTTATAGAGGGCAAACCAAAGTATGAAAACCAAGATCACGCCAAAGTATGTAAGAGGTCCGTGAAAAGAGAGAACGGGGCCAACGATTGGCCAGGTACCGATTATTGGTAGTTCAATCGGCGATAAGGTGGAGGGAATTGAGTAATTTTGCCGATAATAGAACGATGTAATGCCTGCCGCGAGAATATTTATAATTACGCCAGCAATAATCTGATCCATCTTCCAATTGACTGCCATGAGGGCAAGTAGCAAGCCCACTAGAGCGCCGGTCAAAATCCCCGCGATAAGGCCGATATAGATGTCTTTAACAATCGCACCGACAAAAAATGATGTAAATGCTGAAACCAACAAAGTACCTTCAATCCCAATATTTACCACACCAGTACGTTCACACATCACACCAACCATCGCAGCCAATACAAGTGGAATAGATAGCTGGATTGCAGTGTATAGAACGGATGTAGTAACGAGTCCATCACGACTATAGAAGAAGACGAATAGAACTAGAAACAAAATTGTTAAGTAGTGAATCATGCGAAGTTTCATTATCTACTCCTGGGACTCATTAATTGCTCCAGCCACTTGTCATGGCCACGTTATCCTGCTTTTTGCGCAGCAATTTGCTAAGTAGAGGTGCCGTTACAAATAAGAGGATCATCGCGAGAAGAAGATCAACTAATTCAGGTGCAACACCAGCCTCGAACTGCACCGTCGAGGCGCTTGCTCGCATCCCGCCAATCAAGATGGCTGCAGGTATTACTCCGAGCGGATTTGCACGGCCCAATAGTGCAACAGTAATTCCATCAAATCCCAAACCTGCATTAAAAGCTGGCTCAAATCGTCCAACGATACTTAGAGTTTCAACTGCGCCGGCGATTCCGGCGATTGATCCTCCGACAAGCATGCTGACTATCACAGTTTTCTTTACCGATATGCCGGCATACCATCCAGCATTTTTGTTTCGACCAATGGTTTCTATTTGAAATCCAGTAGTCGTATTCCGCATGATCCACCATAGAGACGCCGCCATCGCGATTGCTAAGAAGAAACCTAGTGGCAAGCCCAGAACTTCAGACATGCTTGCGGAAGGTTGAATCTTTGGAGTTCTTGTGAGTGGTTGATTAGGTTCTTTAAATGGATTGCTCGTGAGGAATTCTGCAAGAGCAATCACAATGCTATTGAGCATAATTGTCGTGATAACTTCATGAACTCCTCGGTATGCCTTCAAAGCTCCAGCGACTAAGGCAACGAGTGCACCAAAAAAAGCACCAAATATCAAGGCTAGGGGAACGTGTATGAAAGCTGGAAGGCCGACAAAGTGATAGCCAGCCCAGGCAGAAGCTAGCGCCCCAGAGATGAGCTGTCCTTGAGCTCCAATATTGAATAGTCCTGCTCGAAGGCATACAGCAACGGCAAGACCGCTCAAGATTAGAGGAGTCGCCTTACTCAATGTCAGTGCAATTCCGGCGAGAGATCCAAAAGAAGTTGTAAATAGAACTTTATATGCAAGCAATGGATTCAAGTTCTGAATGTAGATAAGGATTCCGCCAAGAACAAGCGCAACAACAATGGAAAGAAGTGGAACAAGAACGGAGCCAAGATTAATTCTCTTGTTTTCAATCACCGCGCCGCTCCAAGCTCTTGTTTAAAACAAATGTAGCAATTAATTATCGAATTATTGAACTAAGGAAATTATTTCTTGGAAAGGGATACGTTGTACTAAGACGACGTATCCCTTTCCCTCTCTTTAGAGAGTTTTACAGCTTAACGCCAGTCTTTACAGCTCCGCTAAGGACCTTTGGAGTGATGGCCTTTAACTTAGCTTGTACTGAAGCTGGCACTTTCTTGGAGAAGTCGTGCAGTGGAGCTAGTCCGACTGCACCGAAGAAGTTTCCACCCTTACTGGTTCCATCAACGATGGATGCAATGATGTCTGCAACGCCTTTGTCAATTAGCTTCATCGCTGAAGTTACGAGACAAGGACGCGCTTCTGGGAGAGTTCCCCATTGATCGCTATCAACACCGATGCAATAAGCACCCTTCTTCTTTGCGACTCGAAGCAACGCACCGTTTCCAGTGTTTCCTCCTGCGCCGAAAATGACGTCATAGCCTTGTGAGAGTAACTGTTGTGCAGTTGCTCCACCCCAAGCAGGATCATTGAACGCATTATCTGGAGCGTGGTAAATCAACTTTGTACTTGGATATTTCTTTTTGAGTTCCTTAGCAGCATAAGCAACGCCGTTTCGGTAACCCTCTCCAAAGTAGCGAACTGGAGGAACAACTTCGGTTCCGAGAACCGCGCCAGTCTTACCAGTCTTTGTTAGGTGTCCTGCAAGATATCCAGCAAGGAAGCCGGCCTTATCTTCGGGAAACACTAAACCAGTGAGATTTGGAATGGCAGTACCTTGGAACTGATCAACTCCAATGAACTTTATTTTTGGATAATCAGCAGCCGCTTCTGTCATTGCTTCTGCCATGAGAAATCCGACACCAATAATGACGTCGTACTTCTTACTTGCGAATTGACCAATATTCTTACCGTAATCTTTAGGATCGGTTGTTTCAATGTACTTCGCAAAGCCACCGTTAACTTTCGCAGCAGCTTTTGCGCCTTCCCATGCAGATTGGTTAAAAGATTTGTCATCTACCTTTCCGGTATCAGTAACGAGGCCAATACAGAAGAGAGCTCCGGTACCGCAATCGCTTTCTGATGCTGCTTTCGAAGGTGCAGCAAAACCTAGTGTTACAAGTGCAAATACAGTCACGAGAACCGTCAAGCGCTTGATCATGAATCTCCTCTCAAAGAGTTACCGCAATGAGATTTGCGGTAGTTAATCGATCGATTATCAGGGGATGGGGAGGGCCACCGATGAGCGGAATCCTATCCATGCATATTTTCTTGAGGGAAGACACGGGGTAGACCATGCGAGGCGTCACATCACAATTTGATAACTTGAAGCGGAACTTTGCTCGTGGTGACGGAACCTTCAATGAGGGCTTTAGACTAAAGCAATGCGCACGATCGCCTGGAGTGATGAAAATGGAGGAGCCATCACCCTTATTGATCAGACACTGCTGCCCCTTCAGGAAAAGTCTTTACTGATTACTAGTCACTTCCAACTCATTGATGCAATAAAGAGGTTGGCGGTTCGGGGCGCACCCGCATTAGGTGTTGCAGGAGCTCTTGGAGTTGCGCTCATTGTTAAGGAAGCTGAACAAGGTTCTCTAACAGGTGAAGAAGTAAGCGTTGCCATAGACCAACTCAGGTGTGCGCGACCTACCGCCGTTAATTTGGCTTGGGGAGTGGATCAAGTGCTACCTCATGTTACAAGTGGATTTGCTCAAGTTTTGGAGCAGGCGCTAGCTCTTAGTGAAGAAGATGGACTGGCAAACCGACAAATGGGCAGAAATGGCGCAGATTTTCTTATCTCTTTAACGAGAGCCAATGCCGAGAACAAGTTAAGGATTCTTACGCATTGTAATACGGGAGCTTTAGCAACAACGGATTGGGGAACCGCTCTTGGAGTTGTAAGGGAATTACATGAGAGAAATGTTGTGCAGGAAGTGTTCGCAGATGAGACTCGTCCGCTACTTCAAGGTTCGCGGCTTACTGCTTGGGAATTAAAAAAGTTAAAAATAGATTATCGAATCCTTCCAGACGGAGCAGCAGCCAGCGCACTATTTTCAGGTGTGATTGACGCGGTTCTTATTGGCGCGGATCGAATTGCGAAAAACGGTGACACAGCCAACAAGATAGGTTCGCTCGGCCTAGCAATCTCTGCTTCTCAAGTCGGAATTCCATTCCTCGTTGTCGCCCCAGAGTCGACAATTGATAGAGGAATAGAGTCGGGCTCACAGATTGAGATTGAATTCAGAGACGATAAAGAGGTAACAACATTTGCTGGAATTTCTGTTGCTCCAGAGGGGAGCAAGACCTACAACCCTGCTTTTGACGTGACTCCTGCCCGTTATATAAGTGCTATCGTAACTGAAAGAAAAGTGTACCAACTAGCGCATGGTGAAACGCTGTGAATGACAAATTAGAATTGCGGGAACTAGCACACTTAGTTGAACGTTCGAAAAAAATTGGCGCTGATCAGTCACTTGTTGTTTACGGTGGAGGAAATACGTCCGCCAAAGGCAAAATTCAGGATTATCTTGGCCGCCCCAGAGATGTGCTGTGGGTAAAAGGATCTGGCGCGGATATGCAATATGGGGAGGCAGCGGATTATCCTGCCTTATATCTTGAAGAACTAATTGCACTCCAAAAACTCGATGCTCTAGATGACGACACCATGGTGGACTTCGTTACACGAGCGCTAGTCAATCCTGGTGCTCGCCGACCATCAATTGAAACTTTGCTCCATGCATTTCTTCCCGCTCGACATATCGATCATGTCCATGCCGATGCTATTTGCGCTCTCACTAATCATCAAGATGCTCGTGATGCAGTAAAGGACGCGCTTGGTGAAAACTTTGCATATGTGGAGTGGATGCGTCCGGGTTTTGAACTATCCAAACTTGTAAGCGCTCTTAAAGACTTCGAAGGTGTCGTTTTAGCTCATCACGGGCTTATCGTTTGGGCTGACGATAGTGATGAATGTTATGCAAAAACTCTTCAAACTGTAGATAAAGCCAAAAACTATCTCAACTCATTAACTGATCCACCAAAAGCTGAATTCCGACATCAAGATCTTTCCGAAGCAGAGATCAAAGAAATTCTCCTCAAACTTCGAGGTTCATTAGGTAAGAAGCAAGTTCTGCGAAGTGATAATCGCCTGCGTGCAATCGCCGATCGCCCCGATGTTTTGAAAGTTGTACAAGCCGGCGCAGCTAGCGCGGATCACATGCTTCGGATTCGACCATGGTCTTGTGTATTGGATTCTGCAGATATCTCGACAATTGTTGATAAGTACCGGAAGCGTTACGATGACTATTTTGAAGCAAATAAAGAACTTCTTCCTGATGGTTATCATAGTCATGGTTCTGATCCACGAGTTTTTCTTACTCCCGGATTAGGTGCGATTACAGCTTCGCCTACATTAGGAGAAGCCGAAATGCTGGCAGACATCGCATTCCATACACATTCAGTTGGCGCAAAAGTCGTTGATGCTTTTGCTCGTCCACGAACACTCCCAGACAAAGAGATTTTCGGGTTTGATTACTGGCCAATGGAGCTTTATAAATTAAAACTTAAACCGAAACCACCAAGTCTGAGTGGCAATATCATCGTTGTCACGGGAGCAGGAAGCGGTATAGGACGTGGCATTGCAATTCACTTAGGTTCTCTTGGCGCTAATGTTGTCATTGCTGATATTGATGAAGCCGGTTTAACAATTACCGCAGATGAATTCAGGAAAGCTAAACTCTCTGAACCTCTAACAATTGTTGGCGATCAGACTGATGAATCTCTAGTTATCGACACGATAAATAAGACTATCCTCAAATTTGGCGGACTTGATGGTCTTGTGGTGAACGCAGGAATTGGCGTTCCAGGTAATTTAGAAGATTTACCCCTAGGTCAATGGAATAAGGGAATTGAAATAAACCTAACTAGCGCATTTCTGTTGACGAAATATGGAATGCAGGCCTTTCGCTCGCAAGGCATGGGGGGTTCCATTGTCTATATCGCAAGCAAAAACGCGTTTGCACCAGGTGCAGGTTTTGGTGGATATTCAGTAACCAAAGCAGGCATGATTCAACTTATGAGAATTGCTGCCCTTGAAGGTGGAGCCATCGGCGTTAGGGCCAATGCTTTAAATCCGGATGCTGTTTTTGATAATAGTAAATTGTGGGAAGGCGGAGTTCGCGAGCAGCGAGCGAAGGAACATGGTGTAAAGCCGGAAGAATTAGAAGATTTCTATGCAAGGCGAAACATTCTCAAGACCAGAGTTCGTTCGCTTGACGTTGCAAAGTCGGTAGAGTTTTTGCTTTCTGATGATTCTTCTCGTACCACAGGAACCGTGATTCCCGTTGATGGCGGTGTTGCTGCGGGATTTCCAAGGTAGGTGAGTTCGAGCATGGACTGGGAATTGTTACGAAAAGAGGCAATTGCAGCGATGAAAAAATCTTATTCACCATACTCGAAATTTCCAGTTGGAGTTGCGGGATTGGTGAGCGATGGACGAATTGTCAGCGGTTGTAATGTGGAAAATGCTAGTTACGGTCTCACTTTGTGTGCTGAGTGCTCAATGATTTCAAATCTTGCAATGACGGGTGGGGGAAGAATTCTTGCCGTGG
>JACCED010543449.1_pt1 | contig 10551 bp, 7 predicted proteins | sample 7455021 | NCBI WGS metagenome assembly JACCED01 (sample SAMN15323456, study PRJNA562643) | freshwater metagenome | isolation source: river surface water | place: USA:Blue River Watershed | collected 2017-08-19 | reverse complement strand
TGCAGGCCGAGATCAGCCGGCGCCTGCTGGAAGAACACGCTCTGTCCCCTGCAGCCTGGCGCGCCGACCCCGCACGCGGCACGGCCTGGATGGTGATGGCCGGTGTGCCCCTGCTGGCCGTGGCGCTGTACGTGGCCGTGGGCAATCCGGCGGCCTTGTCGCAGCCGCCGCGCGTGGCGGCGGGCCCGCAGCCCACGATGACGCAGGTCGAGTCCATGGTGTCGCAAATGACGCAGGCCCTGGAGGCGCGTGCCCAGACCGGGCAAGCGCGGCCCGAAGACGGCCCGGCCTGGGCCATGGCGGGGCGCACGCTGGCTTCGCTGCAACGATTCACGGAAGCCGACCAGGCCTTTGCCCGCGCCCTCGCGCTCACACCGAATGACGCGAACCTGCTGGCCGATCGCGCCGACATCCTGAGCCTGCTGCAAGGCCAGAACCCCGAGGGCGAGCCCATGCGCCTGATCGAGCGCGCGCTGCGTGTGGACCCCAATCAGCCCAAGGCGCTGGCGCTGGCGGGCAGCGTGGCCTTCAAGCGTGGTGACATGACCACCGCCATCACCCACTGGCGCCGTGCGATCGCGAATCTGCCGCCTGAGAGCGAGTTCGCGCGCGGGCTGACGCAAAGCCTGCAAGAGGCGATGGCCTCGCAGACCCCCCGCGCCACAGGGACCTCACCGCGCATCGCGCCGGACAGGTCTCCGATGGCCGCCGCGGCCGGATCGATCCGGGGGGGCGTCAGCCTCACGCCGGCGATGCGCGCCCGCGCCAATCCGGGTGACACCGTCTTCATCGTGGCCCGCGCTGAGCAGGGCCCGCGCATGCCCCTGGCCATCGTACGCATGCGCGTGGCCGATCTGCCAGCCGAATTCACACTCGACGACAGCAGCGCCATGTCGCCACAACTGCGCCTCTCGTCGTATCCCGATTTGGTGGTCAGCGTGCGCGTCTCGCGCTCGGGGCAGGCCCTGCCCGAATCCGGCGATCTGGTGGGTCCGCCCGTGCACACGCGCATCGGGCAGCGGGGCGTGGAGCTAAGGATCGACCGGGTGCAGCCCTGAGCCGCACGCCATCAGGCTTGCTCGCGAATCGGGTCGCAGGCAAACAGCACGCGATGGCATTCGTGCTCTGACAAGGCCGAACGGCCCACGTAGTCGGGAAACATCTGCGCGGCCTGCTGCCCGTTCGCCAACAGGGCCTCGACCACCTTGACGGAGTCGCCAGAGAGTTCCTCCATGGCGCGCGCCAGGACGCGTCCGGAGAACTGCGTCGTTAACCAGCGCACCGCATGCAGCTGGAGGGCTTGGGTCAGTGGCGCCGGGTCCGAGGACGTGAGCATCGGATGAAGCGCTTGCCACCGGGCGCCCAAGGCCCAGGCGTGCTCGCCGACGAACTCGCGCAGGATGGCGGCCGCTTGCGGCGCCAGTGCGCGCGCAACGTCGGGCTCCAACAACAGATACGTCGTGAAGTGATCGCGCACCACCTGAAGCAGGGCCTCCTCGCTCACATGGCGACGCGGGATGAACAACACCGCGTAGGGCGAAGAGGCCATGGCGCGCGCGACCAAATCGGCATCCCACACCGACTCCGGAAATTCAGATTCCACGAAAGTGCGAGCGAGATGAGCCCTGGCGCTGGCGGCGTGATCGCCTTCCTCAAAGCCTTTGAACCAGATGAAAAGCTCGTTCGTGAACTTCTCGGTTCGGAAGGTGTGGGCCGGCCCCGACACCGCCTTGTCCAGCGCAAACGCGCACAAGTCACGATCGCGAAGCGACGTTGGGACATGACGCAGGGCCTCGCCGCCCCAGTGATCGTTCTCGAGCGCCTCGCGGCACAGCGCGGGCGTCTTGTACCTATCCGGGATGAACGCGAAATTGGCCAAGGCACTGTGTTGGCCGGCGGCTGCCAGGATCTCGGGGGTATGAAAGCGAACAGGCACTTTGTCCAACAGGCCCAGGCTGTCGTCTTCCAGCAGCTTGCACAGAAGCGCGCGCCCTTCGTCCGAGCCCCAGGCCTGCGCGTGTTCCGCGTCGGTCATCTCCTTGATCGACGACCAACCGTCCTTGGCGACGATCTGCAGCAGGTACTTGCGACGCAAGGCGACGCTGTTGACGGACCCGAGCTCCAGCCGCATCCAGCTGTGCGTGTTGTCCAGCGCCACTTTCAGCAGCGCTTCATCCAGAAACTTTGCGGGCACAAACTTCAGCGCGTTGGGCACCTCCGGACGAACGGCCTTTTTGCACATCGCCGCTGTCTTCAAGGCAGCCGGAACAAACTCCAGGGCTGCGCCCTTGCTCGCCACCGCCTTCTCGCACAGAGCCGCCGTGCGCAGGGCTTTGGGCACATGCTCGAGGGCTGCGCCGTCGCCGCGCACGGCCTGTTCACAGACCCGTGCGGTACGCAGCGCACGCGGGACTTTGCCCAAGGAACCCGGCGCCTGTTGGACATACACCAGCGCCTGCCGCTCGTTGCGCAGACCGACTTTCAAAGAAGGAATCGGATACAGGCCCGCATAGCCTCGGCCCTGTACCGCCAGCAGCTTGTCCACCAGCGTTTCGGTGCACAGGGCGGCGGGAATCAACTTGGCCTGCTCGTGCTGTTGGAGCAGGAACGCCACCAGCAGATCGTCGTTCCACCAGGCCCTGGGGATGGCGCCCAGACCCGGGCCGGTGCGGTTTGCCAGCGGAATCAGGATCTCGTTGCGGCGCCGAGGATCTTTTCGCAGCGCAGGATCGCCTTGGATGCGAGCCACAGCTTGGCTCAATTGCTCGCCCGCCTCGGCGGCGACCTGTTGTTCGGCCGCCTTGCGGGCCTGCGCAGCGCGCTGGCGTCGTGCGTCCCAATCGATCGTCTCGCCTGCGCGTGCGCGCGCGAGCAGTGACGCGGTCATGCCGTCGTAGTCCCACTCGCCATCGAATTCATCGTCGTCATAGGGCTCAAAGAAGTCTCGCTCCTCGCCATCCCCGAGGTACGCCTCGCCGACCTTGCGGCCTTGGGCAAACACCGCGGCACCGGCAAAGGCGGGGCCCTCCTCGACGTAGTCCAGCTCGAAGACGAGGTCGGGATACCGGGCGGCTAGGTCTTCGATCAGCTGCGGGCGAGGGTTCCAGGCGGTACTGAAACGGTAGACGAGGTCCCGTTTGTCGACCTCGAGCTCGCCGGTGCTGCGTTCGTCACGCGCGTCCCAGGTCATGGGGACCACGGTGGCCAGCTTCGTCCAGTCGACGGGGGCCGAGGGGGCGCCGATCGACCACGCAAACTGCGTCAGCCGCTTTTTGGTTCCCTTGACCCGCAAGGTGTTGTAGACCCAGTTCGGCATGCGGTATGTCCGTATAAACAACAAGTACTGGCGCGGGAGGGTTTGCCTCTTGGCGCGCGCAGCCCGGCTCTGAATGTAGCGGATGGGCCGCGTGCAGGTCTGAGGCGAGCGCCTCTAGTGTCGCCGCGCCTGTTCACGGGTCCACTTCGGCGCGAACTGCAAAACGTAATCGCAAAAGGCCTGTACCGGCGGCGTGAGGGCGTGCCCTGCCCGGGTGAGGAGTGCGTATTCGCGTTCGATCTCCGGATCGGTGAGCCTGACCAGCTTCAAGTCAAAGCCGGCCGCCAGTTCACGCGCATACATCGGGCACACGGAGACGCCAAAACCGGCCTTCACCATGGACAAGGACGTGTTGATCCGTCGCACCACGGTGATGTCCGCCGGGAACAGGCTGTGACGCTCGCCCCCCTGCTCGCCCACCGTCCACTCGCCCAGCGAGCGAAAGAAGGTCACGAAGGGGCGCTGACGCGCGGCCATCCAGGTCACAGATTTGCGGGTGGCCAGCGGGTCGGATGCGGGAACGGCCAGCAACAGGGGCGCACGCATGAAGGGTGTGCGCTGGATCTCGGGCAGGTCGATCGCCCCCGGCGCGATCCCCACATCGACCTCGCCCCGACTGGTCCGCGCAATCACCTCCTCGATGCTCACGTCGAGAAAACGCAGCTCCACCTGCGGGTAGGCCTTGCGAAAACCCGCCATCACGCTGGGCACCAGCGTGCAAGACATCACCTCGGGGGCGGCAATGCGCACGATGCCTCGGCGCTTTTCCTTCAAGGCGGTGATGTTGTTCACCGCGTCATCGAGGTCGCCCAGCACCCGCTCGGTCAGCGGGAAGAACTCCACGCCCACGCCGGAGAGTTCGACCTTGCGGGTGTTTCGGTCAAACAGGCGCACGCCCAACTGCGCCTCGAGTTCCTTGACCAGGCCGCTTAGCGCTGCGGGCGTGAGGTTCAGGGCCTCGGCCGCGTCGGTAAAGCTGCGGGCCGTGGCCACCGCCTGAAAGGCTCGCAACTGGCGCAAGGTCAGATTGTTCATAAAAACTTGAAAGTCTTTAAAAAAGTATTGCTTGTCTAAAAAATTAGCTTACGGGAAAGTCGGGCCCACTGCAACGAGCGACCCCTTCGTGACGGCATCCATCGACATTGACGGCATCCAGGTCTGCCCCGACCACTACATCGACGGCCGTCGGGTCGGCTCGTCCGAATCCTTCGCCGACCACAGCCCGATCGACGGCCGCCTGATCGGCGATATCGCCGCCGGCCTGCCCGAACACTGCGATGCCGCGCTCGACGCGGCGCGCCGGGCGTTCCCGGCCTGGGCCGCCCTGGGTCCTGCACGGCGCGGCGAATTGCTGATGGCCTTTGCCGAGGAACTCAAACGCCGGGGCGATGATCTCGCGCGCGTCGAGTGCGAGGACAACGGCATGCTGTACACGCGCCTGCGCGGTCACCAGATCGAACGCTGCGCGCACAACATCACCTTCTTCGCGCAACGGGCCCTGCACCTGCAGGACCATCGGATCGAAGGCAAGAACGCACGCCACCACGTGCGCTACGACCCGGCGGGCGTGTGCGTCCTGATCACGCCATGGAACTCGCCCATGATGCTGACCACGTGGAAGCTCGGTCCGGCGCTGGCGGCAGGCAATACCGTCGTGATCAAGCCGCCCGAATGGGCGCCCCTGACCTGCTCGATGCTGGCCGACATCGCGCATCAGGCCGGCCTCCCCCCTGGCGTGCTCAACGTGGTGCAGGGCCTGGGCGCTACCACCGGCGCCGCGCTGGTGGCCGACCCGCGCGTAGCCCGGGTGTCCTTCACCGGCTCCGTGCCCACGGCCAAGTCGATCGCCGCGGCCACCGCGCGCCACCTCACACCCACCAGCTTCGAGCTGGGGGGCAAGTCCCCGCTGATCGTCCTGCACGACGCCGACCTGGATCTGGCCGCCGCCACCGCGGCCTTGCAATATCGCAATGCGGGTCAGGTCTGTCTCGCGGGCACCCGCTTGTTGGTTCATGCCGCTGTGGCCGACGAGTTTGTGGCCCGCATGAAAAAGATCGTGGAAGGCCTCAAGGTTGGCGATCCGCGCGAGCCCAGCACCGAGATCGGCCCCCTGATCCACCCGCGCCAATTCGACAAGGTCGCCGGCTTCGTCGACCGCGCGCGCGCCCGAGGGGCCCGCGTCCTGTGGGGCGGACGCCAGCACGCCCAAGGAAGCCTCTATTACGAACCCACGCTGATCGACGGCGTCGAGCAAGACGACGAGATCGTGCAGGAAGAGGTCTTCGGGCCCGTGCTCACGCTGCAGCGATTCACCCGCGATGACGAAGCCGTGCATCTGGCCAATGGCACACGCTATGGCCTGGCCGCAACGGTCTTTGGCGCACCGGAGCACGCGGCGGCGATCGGCCCGCAGCTGCGCGCGGGCATGGTGTGGCTCAACGCCTTCTTTCTGCGTGACCTCGAAGCGCCCTTCGGCGGCGTGGGCGACTCCGGCATTGGCCGCGAGGGCGGTTCATGGAGCTTCGATTTCTTCTGCGACATCAAAGACGTCATGCAGCCGCAAAAACCCTACGCGCCAGCCTTCGCCGGGCGCTGACCCCCGACCGACACCATGAGCCGCCCCGCCCCCGAGACCGCCCTGCCCCTGGCCCAGATCAATCTGGGCGACATGGACACCTACCTGCGCCCCGACCTGCACGGCATCTATCACAAGCTGCGCCACGAAGCACCGATCTCCTGGCATCAACACCCCGACGCCGGCAAGCGCGGGTTCTGGGCGGTAACCCGCTATGACGACATCGTCGCCGCCAGCAAGGACACCGCCACCTTCAGCAACCGTGAGGGCATTCAAGTCATCTTCGAAGGTGACCTGCCACACGCGGGCCAGGGTTCCATGATCGAGATGGACCCGCCGGAACACGCGCGCATGCGCCGCCTGGTGGGTCCGGCCTTCAGCACGATGGGCGTCTCCCGCATGCACGATCAGATCCGCGATCGGGTACGCGTCATCCTGGACGGCCTGAGCGGACAGGACGAGATCGACTTCGTGCGCGACTTCGCCACCCCCTTGCCCCTGGGCGTCTTTTATGACCTCATGGGCGTGCCGACCGCCGACCAGCACCGCATGCTGGAACTGGCAGACCGCACCTTCTTCTCGGGCGATCCGCGCTTTGGCGGCGACACACAGGGCATCGGCGAGGCCGGCCTGGAGATCCAGGCCTACGGCCGGTGGCTGGCCGAACAACGCCGCAAGGATCCGAAGGACGATGTCATGAGCACGCTGGTGCAGGCGACCATCGACGGTCAGTCCCTCAGCATCGAGGAGCTCGGCGCCTTCTTCGGCTTGTTGGGCGCGGCCGGCGCCGACACCACGCGATCCAGTCTCGGTTACGCACTCAGTGCCCTGAGCGAATTCCCGCAGCAAAAGGCGCTGTGGTTGTCCGCCCTGGAAGGCCATGCCGCGCTAGCGACTGAGGAGATCGTGCGCTGGGCCTCCCCCACGATGAACATGCGCCGAACCGCCACGCGCGACACCGAGCTCGCGGGCCAAAAGATCGCCAAGGGAGACAAGGTGGTCCTGTTCTATGCCTCGGGTAACTTTGACGAGGCGCGCTTTGAGGCGCCCTGGGACTTCCGAATCGACCGCAAACCCAACGTGCATATGGCCTTTGGCTTGGGTGGTCCGCACTTCTGCCTGGGCGCGCACCTGGCCAAGCTCGAGATCCGCATCGCCTACACCGAGCTGCTCAAACGCTACCCCGATATCGAGGCCACCGGCCCGGCGCAGCGTCTGCGCAGCAACTTCATCAACGCGCCCCACACGCTGCCCGCCCGACTGGGCCGCGCGCGCTAATCGGCACGGTACACGCCATGGGACATATCGTCGGCGCCGCACTGGTCTCCCACCATCCCGGACTGTTCCGTCCGCAGGCGGAACGTATCGCCATGGGCAACGGCCGCGACTCGGACCTGGTCGAGGGCTACACCCGCTTGCGGCACCAGATGGACAGCACCGGCGCGGACACCCTGGTGATCTTTGACACGCACTGGTTTACCAGCGGTCGCCACATCGTGGCAGGGGCGGCGGGCTACCGCGGCCGCTACACGTCCAACGAGATGCCCTGGATCCTGCACGACATCGCCTACGACTACCCGGGCGCGCCCGCGCTGGCCGCAGAGATCGCGGCCATCGGGACGCGCAAGGGCGTGCCAGTGGAGAACGCGACCAGCCCGCACATTGACCCCGAGTACCCCACGGTCAACCTGCTCGCGCCTCTGTGGCGCGGCGAGCGTGTGTTGTCGGTGGGTATTTGCCAGAACGCGCGTGCCCACCATTTCCTGGCCATGGGCGAGGTGATCGGTGAAGCCATCGCACGCAGCGATGCGAAAGTGGTGCTCTTGGCGTCGGGTGCGATGAGCCACCGCATGGTGGACCTGGACTTCCAACCCCGCAATCCGCGCTGGTGGCACCCCGACAACATCAGCGATGCGCGCCATGTCGCGCTCGACCACGAGGTGATCGACGCCTGGTCACGCGGCGACCACGCCACCGTGATCCAGCGTTATCCCGAGCTACGCGCCGCCGCCTACGAAGGCCTGGGGGGTCATTACCTGCAGATGGTGGGCGCCCTGGGTGGCGCCCGCTGCACCGCGCGCGGCACCGCCTTGTCTGACTACGAAAACGCCATGGGCACCGGGAACATCCACATCTGGTTTGACGTTCTGGCCCAGGAGACTCCCCCATGAACGTCCTGCACAGCCCGCGCCGCGAAGTGCGCCGCGTGATCTACCAAGGTGCCACGCACTGGGCCGACTTTGAGGACGGCGCACTGCGCTTGGCCGACGGTCGCCTCGTCGCCATCGACGACGTCACCCACCTGCCGCCCTGCGATCCGAGCAAGATCATCTGCCTGCACCTGAATTACGCGTCGCGCTACTACGAGCTGCGAGGAAAACGCGTGACCTCGCAGGCCGACTACGGCGCACCCTCGTACTTCATGAAGCCCGTCACGGCACTCAATGCGCACGGCGGCGAAATCGTACGTCCGGCGGGCTACCAGTACCTGAACTACGAGGGCGAAATCGCGATCGTGATCGGCAAGCCCACGCGCAATATCGCGCCCGAGCAGGCCTGGGACCACATCGCCGGCTTCGCCTGCGCGCTGGACATGGGCTTGCAGGACATGCGCGATATCGATGCAGGCTCGATGCTGCGGGTCAAGGGGTCAGACGGCTTCTGCCCGGTCGGGCCTGGCTTGGTCTCGGGCATCGACATCCGCCAGCAGACGCTGCGCACCTGGCGCAACGGGCGGCTGGTGCAAGAGGGCAAGCTTGCCGACGAACTGATCTTCGGCTTCGACTATCTGATCGCCGACCTGGCGCGCCACATCACCTTGATGCCGGGCGATCTGGTGCTCACGGCCACGCCGGCCAACTCACGCCCGCTGGATGTGGGCGACCTGATCGAGGTGGAGGTGACCGGACTGGGTCGCCTCTCCAATCGCGTTGTCGAAGGCCCGCCGCATCGCGCGCAGGTGGGCCATCAACCCAATAGCAGCGCCGAGGTGGTGCGCGTCGCTTTCGGAAACGACGAGCGCCTGCCGCCGCACCTGCGGGCGCGCTAACCCCTTTCCCCTCCCTCCACACAGACAACCAGGAGACAACCATGACCACACGTCGCACCATCCTTCAAGCCGGCGCGGCCGCCGCTTGCGCCAGCGCCTTTGGCGCGCTCGCGCAGGAGGGCAAGGCCATCACCCTCGTCGTGGGCTTTCCACCCGGGGGCTCGCCCGATTTCGTGGCCCGCACCCTGGCGGACAAGCTCGCCGCGAAACTCAAGCGACCGGTGGTCGTTGACAACAAGGTAGGCGCAGGCGGGCAAGTGGCGCTGGGCACACTGATGAACGCCAATGCGGATGGATCGATATATGTCCTGACGCCCGCGGCGATGATGACCACCGGCCCGCTGCTTTATCCCAAGCTGCCCTATGAGGTGGCCCGCATCGAGCCGGTGCTCACGGTCTGCAAGATCGAGCATGGTGTGGTTGTCGGGTCGGCGGTGCCGGCCAAAACCCTCGCCGAGTTTGTCGCGTGGATGAAAGCCTCGCCCGCCAAGGCGTTCTACGGCATCCCCGCTGCCGGCAGCTCACCGCACTTCGTGGGCATGCTGCTGGCGCGTGCGGCCGGCGTCGAGGCACAGGCGGTTCTCTATCGCGGAGGCCCGCCGATGGTGGCGGACCTGCTCGGCGGCCAAGTGCCTGCAGCAGTCAACGTGCTGTCCAACTTCATCGAGCAGCACCGTGCGGGCAAGCTGCGCGTGCTCGCCACCAGCGGCGCCGCCCGCAGCCCGCTGTTGCAAGACGTGCCGACATTGGCTGAATCGGGTTATCCGCAAGCGCAGGTGGAAGACTGGTACGGCTTCATGGCCAAGGTCGGCACGCCCAAATCTGAGAGCACGGCGTTCGCCACGGCGGTGCGCGAAGTGATGGAAATGCGCGATGTGCGCGCAGCGCTTCAGACTTCTGGCCATAACCCCTATGTGATCGGAGCAGACGAACTGGCCAAGGACATTGTCAACAGCCAGAAGCAATGGGCCGAGGTGATCAGGCAAACCGGCTTCAAGCTCGAAAGCTAAATCGGTGTCGGTTCGGTGCGGGTGCGGCGCACCCGCTCGGACGGCTCGCCGCTGCGGGTCCGCGCATGCAGCGCCGCCCGCACAATGGCCGCCGCATCCACCGAGAAGAACGCGCGCAGCGCCGCCCGCGTGTCGCTGCGCCCGAAGCCGTCGGTGCCCAGCGTCATGTAGCGACGGCCCTCGGGCAGATAGGCGCGCACCTGCTCGGGCACAGCGCGCACGTAATCGGTGGCCGCCACGATCGGCCCCTGGCCCGACGCCAGCAGGCTGCGCAGATACGGCACCTGCGCGCCCTCGCCATGCAGCTCGCGCGCGTCGCAGCGCATGCCATCGCGCGCGAGTTCGCTCCAGCTGGTCACACTCACCACCTCACTGGCGACGCCCTGCGCCGCCAGGTCCTGCGCCGCGCGGATCACCTCGGTCAGGATGGCGCCCGAACCCAGGAGGGTCACTTGCGGCGCGCCCTCACCGTACGTCGCAAAGCGGTAGGCGCCACGGATCACACCCTCGCGCGCGCCCTCGGGCAGATCGGGCTGCGCGTAGTTTTCGTTCATCAGCGTGAGGTAGTAGAAGACGTCCTCCTGCTGTTGCAGCATCTCGC
>JACCED011761980.1_pt1 | contig 10552 bp, 7 predicted proteins | sample 7455021 | NCBI WGS metagenome assembly JACCED01 (sample SAMN15323456, study PRJNA562643) | freshwater metagenome | isolation source: river surface water | place: USA:Blue River Watershed | collected 2017-08-19 | reverse complement strand
GTAAACACACCTATCGCAATCGTTGCTGCAATTCTCGCACTCAAGTTTGTTCACGAGTCAAAGGCAGAGGGCGATAACACCTACGACATCCCTGGTGTCATCACGGCAACAGCTGGACTCTTCTCACTTACCTACGGCTTTAACGAGGCAGCTCTTAAGGGCTGGTCAGCAACATCGACTATCTCATTCTTAGTTGCATCAGTGCTCCTTCTCGTTATCTTCGTAATCATCGAGACTAAGGTTTCAAACCCATTGATGCCACTTCGTGTTATCACTGAGCGCAACCGCGGTGGTTCATACCTTGGATCACTCGTTGTCGGTGCAGGGCTCTTCTCAATGTTCCTCTTCCTTGGACTCTATCTCCAAGTTGTACTTGGATTTAGCCCGTTGAAATCTGGCTTTGCTTTCCTACCGTTCACAGCTGGAATCATTATCTTCGCCGGAGTTGCATCACAGCTCTTGCCAAAGTTTGGTCCAAAGCCATTGATGGTCCCAGGCCTAATCGCAGCAGGTATTGGTCTACTTCTCTTGACCCGTATTACACCTGAGACTTCCTATGCAACTCACGTAGTTCCATCACTTCTCATCATGTCGAGCGGTATGGCGTTGGTCTTTATTCCATTGACATCAACATCGCTTCACGGCATCTCTGGCCATGACACAGGTGTTGCATCAGCGATGGTTAATACATCACAGCAGATCGGTGGCTCACTCGGAACTGCGCTACTCAATACTGTCGCGGCAACTGCAACAGCTACCTATGCAACAGCAAATAGCGCATTGGGTGCGAAGTTGATGCCAGCTGCAATGACACATGGCTTTACCGTGGCATTCCAGTTCAGTGCAGCGTTGCTCTTTATTGGTGCAATCGTTCTCTTCTTCTTCATCAATGTCGGCAAGGATTCACTTGTTGAGACAGAAGGCGCAGGAATGCATTAATAGTTAAAGTAAAAACCCGCCGAAGGCAATCTTCGGCGGGTTTTTTATTTGGCTCTTTACTGTCCTAAGAACTTCAATAAGAGTTCGCGCACCTTGGCAGCATCTGCCTGGCCCGCCGTCTCCTTCATAACCGCACCGATCAGAGCACCCGCTGCAGGTAGATGTCCCCCGCGAACTTTCTCTGCTGTATCGGCTTGAGCTGCACAGACTTTCTCGATTGCAGCCATAAGAGCGCCATCATCGTTAACAACTTTGATGCCACGCTTTGCAACAACCTCTGAAGGAGTGCCCTCACCAGCGACTACGCCTTCAACAACTTGGCGAGCCAACTTATCGGTGAGTTCGCCGGATGCGACGAGGTTGATGAGTTCAGCAACGTGAGCAGGTGTAATTGCAAGCTCTGCAATTCCGACGCCCTTATCGTTTGCGATACGTGAAATTTCACCAAGCCACCAAGTACGCGCCTTTGTTGGATCTGCACCGAGCAAGACCGTTGCTTCAACGATGTCGAGCACATCTGCATTGACCATTGCAGCAAATTCCTTATCAGGAACTGCCCACTGCTCTTTCAGACGCTTGCGGCGAATCGATGGACGCTCAGGAAGTGCTGCGCGAAGAGTCTCAATCCATACTGCATCTGGCTTTACCGGCACGAGATCAGGATCTGGGAAGTAGCGGTAATCCTCTGCTTGCTCCTTGGAGCGACCAGAACGTGTGAGGCCGGTATCTTCTTGGAAGTGGCGAGTCTCCTGCTTTACCTTGCCACCTGTTTCAAGAATCTCAGCGTGACGCAACATCTCACCACGAATTGCGCGCTCGACTGAACGAAGCGAGTTGACGTTCTTAGTCTCAGAACGAGTTCCGAGCTCTGTTGCACCCTTAAGCATCAGAGAGACGTTGGCATCACAACGCAGTGAGCCCTGCTCCATCTTGACGTCAGATACGCCGAGTCCACGAAGGATGTCGCGGAGTTCAGCAACATATGCCTTAGCAACTTCTGGTGCGTACTTACCGGTGCCAGGAACAATCTTGGTAACAATCTCAACCAAAGGAATTCCGGCACGGTTGTAATCGAGCAATGAGTAGTCAGCGCCATGGATGCGGCCGGTTGCGCCACCCACGTGGAGCGACTTACCTGTGTCTTCCTCCATATGTACGCGCTCGACTTCGATGCGGAACTGCTTGGGACCCTCATCGGTATCAATCTCAACATCAACATAGCCATCAAAACAGATTGGCTCGTCATACTGCGAGATTTGGAAGTTCTTTGGCATATCTGGATAGAAGTAGTTCTTGCGAGCAAAGCGACTGTATGGAGCGATGCTGCAGTTGAGTGCAAGACCAATCTTGATTGTTGATTCGATCGCCTTCTCGTTCACCACTGGAAGTGCACCAGGAAGTGCAAGACAGACAGGACATGTCTGAGTATTTGGTTCAGCCCCGAATGTGGTTGCACAAGAGCAGAACATCTTTGACTCGGTATTGAGTTCGACGTGAACTTCAAGACCTAATACTGGATCGTATTTAGCAACGACCTCGTCGTAGTTCAGCGCCATTACTTGGCACCTCCCTTCAGTGCTGGAGCTTTTGTAATAAGAGCTCCTCCCCACTTCGAGATAAGAGCAGCTTCTAGCGCTGCACCTGTCTGATAGAGGCGCTGGTCCTGCATCGCAGGAGCCATGATCTGGAAGCCGACCGGAAGGTTGTCTTCATCAGCAAGACCTGCAGGCAGTGACATTCCACAGATGCCAGCGAGGTTTACTGGAATTGTTGCAACATCGCCCAGATACATAGCCATTGGGTCATCGACCTTCTCGCCAATCTTGTATGCCGTTGTTGGCGCCGTTGGAGAGACAAGTACATCGGCTGCAGCAAATGCCTTGGCGTAATCCTGAATGATCAGCGTGCGAATCTTCTGTGCGCTACCGTAATAAGCATCGTAATATCCAGATGAGAGCGCGTAAGTACCGAGAATAATGCGGCGCTTTACTTCGCGACCAAAGCCAGCATCACGGGTTGCAGCCATAACTGCCTCTGCCGAAGCTCCATTCTCATCACCGGTACGAAGTCCATATCGCATCGCATCAAAGCGTGCGAGGTTAGATGAACACTCGGAAGGTGCGATCAAATAATAAGCAGCGAGTGCATATTCGAAGCTTGGGCAATCAACTTCAACAATCTCTGCGCCAAGTGAAGCAAGGAGGTCAAGAGATTCTGTAAAGCGTGTCTGAACACCCTTTTGATAACCCTCGCCTTGAAGTTGCTTAATTACGCCAATCTTCATTCCTTTGACATTGCCATCCTTTGCAGCGGCAACAACTGCAGGAACTGCAGCTTCAATTGATGTCGCATCATGCGCATCGTGGCCAGCAATTGCTTCATGTAAGAGAGCTGCATCTAGCACGGTACGACCGAATGGTCCCGCCTGATCAAGAGATGATGAGTAAGCGATAAGTCCGTAGCGAGAGACAGCACCATATGTTGGACGCACTCCGACGATTCCGGTAAGTGCCGCAGGCTGGCGGATAGATCCACCGGTATCTGAACCTATTGCTAGTGGTGCTTCAAATGATGCGACCGCAGCTGATGATCCACCTGATGAACCACCAGGAGTACGTGTTAAATCCCAAGGGTTAAATGTTGGTCCATATCCACTGTTCTCAGTTGATGAACCCATCGCGAATTCATCCATGTTGGTCTTACCGAGAATGACGACTCCAGCATCTTTCAGCTTAGAGACAACGGTCGAGTCATAAGGCGGCTTCCAGCCCTGCAAAATTTTTGAACCCGCAGTTGTTGGAACGCCCTTCTGCGCAAGAACATCTTTGAGCGCCAGCGGAACACCAGCTAGTGGTGACATCGCTTTACCCGATGCGCGATCTGCATCGACTGCAGCTGCTTGAGCAAGAGCGCCATCCTTATCAACATGCAGGAAAGCCTTTACATCGCCATCAACTGCCGAAATTCGATCGAGGTGCGCCTGAGTGAGTTCTACTGAGGAGATTTCTTTCTTTGAGAGAGCATCTGCCATCTCTGTTGCGGTTTTGAAAATCATGGCTTACTCCTCTCCTAAAATCTGTGGCACACGGAATCGCTGATCCTCTTGTGCAGGAGCGCCAGAGAGCGCTTCAGCAGGAGTCAGACTTGGCTGCACTACATCTGGGCGTGCAATGTTCTCGATTGGCTGTGGGTGTGATGTTGCCTTTACGCCATCAAGGTTGAGTTCCTGAACTCGGGCAACTGCATCAAGAATGGTTCCAAATTGTGAAGAGATATTTACCAGCTCTTCCTCGGTCATCTCGATTCGTGCTAACCCTGCCAACTTTGCGACTTCATCGCGAGAGAGTGTGCTCATGCGGGCATTCTATAAAAGATGCTCCGATTAACGTAATTTGAAGAGGCTAAGAGCGAATCTGCCCATTTCCAGTAACTATCCAGGTGGTGGTTGTCATCGCCTCTAACCCCATTGGGCCGCGAGCGTGAAGTTTCTGGTTTGAGATACCGATTTCAGCGCCAAAGCCCATCTGCTCACCATCTGTAAATCGTGTTGAGGCATTGACCATCACCGCAGCGCAATCTGCCAATGCGATAAAGCGATCTGCACTTGCTTGGTTTTCAGTGACAATCGCCTCGGTGTGGTGTGTTCCGTATTTTGCGATGTGATCTGCCGCGCCATCAACAGAGTCAACGACTGCAACATTCATCTCCAGGATTCCGTACTCGGTGCACCAATTATCTTCCGTGGCAAGAGTTGAAGGAATTCCGAACTTTTCGGCAACCTTCTGTGCGGTTGAATCAGAATGTAGCGCGACCCCGGCATCGTTCAGGGCTTTGAGGGCTAGCGGCAAGAATGTTGGAGCGATCGCCTTATGCACAAGAAGAGTCTCTGCTGCATTACAGACAGATGGTCGATGAGTCTTTGAGTTAAGGAGAATTGGAAGAGCCTTATTGATATCGGCGAACTCGTCTACAAATACGTGGCAGACCCCTGCCCCGGTTTCGATAGTTGGAACGGTTGCTTCATCAACAACCATACGGATTAGCTGAGCGCTTCCACGTGGAATTACAAGATCAACCTTGCCGCGAGCGGTAAGGAGAGCCTTCACTGTCGAGCGATCATCTGATGGAATGAGTTGTAGAACATCTGGATTAATGGAAGTTGTTGCAAGCGCATCCCGCATTACATTGATGAGAATCTCATTGCTATTGCGAGCAGTTGATGAGCCGCGAAGAAGCGCTGCATTGCCGGACATTAAGAGAATGACAGCGGCATCGACGGTGACATTTGGGCGAGCTTCATAGACCATTCCAATAACCCCAAATGGCACTGAAACCTGGCGAAGATGGAGGCCGTTAGGGAGAGTTGAATCTTTCAGAGTACGTCCTAGCGGATCGTCGAGAGCGGCAACCTGACGCGCTCCATCTGCCATTCCTTCAATACGTGATTGATTAAGCAAGAGACGGTCCTGCATCTGAGGATGCATATCTTCCTTGCGCGCATTAGCCATATCCAATTCATTGGCAGCGAGAATTTCAGATGACCGGGCAGTGAGCGAGGCAGCGATTGCTTCGAGCGCAGCTTTGCGTTCAGCGCCACTTGCCGTCGATAGTGAACGTGCAGCAAGGCGCGCCTTATCCGCTAAATCAGCGATGAGAGCTGTGGCATCCATGGGGCCGAGTCTACCCTTTCAGCCTCGTTGCTAGCGGGTAGTTGTTCTCTTCAAGATGAATCGGTCAACCGTTCTGGAAGTCAGTGGATAGGCACTCAATGTAGGAATCAAAGTTGCTTTGATTGTCTGGTGAGCTGTTAGTGAAGGCTTAAAGGAGCATGTCACTGTAATCGGAGTAGTTCCCGAAGCAACTTTGTTGATACATCCCGGAATTCTCTTATTGGCAACGGTAAAAGTTACCTTTCCAGCAACAGATACCTCAACAGAGAGGGTCGTGCTGACTCCCTTTGATAGAGAATCGGCAACAGTCAGAGTCACACTGATTGGGGTTGAAGAGTTATTGGTAATGGTGCGGGAAGTTATCTGAGCAAGCTCATTTCCTGCTTGATCTATCCAACGTCCAAGCGCATTTCCGCTCAGTGGACTGTATGCGAAGGTGACTGATGCTCCGGTCGGGATCGCGCGACTTAACGTTAACGTTGCAACCGATCCAGTAAAGCTTGTCTGTGTGACCGAGATGGCGCTACCGCTATCTGAGACTGCGTACCACCCATAGACCTGCATTGAATTTGTGATCGTTTCACTTGCAGTCAAAGTTATAGCCGTGCCCGCGGAATTTACTGCAATTGAAGAGAGTGTTGGTGCAGTGTTATCCACCCGGATCGTTGCAAGGATTGCAGAAGATAAGTTATTGAAACTATCGGCGGCATAGAGGTTGTAGAGGCCATCATTGAGTGATGAGAGAGTAAGCGTGGTATTTGAATTAATGGCTGATATCGATACCGAGTTCTTGTTTGCCGAAGCAGCCGCAGTGATATTTGCAACGCTTGCAACAGAGACGGATTGATTGACTAGATAGACGGTACCCGGCTCGTTTGATCGCACTGTAATCGTGTCACCGTTCTTGCCAATTGTGCGTGAGTCGATTCGTGAAACAGTTGGTGCGGTTGCATCTGCCAAGGGCGTTACCGTTGGATTTATTGAGATTAAGAGCTTAAAACTGTCAGGAGCTGGACATGAACCCATTCCCCCGCCTTGCGAACAGAATGTCCAGTCTGGGTTTCCTACGGGGTTTGATCCATATCCAACTTCAGCGGTGTAGCCGTTTGCATAACCAGTGTTGTTCCAGACAAATACAGCTTTGCTATTTGTTAAATCGTGGACCTGGAAAGATCCATAGCTTCCATTGCCATTCTGCGTATCGCCCGAATCATAAGAGTCTGAACTTCCTGCAGGTGTAAGGGCTGAGGGACCCCAGCTGTAATCCCAAGGCCAAATTTCAAGCCTGCCGTTTGCGCCGATCACTTTGGTTACGGAGGTGTTATTCGAATAGACGTTCATATCCGAAACGTTGGCTTGAACAATCCACTGCTGTCCCGAGTTAACAGAAGGGATAGCGATTCCTGATATTGATGGCGCTGTGGTTGCGGCAGTTGAGCCAGTTGCTCCGCCAGAGGGCCAGGTATAGAAATCAGTTTCAACATATCTAGCCGCGCTAGAGATAGTTGTCTCTAATCGATAACGAATGCGAGTGTAATTGGCGCTGGCGTAGGTGTTAGCTGCTTGGCCTCCAAGACTTGAGAGGCCATAACCTGAATCGTATGCAACGCTTCCATTGGAATTACGCCTTAATTGGCTAGTCGAGTAAATCGTCTGCCATGGGTATCCATAGGCACCTGTACCTGCCGATGTGTTCGCAGCAACGCGGATATATGTTGCAACTTGGTTTAGTCCAACGATGTCATATGTATATGTCGAAGAGCTTGTCGTTGTGCTTAAACTCCATGTTCCCGAAGTTCCTGATGTTGAATATTCGACTCGGTATCCAATTACGCCGGTATCTATATCTGTTGGCGCCGACCAGGTGACGCGAATTCCGCCAGCAATCGCCGTCGCAGAAACATTCAATGGAGCTGAGGCATATCCACCAAAGGCGAGAGCTGTTGGTGAGATAGGTGATAGCAGTGTTGCGAAGACGGCGGCAACCAGCAGGCCGAGACGTAGACGCATGAGGTCAATTTACTAAAGGAGAACTAAATCGTCACGGTGCACAAGCTCGCGCTCGTACTCGGCGCCTAGCGAAGCTGCCAACTCTTTCGTTGATCGCCCTAGCATCTGTGGGATTTCTTCTGAATCAAATGCAACGAGCCCACGTGCAATGACCTTTCCATCTGTTGCGGCGAGTTCGACTGTATCTCCAGCGGCAAACGAACCTTCAACCGCGGTAACACCGGCAGGAAGTAGGGAGACGCCTTTTTCGAGAATCGCAGTTACAGCACCATCATCTAGAACGAGGCGGCCTCGAGCAGAAGATGCATGTGCCAACCAGAGTAAACGTGAATTTGTTCGAGCAGCCTCTGCATGAAAGATGGTTCCAAACTCTTTACCAGCAAGTGCATCAACGGATTGAGCAAGAGATGTAAGGAGCATTGGAGTGCCGGCAGATGTTGCAATACGTGCAGCCTCAATCTTGGTAACCATTCCGCCGCTACCGACGCCAGCAGAGCCCGCTCCCCCGACATCAACAGAATCAATCTCAGCGAAGTTAGTCACCTCATGAATTGCCTGTGCACCTGCCTGTGATGGGTGTGCATCGTAGAGCGCATCCACATCAGAGATAAGAACCAATAGATCTGCTTGAACAAGAAGGGCTACCAGTGCAGCAAGGCGATCGTTATCTCCAAAGCGAATCTCAGCTGTGCCGACAGAATCGTTTTCGTTAATAATTGGAACAACACCTAGCGCTAGTAGGCGTGAGAGTGTCTGCTGTGCGGTGTTGTAATGAGAGCGACGAACTACATCTTCAGTTGTCAGCAACACCTGGGAAGAGACGATTGAGTGAGTGTTAAAGAGTTCGTTGTACTTTGCAATCAGGAGACCTTGCCCGACAGATGCAGCGGCTTGCTGTGTTGGAAGATCCTTAGGGCGTGAAGTGAGCTTGAGCGGTGCAAGACCTGCAGCGATTGCTCCCGAGGAAACAATCAGAACTTCTGCGCCACGTGCACGTAGTGATGTAGCGAGATCAACGATCTTGCCAACGGCTGCGCCATCGAGAGCTGAACCAGCAGAACCAGTCAGCGAAGATGAACCGACCTTAAGGACGATGCGCTTGGCTTCAGTTACTGCCGAACGGTTCATGGCTTACTCCCTCACCGCGTTATCGTCGTAGTCATCGCCAAGATCGTGCGCATCTTCGGCAATTTCAGCCGCAATCTCTTCGACGCGAGGAGTATGTGGATCTGCAACCTTGTACTCCCACTGTTCTGCAATTTCTTCTTCGGTAAGTACATCTTCAACGCGCTCAGGTGCGTTCCATGTTCCTTCGAGGCGTGAATCTTCTCCACGGCGATGCAAGAATCCTGCAAGTTGTTCTGCGCCTGCCTCGATAGTTGGCTCCCAATCGAATACAACTTCGTTGATGCCAGAACCAATTCGAACTTCAGAACCTGCCACAGCGCCGGCCTTATAGAGAGCCTTTTCAACTCCCAGCTGTGCAAGACGATCTGCAAGATAGCCAATCGCCTCTGCGTTCTTAAAGTTTGTCTGAAGTACCCAGCGATACACCTTTGCTCCACGGACAGAGAATGATCCATCGCCATTTACTTGAACGGTAAAGCCAGAGTCATCGACTGCAGTTGGACGCAAGATGATGCGAGTGCGCTCTTCCGCCTTGGCTGCAACGCGCTCTGCCTGAACAAGGCGTGCCATTGCATAGAGAAGATCCTGAAGTCCTTCACGCGATGCAGCGGAAACCTTGTAAACGTCGTAGCCACGTTCTTTGAGTTGCTCTTCCACCATATCTGCCATGGCAGCACCGTCTGGAAGGTCAATTTTATTGAGTGCAACAATTCGTTTGCGGCCTTCGAGTCCCCCATAGAGCGCAAGTTCATTTTCAATTGCATCGAGGTCATCTATTGGGTTGCGATCTGTCTCAAGAGTTCCGCAATCGAGTACATGCACGAGTGCAACACAACGTTCAACGTGGCGGAGGAATTGAAGTCCTAAACCTTTTCCTTCAGAGGCGCCAGGAATAAGTCCTGGAACATCTGCGACGGTAAATCGAGTGTCTCCTGCTTGAACAACGCCGAGATTTGGAACAAGAGTTGTAAATGGATAATCGGCAATCTTTGGACGCGCTGCAGAGATTGCTGCAATCAGCGATGACTTACCCGCAGATGGGAAGCCAACGAGGGCAATATCTGCCACTGATTTGAGTTCGAGGGTAAGGATGCGTTCTTCACCTGGTTCGCCAAGAAGTGCAAAACCTGGTGCGCGACGCTTTGATGATGCGAGTGAGTTATTTCCTAATCCACCCATTCCACCGCGAGCGGCAAGGAAGGTTGTGCCGATGCCTACGAGGTCAGCGATCTGCACGCCATTTTCATAAATCACTGTTCCGTTAGGAACTGGCAAAACAATATCTTCACCTGAAACGCCATCTTTGCGATCGCCATAACCTTGGTGGCCTGAAGTCGCCTTTCGGTGTGGTGAGTGGTGGAAGTCGAGGAGCGTTGTGACAGATGAATCAACAACGAGAATGACATCTCCACCGCGACCACCATTGCCACCGTCTGGTCCACCGAGTGGCTTAAATTTTTCGCGCTTTACAGAGACGCAACCGTCGCCGCCTTTTCCAGCAGTTGCAAAGAGAGTGACGCTATCGATAAACGATGTCATTGATATCCACTCCCCTTTCTAAAGAAAGCTATTGCTGAAATAAAAAAGCGGACCGCGATAAATGCGGCCCGCTCCTTTAAGAGAAACCTAAATTAAACTGCAGGGACTACATTCACTACGCGGCGACCGCGAGCGCGACCGAATTCGACTGCTCCTGCTGCGAGAGCGAAGAGAGTGTCATCCTTACCGCGTCCTACGTTCTTACCTGGGTGGAAGTGTGTTCCACGCTGGCGAACGAGAATTTCTCCTGCATTAACTTCTTGACC
>JACCED010990175.1_pt1 | contig 10552 bp, 7 predicted proteins | sample 7455021 | NCBI WGS metagenome assembly JACCED01 (sample SAMN15323456, study PRJNA562643) | freshwater metagenome | isolation source: river surface water | place: USA:Blue River Watershed | collected 2017-08-19 | reverse complement strand
CCTTTCAGAACATTCGTCTCTTTAAGGAAATGAGCGCACTAGAGAATGTCATGGTGGGATGTCATTGCCGCTTTAATGTTGGTGTATGGGGGTCCATCTTGGCAACACGAACGAATCAAAAAGAAGAACAAGCGATTCGGGATAAATCCTATCAATTGTTAGCGTATGTTGGATTGCAAGATTATGCAAAGCATAAGGCTAAAAATTTATCATACGGTTATCAACGCCGCCTTGAGATTGCGAGAGCGTTAGCAACCGAACCAATTCTGCTTGCGCTAGATGAGCCAGCAGCCGGTATGAATGCCAGTGAGAAACTGGAGCTTAAAGATCTGATTCTAAAGATTCGAGCTGATGGTAAAACTATCTTATTGATTGAGCATGATGTTAATTTGGTGATGAACATTTGTGATCATTTAACAGTGCTGGATTATGGCAAGGTGATTGCTAATGGCCTGCCCAATGAGGTTCGAGCTCATCCTGAGGTGATCCGTGCGTACTTGGGGGGAGTGGTGGCATGATGGGCTCTCACAGTGAGCACTTGTTAGCGGTGCGTGATCTTAAGCTGGCGTATGGCGGCATTGGTGCTGTTAAAGGAATTAATTTTTACGTCGATCGAGGCGAGCTGGTTACCTTGATTGGTGCCAATGGAGCTGGAAAAACCTCGACCCTGAAAGTAATCTCAGGATTGTTAAAGCCGAGTGCCGGCTCCATTCATTTCGATGGAGACTCTATTGGCGGTCGACCGGCTTATGAGTTGGCTCAGCTTGGAGTGGGCTTAGTACCAGAAGGACGCGGTGTTTTTGCTCGCATGACAATTCTGGAGAACTTGCAAATGGGCGCCTATATACGTCAGGGCAATCAAGACCTTACCATTGCTAATGATCTTGAGTCTGTTTTAAGTCTTTTTCCTCGTTTGCGAGAGCGCAAGGATCAGTTAGCCGGAACCCTATCAGGCGGTGAGCAACAGATGTTGGCGATTGCGCGTGCCATGATGGCTAAACCGAAATTGCTATTACTGGATGAGCCCTCAATGGGTCTGGCGCCCTTAATGGTTGAGGCAATCTTTAGCGTGATCCAGAATCTTTCTAAAGAGGGCATGACCATTTTGCTAGTTGAGCAAAACGCACGTCTAGCCTTATCAATGGCCAATCGAGCCTACGTGATGGAAAGTGGTGAGATCACCATACAAGGCCCCGCCCAAGAGTTACTTCATGATGAGCGGGTACGTAAAGCTTATTTGGGCGAAGAATTACAACAGTAATCGAGTGGCGGTATTGGCGCTTAAACCACTTTTTTAAGAAGCATTCTTAAGATGGCGCACATTTGTCGAATTTCATCGTTTGAAACGGTGAGGGCAGGCATAAATCGCAACAGATCAGGGCGCGGGGAATTAATCAATAAGCCCTCGGGTTCAAGATCTCTAGCTAAATCAACTAACTTTCCACCGATATCCTTGCCCAGCATTAAGGCACGCAGTAGACCTTTACCGCGCTCACCTTGTAGACCAAATTCAGAGGAGAGTTTGAGTAATTCTGATTGGAGTAATTCGCCTTTGGTGATGACCGATTGCAAAAAGCCAGGAGCCAATAGCTGATCGATTACGCTAATACCAACCGCAGTCATTAAGGCATTACCGTTATAAGTTCCACCTTGATCGCCTGGAACAAAACAGGCAACATCATCGGTGCACAGCAGTGCCGCCAAGGGAACGCCCCCTCCAATTCCTTTGCCTAAGGTCATGATGTCAGGTTCAATGCCGTAATGTTGATACGCAAATAAGGTGCCGGTACGGCCAAAGCCCGCTTGAACCTCATCAACGATCAGCAGTAGATTATTCTCTTGTGTCAGTTGGCGAAGCTCGCGCATAAATGAATCATCGCAAGGGATGACCCCACCCTCACCCTGAACTGGCTCAAGCATGATCGCCACAGTCTTATCCGTGATGCATTTCTTCACTGACTCTATATCGTTTAGGTTTGCTTTTGGAAAACCTGGAACTTGAGGCGCAAACATCGTATCCCAGCCAGGTTTACCCGAGGCGCTCATAGTTGCCAACGTGCGTCCATGGAAACTATGGTCAAAAGTAATAATTTCGTAGGCACCATTTTTATGGAGTTGCCCCCACTTTCTGGCGAGTTTGATTGCACCCTCATTAGCCTCGGCACCACTGTTCGCGAAGAAAACTTTATCAAAGCAGCTATTTGCGGTTAAGAGATCCGATAAACGAATCATCGGCCCGTTGTAAAACGCAGGGCTTGGATTAATTAGTTTTTGGGCTTGTTGATGTAAGGCGTTCACGACCCCGGGATTGCAGTGCCCCAAACAATTGACCGCCCAACCTTGTAAGAAATCTAAATAGCGCTTGCCATTTTGGTCGGTAAGCCACGAGCCACTCCCTTCCACCATGACGATGTCGGGACGTTTGGTGATGTACATCACCGAATGGGCGTCAACAGGATGATGGTCAGCTGGTTTGTTCATATTGCAATCATACAAAAGATCGGTGGAAAAGGGGCATTCGCCTTATAAACCCGTACTTAGGCGCTTACTAGATCCGCCTCACTAGTGAAGGAATCGGCAAAAAACTCCTCTTCGGGCAGACGGCACTCTTTGACAAAATCAGTGCGGGCTGCGGTAATTACAATCGGCGCCCCGCAAGCATAAACTTGATAACTGCTTAGATCTGAGAAATCATGCATGACGGCACGATGCACAAAGCCAGTACGACCCTGCCATCCGTCTTCAGGAAGGGCCTCTGATATCACAGGGATGTAATGAAAGCCCGGGATGGTGTGGGTAAATTCTTGGCAGAGAGAATCCATGTATAAATCCTTTGGGCGCCTACCACCCCAGTAAAAATGGATCTCCCGATCAATCTTCTTATTTTGGATGGATGTCAGCATCGCTTTAATGGGCGCAAATCCTGTGCCGGATGCTAAAAAGATAATTGGCTTTTTAGAGTCTTCACGCAAGAAGAAGCTACCAAGAGGACCCTCAAAGCGCAAAATATCCTTTTCTTTAATTTGTTTGCCATCCGCTGTCTGTCCAAATAGGGGATCAGTAAATAAACCACCAGGCAGATGACGAATATGCAATTCGAGTGGCCCCTCCTCATGGGGTGCGCTCGCAATCGAGTAAGCACGACGTTTATTGTCTTTGAGCAAAAACTCTAAATATTGTCCCGCCAGAAATTGAAAGCGCTCACTAGCAGGAAGTTGCAATTGCAAAATGGCAACATCATCGCTGGCAAACTTAATAGTGTTAATACGACAGGGGACCTTACGAACGGGAATATCCCCTCCACCCTGAACTTCCCGAACTTCAATCAGCAGGTCAGTCTGAGGGTGGGCACAGCATAAAAGAGTGGCGCCCGCAGTTTCATCGGCAGGACTCAGAGCGCTCTGACTATGGTCCCCATGGGTAATTTTTCCTGTAAGGAGCCTTCCTTTACAAGAGCCGCAAGCTCCATTTTTACAACCATAGGGAAGGTTGATGCTTTGGCGAAGAGCTGCCTCTAGAACGGTTTCATCGGCTTCCACCGAAAATGTTTTACCACTCGTTTTTAGCTCAACTTGGTAGGACAATTCCACTTCTCCTAATAAAACATTACGATGTTAGATATGACCTCTATCTGTTCCGCATTTCGTCGTCCTAGAATCCTCATCATTGGGTGCGGGGATATTGGGCAGCGCGTTGTTACGCAACTACTGTCAGGCCCGAATGCCCATCTAGGTAAAACGTATGCCAAACCAAAAATCTTTGCCCTCAGCTCAAGCCCAGAGCGTTTTGCAGAGCTGCGACAGCAGGGAATCACACCCATCGGGGGCGACCTTGATCATCCTGAGACTTTATGGCGAATTGCCCGCTTAGCATCGAATGTGATTCATTTGGCGCCACCTCAAAATGAAGGTGAACACGATTTACGTACTCGCAACCTAATTCAAATTTTATCTCAGGGGGCGGGATCTGTCAGACGCTTTGTCTACGTCAGCACTACAGGGGTGTATGGCAATCGTCATGGTGATTATGTGGATGAGAGCAGCCCTCCTTTGGCAACCAGCCAGCGTGCCAAGCGGCGTATGGATGCGGAATCTGTTTTGCGACATTGGGCAATTCATCAGGGTGTCAATCTAAGCATTTTGAGGGTGCCTGGGATTTATGGCCCCAATCGCTTGCCGATTGAGCGATTAAATGCAAAAACACCCGCTCTTACATCTGAAGAGGACGCGTATTCCAACCACATTCATGCAGATGATTTAGCAAGACTCATCCTTGGAGCTCTCTTTATTGGAAAACCTCAACGGATTGTAAATGCGTGTGACGGTAGCGAGCAAAAGATGGGAGACTATTTTGATGCAGTAGCTATGGCACTGAATTTGCCAAAACCACAACGCTTATCTCGAGAAGAGGTCAGGACTGCAGTAAGCCCTATGCTTTGGTCCTTTATGTCTGAATCACGGCGCGTTCGAAATAAACGACTGCCAGAGTTAAAACGTAAATTACTCTACCCGACAGTAGCTGACTACCTAAAGACTCTTAAAAGATAGTAATTATTTCCAGCTATCTTTTAGTCCAACGCTGCGATTAAAAACAAGCTGACCAGGTCGGCTATCTATTCGATCAGCAATAAAATAGCCATGCCGCTCAAACTGAAACTGTTCATCTGCTTTGCACGTGCTCATGCAGGGCTCTAGATAAGCTTGAATAACATCCTTTGATTGAGGATTGATAAAGTCTAAAAAGTTTTTATCGCCACTATCAGGGTGCGCATCTGTAAACAGATGATCGTAGAGACGAACTTCTGCTGGCACCGCTTCATCTGTGCGTATCCAATGAATGTTGCCCTTTACCTTATAGTTATTGGAATCCGGCGTGCCACTTTTGCTATCGGGGAAGTAATTGGCATAAACCTCGACGACTTGATTATTAGTGTCTAGTTTCATGCCGATACACTCAATAACAAAGCCGTGTCTTAGGCGAACTCGCCCACCTGCAATACCATCTTTGGGCGGGAATAAACGAAAGAATCCCTTTGCAGGATTAGTCTGGAAGTCATCAGCCTCAATCCAAAGCTTCCGACCAAAATGAAACTCCCGTTTACCTAATTCTGGATGGTGCGGATGGCGAGGAGCAGAGCACAATTCTTTCTGATCCTCAGGATAGTTCTGGATGATTAGTTTGAGCGGCTTGAGTACCGCAGTTGCGCGTGGCGCACGTACATCCAAATCATCCCGCAGGGCTTGTTCCAGGACGCTCATATCAATCCAGCTATCGGCTTTAGAGACGCCAATGCGTTCACAAAATAAGCGAATACTCTCTGGGGTATAGCCACGACGCCGAATCCCAACAATGGTTGGCATGCGAGGATCATCCCAACCATCCACCCGTTTTTCTTCAACAAGCTGCAATAGCTTGCGCTTACTGGTAATCGTGTAGGTCAGATTAAGACGGGCAAATTCGTATTGACGGGGAAGCGGACCCTTAAATACCCCAGCTTCTTTCAAGGCATTTAAGACCCAATCATAGAGAGGGCGATTGTTTTCAAACTCTAGAGTGCAGATAGAGTGCGAGACGTTCTCAAGAGCATCGGAGATGCAGTGGGTGAAATCATACAAAGGATAAATACACCATTGATCCCCAGTGCGATGATGATGGGCATGGCGAATACGGTAGATCACAGGATCACGCATCACAATATTCGGATGCGTCATATCGATTTTGAGACGCAATACATGACTGCCATCCACAAACTCTCCAGCACGCATTTTTTGGAAGAGGGCTAGATTTTCTGAGGGCGGGCGATCTCGATACGGGCTATTTTTACCAGGGGTAGCAAAGTTTCCACGATTCATATGAATCTCATCCGCACTTTGACTATCAACATATGCCTTACCATGCTCAATCAATATCTCTGCAAACTTATATAAGTTCTCAAAATAATCACTGGCGTAATACAAATGCTCTTGACCCCCATGATTCCAGTCAAAGCCCAGCCAGCGGACAGCATCCAAAATGCTATCAACATACTCAACATCCTCTTTGGTGGGATTCGTATCGTCAAGACGCATATGGCACCGTCCACCTGAAGCAAGGGTGTTGTAATCCCTTGCCAAACCGTAGTTCAGACAAATGCTCTTGGCATGGCCAATGTGTAAATAACCATTGGGCTCAGGAGGGAAGCGCGTGATGACAGCAGGCAAAGGCTTACCGGCCTGATCCACTCGGCTGAGATATGTTCCCTTAGCTAAATCATGGTCAATGATCTGGCGTAGAAAATTAGATGGCTCAGAAGGCTGATTGGATCCGGTCGATTTGGCATTATCAGAAGACATCTTGCTATTGTAGATAAGACTGGCTGTAATGACCTAAGTGCTACCCAAACCGAAGCCTTGCCTTAAACAATAATGCCCGCTAGTAGCGGGCATTCTTCAAAGCGGTAGATATTGCCAATTACAGCTCTTCAGTAAATACCTCTTGTCGACTTTTCTTGATGGCTGGTAGAGCCACAATTACCACTAAAAAGGCTGCTGCTAGCAGCAGACCCAAAGACAGTGGGCGCGTAAGGAAGGTTGTGAAATCGCCCCTGGATAAGAGTAGAGCACGACGGAAGTTTTCTTCCATCATTGGACCCAATACAAATCCTAACAAGAGGGGTGCCGGCTCGCAACCAAACTTGAAGAACATATAACCAATTACACCAAACCCAGCAGTGATAAAGACATCGAAGGTGGAGTTGTTAACGGTATAGACGCCAATACAACAGAACACCAAAATTGCTGGATAAAGTAAGCGATACGGAATCTTCAGTAACTTCACCCAAATACCAATTAAAGGCAAATTCAAGAGGATGAGCATGATGTTGCCAATCCACATTGAGGCAATCAGGCCCCAGAACAACGCAGGATTGCTGGTCATTACTTGCGGACCTGGCTGAATGTTATGAATGGTCATTGCACCCACCATCAAAGCCATCACTGCATTTGGCGGAATGCCGAGGGTCAGCAATGGAATAAATGAGGTTTGAGCTGCTGCATTATTAGCGCTTTCTGGACCGGCAACACCCTCAATTGCCCCCTTACCGAACTCCTCCGAGTGCTTGGAGGATTTTTTCTCAACCGTGTAGGCGCCAAACGCTGCCAGGGCCGCGCCACCGCCAGGCAAAATTCCAAGGATCGATCCAATGGTAGTGCCTCGCAAAATAGAGGGGATCATTCGTTTCACATCTACCCAAGTTGGAATAAGCGTAGTTACTTTATTGAGGAAGGACTCTCCAGTCCCCTTTTTCTCAAGGTTGAGCATGATCTCAGCAAAGCCAAATACACCCATGGCTACTGACACGAAACCAATTCCGTCGGTTAGCTGAGGTATGTCAAAGGAGTACCTAGCAACACCCGAGTTCACATCGGTACCAACAAGACCAAGTAGCAGGCCAAGCAAAATCATTCCAATCGCTTTGATGAGGGAGCCTGATGCCAGTACAACCGCACCAATCAGACCCAATACCATCAAGGAAAAATATTCTGCAGGACCAAACTTAAATGCAACCTCTGCGAGAGGAGCTGCAAAGCCAGCCAAGATCAATGTGGCAACGCAACCCGCAAAGAATGACCCCATACCAGCGGTAAAGAGGGCAACGCCACCACGTCCCCGTTTAGCCATCTGATAACCATCAATTGCAGTTACAACCGATGAGGTCTCTCCAGGAATATTAAGTAAGATTGCGGTAGTTGAGCCTCCGTATTGGGAGCCATAGTAAATACCTGCCAACATAATCAGAGCAGCGATCGGAGGCAGTGCGTAGGTTGCCGGCAAAAGCATGGCAATTGTTGCAATGGGACCAAGACCAGGTAGGACACCGATTAATGTGCCTAATACGCAACCGATAAAACAGTACATCAGGTTTTGTAGGGTGAAAGCGGTTTCAAAACCCAGAGAAAGATTATTTAGTAATTCCATTTGATGATCCGTTCTGCGGGTTAATTGAGAAACGTTGGAAATAATGGAAATTGCAGATTCAAGCCCTGAACAAATGCAAGGTAGGTGAAGGTCACTAAAAATAGGGCATTCAAGGCAGTCCCCTTCCAACTGAACTCATGACTTGCGCTTGCGGATATGAAGACTAAGATGATGACTGACAATAAAAACCCAAGGGTTGGCAATAGAATGCCGTACAAGGCAACTGATCCAGAAATCCAGATCATAATCCGCCAATCCCACTTTCCAATCGACTCCTCAGTATTTTTAGAGGACATGGATTTAATAAGAATGTAAAAACCCAAGGCAGTGAGAATGGCGCCAAGCCAAAAAGGAAAGTAGCCAGGCCCCATTTTTGCAGCCGTACCCATTTTGTAGTTCAAAGCATTGAGAGCAAAGAAAAGGCCAAAGGCCATGTACATGATCCCGGCACCGAAATCTTTCTTATTGCGGATGTTCAAAATCTAGCTCCTTATTTTTGCCAATTAGGCACGACTATAGGTAGTAACTGTTTTTAGTCGATTTGTGATTGTAAGGGAATGATCCGAGGCAAGCTTAAGGGTTTGCCCTAATTCTGTGCCAATGCGATAATTATTGGGATGAAAGTCTCTGATATACGCCAAGCCTACCTCGATTATTTCGCCTCCAAGGGTCACCAAATCGTGGCATCCAGCCCCGTTGTTCCTGGGGATGACCCCACCCTTTTGTTTACCAATGCCGGAATGAACCAATTCAAGGATGTCTTTCTTGGTTTTGACAAGCGCCCTTATCAACGCGCCACGAGTTCCCAAAAATGCATCCGCGCCGGCGGTAAGCACAATGATCTAGACAATGTTGGTTATACCGCTAGGCACCATACCTTTTTTGAGATGCTGGGCAATTTTTCGTTCGGAGATTATTTCAAGCAAGATGCGATTCAATATGCTTGGGAGTTATTAACCGAAGTTTTTAAACTCCCTAAAGATAAATTATGGGTGACGGTCTACGCCGAGGATGATGAAGCGTACGATATTTGGTTCAAGCAAATCGGAGTTCCCGAAGAGCGAATTGTGCGAATTGGGGATAACAAAGGCTCGCGTTATGCATCGGATAACTTTTGGATGATGGGCGATACAGGCCCCTGTGGTCCTTGTACCGAAATTTTCTATGACCATGGCCCCGAGATCCCTGGAGGACCTCCAGGAAGCCCTGATGAGGATGGAGATCGTTTCATCGAGGTTTGGAATAACGTCTTCATGCAATTTAATCGTGATGAAGCGGGTGAAATGCATCTTTTACCAAAACCCAGCGTAGATACGGGGATGGGTCTTGAGCGGATTGCTGCGGTTTTGCAGCATGTTCACTCTAATTATGAGATTGATCTCTTTATTCATCTCTTGCAAGCAGCCAAGCAGGCAGTCGATGATGCGGGGGCAAAAAACTGTGACCCTGATAGCCCTTCGCTCAAAGTGATTGCAGATCATATTCGGGCTTGCAGTTTTGTTGTAGTTGACGGCGTGATTCCCGGAAATGCGGGTAGGGGTTATGTGCTTCGCCGTATTGCACGACGCGCGATACGCCACGGTTATAAATTAGGCGCTCGTCAACCTTTCTTCCATAAGCTTGTACCCGCATTAGTCGCCGAAATGGGTGATGCTTACCCTGAATTGCGTCAAGCACAAACTAAGGTGATGGATGTTCTCAAACAAGAGGAAGAGCGCTTCTTCCAAACAATCTCTAATGGGATGGAGATCTTAGAAGGCGCACTAGCAAAGGGCGCTAAGGTCTTGGATGGCGATACTGCATTTCGTTTACATGACACCTTTGGATTTCCATTGGATTTAACCGCAGATGTTTGTCGGGAGCGCTCAGTCAGTGTTGACTCGAATGGTTTTGAGATCGCAATGCAAAAGCAACGCGATCAAGCTCGAGCCGCGGGTAAGTTCAAGATGGCCCAAGGCCTTGAGTACCATGGAGAAGCTACTCAGTTTCATGGCTATGACAGTTTGCAGGTGCAAGATGCACGGGTCACTGCGCTCTATCGAGATGGCAGTCCTGTAGATCATATTAAACCTGGCGAGAGCGCAGTCGTGGTCCTTAATCAAACCCCTTTCTATGCAGAATCCGGTGGGCAAGTTGGTGATCAGGGTGAGTTACGAAGCGATCGAGCGCAATTTATCGTAGCCGATACCTTTAAGATTCAGGCCGATGTATTTGGTCACCAGGGCGAGTTACAAGAAGGTGAATTAAAGGTCGGCGATATTGTTCAGGCCCGAGTCGATGGCAGCATCCGTGTAAAAACGGTACGTAACCACAGCGCAACCCATCTCTTGCATAAAGCCTTGCGCGAGGTCTTGGGTGATCATGTACAACAGAAGGGCTCCCTCGTCGATGCTGACAAAACTCGTTTTGATTTCACGCATACTGCGCCACTCTCGAAGGCAGAAATAAATCGGATCGAGCAAATCGTTAATCAAGAGATTTTGGCAAATACCGCTAGTTCAGCGACTGTGATGGCCATCGAGGATGCACAAAAAACAGGTGCGATGATGCTATTTGGTGAGAAGTATGGTGAACGAGTTCGAGTATTAGAAATTGG
>JACCED011273639.1_pt1 | contig 10553 bp, 11 predicted proteins | sample 7455021 | NCBI WGS metagenome assembly JACCED01 (sample SAMN15323456, study PRJNA562643) | freshwater metagenome | isolation source: river surface water | place: USA:Blue River Watershed | collected 2017-08-19 | reverse complement strand
AATTGATTCCTAAAACGGAAATAATTTTTTCTTTTTAGAAAAGAAAAAATTGATTCCTAAAACGGAAATAATTTTTTCTTTTTAGAAAAGAAAAAATTGATTCCTAAAACGGAAATAATTTTTTCTTTTTAGAAAAGAAAAAATTGACACATATTTTTTGAAAAAAAATAATTATTACTCAATAAAAACACAAGAAAAATGGAACAATCTCTACAATTAGAATCATTACCACTAGATGGTATCGTAAGAACAAAAGAAGATATTATTAAAGCAATTAAAGGATATTACTTTGTAAAAACAGAACAAGTTTGGAATAGAGAAAATCCACTGGAAATCTTAGGAGTTTTTAGTCAAAAAAATGAAGGTTCATATATAAATATGGGAAAAGAATTATTTCTTTATGTTTCTAATTTATATAAAGGGGACGAAAGAATTTTAGATGGCACAATTAAACCATATCTCAATGAACTATTTGATGTAAATTTAGAAAAAAATCCTGAAAAAACAGAAATAAAAAGAAAAACAGAAAATATGTGGAAAGAAATATTTGCAGAATTAGGTTTATCTACAGATGATTTTTCATATGAGTTTAAACATAAAAAAATTGATAATGTTCTTCAATATGATGATGCTTCAAGTCTTCCGCTAATACAGTTGATTCTTTATTACAAAAAAATTAAATATAGCGGTAGTGGTAAAAAAACATCAACTCCTGGTAGTAAAAAACAATTAACTCAAGGTGGTGGTCATAAAAAACCACAAACTCCTGGTAAATAATGTTTCGTTAGTAAATAATATTTTATTATTTATTAACACCCTTTATAAAAAAATATATTTATTAAATATATGTCCCAATCCTTTGATTATATATCTCATTTTCAAAAAAAATTATTAAAATATAATATTGAAAATTATATATCAGGTGGTTTTGCACAAAAATTATATTTAAAAGATTTGATAAAAACAGAAGACGTTGATATAGTACTATTATATGATGAAAAGGTACTCACAAATAAAATATTAATCGAAAATACAAAATATATTCTAAAATCTGCATTATCTTATATTCTAAAAAAGAGTACTTCCGGAATTTTAGAATTATTCTCAATATTAAAATATAATAGTAAAAAAGACTTGACATTTTTAACTGAATTCGCGGCTAAAAATAAATTTACATTAGTATCATTTCATCCAATATATAAAAAAAATATATATTTCTATAATTTCGAAAGAAAAATAGGTGATATTATTATTCATTTTAACGTAAAATTTACAACCGATGTAAAATCAAATATTGAAAATTATATTAGTTTAAAATTTAATAATGAAAAAGAAAAATATTTACCAATGGATATTCTAATTTTGAATAAGCGCAAAATAGACACAGATGTCATTAAAAATTCTATAAAAATTGATAAAAATATTTTTTATGTTTATAGCATAAAAGCCCTCTTATATAATCTAATGAATATATACTTTGATTATCAACAAGATATAAAACGAACAAAACTAATATCTAAAATAGAAGCACGTAAAGACAAAAGGGACGAAAAGAGGCTCTATTATATATTACGTCTTTACTGTAATACCTTTTATAAAACACTAACAGATACCGATATCAAAAAAATATTTCAATTGTTCAAAATAAATAATAAAAAATTTAAATTAGACCTCTTCAAACTCAAAAATTTAGACATCATTGACAAAATAATTATTCATTATTTTAACTCCTTTTTGTAAATATAATTGTTATAATAAAATAATCCAAATAAACAGATTACACCAACACCATATAAAGCAAAGAAAATAATAATATAATAATTAAACCAAGTCTCGATTGGAGGTCTATATAAATAGAAATTCACATATAATATAAAAAATTGACAAAGTTGAATAAAAGTTATATATCTTTTAATAACTCTAACTTGATTGATTTTTAATAAACAACCAAGATAGTATGAATACATTATTGTATGTACAAATGAATTTAAAAATGTAGCCATCCATACAACGTCAACTTTATAGACATACATAAGATGCCAACTTAATACCGCTCCTATATGATGATATTTTTGAAGAAATATAGGTGTTTTATTGTTTAAGTATAATAAAAAAGTATCAAAAAATTCATAATATTTAGACATATAAAATAAATATATTATCCTATCAAATTGTGGATTTTGAAAATAATAATTAGATTGAAAAACAATCCCATCTTTATACAAAATCTGGGATAATGATGTAAAAGTATATGCACTAAAAGAAACTAATGCAATATTATGAATAATAGATAAAAAATACAATACAGAATTGTTTATTCTTAATTGTTTAGGATATGCTATGTATCCAGTAATTCCTAATAATGGAGTTATATGAGAAAATAAAGGTGAAAAATCAATATTCATATAGATATTATTTTTAAGTATTCTTTATATTATTTTCATTATATAAGTTTTTTATATATTCCTTCTGTTCATCCGTCATTTTATGAAGTATCTCTTTCATAATATCATTATAGAGATTAGTGGGCTCCTCTTTTATATCATCCATTTTTGGGGCCGAATTCGTTCCATCAACTAATTTTATTAACGATTCATCTGTTTTCCCCGAAAAAATATTATATAAACTCGGAAAATAATTATCATCATCATCCCCCTTGCTACTCATTTATATCTATATTAGAATATTTTTTTCTCAAAAATTCCAGTTTGATTATTTTTTTGAAATATTTCAAACCCATTTAAACAAGTGTTAATATATAAAACATCATTTTCATAATAAAAATCAGAATGATTATTTATATTCGTTAATTTAAATATCTTCATTTTTTCCTGGTCCAATAAATATTTTTCAAAAAAGCCATTATTATTTATTGTAATTATCATACTATTATTATTCAATAACCTTTCAAATATTTCCAAAATATAAATAAATATTTTTTTATTCTGTAATATAATCTTATCATAAAAGAAGAATTTATAAAAGAGAATTGGGATTTTATATTGATAATTTAATTGTTTCGTATTTTCATAATGAATCTCCTGGTCAATCATATTTTGACAATAAACCAAATATTTATTATTATTTCTGAACTTAGAAAGAATATTACAAAGATTCTCCAATTCTACTTTCCAATAAGGGTTATCATAATTTTCAACACGTAAAAAGCACAATATTTTATTTGTCTCATTTAGCAAATTATAAAGTCTTTCAAATCTCTTTTTGAATTTTTTTTTTATCTCTTCTAAAACATCAGGCTTTATCTTATGAATAGGTGCCGGATATATAGTTATCGGTTCCACTAAATCGGTGCTTTTAAAAAAATGAACTAGGAACATATCATTCTTCTCCGATACTGCTAACTCGTTTTCATTATGTGTGCAAATTATCTCTTTCAATTCTATTTCGTATGTACCCTTCTCATATAACTCTTCCAAAATACGCGTTACACCCGATAAATTAGGCGATGAATTAAAATCAAACGGCAATGACTCCGAATAACTCCTATATGTTTCTCTGATAAGTAATTTTGGATAACAGAAACTTCCAAGTGGTATATAATTTATTTTCATTTATATAATAATATAAAAAAATTTATGAAAAAAAACATATATATATAATATAATATTTATGTCATCCAACAAAATAAATATAACTTTGAATGAGAATAAATTAGAACCATTATATTGGGTTCTTCCTAATAAAAAGGAATTTATTCAATGGGTGAATCAAACATTTTATAAATATCGTGCTACTGGTAAGAAGATGGAGATTAAAAAAAATTTTGAACCATTTAATTACCAGAAATTATTAAGAGATTATATGCAAAATAACAGTCCATATAGAGGAATTTTATTATATCATGGCCTTGGTAGTGGCAAATGTCATGCCAGAGATACTAAAATTCTTATGCATAACGGTTATTATAAATTAGTTCAAGATATTGTTGTTGGAGATTTATTAATGGGAGATGATTCAACTCCTAGAGAGGTATTATCACTTGCAACTGGAACCGATATTATGTATCAAATCGGAGGAGAAAATTACTCATATACAGTTAATTCTGAACATATTTTATGCCTAAAAGATGTTCGTATTCACGGAGATAATAATATTATCGAAATAGAGGTTAATAAATATATACTATTACCCGATTCTGAAAAAGAATTTTTAAAAGGGTATCGCTGTGCAGTAGAGTTCCCCGAAAAAGATACACAGATGGACCCATATGAATACGGTTTTAGCTTGGATTTAAAAGAGATACATGATTCATATATTATAAATTCTCGTCAAAAAAGACTGGAATTATTAGCAGGAATTATTGACAGGAACTATAAAATTTATATGAATAAATACATACTAAAAATTAGTAATATTAAAAATTTATATAAAATTACATTCTTATGTCGTTCATTAGGTATATATGTCGATATTAAAAATAAAATAAATATTAATGGAGATTTTTACTATTTACCCATATGCGGAGGGGTATTAAATGAAATAAATTTACAAAAAAATAATAATATGTCAAAATTTTTTAATGACGATAAAAAAGATTATTCATTATATGATATAACAGTTGTGGAAAAGAGAGAGGATGAATATTACGGTTTCATTATTGACGGAAATCACCGCTATTTGTTAGAGGATTTTACTTGTACTCATAATACATGCAGTGCAATTACCATATCCGAGAACTTAAAAGAGGAGCGCAACGTCGTTGTTCTTTTACCAGCATCTCTGCGTACAAATTTCATATATGATGGATTAATGTTCTGTGGGGATGATAGTTATAAGACGAGTCCAGAGTTGTATAAAGATAAATACACATTCATATCCTATAATGCAAATAATACATTGACACAACTAAAAAGAATCGGTAACCTCGATAATAAAGTAATCATTATCGAAGAGGTTCATAATTTACTCTCCAAAATAATGAGCGGAATTTATGGAATTAGTAAGCAGGGTAAAGAGATATACGATTATTTAATGAATGCGCAAAATGCCAAAATTGTGGCCATGAGTGGAACACCGGTGATTAACGACCCATTTGAGCTGGCAATTCTCTTCAATATTTTGCGCGGATATATCGAAATAACGTATTTTAGAATTGCGAGTGTTGCCGATGTTTATGGTGAAACGTGGGAATTTAAAGTGCTGGAAGAGAAATTACTCAGGGAAGTTAAATATATCGATTATATTGAAACGAATAAAATAAATAAATCAATGGAATTCCATTTAACCATTAAAAGTTATTCAGAGGATTATAGGGATACAATTGACAAAATTATGGCGATATGTGCCCAAGATGGCGTTATCATTAAATTCTTGGAGAATAAATTATTTGAATTATTTCCAACAGATGGGGAGGGTGAATTATTTCACAATTATTTCATAAAAGACTCCGAAGATGGTGATAAATTGAAGAATGATGACGTTTTCAGGCGACGAATTCTGGGACTCGTATCCTATTATAAACCGGCTTTTGATGAAAATTATCCGACCGTTATTGACAAAGGTATTTATCGCGTTGAAATGAGCAATTATCAGTATCAAATATACGAATTCTTGCGAAGAAAAGAGCGGAAATCGGAGAGAGGGAGTGGAGAGAAGGGGAAGAAGAAGAGGGGTGGTGTAAAGAGCACTTTCCGCGTCTTTTCTCGACAAGTCTCTAATTTCGTCTTTCCTGATGATATTTATAGACCCTATCCAGACCCGGCCTTTATCGTGTCTCTGAAGACGAAGAATAATGAAAATAATCCTAAAAAAATAGAAAAGCTATTACAATTAGAGGAGGTTGCTAATAATGAAGGTAAAATGACACTCGATTATAAAAATAGAATCGATGATGCTATAAAATTATTGGTTGAAAATGGGGATGTTTATTTTCGCGAAGAGTTGGATAAATTATCGCCCAAAATGAAGACTATTCTGGAGAATGTAAATAAAAGTCCTGGGCTAGTGTTTATTTATTCAAATTTCAGAACACTCGAGGGTGTCGAATTATTTTCAAAAGTGTTGGATTTTAACGGTTATTCCAAATTTAATCCAAAAGAGGTGAATAAGAAAACATCTGGGCCAAAATATGCTATCTATTCGGGGACAGAGGATGAAGAGGAGAAGAAGCAGATATTGCGCGTCTTTACCAGCAATGATAACAAATATGGGGAGAAAATCAAGATTATAATGGTTACATCAGCTGGTGCTGAAGGGTTAGACCTTAAAAATATACGACAAATCCATATAATGGAACCATATTGGAATCAGATGAGAACAGAGCAGGTTATTGGAAGAGGTGTTCGGCGAAATTCACATGCGGCTCTAAAACCGGATGAGAGAAACGTTGAAGTATATAAATATTTCAGTGTATTTTCGCCTAAAAATGCGCTGATGGCAACGGAGAAGCTGAGTACGGATGAATATATTCATCAAATATCTCTGAAAAAACAGAGTATAATTAATGAAGTTATTGAAATATTGAAAGAGTGTGCCTTTGATTGTGCTTTGAACTCTCCGGATATTAAGGGGGATTATAAATGTATGACATTCGGTTCAGATGCGACTGGGTTCTCTTATTTGCCAAGTCTAAGCCAGGATTTTGTGAAATCGAGGACAAAAGACGAGAAGAGAGTGGAGAAGGTGAATTTAATAAAAGGTATTTATTTTGAAGGATTTGTATATTTACCAAATAGCGAGAAGAAGATATTTTATTTATATAGGGATAATGTGAATCAGAAATCGGTCAAAGTGGACTTGAAAAAGTCAATTATGATACTCATTAATCCAAAAACGGATGAAGTCTTTGATTTAAAGAGTGCAAAGAATGGAAATCCTATTCGCCTCGGTTATATTAATAATTTGAATAAAATTGTCAAAAAGAGATAAAGTAAAAAATCTAAAAAAAACCAATATAAAAAATAATTTATAAAAAAGAATAATACAATCAGAATGGGTTCCGGTGCGAGCAAAATATTACCAAAAGATTCATATCTAACATTTAAAATAATTATTGAGCCAATTATCATGACAGAGAATGGCGATAGAGATACGGATTTAGTAAATATATATGATGTGGATGATTTAACCAAAAATATGAGGGAAATCTTCTTATCCGAAGATGATTTGAAAATTATTATTAAAAGTTCTTATGTAGATAATAATAATATCAACGTAGAGGGGGATATTTATTATAAAGAGAGTGAACATTTTTCATTAATTACTGATGTTGAAGATTACATGGTTCGTAAAATTATTGACAATAAGGATAAATTAGTATCAGAGAAGGAGTTTGAGGATTCTATGTATAAAGTATATTTTGAGGAGGTTTATGACATTGAATTTGGCTTTGTTGAGATAGCGGCGAAACCTCAAAAAATTAAAATTATAAAACCGATGAGAGATACAGAGGATTCGGGTAGAACAAAGATTATGGACAAGGAGGATATTCGGCTAAGGAAGAGGGTTTTACTCTTGAAAAAGAGCAAACAAAAAAATTAATTATAAATTTATTATTTATTTTACATACGAAGTGTTTTCATAATTCAAATAAATTTTTAGATCTGTTGTACTAATAAGAATATTGTCTATATACTCCATCAAACTTCCATGAGCAACATTTTTTTTGACAGTACATACCACGACAATTTTCCAGTTCTGAACCAAGCTTTGTATTAATTCCAAGTATTGCTGATAAAATACCTAATATTCCGGCAAAAATTTCAATAAATAATTGAAAAAAAGATAATAAACAATAAAGTAAATTTTCTAGTATTGATTCCATTTTTAGATTGTTTTGTTTGTTTTTTTATACTCAAAAATATACTAAAAATATTTTAGAGAATTTACGTGTCAATTTTTATTTTTTTTTACAAAAAAAATAAAAATTATTTCCGTCTAGGAATCATTTTTTTTTTTATAAAAAATTATTTCCGTTTAGGAATCAATTTTTTCAAAATAAACTAAAAATATTATAAATCGAAGATTCTTTTATTTTAATAAACGAAATAATATTGATAAAAAAAATATGATTAAAAGAATAAACCGCATAGGCGGGGTCATTTTGTTCCATATTTTCATCATTATTTTATATTTTATACATTCTATATAAAATAGTGTGAATATTACAATACATGCAACGATTGCCCATATACATAATAAAAATATTACTCCAATAAAGCGAAGAATATCATTTTCGAATGATGAAAATGTGATTGCATCTTCCATCGTTAGAGCGGTATATAATCAAAAAAATATACTATGTTTTAGTATATTTATGTATCAATTTTTTTTGCAAAAAAATGATAGTTAAAAATCTTAAATATATATAAATATTATTGTTGTATTATTCCACATAAAAATGTCTGTAATAATATATTTAGATTACTTAACATTATCTTTATTTTCATCGTATGAAGATATTGAATATTTAGAGAATTTATTAGAATGGGGGAAAGAATATTTATTAAGCGATGAGTTTGCAGATATCATAAATGGTAGATTTGAAAAAATTATGAAACCAGGTGATACAATTTCTATCAAAATGCAGCCTATATATCTATGTATTATTAGAAACAAGTTAAAATCTTTACAACTTCTTCAAGAATATGGTGTTCAAATGGTTCTAGATGAAAAATCAGGAAATATATCATTACTGAATCTAGCTATTAGATATAATGTTGATGAAAAAATTCTCCAATATTTATTTGGAAATAAAAAAAGCTATAATCATTCATTATTAGAATTGCCAATACGTCGTTCAGAGGTTGACAAGATTATATTTCTATTAAATTATGTACAAATTACAACAACTAAATTAGAAGAATATTTCAAAATATATGATAGAGAAGATTCTAAATGTAAATATCATTTAGATGATGATACAAAAGATAATCATAAAATAAGGATAAGAGAAGCTTATATTGAAAAGAGAGTAAAAGAATTATGTTATATTATTATTTATGATAAAAGTGATATAAAAAACATATTTAAGATACTACCTCTGGAAATATTTCCTCTAATTGTTTCTTTTTTATGAAATATTTATATAAATATATAATAGATATGAGTAAGGATTATTCTGTACTTTATAATAATATTACTGGACAAGCATATTTTATTAAAAATAAATGCAAAGATTCAGAAGAGAATCCTGAGAAAAGGGAGATGAATAAACAATTTGATAATTTTTATAATAATGCAAGTAAGAAAAGCTGTGGTCCAAAAGTTTATTATAAAGATAATGAACTAACCGAAATAGATGCAAATACGTTTTTTGAAAATTTCAGATTCAGAAGAGGGGCTAAAGGTGAACCCGGAGAGGCTGGGCCGCGCGGATTTCCAGGACCACCCGGCGAATGTAGATGCAAATGTGTGAGTAAAAATAATAATAATATTTATGAAAACATAGAACAAAAAACCCAAATATTAACTCATCCACAATCCTCCCAACCTGTACAAAGCATAAAAAGACATGAACCTTCTCAAATTATTCAGAATAAACAGGTGCATCAACAACAAACACCTCCACAAATTATTCAACAGATAAAATTAGTCCAATCCTATATTTTTGGCATAAAAGTAAATAGTGTTTCTGAGAAAAATTTCCGAAATATTGATGTTAATAACAACGACATAAAATTAACTGTGCGAAAAAATAATGAGAAAACTGCATTACTCGACTGTTTCTATTTATATCCCAATATATTAGAGATTAACAATTTATATAATACTCGATTTGCTGATAAAAAGATAGATATTTTCTATAATAATTATGACAGAACAGATTACCAATATTTTCCAATTGACCAAATAGCAAGTGGAACATTAATATCTGTTAAAAGCGGTCTTAACAAAATCCGCTTATCAAATATAAGCTGGAATATATTTCAAAATATTGATAATAAAATATATAAAGAGAATGAAATCCTATCCATTGTTCCAAATATTAATGAATTGCGATATAAACCGACAACATTAAATATTTTCTTTGAAATACACTCACAAATGAATGCAAATTTTTTGAAAAGAACAGAAAATAATTCATTATACCCTTACGCCCGAGATGGTGTGAAAGAGATATATTGCAATAATACATGTATTACACGAAGCAAAGTATTTGTAATAAATGAATTGAATGGAAATGATGAAGATGGGCTCGAAATTTTATTCCAGAATGACACAAATTTCAGAAATGTATTACTCTGTCCTAAAATAGGTTTGTCAAACCAAAATATAAGAGATTTAGCCGGTATGGACGTTAAAATGCAAAATTCATATGGCAATGTTCCAATAAATCAATTTATTCTTTGCCTTAATGTGGAGGCATAGTTCCCCAAAAATTTTCGGGAATCTTATTCTTACTTGGATAAGCAGAATCGACCAAAATTTGATATTGAGTTCTAGCTGGAAGATTGTTATTACAGTAAAACATTGGACCATTATTCCAATTGCGTTGGTTTGGCCAAGTTAATGTTCGGAATGGAATACCCTCCCCTAGATTAATCTCTTGAACTTTGCTCACTTTTATGTTTTTATCATTGCAAAATTTGATT
>JACCED010422437.1_pt1 | contig 10553 bp, 9 predicted proteins | sample 7455021 | NCBI WGS metagenome assembly JACCED01 (sample SAMN15323456, study PRJNA562643) | freshwater metagenome | isolation source: river surface water | place: USA:Blue River Watershed | collected 2017-08-19 | reverse complement strand
CAGTATTTTGTTTAATTTCTGATGTAAATCCACTAAAATTATGCATAGGTAAACTATTTGTACTAAAACTAAATGGTCTGTTATTATCAGTATTTTGTTTAATTTCTGATGTAAATCCACTAAAATTATGCATAGGTAAACTATTTGTACTAAAACTAAATGGTCTGTTATTATCAGTATTTTGTTTAATTTCTTGTGTAAATCCAATATTAATATGTTTTCTATTATCATTATCATTATTACTAATTAATTCTTCAAAAGTTATTAAATCAAAAATTTTTAATAAAAATTTTGAGGAATGAGGAACAAAATGACAATTTTCTTCTTCAATTTTTTTAATTTTTTTTAAAAAATCAATACGAGATGAAGGATAAGCTAATGCTAATTCAATTAAAAATTCACAAAATCTTTTAATAAAAAAATTATTAAATTGATTATTTAATTCATTTAAATCATTACATTTTATAGAAGGTTTAAAACAATTTTTAATACCATTATTTTTACTATAAAGGTTTAAAAAATTATTAACATAATCTTTCAATAAATCTTTTGATTCAAAATTCTCAAATAAATAATCATAAATATCAATATATATTTTATGATTTGAATTAGATTCTATTTTTTTGTTAAAAACATCAATGAGTTTTTTAACAATAAAAAAAGTATAATCCAAAGCTAAATTAAAATCAACATTAAAATTAAAACTACTCATTTTAGAATGTTTTATTAAATTTTCACTATTAATAGAATGGTTAATTGCAAATTTTTCATTTTTTTTATTTTTTATTTACGTTTAAAAAAATATAGATTTTATAAATATTAACGTAAAATTATTAAAATTAAAAAAATGAAAATAAAAAAAATCAATTTATTTTATACATATTTTAAATTAATTAATTAAATAATATAATAAATGGATTGTACAAATTTCATTTCAATTATTCAAAATATTGAAAAATTTACTCCAGAAGAATTTGCAAATTTATTTGTAGAATTCTTAATTAAAAATGAAAATTGCATTAATTTTACTGAAACAATCACATATTTTAAATCAAATTATTATGAATACTATGTATCAATAATGATGTTGATTGGAAAAGGAAGTTAAATATAATAATATTTTAAATATTATTATAATTATAAAAAAAATTTATAAAAATTAAACATTATCATTATTGTCTTGAATTATTGGATTCATTTCAACATTAATTTCTTCAACAATTTTTTCAGTATTATCTTTAAGTTCATTAACTTCATCATTTAAACCCTTTTTAGCTTTTTCTATCATATTTTTAATATTAGGTTTAATATTTAAAGACTCATTAATATTAATATTATTATTATCATTATTATTATCATTATTATTATTTTTATTATTATTATTATTATTGTCATTATTATTATTATTATTATTATCATATTCGTTAGGTATAATATCATAAGAATTATCAGGAGATTTTTCTTTTTCGAAAACTTTACTTACTTCTTTTTTGAAAACGCGCATACTACCAAAAGGACTATTTTGCATTATTCTTCCAACTATATTATTTTGGTTCATAGAATTGAGTTCTTTCTGTCTTGTTTCAATTTGTTTTTCAATAAAACCTCCTAATTTTTTTTTATTAGTATCAACAATATTATCTATTTGGTTTTCTATATCTTTTTCTTCTTTTAGAATATTATTTTTATTAATATTTAGGGATTCTTTTTTAGCAGGAGATGAAAATTGATTAGTTATTTTATTTATTGTACTTAAACCCTTTTTTTCAACTAAATCGGCCATTTTTTGTACTCCTGATTTTTTCAAATCTTGATTTCGATTATGCATTGTTTGAAAAGCATTAGCTATTATTTTTGCAGCTTTTTCTTCTTTAGTTGGTTGCCATACTTCTATAGGTGATACTTTCATAACATCAGGTTGTTCAATTTGTATATTTTCATCTTCTAATTCTTGCATAAATTGATTTAATATTTCTAAAGGAATTGTTGGACTTTGTTCTACTAATCTATCAAACTCACTTCTACATATTTGAACAAAATCAATACCAGTATAACTTCTAAATTCAGGAGGGAGGGATAATTCAGTAGCAATATTTCTTGAAAATTTACCATATGATATAGATGCAACCCGATTAGCTTCACTTAATTCACTAACTCTAGTAAATTGAGCAATAGTTGTAATTATACCTGATATAATATTAAGAGTACCAATACCCATAGGAATATAAGCTCTATATGGGTCAGGAAAAGTTTCTTGAGAGAAAGATGCTGTACCTAAAATAGTAGAAAATATAATAACGGGAATAGTAAATAAATAATTTCTAAATTTGTAATAACGATGTGCTTTATCATGTAAAACACGATAAGATGCACTAAGTTCACCCCATTTTTTTAATAATTTAACTTCACTATCATTCCAATCTTTTGAAGAAGAATGACCAGGTGTTGATGGTTTTTCTTTTTCATTTTTATTATTATTATTATTAATTAAATTATTTTGTCCAAACTTTTTATCTGTACTCATTCTTAATATAAGATATTATTTTTTTTTATTTAACTAATTAAAAAATAAAATCTAATAAAAAAAATCTAAATTAAAATATTATAATGAATTATTTTAATAAAGTAGAACATGAAAAATTAATAGAAAAAAGTTTTAAACTCAAAAAATGTTATGAAGAATGTATTGAAAAAAATAAAAATGAATTTATTATTAAAAATTCATATAAAATAAAAGATAAAATTTATAACGATTATGATGATATAAAATTTAATCAAATCCAATTTAAATGTTTAAATAAATGTATAAACGAATAATTTTAATTTATTTTTTTTTTATAATAATTCTTTTTTTTAAATAATTATTTTTTTTATATTTTTTTCTTTTTAATATTTTATTTTTTAAAGTTAATCCAAAATCAGATATCATCCATAAATCATCTGTTAAAAGAGGATTTAAAATATAATTATATGGTAAATAAGCATATCCATTATCACCCCAACTTCTTCCAAATGAATTTACACACTTTATAAGTTGTGTAGTATCATCATATCCAATTGCAACTAAAGCGTGACCTCCTAAAATTCTTTCTGTAGATACATTTGGATATGAAATTATACCTGTATTAAAAGTAGATGAATTTAAAAAAGAAGAATAAACATAAATACCGAAAACAAAAGGAGTACCAGAACTTAAAATATTTTTTATACTATTTATGTCTTGATTAACTTGATGAAAACTTTTTATTTTATTTCGATTAGCAAATTTATTTAATTTTTTAGGAGGTTTTTTTTGAAATTTATTTATTAAATATGGGTAATTTTTTTCACTAACAACTCCTTTTTTTTTTAGAACATTCATACTTTGTAATAGTGTTGAACCATCATCTATTTTAACAGAATTATCACCTTGAAATTGATCAAATAAACGAGTATAATAATAAATAAATAATCTAGATGGATTATATAATTTTCTATAATATTTATATAACCATCCTACACTATTAGCTGTACATGAACCTAGACTTTTTTGGTCATATATAAAATCTAGATTAGATGATAAATCAATATTAGAAGGTAAAGTTAAATTGACAGGAGCTTTAAATAAATATTTAAAATTATTATTTCTTTTAATATTTAAATTAAACTTATAATTAAAATTTTCCATTTCTCTAATTTTTGATTATATTTTAAATATTTTTTATGATAAATTAAGTCTATTTATTTTCTTTTTAATAATTTACTTTTATTTTTTTTTCCATTAACTGATTTTCTTCCTACATTTTTACGTCCTCCTTTATTTTTATTTTTATTTTTATTTTTTTTATTTTTGTTTTTATTTTTATTTTTATTTTTATTATGATGATTATTATGATTTTTATTGTTATTTATATTTACATTATTAGGTTGTCCATTTTCTGTTGTATAAATAGTCCATAAATCATCTGTTAAATCTTTATTAGTTAAATAGTCATAAGAAATAAATCCATATCCATTCTTTCCCCAACTTCTACCATATGAATTAGCAAATTTAAACATTTTAGTATTATCATCATATCCTACAGCTATAATTGCATGACCTCCTAATATATTTTCATTATTTATATTTGGGTCGGGAACAATTCCATCATTACCCACATTTTCGAATGAATCAAAAACATAAATTCCAAATACAAAAGGATTACCATCTGCTAAACATTTTTTCATAGAAAATAAATCTTGAGGAACAATACTATAATCTAATATTTGATTTAATTCAGCATTTACATAAGCTTCATTTGAAGGTTTTACCGCAAAATTATTTATTATGTAAGGACAATATTTTTCATCACATACTCCATATTTTTTTAGAGTATTAATACCTTGTTGTAAAGTAGAACCATCATCTTCACTTACATTATTATCTCCTTCTAAATAATCAAGATATCTTTCATTATAATAAATAAATAATCGAGAAGGATTAATTATATTTTTTTGTTTGTATCTGAAAGCCCATGCTAAACTATTAGCAGTACAAGAACCTAGATCATATTGATTATAAATATAATCCATATTTTGAGATAAATCAACAATATCAGGTAGACCATCATCTAAATTAAATTTTAAATATTTAGATTCATCATGTTCTAAATGCTGGATCTTAACATTATATTGTTTTTTTTTACTAGATGATATACAATATTTATTTATTTTTTCATTTTCTTTTAATTTAATAATTACTTCTTCAACTATATTATTTGATTCAACAACTTCATTCTCTTTAAGTAATTCTTCAACTACATCATTTTCTTTAAGTACTTCTTCAACTACTTCATTTTCTTTAAGTACTTCTTCAAATACTTCATTTTCTTTAAGTACTTCTTCAACTACATCATTTTCTTTAAGTACTTCTTCAACTACATCATTTTCTTTAAGTACTTCTTCAACTACTTCATTATTTTCTTGAATATTAGTATCTACAGGAACAGAAGGAGCTAATTCTTCAGTGACAATAGTTTTTTTCTTTCTTCCTCTTTTTGATTTTGTAGGAGATAAATTATTAGTGTTTTCGTCCATTATTATTATATAATGTTACATGATAAAAAAAATGTTATTATTATTTATCAAAAATATAAAAAAATTTATTTACACAAATTATTAAAAAAGATATTTAGGATTTACAAGAATGGTTTTTACCAATTTTTTTAAGTAAATCACCTAAATAATTTTCCCATATAATAGAATTACCATTTAATTTTTTAAACTCTTCTATTTTATCATGTTTTTCTTCAAATTCTTTATATAAAGTTTTATAAATATAACTATTTTTACAAACAGTAGGAGTATTATGTAGTTGATAAGCTACTTTAATCAAAGCTTCTTTTAATATTTTTTTTCTAAATTTTAATTGTTGAGCTTCAGAAGGTTCTTTCTTTTTATAAAAATCATCATTTTTAAATTCTTGAAGTGTTAAATATAGATTTTTTAAGAATAAAATATTAGCATTCCATGTTCTTAAATCTTTAGTGGTGACTTGATAAGGTCTTAAATATTCATTTAAATCATAAATAGATACTGATACATGTTCACCTTTTTCATTTTTAATAGAAAATAGATAAGGGTCATTTTTGGTAGATAATTTATATATTTTTTTTACAATTTCTTGAATAGGTTTGTCAGTTATTCTACAATGATTATTGACTCCTTTTTTACCAATAAATTCTATTTCAACATTTTTTTCATGAATATCAACATGATTTTTATGAACAGTTGTTATACCATGAGATTTGTATTTTTTTTCCATTTTCTTTTGACCACTACGGAAGTTACAAAGTTGAATAATTTTTAAAACAATTGCAATAAGTTTTTCTTTTGAAAAATAACTTGTTTTTAAATCGTTTTCTATATTTTTTTCAAGTTTTCCAATTTTATCACTTAAAACCATCATTTGACAATATTTTTTTTGTTCTCTTTTTTTTTTAAAATCTTCACTATAAACATATTGTTTTCTTCCTTTATCATCAATACCAGTTGCTAATAAATCACTATTTAAAAATATTTTTACATTTTTATAAGCAGGCGCGATATAAATATGAGATATTTTATTTAATATATTTTTGTTTGATACTTTTTCACCATTTTTATAAAAATATGAAAAAGAATTACCATTTTTAACACGTTTTATATAATTTTTTTTTTCTTCATTTAAACGATTAGTTTTTTTATTTCTTTTTAATCCAGTTTCTTCTTTATGTTTATTTTCTAAAACATTGTTATTTTTAGGTACTTCATCATTTTTTTTTTTTGCAGTTATTTTTGATGAATGTTTTTTTTTTGATGAATTATTTAATTTAAATGATTTTTTTAAATTCATATTTAATCTATTATTATAAAAGAATTTAAAAAAAGTATTTTAAAAAATAAATAGAATATAATAAAAAAAATGAATTCAAATATAATATTTTTTTATGATTTTGAAACGAATGGTATTAATCCATTAACCTGTGCTGCTTTACAATTAGCAATAATGAATTATGATGGTGATATTTTGAAAAATCAATACATATATCCTTATGATAATGTTATAGCAGCTACAGAAATTCATGGTATAGATGAAAATAAATTAAAAGAAAATAATGCATTAAAAAGTGATGTTTTTTTTGATGAATTAATAGAATGGGTAAAAAATATATATCCTGAAAAAAATATTTATTGGGTAGCATATAATAATTTTGGTTATGATCAAATAGTATTAGAAAATCATTTAAAAAGGATAAATAAAAAAGTACCAGATAATTGGTATTTCTTGGATTTATTTCCAATGATGAAAGAATTTTTTCAAAATATTAAACCAAATTTTAAATTAAAAACAGTATATGAATTTTTATGTCCTAATTTTGAACCAGTCCAATATCATTGCGCATTAGCGGATACAATATGTTTATATAGAATATATAAAAAGTTAGAAGAAAAAAATATGCATAAAATATTTTTAAATAAATACATTAGAAAAGGTTTCTCTGATAAAAATATATTAGATTATGCTATATCTGGACTTAATGGATATAATCATAAAATGGATTCAATATATAAAAAAATAGGTTTTAGAAAAATAGGAGATATTCATAATAAATTTAAAGAAAAAAATTATAATGATAGTGAGTTTAGAAAATATTTAAAAGACGAATTAAAAATATATTCAGAAATTCATAATAAAAATTTTACAGAACAAATGAATTATATTCAATATTTTAATAATAATTATAAAAGAAAGAGAGACGAATAATCAATAATAAAATTATAAATTTTTTAATTAATAATTATTTAATACCAAATAAGTATTAAATCACCTGTAAGAACATTATTAGAATTAAAAATAATATCTAAAAAACAAGGATAAAGATTATTATCTTTTTGATAAAAGCTATATTTAATTTTTGATTTATCACTATTTTCGTTAAAATCAACAATAAATTTATCATTTTTATTTTTAAACCAATTAGACGTTTCTTTTAAAATGTTTTTTAGAATTTTTTGAAATTGATTACTAAAATGAAGAATATATGGTTCATATTTTGATTTATCATTATTAATTCTATATAGATTAATATTTTTTATTAATTCAATTTGACTACCTTCTTTCTTTTCAATAGTATTTTTAACTCTATTTAAAATATCATTTGATAAATAATTGTCTTGATAATCAATTTGATGAACATAAGAAATAGGTTTCTCAGTGTAAATATTTATTCTAAAATTTACAAAATTAAATTTATTATTAAATCTTTTTATATTTTTATTTAATACTTTTTTTAATTCAACTAATCTGTTATCAAATCTTTTATCATTTTTAAAATTAAAAACATCAAATTTAATGCAAGTTAATAAATCGAATATTTTTTCATAATACTTATTATGATTTTCATCAAATATAATATCTTGTAGTAATTCTTTTTTAGTTTCATTGATTACTTTATTTTTAGTTGTATTTTCATTTTGTAAAATCTTATTTTTTCGATTTAACCAATAATTATTTTTATTTTCTTCATTTACTTCTTCATTAACTTCATTTTCTGTAAGTACTTCTTCATTTTCTTTAAGTACTTCTTCATTAACTTCATTTTCTGTAAGTACTTCTTCAACATTTTCATTTTCTTTAAGTACTTCTTCATTAACTTCATTTTCTTTAAGTACTTCTTCAACTACATCATTTTCTTTAAGTACTTCTTCATTAACTTCATTTTGTTTAAATACTTCTTCATTAACTTCATTTTCTTTAAGTACTTCTTCATTAGATTTATTTGATTCAATAATATTATTATTATCTTCTTTTTCTAATTCATTTAAAGACTTATTGTTTTGAGTATAATAATTAGAATTAATATTTTTTGAAACTTGTTCATTAAGTTTATTTAAGTACTGTTGTTCTAAAATAAATCTATAAGTTGGATTGTGAATAAGTTGATGAATATAATTTAATTGTATTGATAATTTATTTTCAACAATTAATTCAAAATCATTTACTGTAATGTTATCTAAATATTTTACTGGTATAAATTCATTATTAATAATAGAACGTGAAATACTAATTAATTCATTATGTTTTTTTATATTGTTATTAGCAATATCATTAACAAAAGAATTTAAAATATAATTTTTTCTTTGATAATCTTGTAAAAAAAGATTTAAATTATTAACTTTAATTTGATTATATTTATTTAATAAATTATTATATTGAATAAATGAATCAAAACTTAAAGGTAAAATAAATGTTAATACTTCATTAGTAGTAACATCAACAGCTAAAAAATGAGTATCATAAAATTCTAAAATGATTTTTCTTTCAAGACCAAATAATGGGTCATGAATTAAATCAGTATTTTGTTTTTGTAGATATTGATTATTTTCTGTCATTATTAAAATAAATTGAACGTCTTTAAAAGTTTAATTTAATAAAATAAAAAAATATTCATTTTTTTATAATTTTACGTATTATTTAATTAATATTTACGTTTAAATTAAAGGCATTCGAGGTATTCTGTCTTCTTTATTTGATATTAAGTTAATTTTGTTTTCGTCTTGTTCTATATTATTTAATGGTTTTCTTAAGTAATTTCTTCTATTAAATTTATAATATAATGCTACTTGTTTATTTTCATTATTTTCATTATTTTCACTATTTTCATTATTTTCACTATTTTCATTATTTTTATTATTTTCATTATTTTTAATATAATCAAAAATATCTTCTTCGTATATTGTATTAATATTATTATTTGCTCTTAATCTATTGCGTGGTCGCGGTAAATGTTCTTCAATATTTGAATTAATAAATTTAGGATAAGGTCTTAAATTATAATTAATGGGTGCAGGTTCAGGATAAATAATATTATTTTTAAAATCATTTATATGACCATCATGTGAAAAAATTAATGGTAAATAGGTTAATAAAGTAAAAATTGAATACTTCATCTTTAATATTATAAGTATATGTAATATTATAATTTTTTATATAATACGAAATTAAAATAAAAATAAATTATTTTTAATATTATTAGTAAATAAGTTATGTTTTATATATTGGTAAATAATGGTTATTTATTTAATAATAATACTACTAATAAAGGTGAATATGTTTTGCAAAGCGAAGTGGAAGAAAAACAATTGTCCCTTTTTAACTCTAGAAGAATCACCACCATTGATAACTTTTTTTTAAATATTTTATTTGAAATTTTTGATAAAAATAATATTGAATATAATAAATGTGTTTTTAATGATTGTTGCAGTAATATACCTTGTAAAAAAGGTAAATATTTTCAAATTCATTATGAATCAATTATTGATATAAATATAAATTGTGATGATAAATATTTAGTTATATTTGAAAATAATCTTATTGAAAAGATAGAAAAATATTTATTAAACAATAAAGATAATAATTTAAGTTATAAAAATATATTAGAATTTATTAAATTAAATAAAAATTTTAATAAAGAATTTAACCAAAAATGGATAAATAATAAAAATTCTAATATTTTTTTATTAGATTTATGCAATATTGAAATAGACTACAATAAAAAAATACAAAATATATTTAATTTTTTTTATCCTAATCATAACATAAAAAAAAATATTATTAATCCGATTTTTAAAAAATATTATAATTCATTATCTTACTATAATAATCAAAAATTATTATGGATTAATCAGATAAATGATTTAAATATTGATTTAGAAATTGAACTTAAAGAAAATGATGATTTAATAACAACTTTAGACGAGAATAATAATTTAAATTATGAACTTAAAGAAAATAATGATTTAATAACAACTTTAAATGAAAATAATAATTTAAATTATGAACTTAAAGAAAACGATGATTTAATAACAACTTTAGACGAGAATAATAATTTAAATTATGAACTTAAAGAAAACGATGATTTAATAACAACTTTAAATGAAAATAATAATTTAAATTATGAACTTAAAGAAAACGATGATTTAATAACAACTTTAAATGAAAATAATAATTTAAATTATGAACTTAAAGAAAACGATGATTTAATAACAACTTT
>JACCED010886870.1_pt1 | contig 10554 bp, 6 predicted proteins | sample 7455021 | NCBI WGS metagenome assembly JACCED01 (sample SAMN15323456, study PRJNA562643) | freshwater metagenome | isolation source: river surface water | place: USA:Blue River Watershed | collected 2017-08-19 | reverse complement strand
GGCCTCCAGGACGTCCTTGGAGGTGGTCATCTCCAGGCCGCCGGGGATGGTCATGGTGGAGGCGTAGACCGTCTCGTCGGGTTGTTCCTCGCCGGCGAAGACCGCCTCGTGCAGCACGAAGCCCCGCTCGGTGGCGACCGGGCCGCCCTGGTAGACGGGCGCGGCCACGAGGTCGGGGCGGGCCAGGGGCAGTTCGACCTTGTCGAACAGGTTCTTCAGGGAGATGTCGCTGGGCTTGTTGATCATGATGCCCAGGGCCCCCCGGGCGCTGTGCTCGCACAGGTAGACCACGCTGCGCTGGAAGGTCTCGTCCTGCAAGCCCGGCATGGCGATCAGGAAATGATGCGTCAGATTGATGGGGTCGGCATCCGCGGGCATGATGGCGATTTTACGCACCCCGCCTGGCCATGACCGCGGCTTCCCTGGACAAACCCCTCGACTCGCATTACCCGGCCGGCCTGATGTGGTTCCGCCGCGACCTGCGGGCCCATGACAACGCCGCCCTGTGCCAGGCCCTGCGCGCCTGCCGCCAGGTGCATGCCGTCTTCGTCTTCGACCGGGCCATCCTGGACGCCCTGCCCCGGCGTGACCGCCGGGTGGAGTTCATCCGTGAGTCCCTGGTGCAACTGGACGAGGCCCTGCGCCAGCTGGCCGGCAAGGCCGGGGCCGGCCTGATCGTGCGCCATGCGGTGGCCGAAGACGACATCCCACGCCTGGCGCGCGAGCTGGGCGTGCAGGCCGTCTTCGCCAACCAGGACTACGAGCCCCAGGCCCTCGCGCGCGATGCCGTGGTGCGCGGCGCCCTGGCCAATGCGGGCATTGCCCTGCACACGAGCAAGGACCAGGTGATCTTCGAACGCACCGAGGTCGTGACCCAGGCGGGCAAGCCCTATGCCGTCTTCACCCCGTACAAGAACGCCTGGCTGGCCAAGGCGGCCGCCGACACGGGCTACCTGCAGTCCCATGACGTGAAGGCCCATGCCGGCGCGCTGGCCGAACGTCCCGCCGGCCACCGGCGCGAGGTGCCCCCCCTCGCGGAGATCGGCTTCGAACCGACCAACCTGCGCGAGCTGGCCCTGCCCGTGGGCCTGGCCGGCGGGCGTCAGTGGTTCGAGGATTTCCTGCACCGGATCGACGCCTACCGCGACGCCCGAGACTTCCCCGCGGTGCGCGGGCCCAGCTACCTGAGCGTGCACCTGCGTTTCGGCACGGTCTCGATCCGTGAGCTCGCGCGCACCGCCCACGGCCTGATGCAGGCGGGCAGCCCCGGCGCCGCGACCTGGCTCAGCGAACTGATCTGGCGTGACTTCTATTTCCAGGTGCTGGCCAACTTCCCGCATGTGGTCGACGCCCGGGGCGAGAGCCACTGCTTCCGCCCCGAATACGACGCCATCGCCTGGGAACACGGCAAGCACGCGAAGGAACTCTTTGCCGCCTGGTGTGAGGGCCGCACGGGCTATCCGCTGGTGGACGCCGCGATGCTGCAGCTCAATCAGAGCGGCTACATGCACAACCGCCTGCGCATGGTCACCGCCAGCTTCCTGACCAAGGACCTGGGCATCGACTGGCGCTGGGGCGAGAAGTACTTCGCGCTGCACCTGAACGACTTCGATCTGTCCGCGAACAACGGCGGATGGCAGTGGGCGAGTTCATCGGGCTGCGACGCGCAACCCTACTTCCGCATCTTCAATCCCGTGAGCCAGAGCCGCAAGTTCGACCCCGAGGGCAAGTTCATCACCCGCTACCTGCCGCAGCTGGCCGGCCTGTCGGCCAACGCGCTGCATGAGCCCTGGGCGGCCTCGCCAGTCGAACTCGCAGCGGCCGGGGTGGAAATGGGCAAGAACTACCCGCGGCCCATCGTCCAGCACGACGAGGCGCGCGCGCGCACCCTGCAACGCTACGCGGTGGTCAAGAAGACCGCGGGCTGACCGGTGCCTGCGCGTAACGGCGCACCAGCGACAGCAGTTCATCCTCCGGATAGGGCTTGCCCAGGTAGTGGTTCACGCCCAGTTCAACGGCGTGTTCGCGGTGCTTCGGGTCGATGCGCGAGCTGGTCATGATCACGGGCAGGTGCGCCCAGCGCGCGTCGCCGCGCAGGTTGCGCACCAGGTCGAAGCCGTCCATGCGCGGCATCTCGATGTCCGACAGGACCACGGCCGGCGTCTCGCGGGCCAGTTGCTCCAGTGCCTGCAGGCCGTCGCCCGCCAGCGCGACGCGATAGCCTTCCCGCTGCAGCATGCGCTGGGTCACGCGGCGCACGGTGCTGGAGTCGTCCACCACGAGGACCAGCGGCGCCTGGGTAGCAGGCGCGGATGCCACGTCGGCAATCGCGGTCGAAGCCGGGAGATCCTGGCCGTGTGAAGCCGCCGGCGCGTGACTGGCAGCACGCGCCTGTTCGCCATGGACAGCCGCCAGGGCCACCGGGTTGTAGATCAGGACCACGGCGCCCGTGGGCAACACGGTCACGCCCGCCAGCCCCGGCAACCGCGCCAGCTGCGGCCCCAGGTGCTTGACCACCACTTCCTGCTGGCCGAGGACTTCATCGACCTGCAAGGCCATACGCTGCGCAGCGCTGCGCAGGATCGCCACGGGCACGGAGCGGCCCCGCGCCTGCTGGCTGCCAGGCGCAGATTGCAGCAGGGCACCCGCCCAGTAGAAGGGCAGCGCCTGGCCTTCATGCGTGAACTGGCCCGTCTCACGGGCACGCTGGCAAGCTGCGGCCTCCGCAGCCAGGACCCCGTCGACCAGGGGCACCGGCACGCCGAACACCAGGGTGCCGCAGCGAAGCATCACCACCTGGGTGACAGCGGTGGTGAGGGGGATCACCAGGTCGAAACAGGTCCCGCGGCCCGCCTGCGTGCGGGTCTCGATACGCCCGCCCAGGGCCTGCACCTCGGCGCGGACCACGTCCATGCCGATCCCCCGGCCTGCCAGTTCGGACACCATGCCGGCGGTGGAAAACCCGGGCGTGAAGATCAGACGCGCCGCCTCGGCCTCGTCAATGTCCTGGCCTGCGGGCACCAGGCCGAGCGACTGCGCCTTGTCACGGATCCTCGCCAGCGGCAGGCCAGCGCCATCGTCCTCGAAGCGGATCGACACGTCATTGCCTTCCTGCGCGAGCCGGATCGTGAGCGCACCGGCCACGGGCTTCCCGGCCGCGGCACGCTGCTGCGGATCCTCGATCCCGTGAGCCACCGCATTGCGCAGCAGGTGCTCGAAAGCGGGCGTCATGCGCTCCAGGATCCCGCGATCGAGTTCGATGGTGCCGCCCTCGATGGCCAGGCTGGCCTGCCGGCCCGACTCCTGGGCCGCGAGCCGCACCACGCGGTGCAGGCGGTCGGCCACCGATTCGAACTCCACCATCCGGGTGCGCAGCAGGTCGCGTTGCAGCTCACGTGTCTGGCGGGCCTGCGCCAGCAGATGGTCCTCGGCCGCGTCCACCGCCTGCAGGAGGGTGCGCTGCACGGTGGCCACGTCGCCGACGGACTCGGCCATCATCCGCGTGAGTTCCTGCACGCGGGTGAAGCGGTCGAACTCCAGGGGGTCGAAGTCCGTGGCCGGATCCCGGGTGCGTCGGGTCTGCATCTGCAATTCGGATTGCAGCTCGATGTCGCGCAGCTGCGCGCGCAGGCGCTCGACGTTGACGGTCAGTTCCTGCATCGCGCCGCGCATCTGGCCCAGTTCGGACTCCAGGCGCGCCCGGGAAATCATCACTTCACCGGTCTGGTTCATCAACCGGTCCAGAAGCTGGGTTCGGACGCGGACGAGGGCGTGGCCCGCGCGGGAGGGCGCGGGCGGCAAGACGGCCGCAGCAGGCGCTGCTACAGGTGCGGGGGCTGGCACCGCGGCCATCTGGGGGGCTTGCTGCGTGGGAGGGGACTGCGGCAGTTCCGGCGCAGGCTCTGGAGACGCCGAGGGAGGTTCAGACCCTGGTGCAGACACCCCTTCGAGCGCTGCTGCGCCTGCGCGCAAAGCCTCGAACGACGATTGGAATTCGTCGAACCCCCGCAGCACGGGCTCGATCTCGGAGGGTGGCAGCTGCGACGGCAGGTGTTCGATCAGGGACTCCAGGGCATGCGCCTGTCCTCCCAGCGCGAGGGCCCCTGCCAGGCGGGCACTGCCCTTCAAGGTGTGCAGGGTCCTGAGGACTTCCTCCCGGGCGCTGGTGTTGTCAGGGCGCGCATGCCATTGGCGCAAGGCCCCGCCAAGGTGAGGCAGCAGTTCCAGGGCCTCCTCCTCGAAAAACACGAACAGGTCGGGGTCGAGGCCGGCCTGTGCGGCGGGCTCCGGCGGCATCTCGTCTCCTGCGGGCGCAGGGGCCGTTCGCGCGGGCACCTCCAGCCGATCCAGCGCAGTGACTGCCTGGGCCACTTCGGACCTCGTCTCTGGCAGGAGGCCGGCCGCGAACTGATGCAGGAGCCGCCTGATTTCCTCGGCCGCCTCGGTGTAGGCCTCGGCGTGCTGGCGGGTTCCCCAGGCCAGGGCCTGCGTGCGCTGGAACGAAGCCTCCAGCAGGCGCGCCAGATCCGCCAGGACACTGAAGCCGATCATCGAGGAGCTGCCTCCCAGCGAATGCGCCCAGGTCACCAGCGAAGCAGGCAAGGGCTGGCGCGGATCCAGCGCCCACTCGGAGACCTCCACCTGCAGACGGCGGGACCATTCGTCCGCCTCCTGCAGATAGACGTTGAACAGGGCCTGGTCCACCTTCAGCGGTCCGATGACCTTGACCCGGTCCTCGGGCAAGGGCTCGGGAGCAGACACGGCCTCGATCGCAGGGTCAGGGGCAGGAGCAGGGGCAAGTTCGGGTTCGGGTTCGGGTTCGGGCGCAGGAGCCTCTTCCAAAGGCGAGTCCACGGGGTCGACGACTGAATCGTCCACGCCGGGCGCTTGCACAGGCGGCGACGCCACACGCCCCATCACCGGCGTGAGCTCACCCCGGCGCTCATCGAACACGAACAGCTTGCGGGCCAACGCAGGCTGATAGCTCAGCATGTCGGCCAGGAATCCCAGGGCGCCGAGGTTGTTCCCCAGGCTGTCGAAATCCGCAGGCAGCGTGTCCGCGGGCGACTGCAGGAGGGCCGTCACTGCATCGCGCATGTGGATCGCAGCCCGGGCCGCCTGGTCCAGACCGAGCACCGACAGCACCCCCCGCATCTGGTTCAGCCGGCCGGGCACGGAAGCCAGGGACTCCCGGTGACCCGGCGCACGCGCAAAGGCGTCCAGGTCCTTTTCCAAAGCGGCCAGCGAAATCCGCAACTCGTCGACCACGCTGCCCAGGGTCTGCCGGTGGCTCACACGGCGGTACAGCGCCTCCACCCAGGGCTCCAGCGGCTGGGGTGCCTCGCCCTGATGGACACGCGACAGGCGTTGCGCGAGGCGCTGCATGCGCGGCTCCATCTGGGGATCCTCCGGCTCGAAATCCTGGCAAACCGCCTCGAGGAACAGAAGGACTGTCGCGACTTCCATGGCCAGTTCGGCGCGGGGCACCCGGGCCTGTTGCACCAGATCCTGGACCACGGCGACCAGGACCTGCGCGAGCGGCGCGAAGGGCGGGTGCAGGCGGACCAGCGCCTGGGCCATCTGCGCGAACTGCTCGCCCGTACCGCGCAGGCGGCTGGCGTCGCCGCCGGCCAGCGCCGACCAGCTCTCGCGGATCGCGACCAGCCGCTTGCGCACCTGGGCCATGAGCAGGGGGTCAAAGCGGCCGAACCGTTCCTGTTCGTAGTCGACAGGGACATGGTCCTGCAGCCCCCAGGCCTGCCGAACGGCCATGAGGCGAGGCGCCACCGCCGGGTCGGCGGGTACGGCTTGCGCACAGAAGAATGCGAGGTCCTGGCCCAGGCGTTCGGACACCATGGTGTCCCCCTTGGACAGGGCAGCGAATTGCACCAGGACCCGCGAAGCCGTGCGCTTGACGTACAGATCCGGCGTGAGCAGCGACAGGCCCAGGGCCTCGAAGAAGCCGCCCGCCAGGCGCCACAGGCTGCACGCTGGCGGGTGGCCCTGGGTGTGCGCGTCTGCGGCCAGGGCATCACACAGCGCGGCGAGCTCTCGGGCTGCCGCCGTCTCGCCTGACTTGACGATCCGCAGGACCGCCTGGTCCAGGCGAGCGCGCAGCGCCGGACCCACGGGTTCTGCCAGCGCACCCCGGGACTCAGGAGGCGCTTCGGCGAGGTGCCACGCCCAGGACAGCGGCCACAGGTCGGCGGGATGGATGCGTTGCGCGCCGGCCAGTTCACTCACCGCGCGGTACGGAGGAAAGAGGGCCACCGCCGACAGCGCCTTGCCTCTGAGCAGGCCGTCCAGGAATTCCGCTACCGCAAAGCCGGCACGCTCGACCTGGGACGCGCTGTCCTCCTGGCAACGCTGCGGCTGGTCGATGAACACCTGCACGGCCGACTCCATGGCCGACACCACCCGGGCGGGCACGGGCTGCCCCACCATGGCCAGGGCGCCAGCGACCTGATGCAGTTGTTGGCGTGCCGCCGCCAAGGGGCTGGCACCGCCAGTGAGCGCAGCTTCCTGCCCGGGTCCGGATCGCTCGCGCGTCTGGCGTCGCAAGGCGTTGACCACCGCTTCCAGGGATTTCCGTAACTCCTCCATGACCCAGGCCAGCGGGCCCAGGTCGGCCGGCGCGGCAGGCGGGCCTGCGGTGTCGGCAAGAGGCGGCTGGGAATCGGAAAAATTCACGGACATGAAAACAAGGGGCGGCGGTGGACTCAGCTGATTTTGAAGCGTTCCACGGATTGGCGAAGTTCGTCTGCCATCCGGGACAGTTCACGGACCTGCTGGGCGGTGGAGCGTGTGCCCTCTCCCGTCTGCTCGGTCACCGTGAAGATATGCCGGATATTGCCAGCCACCGCGTTGGCCGCCTCGGCCTCGCGGGCGGCAGCGTCCGAGATCTGCTCGATCAGGTCCGCCAGCCGGCGCGACACCAGGTCGATCTGGGTGAGCGCGGCGCCTGCCGAATCCGACAGCTGGGCTCCGGCTACAACCCCCTGCGTGGAGCGCTCCATCGCGGCTACCGCATCCTGGGTGTCGGTCTGGATGGTCTTGACCAGCGAGGCGATCTGGCGCGTGGCATCGGCGGAGCGCTCCGCCAGCCGCTGCACTTCCTCGGCCACGACCGAGAACCCCCGCCCTGCCTCGCCCGCCGCGGCGGCCTGGATGGCGGCATTCAGCGCCAGCACGTGGGTCTGCTCCGTGATGTCGGAGATGAGCTCGGTGATTTCGCCGATCTCCTGCGATGACTCGCCCAGGCGCTTGATGCGCTTGGAAGTTTCCTGGATATGGTCGCGGATGGCGTTCATGCCGCCCATCGCATTGCGCACCGCCACCAGCCCGGACTCTGCCGCCTGCAGCGATTGACGCGCCACCTGGGCAGACTCCTGGGCCTGTCCGGAGACGCGGTTGATGCGGGATGCCATGTCCAGCATGGACTGGCCGGTTTCATGGATCTTGCCCAGCTGCTCGGTGGAGGCTGCCAGCAGGCGGGCGGAGGTGTCATCCACCCGGGCCGTGGTCTGGGTCACGCGCTGGGCCGTGCTGTGCACATGCCCGACCAGCTGGCGCAGTTCCTCGACGGTGTAGTTGACCGAGTCGGCGATCGCGCCGGTGATGTCCTCGGTGACGGTCGCCTCCTGGGTCAGGTCGCCTTCCGCGACGCTCTGCAACTCGTTCATGAGCCGCAGGATCGCGGCCTGGTTGGCGTCGTTGACGCGCTTGGCCTCCTGCTCCTGGCGCTCGGCCTCCAGGCGCTGCTGCTCGGCGACGGCCTGCCGGCGGCGGCTCTCCCCCAGCTGCACATAGGCCAGGCCGATGGCGCACAGGATGGCGGTCGCCGCCGACAGGCCCAGAGCGGTCAGCGCCACCCAGCCCAGGCCGGTCTGACCCGACAGGCGGACCTGCAGGTCCTGCAGGGAGCGCCGCAGCGGCTCACTGTCCGCGATGATGGCCGCCTGCGCTTCACGCGCCGCGACGAGACCCGACAGGTTGCCCAGGATGGCGCCGGCCTGGGAACGGGTGTCGTCGTACAGGGACAGCAAGGCCGTCAGGCGGTCGCGCGTCTGCGCGTCGCGTGTAACGGTCAGCCGCAGCTCGGGACTGCCCTCGAGCAGGCCCTGGCCGATCTGGCGAAAGGTGTTGAGGTCCTTGCCGAGCATGAAGACCGCCTCGGGGTTGACGCCCTCCAGGGTGAGGAATTCGTTGGCGGATTTGCCGATGCGCTGGGTCAGCATGACCAGCTGGCCCGCAGCAGCAACCTCGGCGGGTGCAGCCCCCTGCTGCATCTTGAGCGCTGCGACGGACTCGGCCATCTCCAGCAGGTCGGAGGATTGGCGGTTGATCGCGCGCAAGGCCTTGCCCACCTGGGTGAGGATCTTTTCCTGGCGCAGGATGACGGCCGCGTTCTCCTCGGCCCGCAACGCCAGGGGCAGGCTGCGTGCGAGCTCGGCCTGCCCCTGCCCGCTGACGGGTACCAGGCCGAGCGCCGAGTCGCCCGATCCCAGGCCGCGCACATTGCGTGCGAGCAGGTCAGCGCTCTCCTTGACGTCCACAAACGCCTGGGGGTGGCCAACCAGGGCTTGCGAAACGGTCTTGGCCAGGCGTTGCGACTGCATCAGGGCCTGGCCCGTGCCAGCCACCTGCCGCGCCACCTGGTTCGCCTGCCGCAAGGAGAGCACGGCGACAGCGCCCAGCACCGCGAGCGCCAGAGCCAGGACCACCGACAAGGCACGCAGGCGATGCTCGACAGACCAGGGGCGAAGCCAGGCCGACCGCCATCGGTGCAGGGAGGCCGGCTGGCGGGGGCCGGTGGATGAATCGCGCCGGGCCCGCCTGGACAAGGGCCATTGCTTGGCAAGCAAAGTCTTGAGGGAAGTGACCAGGGACATGACGGAACCTTCGAGAGAGACGAGGAAAGGAGACAGGGGGCGGTCAGTGCTCAGACGCCGATGCGCAGGAAGCCAGGCTCCCGGGACAGGACCTGCAGGTCGAGGGCCTGCCAAGGCAGGCCGCCGGCGTCGAGCCAGGTCGCGCCGAACCAGGCGGGCGCCGGCCCGATGGCAGGCGCGCTACTGGCAAAGGCCTCAGCGCTGCGCAGTCCTACCAGCCGGTCGATCCGCAGGGCGCACTGGACATCGAGCAGGGGGTTGAGCGTCACCCACTGGGCATCGGCTCGAGGCGCAGAGGATGGCAGCAGGCCATCCCGATTGCGGGTGACCAGGCCCGCAAGGTCTGCCACGGCATGGAGGTTGCCACGCAGGCTCGCCACGCCCAAGAGCCAGGACTGGGTGTAGGGCACCGGGTGGAGGGGCTGCGCGGGAAAGATCTCCCCGGCCTGGGCCAGGGGGAGCAGGTAGCGCCCGCCGCCCGCCTCGACTGCGAGCCAGGCCGCCTTCACCCCCGCGTCGGGCGCGGCTTGCAGGCGGTCGGCCAGACGGCGCTGGAAGGCGCGCAGGGGCTCACGGTCGGACATGCCGCCCAGCGCTCAACCCAGGGCCTTGATCTTGGCCAGCAGCAACTGCGGGTCGACTGGCTTGGTGAGGTAATCGCACGCGCCCTGGCGCATGCCCCAGACCCGGTCGGTCTCCTGGTTCTTGCTGCTGCAGATGAAGATCGGCAGGCCAGCGTACTGCGGGTCGCGGGTGATGGTGCGCGTGATCTGGAAACCGTTCTGACCGGGCATGACGACATCCATGAGCACGAGGTCGGGGCGCTCCTGCGCCAGCTGGCGGAAGGCCTCCTCGGCGCTTTCCGCGGTTCTCACCGAATAGCCGTTCTTCTGCAGAAGATCGCTGAGGAACATGAGTTCGGCCTTGGAATCGTCCACGACCAGCACTTTGGAGACAGGCATTTCAAACGCTTCCTTGCGTGACAGGGCCGAACTGCTGCACGGCCTGCAGCAGCTGGTCCTTGGTAAAGGGCTTGGTGAGGTAGTCCTGCGAGCCGACCATGCGGCCGCGGGCCTTGTCGAAGATGCCGTCCTTGGAGGACAGCATGACGACCGGGACATCGCAGAATCGGGCGTTGCGCTTGATGATGGCGCAGGTCTGGTAGCCATCCAGACGCGGCATCAGGATGTCGCAGAAGATCAGGTGGGGCTGGTGGTCGTGGACCTTGGCCAGGGCATCGAAGCCGTCCTCAGCCAGCAGGACTTCATGGCCACCCTGTTTGAGGAAGATCTCCGCGCTTCGGCGGATGGTGTTGCTGTCATCAATGACCAACACCTTGAAGGCTGGGCCTCCATCGCTCCCGTTCGTGCTCACTTGACGCCGCTCCCTTGAACCCCTGACGGGGCCAGTCGCGTCGTGGCACTGCTTTTTTGATTCGACGCAGACCTGTTTAGATCTGGACCATTTCGAAATCTTCCTTGCGGGCCCCGCACTCGGGGCAGGTCCAGTTCATGGGAACGTCGGCCCAGGCGGTGCCGGGCGGGATACCATGATCGGGAGCGCCGGCGGATTCGTCATAAATCCACCCGCAAATCAGACACATCCAGGTTTTTGCTTCAGTCACAGCTTAAAGGTGCTTCCCATAGAATGCAACGATTGTATC
>JACCED012130017.1_pt1 | contig 10557 bp, 9 predicted proteins | sample 7455021 | NCBI WGS metagenome assembly JACCED01 (sample SAMN15323456, study PRJNA562643) | freshwater metagenome | isolation source: river surface water | place: USA:Blue River Watershed | collected 2017-08-19 | reverse complement strand
TTGCAAAGACGACTATGTCGATGGCTTTTCAGTCGTCTCGAGTCCCGTGATTTTCAATAAAAAAATAATTGGCTGTTTCTTCATCTCGGGCCGCTCTACTCACCTTGCAGAAAAAGGATTTGAAAAGCTTATGCTGTCGATCAAAAAGCAAGCGACTCTTTTCGAGCTATCAAACCCCTCCATCATTAATTTTGAAACTCTTTATTTGTAAGACCCAAAAATTTATGAACAAGTTTTTCCGCCGCCATTAATACCGGCAAATTCGTATTGCTACTTGTATGAAACGGATAAATCGAAGCGTCATATATAAACAAATTTTGCATCCCATGTACCCGACCATCGCTGGCGGTAACTGAATCACTCTCACCTTTCCCCATACGACAAGTACCCACGGGATGCCAGCACGTATGCGCACTGCGCGAAAAATATTCCATTAATGAAGTCGAGTTGCCGATATTCTCCAATGGTCTTGTTCGACGGGTATAGGTCTCACGTAATGATTTTTGCTGAGCCAATAGCGAGATAAATTCATACCCCCTTTTTAATCTTGAGATATCAGATGAATCAGTGAGATAGCTGGGTGTAATACGAGGAATCAGATTCCCATCCTCACGCTTAATGTGGACAGAACCAACTGATTTTGGCGAGATGTCATACACCCCTATGTGAAACCCAGAGTAGGCATCAATACCAGACTTGAGATCAATCGATAATCGGCCCTCCGCAGACCCAAGCCCGAGCTGAACACGGAACCGAGGATTGGAGGAGGTAGTCGAATCGGGTACGAAGGCAGTCGCTAACAACGAAGATGTGTTTAACAAACACGGGCTACGTCCAAATAGGTATCTAGCCCCCTGCGTTGCCAAGAACAATTTTGAAGTAAATAAATCATTAATTGTTTCTTTAAATCTCCCTTCAAATGTTTGTCTCACCATTAGGTGATCTCGGAGATTCTCACCGACAGCATCTAAGCGATGTGCTACCGATATGCCAGCTGCTTGTATGTAAAGGGGATTGCCAATTCCAGATTTCTCTAAAATTTGCGGCGTTCGAACCGCGCCTAAGCAGAGAAATACGTTTTTGGCAATTCTTACTTCTCTGTTTACCCCATTTATAATGAGTTCAACACCAATAATTTCGTTATTTTTTACCAGCAAATGATCTGCAACTGTATCGTGTAGGATCGTGAGGTACCTTTGATCAGAGATCTTGGCTAAATACTGAGATGCATCGGATCTTACATATTGCCCAGCCGTTAGCTGGAGCTGGTAAACACCTGTCGCATAGCTTGTGTTGTAATCTTCTCGAGACTCTATTCCAAGCGCATTAAACGCACCATGGAAAGCTTCACAATATTGCGTTTTATCCAGCCTACGAATGTCAATTGGTCCGTGATGTCCACGGAGCGGTGCCGTGGTGAACTGCACTCTTTCTAACGCCTTAAAGTAAGGCAGACACTCAGTGTATGACCATCCATTTATACCGTAATGTTGTAACTCGTTATACAGAGCAGGATCGCCTCTAACCGCTAACATTCCGTTTACTGAGCTAGAGCCACCGTTTCCACGACCCGCATGCCATTGCAGCGATCTGCCATTCAGTATCTCGGATGACTCACACTGATCTAACCATACCCTCTTAGGATCGTGTAATGCCTTTCCCACGCCGAGTGGTAGCTTCTGCCACAAGGAAAGCCTCCGCGGACCAGCCTCAACAAGAAGTGTACGCATACCTGCGGCGCTGAGGCGACTCGCGGTTACACATCCCGCAGATCCAGCACCAATTACGATCGCATCAAATATATCCGTAGGTCTCATGCTCTAACTGCTGGTCGCGTGTAGTAACTCTCTAATACACCGCCCTGTTTCAACGATATCAGGGTCAGAAAGATCTCGCGGTTTTTGCGAACTCAATCTAATTTCCTTGACCACCCGACCAGGTCGAGGTGACATTACAACAATTACGTCTGCGAGTTTTAGCGCTTCTTCGATGCTATGTGTTACAAATATCACTGCAGCATTTTCTCTTGCCAAGATTCGCAATAGTTCGTCTTGCATTTTCTCTCGTGTAAACGAGTCGAGAGCTGCGAATGGCTCATCCATCAGAAGCAGCCGCGGATCCACCGCAAGGGCACGGGCTATCGCCACACGCTGCCGCATGCCCCCGGAAAGTTGATGCGGGTATTTATGCTCAAAACCTTCTAGTTCGATAACAGACAGATATCGCTTGATGATATCGGCCCGATCCGAGGCGCTGACACCTTCTTTGTGTAATAAACCAAATTCGATGTTTTGATAGACCGTCATCCAAGGAAAGAGCGCATATTCTTGGAATACCATAGTTCTGTCGACAGATGGGCCTTGCAGAGTGCTGCCAAACATCGACGCTTCACCACTATCTAGTTGCTCAAATCCAGCAAAAACATTTAGAAGTGTGGACTTCCCACAGCCACTGGGTCCAACAAGACAAATAAAGTCATCCTCATTAAAACTTATATTAACTGCATCTAGTGCATGTACAGTTGTCCGGCCATCCTTGAATAATTTTGATGCATTCCGAACTTCAATAAGTTTTTTTGTCATCTTGTATCCTTCCAGCGCAAAAGAATACGTTGAATAGACAACACGGCGGCATCTAATAAAATTCCGATAATGCCAATTGTCACCATGCCAACAATAATCTGATCACTTTTGAAGAGTAAACGCCCCTGACTTATCAAATGTCCGAGTCCTGAACTAGCCGCCACTAACTCACCCGCTACTAATGCCATCCATGCGACCCCACCACCGACTCTCAGGCCCACAAACATTGCCGGCAGTGCGGCGGGAAGAACAATCCTAAAAAACATTGAAATCCGTGTGGCACCAAGATTCCTTGCCGCGCGAATGTAAATGTCATTGATAGAGCGCGCACCCTCGTATGTATTTAACAATATTGGGAAAAATGCCCCCAAAAAGATAATAAAAATATTCTGACTATCTGAAATTCCGAACCAAACAATACTGAGAGGAATCCACGCTAGTGGCGGAATGGGACGCAAAAAATTAATAATCGGCTCAAAAAACCATTGTGCAGGCTTAGACATCGCCATGACTAACCCTAGGGGGTAGCCAATTGCGCCAGCAACACTAATAGCGATAAAAACACGCTTCAGGCTTGCATAGATATCTGTTTGCAAAGTGCCCTTCGCGATTAAATCTACAAAGGCGGCAAATACATCACTCGGACTTGGTAAAAAAAGTGAAATCTCGGGATGTATCCGAACGTAAAGCTCCCAGACAATCACCGCGATCATCAAAGGCAAATACGTTTTTAATACATTAGTAGCGGTGCGATATGTATTCTTCATTGCGCCCAAAACACCTCTTCCTAACCCCCGGGTGTACAACCCGGGGATGTAATAGATCAGTAACGCTTACCTTTGTAATACCAAGGACCCGTTAGATCACTTTTTGTGGGAAATTCCTGGCGACCCATGCGCATTAGCCCGTACTCAGGATATGGTGGATTGCCTACCCTTCCGCCCCAATTACTCGGTAGAAAAACAGGCTGATCAGGAATTTTCCAATTTAGCTTCTTGAAGGTATTTGCAAGATAATTAGGCCGTAATACTGACCTAAACTCGTCGGCCGTATAGCGCCTTTTTAGCACTCCCGCATCATGCATTACGCCCGCCTGAAAGATCTCTAAATCAATGTAGAAGCCTCTACTATTCTCGAATACATAGTTAAGCGTTGGCTTGGGATCAACAACATGGATTAAGACATCGCGACGAATTAAGTTCTCATCACGTCCACGTTGGCTTACATCCTTTGTGAGATCAGAAATTAACTGATCAGGATTTGCGCGAATAATCAGCTTCGCCTCGATGAAAGCGTCCAGATAAGCCTGGACTACATCGGGAGCGTTCTGTTCAAGCTCGCCGCGCATATAGCTATAACCGTTGAATACCTCGTATCGATCGATGAGCTCCAGAATCCGTGCATTTTTTCGCACCTCGGTCATAAAGAGCACATTTGGCTCCCATATGCCAACTACATCAATTCCGGCTGGCATCGCAATAATATCTGCGGGACCCATATTCTTGATAATAAAGTCGGCCCCTTCTTTTAAGTTCAATGTTTTAGCTGCAATCAGCAACCCTAGGTGATTTGTGCTACCAACCGTAACGCCGATCACTGCAGGGCGTTTCAGCACTTTTTGCCCCTTCAAATCTTCCATCCCATTCTTCAAAGGCGAATCTAATGGGACCAAAAAAGCTTGACGCTGAGCCGGATAGGCGGCGACCGCAATGGTTGGCACTTTTAGATCAACCAGACGCAAAAGACCAAGTGAGCCAGCTTGTGCAACTTGTACATTGCCGGGAATGAATGCTTCATTCATAAGCCCCGCTGTCAAGAGAGGAACAAACTCCGCACTCAAACCTCTCTTTGCTAGGAGATCATGTTGTCTCATTGCGAAAAGCGTCGCGTTTCCATCAGACCATAACGGATTCCATGCAACTTTAAGTGGCCACCAACCCTTAGACTTCAGCCACGAAATGGATTTCTCCGAAATCCTCTCATAATTTGCTGGCCAACCATGCTCAGCAAATCCACCGGATTGCGCCTGGGCGAATGGCGTAAACGGTGCAGCGGCCGCAAGTGCCGCGACAGAAATCCCACTTTTCAGTATTCCCCTTCTCGCAACTAACTTACTCATGGCTTGTCTCCTATTTATTTACTTATTTATAACGATCTGAAAACCGCATTGGCGCCTTCAGCGCATCCCGTCGATACGGTTCATTTAACAGCTTGGGATCTGTGTGAATTTCTATAACCGAGGGGATATCGAGCTTTAAGGCTTCTGCTATAGCAGGTCCGATAGCATTAGGATCCGTTATCGAGAAACCTTTTGCACCCATTGCTTCTGCTATCGCCGCGAAGCTCGGGTTCTCAAGATCGGTGTAGAAGTAGCGCTCTTTGAAAAAATCATATTGGTTTCGCCGTTCTGCACCATAGACCTTATTGTTAAAAATGACCGTAATGAGATTAAGCTTCTCTCTTACTGCTGTCATTACTTCTTGAAGAGACATACTCCACGCGCCATCACCAACAAGCGTAATTACGGGGTCATTCGGGCGTGCTAGCTTGACACCCAATCCGGTCGGAAAGCCAACGCCAATCCCACCTAGGCTTCCAGCAGCAAACCAAGAACGTGGTCGGGAAAATTCGTCAAAATATGAGTTTGCTGCACCCGAAATATTGCCTACGTCCGCAACAATAAGTGCATTCTTTGGCGCTGCCTTTGCGACTGCGTCGAGCGCGCTTCGTGGCGTCATCGGGGCATCTTTTATATCGGTCGGCGCGGAGAGCTGATCACGCTTCTGCCGCCATAATGCCCGTCCTGACTCATACGTTCGCATTTGTTCGGCGTTGTTTCTGCCTGAAGTAAATCCTTTTAGACCGTCAATAAGCTGCTCAACAACGGCCTTACAATCGCCAAGCAACCCAACCTGTATTGGCCTCAAAGACCCGAGTTCAAGTGGATTAATGCTGTTTTGTATTAGCTTTGCCGTTTTTGGAAAAAAATCAAAGCCATACTGTGGTGTTGTACCAAATGAATTAAGACGCGTACCCAACGCCAAAATTAAGTCAGACTTGGATAAAGTCTGCATCGCGAATTCTGAGCCCTGGTAACCCAGCGCTCCAACGTACATTGGATCGGTATTGTCAAAGCAGTCATTGTGCAAATAAACCGTCGCTACCGGAGCGCAGATGAGGCGGGATAGGGTCTGAACCTGTTCGATTGCGTCTCGATCACCGACGCCCAATCCACAAACGATGCAAGGGTTCTTTGCAGACTTAATCTCAGCTATAGCACTCTTTATAGACTCCGCAGACGCACCGCCAAAAATCCCATCGGTACGATATTGACTAGGAACCAACGGCTCCATTTCAAATTCGGAGTAGTACATATCTCGTGGGATATCGACCTGCGCAGGGCCCCGCAAACTGTAGGCTGCACGGAATGCACCCCGAATCACCTCAGCCATTCTTTCGGGTCGATTTACCTTCCCCTGCCAAACCGTAATTGGTTGCAACATTGCAAGCTGATCTACTTCTTGAAATGCCCCGCTTCGCTCTGCCGAACTCAAAACAGCCGGAGTTAGAATCACGAGGGGCGTATGGTTTAGGTACGCGCTCGCCACTCCAGTAACTAGATTTGTTATACCGGGACCGTTTTGACCGATACAAACGCCGATTTTTCCCGTTGCCCTTGCGTATCCCTCGGCCATTAACGCCGCGCTCTGCTCATGACGCACCTGAATAAAACGAATGCCAGCAGATGGAAAAAGATCTAGTGGATCCATAAACGCCGACCCTACGATCCCGCAAATGTTGTCTACACCCTCTATTCTCAGAGCCTCAACTAATGCTTCGCTACCAGATACTCGCATATGCACCCCCTAGATTTTTAGTAACAACTCTCCGGAAATTGCTCGCGAGCAGCACGCAAGCAAGTGAGTTTTTTTCTCATCAGTAGACAGGACAAGATCACGATGATCTACGACGCCAGATTCATACGGGATCTTGCATGTTCCGCACAGCCCAGACTCGCAGGACGAGTCAACCTCAATACCAGCTTCACGCAGCGCCTCTAACAGGGTCGTCTCTGGCGATACATAGATTCGCTGTCCGCTACTGGCGATCACTGCATAAAAATCACTCGAAACAGATTGCGTGGGAGCGGCCGCCGCAACAAATGACTCGCTATGGAATAAAACGTCTACTCGATCTTTACACAGGTCGCGAACAGCATCGTTTAGCTTACCCGGACCACAGCAATAAAGACGCATTGGATTTGTCTCGCGAAACATAAAACGCGCGACTACATCAATAGTTTCAGCAGGAGAGTGATCAAGAAAGATTTGCGCGGAATTGTTCCGTTCAAAGTCCGCCAATCGATCCCGCAGTATCACCCGATCGTCCGAGCGACAAAAGTAAAGAAGTTTAAATTGTTCAGCATCAAGAAACGGCAACATTGAAAGAAAGGGTGTGATACCAATTCCACCCGCAACAAACAGTAATGGCCTATCAGCAAATAACTCGAAGTTATTTCGTGGAGAGGAGATTTCAACTACATCACCCACCGCCAATATATCGTGAAGGTATGCCGATCCGCCCCGCCCACGGAGCTCTTTCTGTACAGCAATACTGTATTCCGAGCCTCTCCCCGTTAAGCTGTATTGACGCTTTCCTAGCCCTGGAATGGATATGTCTATGTGCGATCCCGGTGTGTATACAGGAAATGGGGAATCACAAGAGTCAAAAACGACCTCAATTACATCCGTTGCAACGACCTGTTTTTTAGCAACGATAGCCCTCATTCGGAGCTCTTATTAACAGATGCACGCTCAATATTCGCCAGTCCAGAACGTACAAACTCATCGCGCCCACCACTGAGACCGCGTGCAGAATCCATTAATGCAACTATCTGGTCATTTAGAGAACGGATAAGCGCCCTATCGTCAGCAGGCTCCGCACGCTGAGATATATTCAATATCGTGTTTTGCGTGTAGGTTTGGAAATAGTTTTCTGGCTCACGGTGCATTAGAGAAGGATCAGCGCCCGGATTTTCACCGGTGATTGCCGCCCGTAAAATTTTTCTAAAGGCATAAACGCCCACGTCACCTGACAAAGGATTTTCATCCGCATGCGACGCGATGCGCCCCTGACTAGTTATCGCCTCAAAATCTCCGGGCAATTTTTGCTGCTCTTCGTACGATCTACCCCCTACCTGCCCCCCAAGAAAATCCATGCTGTCATACCCGACCTGACGCGCATCTCCCATGTTATCCGGGTCTATTGCGGCACCGAACATCCTCCAGCCGAAAATTATTGAATTTTCATTGTCAACAGGAACGTACCACCTCGCCATATGCACTCTGTGGAACAGACGCCGCTCTGTACCTTTCTCAAATAAATACGCGTGATGACTTAAATTAGGAAGTATGCATTCATTGATACGCCACCAAACTAGTCTTTCCGACATCCTTCTACCGGCAACAAATGCCATCGCAGTATCATTACGAACAGTGTGATAACTTAATTCTGGCAGTGGACCAAAGCTTGGTAATGTAAATGAGTCGAAATCTACTCCAGCCGGAAGTTCGCGATCGTAGAGCCTTTTCGGCTGATGTAGCGTAGCCGTATGAATCTGATCTGCGATGTTCTCTAGAACTTGCAGCCAGTTGCAAGGGAACACATTTGTGAACGGTAAGAGTTCGGTACCCTCCGGTCCTTTAAAGGCATCCCAATCTTCAAACTCGGGAATCTTTGCCGGATCACCCAGGTATGCAAATACCAATCCATTTTTTTCAATAGCCGGATATGAGGGCTGACAAAGCTTTGTTGATGCGCGAGCACCACCATCTTTTTCGAAAGGGATATTTATTATTTCGCCGGTAACATCAAAGTGAATGCCGTGGTAGCAGCACTTAATACCTCTTTCTTGGGTGACACCAAATTCGAGCGAGGCACCGCGGTGTGCACAATGCTTCTGCATCAAACCGATACGATTTGTCCCATCCCGGAAAACCACCAAGTCCTCACCAAATCTCGTAATTTTTAAGGGCGTTCGGGTAACTTGTGATGACAGCGCGATCGGTTGCCAGAACGCGCGCATGTACTCCCCCAAAGGACTACCGAAGTTGCTGTCAGTAATTAGCGGCTCTGATCGATCTTTTCGACGCCGAAAGTAGCCCTGATAAGCAAGTGGTGATGTAGTCAATCGTGAGTTCATTTTGTTTTAAGAAGTTTTGACGACGATCAAGGTTAACTTAATTTGTTTGGGAGCAACTAATACTGCATTAAAAGTGGATGGGTATTGCATTTAACGCAATACAATCCAAATTTAAAAATTTCACGAAATGTATGTTGCAAAGCCTCTCCTCTGCATTGGTTGCGCATGGATACAACACGTCGAGCCAGCTGCTGCAGGGCAACACTTACTACGTTCGGTCTTACTTGCTCCCTCCATAAACAGGTCTACTGGGAGGTTAGTAAAGTCCGGCATTGAAGGAGTAGTCGGACATGAAGAAGCGATTTACGGACGAGCAGATCATCGGCTTTTTGAAGGAGGCCGAGGCCGGTACACCGGTCAAGGAGCTGTGCCGCAAGCATGGGTTTTCTGATGCGGCGTTCTATGGCTGGAGAAGCCGGTTTGGCGGGATGGAAGTGGCTGACGCTGCCCGACTGCGGAACCCGGAGTCGGAGAACAATCGGCTCAAGAAGCTGCTGGCCGAGGCTCACCTGGACATCGAAGCTTTAAAGAGCGTTGTTCGGGGAAAGCGGTAAGCCCGCAGGCGCGTCGAGAAGTGATCGATACGATGCGGGCTAAAACAACGATCTCTGAGCGTAGGGCCTGCCAACCGGTGGGCCTGTCACGGTCGGTATTGCAGTATCAGCCGATCCGCTCTGAGCAGACCCAGGCTCTGCAGGCCCGGATCATTGATATAGCCCATGAGCGTCGGCGGTTCGGCTATCGGCGCATCCAGATGATGCTGCGTCGTGAAGGGGTGGTGGTCAATTCGTCAGCACATCAATGACTAATTGGCTTGTTATGGAGCCCTGCATCGACCATACCGGCCAACCGGCGATAGTAAAGACACGTACCACAATAGATCTATGCGGAGTGTTATTTAGACTGCTCTAATAATTTCTCAAACATACCAACAAACACCTCCGGTGGGTGAGCACCCTGCACCAGATACTGCCCATTAATGATCATAGAGGGTACCGAGTGAATGTCCAACCTTTGATAGCGCTGCTCTTCTTCCCGAACATCGTTTGCAAACTCACCAGTCTCTAATATCTGCTTGGCCCTTGCGTGATCAAGGCCCGCACGGGTAACAGCATCCAACAAAACCGCTTGATCATCTAGGTTAACCGCCAAACAAAAATAGGTTCTTAATAGCTCCGTCTTAAGCAAAAACTGCTCTTCCAAACCAATCTCTCGAGCGGCCCAAAAGAGCAAGCGATGGGCATCGAAAGTGTTATAGACCCATTTACGGCCTTCCGGATGAAATTCAAAGCCGGCCTCAATCGCTTTTTCACGAATGCGAAGCTGATTCGCTTTTACCTGTTCAACGCTCATTCCGTACTTTTCCGTTAAATGCTCTATTACGTCCTGGCCACCTCTAGGCATTTGCGGGTTTAACTCGAACGCCCGAAACTGAATCTCAAAGCCTGCGCGATCTTGTATCCTGGCGATAGCCTTTCTTAGGTTGCCCAGTCCTACGGCGCACCACGGGCATGCGACATCGGAAACAAAATCGATCTTGATGTTTGTTGTCATATTCTCTATGGCTTAAGTTAGAAAAGTTAGTTTTAAGCGGATTCAAATCCCCTATGTTGATTGAGAACTTGTTTTGCACTCAATAAATGCTGGTTCAGAGAAATGATAACGCTCACTATTCAGAGAGTCAGTTCCCATCCGAGCGGTCTCGAGTACTAGTGTATTTCCAGTCCCCACCGACGCGACAAGCATTCCACCGGTGACGACTTCTCATATTAT
>JACCED010923214.1_pt1 | contig 10557 bp, 11 predicted proteins | sample 7455021 | NCBI WGS metagenome assembly JACCED01 (sample SAMN15323456, study PRJNA562643) | freshwater metagenome | isolation source: river surface water | place: USA:Blue River Watershed | collected 2017-08-19 | reverse complement strand
GCCCTGGCGCACATCACCGGCGGCGGCCTGCTGGAGAACATCCCGCGCGTGCTGCCCGAGGGCCTGGCGGCCCATCTGGTTAAAGGCAGCTGGCCCCAGACCGAACTCTTTGCCTGGCTGCAGAAGACGGCCGCCATTTCCGACTACGAAATGAACCGCACCTTCAACAACGGCATTGGCATGGTGGTGGTAGTCGCTGCAGCCGAGGCCGAGGCCACGGCTGCCACCTTGCGAGCCCAGGGCCAGACGGTCTACTCGATCGGCCACATCGCCCCGCGCGGCTCTGGCGCCCCGGTCGAGGTGGGCTAAGCCGCCCAGTGGCCGCGGAAGACCGCATTCGCCACCCGGGCCTGGCCGCCCGGGTCATGTCGGCCGAGGCCGCTGCCGCCCTGATTGAACCTGGCACCCGGGTGGGCATGAGCGGCTTCACCGCCGCCGGCTACCCCAAGGCGGTACCGCAGGCCCTGGCTCAGCGCCTTGCCGCTTTGCATGCCGCTGGCCAGCCTGAGGCCCGGATCAGCCTTTGGACGGGCGCCTCAACCGCCCCGGAGCTCGACGGCGCGCTGGCCCAGGCCCAGGGTGTCTCGATGCGCCTGCCCTACCAGTCCGACCCGACCTGCCGCAAGCAGATCAACGAGGGGCGGATGCTCTACACAGACATCCACCTCTCGCATGTGCCACAGCTGGCCCGCTACGGGTCCCTCGGTCCGCTCGATTGGGCGGTGATCGAGGTGGTGGGCATCTTGCCAGATGGCCGGCTGATCCCCTCCACCTCGGTCGGCAACAACAAGACTTGGCTGGACATCGCCAAGCGGGTCATCCTGGAAGTGAACCTGGCGCAGAGCCCGGCCCTGGAGGGACTGCACGACATCCAGGCGGGCAGCGACCTGCCGCCCCATCGGCAGCCGCTGCCGCTTACCCACCCGGCCGACCGAATGGGCGAGCCCTACCTGCGGTGCGACCCGGAGAAGGTAGCTGCGGTGGTCATCACCCATGAGAGGGACCGGCACAGCGCCTTTGACCCGCCCAGCCCGACCTCGGGCGCGATCGCTGGCCACCTGGTGGAGTTCCTGCGCCATGAGGTCACGCACCAGCGCCTGCCAGCGCACCTGCTGCCCTTGCAATCAGGCGTGGGCAATACCGCCAATGCGGTGATGGCCGAGTTGGTGAAGGCACCGTTCGAAAACCTCACCGCCTTCACCGAGGTTTTGCAAGACGGCATGCTCGACCTGCTCGATGCGGGCAAACTGCAATTCGTTTCTGCAGCGGCACTGTCCCTGAGTGCCGAACGGGCCCGGGCGTTCATGGCCGGGCTTGAGACCTACCGCAAGCAGGTGGTGCTGCGGCCCCAGGGCATCAGCAACCATCCAGAGCTGATCCGCCGCCTGGGCGTGATCTCGATGAACGCGATGATCGAGGCCGACCTTTACGGCAACGTGAACTCCACCCACATCATGGGCACCCGGATCATGAATGGCATCGGCGGCTCAGGCGACTTCGCGCGCAACGCCTTCCTGTCGATCTTCATGTCGCCGTCGACGGCCAAGGACGGGGCCATCTCCTGCATCGTGCCGATGGTCTCGCACCATGATCACACCGAGCACGATGTGCAGGTGATCGTGACCGAACAGGGCCTCGCCGACCTGCGGGGCCTGGCGCCCACCCAGCGGGCGGCATTGGTCATCGAGCGCTGCGCCCACCCGGCCTACCGGGATCGGTTGCACGACTACCTGGCGCGGGCGCGCAGAGAGGGGGGGCAGCACACGCCCCACCTGCTGGGCGAGGCCCTGAGCTGGCACGCCAACTACGTGCGCAGCGGCAAGATGTGAGCCCTCAGTGGCTGGCCCGGCGCAGGTCTGCCAGCCGCTCGGCCACCTCGTCACGGTCCAGGGCGTCTTCGGCGTGGTCCAGGTAGACCTGAAGGTCTTCGGCGGCCTGCGCGGCCTGCCCCCGCTGCGCATGCAGCAAGCCCCGGTCGCGGTACTCAGGCCAGGCCTCGGGCAGCAGCACCAACAAGCGGTCCTGGACCGCCATCAGACGCCCGGCGTCCTGGTCGCTGCGGTGGATTTCCTTGAGGTTGCGCAGCATTCTGGCCAGGATCTCGCGGGGCGACGCCGACTGCAGGTACAGCCCCAGAGGCACCTCAAACTCACCCACCAGACCGGAATGGCGCTTGTAGGGCTCGAGCCGCTCTGACAGCTCCTCGGCCGAGAGCGAGTGGCCGCTGAACGGGTCCATCACCACCTGCCCCTTGGGCAGCTGCACCTTGACCATGAAATGGCCCGGAAAGCACACGCCCTGCGCCTTGAGACCCAGCCCCCGGGCCAGCTCCAGCCACAGCACTGACAGGGAGATCTGGATGCCCCGCCGGGAACGCAGCACCACATGAAGGTAGCTGTTGTCGGGGTCGGTGTAGTCGTTGAAGTTGCCGCCGAAGGCCAGGTCCTGGAAGAAGAACTGGTTCAAGATCCGAAGACGGTGGAGGTGGGATGCGTCGGCCGGGAGGCGGCGACGAACCCGCTCGAGCAGGGCGTCCACCTCAATCAGCACTTGCTGCACATCGAGCTCGGGGTATTCGTCCTGGGCCAGGCTGGCGGCTGCTTCTAGCAAAGGAATGTCGTCGTTTCCGCCAACCAGGGATCGGAAGTAGGCCAGCGGGCTTGGCGCCTCAAATTGCAAGAGCATGCAGGCTTTGTAGCCGCCGGCCCGGGGTGCCGTCAAGTCAACGCCGAACGATCGCGCGAATGTCCATGCCGGTCAGGCGCAGGATCAAAAAGTAGGCGGAGGCGGCCAGGGCCAGAACGCCACCCAGCCACAGCAATCGCTGCCCTGGGTCGCTGCGCAGAGCCAACCAGTCGGCCTGCTGGCCACACCAGTGGAGCAGAGCCCCCATCAGGGCGGTAGCCAGCAGCACCTGCGCCAGCAGCCTGCCCCAGCCGGCCGAGGGCCGCCAGTGGCCCCGGCGCAACAAGCCGACCAGCAGCCAGCCGGCGTTGACCATGGCCCCCAGCCCGATCGACAGGGCCAGGCCCGCATGGGCGAGCCAGGGGACGAGGGCGAGATTCATCAGCTGGGTCAGCACCAGCACCACGATGGCGATGCGAACGGGGGTACGGATGTCCTGGTTGGCGTAGTAGCCCGGCGCCAGCACCTTGACCGCCACCAGCCCCAACAGGCCAACGCCATAGCCGGCTAACGCCAGTGAAACCTGGTTCACATCGCGGTCGGTGAAGGCACCGTAGTGAAACAAGGTGGCCACCAGTGGCTGCGCAAACACCAGCAAGGCGATCGAGCAGGGCAGCGCCAGCAGCACCACGAGGCGCAGGCCCCAATCGAGCATGCCGGAATAGCGCTCGGTGTCCTGGGCCGCATGGGCGGCCGCCAGCTGCGGCATGAGCACCACCCCCAGGGCTACTCCCAGGAGCGCGGTGGGGAACTCCATCAGCCGGTCGGCATAGCTCAGCCAGGTCACGCTACCGGCAGGCAACCAGGAGGCGATCTGGGTGTTGATCATGAGCGAGATCTGGGCCACCCCAACCCCCAGCAGGGCCGGCGCCATCATCCGGGCCACCTGCCGGGTACCCGGCTCGCGCCAGGCGGCGCGCAGGTGGCCGAGGCCCAGACCGATACGTGGCAGGTAGCCGGTACGCCGCAGTACCGGCACCTGCACCGCCAGTTGCAACAAGCCACCGACCATCACGCCCGCGGCCATGGCGTAGATGGGCTCGAACCCCCATTTTTCGAAGGCCGGCGCCCCGAGCCAGGCGGCGGCGATCATGCAGACATTGAGCAGCACCGGGGTGGCGGCCGGCACGGCGTAGCGCTTCCAGGTGTTGAGAATGCCGGCGGCCAAGGCCACCATGGACATGAAGCCGATGTAGGGGAACATCCAGCGGGTCATGAACACCGCGGCCTCCATCGACTGCGGGTCCTTCTGGAAGCCGCTGGCAAGGAGCCACACCAGCACGGGTGCACCGGCGACGCCCAGGACGCAGGTGAACACCAGGGCCCAGGCCAGCACCGTGGCCACGCTGTCAATCAGGGCGTGGGTGGCGGCCTCGCCCTCACGTTCCTTGACATGGGCCAGGGCCGGCACGAAAGCCTGGCTGAAGGCGCCCTCGGCGAACAGGCGCCGAAACAGGTTGGGAATGCGGAAGGCAACGTTGAAGGCGTCGGTCAAGCCCGATGCGCCGAAGGTGGACGCCATGAGCAGGTCACGCACCAGGCCGGTGATCCGGGAGGCCAGGGTCAGCAGCGAGACGGTGGAGGCGGCTTTGAAGAGGCTCACCACCCAAGTTTAGGGCCTGGCAAGGCCCTGCCGGACTCCCCCGGCCCTCTGGGCTAGCCCCTGCCGGAGCTTGCTTTGCCTTCGGCTACACTAGAGGGCTTTGCTGGCATCATCCTCAAACACAAAGGATAAAACTCATGGCTTCAGCCAAACCCAAGAAAAAGAACCCGCGCCTGGCGTCGGGCCGCAAGCGCGTCCGCCAGGACGTCAAAATCAACGCCGCGAACACCTCGCTACGCTCCAAGTACCGCACCGCCGTCAAGAACGTCGAGAAGGCCGTTGTCGCTGGCGACAAGGCCAAGGCGACCGAGCTGTTTGCCAAGGCGCAGGCGGTGCTCGACTCGGTGGCCGACAAGCAGATCTTCCACAAGAACAAGGCCGCTCGCGACAAGAGCCGCCTGTCCGCCAAGGTCAAGGCCCTGACCGCGGCCGCGGCTTAATCGCCGCACCCAGCAACCCCGCACGGGGCCGGTGAGAACCACCGCCCCGCCGTTTGAATCGGGTGCGCTGCCAGCAAAGAGAGAAACCGCCTTCGGGCGGTTTTTTCTTGGGCGCGATCGCCGCAAAGATTGGCCCGATGACCGACGCCACGAACGCCGTGACCCCAGAGGCCATGGCCATGCGGACCATGGCGATGGTCCTTACTTTCGAGGCGCCTCTGGAATCAGGCAAGCCTCGCCCACCTGCAGGTCGTTGTCGCGGGCGAAGTTCATCACGAAGTCCCAGGCCATGGGCTCGTAGTCACGCAGTTCGTCATTGACCACCACGCACTTGGTGCCGCCGATGACGGTGGGCACGCACCAGGGGGAGTAACTCAGGTGGCTACCCGGTTGCACCCCACCAGGGCGAAACTGGCTCATGACCCCTGCCAGGCGCTCGGCCCAGTCGCTCGGACGGAAAGTCTTTCCCTGGCTGGTGATGCCCTGGATGAAGACCTCTTTGGGGTTGTTGGAGACCATGAATTCAGTCGCGTGATGAGCGGGGTAACGCCTGGCGGGAGAGGGAGCGGCCGGCCGGGGATCACCCATGCGGCAGCGCACAACTATTGTATCTTATATAAGAGTTGAGGGGCTATTCGGGGCGGGGAAGGGCCGCCAAAATGGTGTCGCGAAACCAGCACTTCCTATGCCTAAAATCGCCACTCCGCGGCTCCATCCCTGGGGCCGTATTTATTTCCAACGTCCATTCACACTCCGAGGATCCAGATGGCTCTGATCGAGGCCGCGTCGCCGCACGTCATGAACACCTACGGGCGGGTGCCCATCGCCCTGTCGCACGGCCAAGGCCTGCGCGTGTGGGACGTGAACGGCAAGCGATACCTGGACGCATTGGGTGGCATTGCGGTCAATACCCTGGGCCACAACCACGCCAAGCTGGTACCCGCGCTGCAAGACCAACTCACCAAGTTGATCCACACCAGCAATTACTACCACATCCCCCTGCAGGAGCAGCTCGCCGCCAAGCTGGTGGCGCTCTCGGGCATGACCAATGCCTTTTTCTGCAACTCGGGTCTGGAGGCCAACGAGGCTGCCATCAAACTGGCGCGCAAGTTCGGCCATGACAAGGGCATCGCCCACCCGCAGATCGTCGTCTACGACAACGCCTTCCACGGCCGAAGCCTGGCCACGCTCTCGGCTACCGGCAACCCCAAGCACCAAAAGGGCTTCGAGCCCCTGGTGGAGGGCTTCATCCGGGTGCCGCTCAACGACATCGCTGCCCTGGAAAAGGCCACCGCCGGGAACCCGAACATCGTCGCGGTGTTCTTCGAAGCTATCCAGGGCGAGGGCGGGGTCAACCCCTTCCGCATCGAGTACATGCAGCAGCTTCGCAAGCTGTGCGATGCGCGCGGCTGGCTGATGATGATCGACGAGGTGCAGTGCGGCATGGGCCGCACCGGCAAGTGGTTCGCCCACCAGTGGGCCGGCATCGTGCCCGACGTGATGCCCCTGGCCAAAGGCCTGGGCTCTGGCGTGCCGATCGGCGCGGTGCTGGCCGGCCCGCGCGCGTCGGCCATTTTTCAACCGGGCAATCACGGCACCACCTTCGGCGGCAACCCGCTGGCCATGCGCGCCGGTGTGGAAACCATCCGCATCATGGAAGAGGACGGCCTGCTGGAAAACGCGGCCCGGGTCGGCGCGCATCTCAAGGGCGCGCTGGAAACAGCTCTGAAGGGCGTGGCCGGCGTGAAGGACATCCGCGGCCAGGGCCTGATGCTGGGCGTGGAATTGACCAAGCCCTGCGGCGACCTGGTGCTGCGCGCAGCGGCCGCCGGCCTGCTGCTGTCGGTCACCGCCGACACGGTGGTGCGCCTGGTGCCCTCCCTCATCCTTACCGAGGCTGAGGCCGACGAGATCGTGGCCATCCTGGTGCCGCTCGTCACCGCCTTCCTGGCCGAATAAGCCAGACCGCGAACCAGCGAACACGCAAAGCGAGCCCCCATGGCCATTCGCCACTACCTGCAGTTCTCCGACCTCACTGCCGAGGAGTACGCCTGGCTCTTTGAGCGCGCCGCCATCATCAAGCGCAAGTTCAAGGCCTACGAAAAGTACCAGCCCCTGACCGACCGCACGCTGGCCATGATTTTCGAAAAGGCATCGACCCGTACCCGGGTGAGCTTTGAGGCGGGCATGTACCAGATGGGCGGCTCGGTGGTGCACCTGACCACTGGCGACAGCCAGCTCGGACGATCTGAGCCGATCGAAGACTCGGCCCGCGTCATCAGCCGGATGGTTGATCTGGTAATGATCCGTACCTTCGGTCAGGACAAGATCGAGCGCTTCGCATCCCACTCCCGGGTACCAGTCATCAACGGGCTGACCAACGAGTTCCACCCCTGCCAGATCCTGGCCGACCTGTTCACCTACATGGAACACCGCTGCCTGGACGGACAGGGCCGCCCGAGTCTGGATCGTCTGCGCGGCAAGGTGGTGGCCTGGGTGGGCGACGGCAACAATATGGCCAACACCTGGCTGCAGGCCGCCGACCTGCTTGGGTTCACCGTGCATGTGAGCACGCCCAGCGGCTACGAGGTGGACCAAGGCGTGGCGGGCGTGCGCAGCAGCGAAAGCTACCGGGTCTTCCAGGACCCGCGGGAGGCCTGCGTAGGCGCCGACCTGGTCACAACTGACGTCTGGACCAGCATGGGCTACGAGGCCGAAAACGAGGCTCGCCGCAGGGCCTTTGCCGACTGGTGCGTAACGCCAGAGCTCATGTCCCTGGCCAAGCCTGATGCGCTCTTCATGCACTGCCTGCCGGCCCACCGGGGCGAGGAAGTCGATGCAGAGGTCATCGACGGCCCCCAGTCCGTCGTCTGGGACGAAGCTGAAAACCGGATGCATGCGCAGAAGGCGTTGATGGAGTACCTGCTGCTCGGCAAGGTCTGACCCGCTCTGGCAAGACCTTGTTGACTGCGACCGCCGCGCCCGCCACACCCCAAAAGGCCATGGCCGATACCGACGCGAAGCACCCCTGCCTTTCCTGCGGCGCCTGCTGCGCCAACTTCAGGGTCGACTTCGCAGTCTACGAACTCGACGACATGGGCGGCACCGTGCCTGCCGGCTTGACGGTCGATGTCAATGGCAGCACCTGCCGCATGCGTGGTACCGACCATGTGCCGATTCGCTGCGCCGCCCTCACCGGGCAGGTGGGCGTGAAGGTGGCCTGCGGCATCTATGAGTGGCGCCCCTCACCTTGCCGGGAATTTGCCGAAGGCAGCGACGCCTGCCAGCGGGCGCGGGCGAGGCATGGCATGCCTCCCCTGTCTTCTGGCGAATGACAGGGGTTCCACCCCAATTCGCATCCACCCACCTGGTGGACTGAGTACCGCAAGACTAATTGGCGCGGCGCATCACCGGTGCCAACCGATCTATCGCGTGCTTGCCTCGAGACCGAGAAGGCGCGCCGCATTTTGGAAGGTGACTTTGTGCATCACCTCGGGCTTGAGCGGCAAGCCTCGAAACCACTCCGCGTATTGCTGGATCGGGGCCAGAGGGTAGGCGCTGCCGTAGATGAAGCGATCTTGCATGAAGCCGTTGGCCGCGTCGATGTAGTCCTGCATGCCAGCCATGTTGCACAGATACATATCGGGCGAGAGGTAGACGTTCTGGCGGCGGTAGGCCACGTGCAGGATCTGATGCACCCACGGCCATCCACCGTGAGAAACAACGATCGGCAGTTTGGGAAAGTCGGCAGCGACGCGGTCTACGTAAATCGGGTCGCTGTAGCTCAGGTCGGGACCGCCATTGCCGCCCGCCATCAAAACAACAGGCAGGCCCTGGTCCTCACAATGCGCATAAATCGGGTAGAGGCGGCGGTCGTCTGGGTACATCGGTACCGGATAGGCTCCCGGCTCGATGTTCACGCCGCGCATACCTGCGGCAATGCAGCGGTCGATTTCTGCGATCGCCGCCCGGCGGTGGGTCGGGTCAAAGGCCGCAAGCCCTACGAAGCGCCCGGGGTACTGCTGCATGATCGCCTCCACCGCGCTGTTAGGAGTGGAGCCGTGCAGGTCAGAATGGCGAGCGGGCAACACACCGACTGCCACGCCCGCGGCGTCCATCTCGGCCAAGCAAGCCGCGATCGAACGCTGGCTGGCCGAAGGCGCCGGTTCTAGCCCGAGCTGCCGGGTAAAGCGGTCACGCCGCTCTGGATTGGTGTACATCACCGCCTCCAGATAGCCCGGGAGTGGGGGACGCAGTCGGAAATCGATAAATCCGTTCATGACGTTCTGCGCCCGGGGCTCAGTCAACTCTCATTTCCGGTTTGATGATGCGGGACCAGCGCTGTAACTCCTTGCGGATGTAGCCGTCAAACTGGTTCGGCGAGCCACCGACAATGAGCCCGCCAAGCCCGGCGATCCTCTCACGCACTGCTGGCTGAGCCAGCACCTTGTTGGCCTCGGCGTTGAGCCGGTCGATCACCGGTTGCGGTGTGCCCGCAGGTGCCAGCAGACCGATCCAGAGGTTGTTCTCGAACCCTGGGATGACCGTCTCTGCGAGTGTCGGAACCTCGGGCAATTGCGGCATGCGCTTGGCGCTGGTGATTGCCAATGCGTTGGCCTTGCCCGCGCGGATATGAGGAAGCGAAGCCGGCATGGTGATGAAAAGCACTTGGACTTGTCCGCTCAGAAGCGCATTCATCGCCTCGCCACCGCCTTGATAAGGGACGTGTGTGATGTTCAGGCCCAGATCGGCCTTGAAGACTTCAGCCGACAGGTGGTTGGCACTACCGAAACCGGAGGAGGCGTAATTGAGCTTGCCTGCGTTTTGCCTGGCATAGCTCACGAACTCCGCCACGGTTTTAGCGGGTACCGAGGGGTGCACCAACATCACCGAGGGAAGTTCAGCCACGAGCACGACCGGGGAGAAGTCCTTGAGCGTATCGTAGGGCATCGACTTGCGCAGGGCTGGGTTGGCACCATGAGCAATGTCGGCCATCAGGATGGTGTAGCCGTTCGGTGCCGATTTAACTAGCATGGACGAGCCTAGGATGGAGCCGGCGCCTGGCCGGTTCTCCACCACTACCGGCTGCCCGAGGGCCTCTGCCATTTTTTCGGACAGAACGCGCGAGACGATATCGTTGGCGCCTCCAGCCGCGTAGGGAGAGATCAGCTTGACTGGCTGCGATGGAAAGGACTGAGCCATGGCGCCCAGCGAGACGGCGCAAAGCGCGGCAGCTGCGGCGGCGCGTCCGATCAGCGCCAGGGGCGAATTGCAAAACATCTTCATAAAAACCTCCAGGGTGAAGGGGGGGGATGACCGCGTGCGGAGTGCCACTCGGAATCTTCAGGCCGCTCTGGCGTAGGGCTGGCAGACCCAGCGGACACGGTCGGATGTGTGGGGTCTGACACGGTCACCCCAGCGGGAGTCAACCGCTTTTTTCCAGGCGTCAGAGGCCTGCACCGCGGCTTCGGTCAGGTGGTAGACGGCGATATGCCGCTGGCCGCCTGCGCTGACCAGGTAGCGCCTGGCGTCGAGCACTCCTGGAATCTCAAACAGCCGGGGCAGATGCTCTTCGCTGTACCAGGCAGAAAAGTCAGCCTCCACCTCGGGCTTCACATTCATGGCCACGAACAGAAGGCTGCCCGCACGCTCGAGCCCGCCCTTCGTGAGGCGCAGGGTGATTTCCCCGTCCCAGCGCTGGCGCGGGCAACGTCCGATCACCCGCTTCGACCAGGGCGAGAGATTCGCGCCGACGATGCCTTGGTAGGCGGTGGTCTCCAGCACCCCGAGGGACTCGAGGTCATAGAGGGTGATCATGGTCTTGGGGTC
>JACCED010184545.1_pt1 | contig 10557 bp, 10 predicted proteins | sample 7455021 | NCBI WGS metagenome assembly JACCED01 (sample SAMN15323456, study PRJNA562643) | freshwater metagenome | isolation source: river surface water | place: USA:Blue River Watershed | collected 2017-08-19 | reverse complement strand
GCACCAGCCGCGGCGGCTCCTCCGGCCGGTCTTCCTCCAGGCGTCCGATCCACCCCAGTTCGACCAGCAACTCGGTCACCGGCTCGAGCTGCAGATGATCGACGCGAAGCTCACGCGCCAGCAGGGTCAGGCCCAGCCCCCCGTGACCGGTGGCGCGGGCCTGCGCCAGGCCGCGCAAGGCCTCGAGCGCCATCTGGAAGCGCCAGCCCGGTCCCTCCGGCGCGCGCACGGGACCGGCCAGCAGGCGCGGCAGGTGGGCGGCCAGCACCGCGCCCAGCAGGATCACCATCCAGCCGACGTAGATCCACACCAGCAGGATGGGGACGGTGGCGAAGGCGCCGTAGACCGCCGAATAGGTCGGCACTGCGCTGATGTAGACGGCGAGCAGCCGGCGCGCCAGCTCGATGCCGAGCGACGCCAGCAGCGCCCCGGCCCAGGCATGGGCGCGTTGCACCGGTGTGTTGGGCACGTAGCGATACAGCGCCGCCAGGCAGCCCATGAGGAGGAGGAATTCCACCGCGTCGAGCACCAGCACCACCAGGTCGGGCAGGGCCTGCACCAGGCCGCGGGAGGCCGAGAGCACATAGGAGCTGAGGCTGAGGGAGCCGGCCAGCACCAGCGGACCCAGGGTGATCACCGCCCAGTACACCAGCACCCGCTGCCCCAGGGGCCGGGACTGGCGCACCCGCCAGATGGCGTTGAGCGTGCGGTCGATGGTCAGCACCAGGGACAGGGCCGTCATCAGAAGGAACACCATGCCGAAGGCGCCCAGGCGGCTGGCCTTGGTGGCGAACTGGGTCAGGTAGCCCAGCACCTGGCGCGAGATCGCGTCGGGCACCAGGCTTTGCACCAGCCAGGTCTGCACCGCGCCCTGCAGCTTGCCGAAGGTGGGAAAGGCGGTGAACAGCGCCAGCACCACGGTGAAGAAGGGCACCAGGGCGATCAGCGTGGTGAAGGTCAGGCTGCCGGCGGCCACGCCCAGGCGGTCCTGCGCCCATCGCTCGCGCAGGGAGCGGAAGGCGTCTCGCCAGGGGAAGCGGGCCAGGCTCTCGAGCAGGGGGCGGGCTTTCATCGGCCAGTATGATGCCACCGCCCATGAACGCCCCTGCCGAACCCGATACCCGCTCCGACAACGCCGCGCCCGCGACCCCCGGCGTGGTTCCGCCCGTGGTGGCCTGGAGCCGCCGGCTCGCGGTGGCCTGCCTGCTGGGACTCATCGTCCTGTCCCTGGCCTGGGAGCTGTGGCTGGCCCCGATCCGTCCGGGCGGCAGCTGGCTGGCGCTCAAGGCCCTGCCCCTGTGCATTCCCCTCTCCGGCCTGCTTCGCAACCGGCTCTACACCTTCCGCTGGGTGAGCCTGGTGGTCTGGCTGTACTTCACCGAAGGCGTGGTGCGCGCCTGGAGCGACCCGGCGCCCTCCGCCTGGCTCGCCGGTCTCGAGATCGCGCTGTGCCTGGGCCTGTTCCTGGGCGTGGTGGTGCATGTGCGGGTGCGCCTGGCCGCAGCCAAAAGGCTGGGGCTGCAGGACACCTCCCACCCGTCGAACTGACCGAAAGGCCACGCCCGAATGAGCGACAGCGCCGCCCTCCTTTCCCGCCTGGCCGGCCTCGTCGGCGCCGCCCATGTGCTGCACGAGGGCGACCTGGCGGCCTGGGAGCAGGACTGGCGCAAGCGCGCCCGCGGCAAGGCCCTGGCGGTGGTGCGCCCCGGCAGCACCGAGGAAGTGGCTGCCGTGGTGCGCGCCTGCGCCGAGGCCGGCACCGCCCTCGTGCCCCAGGGCGGCAACACCGGCCTGGTGGTGGGCGGCATTCCCGACAGCAGCGGCACCCAGGTCGTCCTCGCCCTGCAACGCATGAACCGGGTGCGCGAGCTCGACGCCGACAACCTCACCGTCACCGTCGAAGCCGGCTGCGTGCTGCAGCAGCTGCAGCAGGTGGCGCAGGAGGCGGGCCTGCTCTTTCCGCTCTCGCTGGCGGCCGAGGGCAGCTGCACGATCGGCGGCAACCTGGCCACGAATGCCGGCGGCACCCAGGTGCTTCGCTACGGCAACACCCGCGACCTGTGCCTGGGCCTCGAGGTGGTCACCCCCGCCGGGGACGTCTGGGACGGCCTGTCGGGCCTGCGCAAGGACAACACCGGCTACGACCTGCGTGACCTCTTCATCGGCAGCGAAGGCACCTTGGGCGTCATCACCGCCGCCACCCTCAAGCTCTTTCCGCAGCCGGCGGCCACCCTCACCGCCTGGGCCGCCGTGCCCTCGATGGAGGCCGCGGTGCGCCTGCTCACGCTGGCGCGCGGCCGCCTGGCCTCGGGCCTGACCGGCTTCGAGGTCATGGGCCGCTTTGCCCTCTCGCTGGTGGCGCGCCATTTCCCGCAGCTGCGGGTGCCCTTCCTGCAGGGTGACGCGGCAGCCCCCTGGGGCGTGCTGCTGGAGCTGGCCGACGCCGAGTCCGAGGCGCACGCCCGCGCGCAGCTCGAGGCCCTGCTGGAGGCCGCCCTCGACGATGGCTGCGCCACGGACGCGGTGGTGGCCGAGAGCCTGGCCCAGGCCAGGGAGCTCTGGCATGTGCGCGAGAGCATCTCGCTCGCCCAGGCCGAGGAAGGCCTGAACATCAAGCACGACATCGCCCTGCCGATCTCGCGCGTCGCCGCCTTCTGCGCCGAGACCGACGCCCTGCTGGCCGAGGCGGTGCCCGGCATGCGTCTGGTGAACTTCGGCCACCTGGGCGACGGCAACCTCCACTACAACGTGCAGGCGCCGGTGGACGGCGACCCGGTGGCCTTCCTGCGCGAGCAGGAGGACCGCATCAACCACCTCGTCTACCAGCAGGTGCGGCGCTTCGGTGGCTCGATCTCCGCCGAGCACGGCGTGGGCGGCCTCAAGGCGGGCATCCTGCCCCAGTACAAGGGCGGCCCGGCGCTGGCCCTGATGCGCGCCATCAAGCAGGCGGTGGACCCGAAGAACCTGATGAACCCGGGCCGGGTGCTGGCGGGCTGAAACCTTCCGGCCTATCGGTCCCGTGCGCCCGGAGAGGCGCCCAAGCTCCCCCATAATTGCCCTCCATGACGAGCCCGCGCCCGATCCGCTCCCAGTACGAGGACTTCATGCGCCATGTGTTTGAACATGGCACCGCCAAGACCGACCGCACCGGCACCGGTACCCGAAGCGTCTTTGGCCACCAGATGCGGTTCAACCTGGCCGAAGGTTTCCCGCTGGTAACGACCAAGAAGGTCCACCTCAAATCGATCATCCACGAGCTGCTGTGGTTCCTCCAGGGCTCGAGTGACAACAACTGCCTGCGTGAACGCGGCGTCACCATTTGGGACGAGTGGGCCCGCGAAGACGGCGACCTCGGGCCGGTTTATGGCGTGCAGTGGCGCAGCTGGCCCACGCCGGGCGGCGGCCATGTGGACCAGATTGCCGAAGTGGTCAAGACGCTCAAGTCCAATCCCGACTCGCGCCGCATCATCGTGAGTGCCTGGAACGTGGCCGACATCCCCCGCATGGCGCTGGCGCCCTGCCACGCCTTCTTCCAGTTCTATGTGGCCGACGGCCGCCTCTCCTGCCAGCTGTACCAGCGCAGCGCCGACATCTTCTTGGGTGTGCCCTTCAACATTGCCAGCTACGCCCTGCTCACGCACATGGTGGCGCAGCAGTGCGACCTGGAAGTCGGCGACTTCATCTGGACTGGCGGCGACTGCCACATCTACAACAACCATGTCGAGCAGGTGCAACTGCAGCTCTCGCGCCAACCCTTCGCTTACCCCACCCTCCATATCAAGCGCCGCCCCGGCTCCATCTTCGACTACGAGTTCGAGGACTTCGAGGTTCAGGGCTATGAGTGTCATCCGGCGATCAAGGCGCCAGTGGCGGTGTGAGCCAACGCCCAAAGGCACCGATGAAGCTGGGCATGATTTATGCCCGCGCCCGCAACGGCGTGATCGGCGACCAGGGCCAGCTGCCCTGGCACTTGCCGGAAGATCTGGCGCATTTCAAGGCTACGACGCAGGGCTGTCCGGTCATCATGGGCCGCAAGACTTGGGATTCGCTGCCCCCTCGTTTCCGGCCGCTGCCGGGCCGACGCAACATCGTCGTCACCCGCCAGAGCGCTTGGCAGGCCGAGGGCGCCGAGCATGCAGGCTCGCTGGAAGAGGCGCTGGCGCTGTGCGAGGCAGCACCCCTGGCCTGGGTGATCGGCGGGGCCGAGTTGTATGCGCAGGCCGCACCGCTTGCTCAGGTGGCCGAGGTCACTCTGATCAACGCCGACTACCCGGGTGACGCCTTCGCGCCCACGCTGGGTCCGGGCTGGACCGAGTCGACCCGCAGCTCCCACACCTCAGCAACGGGGCTTGGCTACGAGTTCATCAGCTACCAACAGACCATTGCATAAGCAAGACCCGAGGAATACACACCATGTCCGGGGACGGTTTTAATGTCCATGGTCCGAATGACTACAGACTCGAGGCCGATGGCCTGCCTGCATCCGTGAATGCGACAGCTCTCTGGACGTATACCCTCCCGCACCCAACCACTTGCTACATACCCTCTTGAGCCTGGCATGAAGATAGCGACCTGGAACGTCAACTCCCTCACCGCGCGTCACCAGCATGTGCTGGACTGGCTGGCAGGGCAGCCAGCGGACGCGCCGGTCGATGTCTTGTGCCTGCAAGAGCTCAAGATGACCGACGACAAGTTTCCGCTGGAGGCTCTGGCCACAGCGGGCTACCCGCACTGCGCGGTGTTCGGGCAGAAAACATACAACGGCGTGGCCATCGTCTCGCGCCATCCGCTGTCCGAAGTCACGCGCAATATCGAGGGCTTCGCCGACGAGCAGTCACGGGTGATTTCCGCCACTGTGCAGGCGCCCGGGACCGAGCCCCTGCGGGTCATCAACGGCTACTTCGTCAATGGTCAAGAGCCGGGCAGCGAGAAGTTTGCCTACAAGATGGCCTGGCTCGACGCACTGCACCGTCAGGTGGGCGCTGAACTTGCCCACCACCCGCGGCTCGTGCTGCTGGGTGACTTCAACATCACGCCAGAGGACCGCGACTCCTATGACCCGGAGGGCCTGCGCGAGACCATCCACCACACCACCGAGGAGCGCCGCCACTTCCAGGCGCTGCTCGCCCTGGGCCTGACCGACGCCTACCGGCTCTTCGAGCAGCCAGCCAAAAGCTTCAGCTGGTGGGACTACCGGATGCTGGGCTTCCAGAAGAACCGCGGCCTGCGGATTGACCACATTCTGGTGAGCGCGCCGCTGGTCGGCCGGGTGCAGGCCTGCGCAGTGGACCGCGCGCCTCGCAAGTGGGAGAAGCCGAGCGACCACGCGCCGGTGACCGTCACGTTGCAGCCTTGAGGCGTACGGCTTTACCCGTCTTGCGCCTCAGCCTCCGGCCACAAATTTGGAAAATAAAAACGCAAGGCGTGCTGGGGTACACCGAATCTCAACGCGCCATAGGGCGAGTCAGACAGCAACAAGCCCCGGGACAGCAGGGCAGAGACCTGCGCTGTAGACAAGCGATCGCCCAGACCCAGCATGGCCTTGAAGTCGGCTCGGTCCAACTCCGACTGAGTCGAGAAGAGGTAATGCAGGGCTCGCAATGATTCGGTACGCACGCCCTGACGAATGACCTGCTCTTCGTAAGTGAGACAGGCAGCAATGCGGTCTTTCATGCCCTCAAGTGCAAGCAATGCGGTCATGAAGGCCACCTGATCCAGGCAGATATCGATCACATAGTTGATCCAATCAAGTAAGCCTTTTTCGGTCAGGTTGCCGCGTCCATCGAGATCGCCAGCGCGTGGCGCGTCTGCCGCGGCCAAATAGGCGTAGTAGGCCTCCTGGGTTCTGGCAAACCCCCGCAGAGGCGACCAGAGGCCATTGGTCAAGCCCAACTGGCCAAGGACAAGGTGGGTATGCAGCCTGGCGACACGACCATTGCCATCCAGAAAGGGGTGAATCCACGCCAAACGCTGATGTGCAGCCGCCATGGCCACCCTTTGCATCTCACCGCGGCGAACCTCGCCGTAGACCTGCGACCAGCGAGACAGGAAAGACGGCAAGGCGATAGCGGAAGGCGCGGCATGTCGCCCCACACTCACCTCCCGCTGGCGGACTTGGCCCGGCTCGAGAATCTGCCTATCGAATCCGCTGCCCTGGACCCGGTCTTCCGGCGGAAGGCGGGCAAACAGGTCTTGATGGATGTCGAACACCGTTTGGGGGGACCAGACCTGATCGCTGCTCCATTGGGAGCCCAGCGCTTCCAGCTGAAATTCAGTCGCCATGTGGGCAAGAGCCAGGCGCTGTCGCCTGGCCTTGTCTGCATCCTGCGCATAGTCACTCCGCAAAGCTTGCTCAATCTCCCGCGGGAGCGTGTGTTGCCCTTCGATCTTGTTGGAGTAGTAGGAGTTCATTGCCCGCAGCAATTGCCGCAGGCCTGGCAATGCGCCGGGGCGCCCCCACCCAGTCAATCTGTCCGCTTGGCGGATGAGGTCATGCGCGCGCTCAAGCGCTGGGCCAACTTTGGCCTCCCGCGGAAGCATTGGCTCCATCTGGGAGGGAGACTCATACAGCGAGAATTTTTGCGACTTTGACATTCCTCGTAAGTTTATGACATACAAGGAAAAAATTGGATTCGTTCAGGATTTATTGCGACATTTCCTGCGCGAATTTTCGCGACAATTTCCCGCGAGTCTGGCTTCAGTCCAGCTTCAGATCCTGGATTTTCCGGGTAATCGTGTTGCGGCCTATACCCAGCTTTTGCGCGGCTTCGATGCGACGCCCGCGGGTGTTGGTCAGAGCGGTCACGATCAGGCGTGACTCGAAGCGCCGGGTGAGCACGTCCCACACGTCACTGCGGCCAGCCGCCAGCAGGGCCTGGGCTTCACGCTCGAGATCCAGTTCCCAGGTACCAGCGTCATCCGGTGATGCAGGCGGATAGGCCGGCGCGGCCACTGCGCCAGCGTTGTCCGCGAGCCGCGGCGCTGCCGGTTCTCCCCCGGCAGACTCCGAACTGGCCGCAGTAGCAGAAGCAGCAACTTCGGTCTGCCCAGCGCTGACAGGGCCTGAGTGCGGCAGTCCATCCAGCACTTCGGGCGGGAGGTCCTTGGGTTCAACCAGTTGGGCCGGCGCCATCACGGTGAGCCAGTGGCAAATATTTTCCAACTGCCGTACGTTCCCCGGGAATTCAAACAACGAGAGGCGGGCCAAGGCCGCGTCGGAGATGCGCTTGGGCTCCACACCCAGTTGCCGCGCCGACTGCTGGAGGAAGTGGCGCACCAACATGGCCACGTCCTCACGCCGTTCGCGCAAGGCAGGCAAGCGCAGGCGAATCACGTTGAGGCGGTGGAACAAGTCTTCCCGGAAGGCACCCGCCTTGACCCGTTGCTCCAGATCCTGGTGGGTGGCAGCGATGACCCGAACATTGGCCTTGACCGCACTGTGCCCGCCCACCCGGTAAAAATGCCCGTCGGACAACACCCGCAACAGGCGGGTCTGCAGGTCAAAGGGCATGTCGCCGATCTCGTCGAGAAAGAGCGTGCCGCCATCCGCCTGTTCGAACCGGCCACGGCGCATGGTCTGCGCACCGGTGAAGGCGCCGCGCTCATGGCCGAACAGCTCTGACTCAAGCAAGTCTTTCGGAATGGCCGCAGTGTTGATCGCGACAAAGGGACCGTTCGTGCGCGGCGAGTGCTTGTGCAGTGCGCGCGCCACCAGTTCCTTGCCAGTGCCCGACTCGCCGGTGATCATCACCGTGACGTTGCTTTGCGAGAGCCGGCCGATGGCGCGGAACACGTCCTGCATCGCAGGTGCCTGACCCAGCATCTCAGGCGCGGCCACCATACGCTCTTCACCCACCTCTTCGCGCTGGCTCTCTTCCACCGCGCGGCGAATCAACTCGACTGCCTTGGGCAAGTCGAAGGGTTTGGGCAGGTACTCGAAGGCGCCGCCCTGGAAGGCGGAGACCGCGCTGTCCAGGTCAGAGAAGGCGGTCATGATGATGACCGGCAGGCCTGGGTGACGTTCCTTGACCTTTGCCAGCAAATCGAGACCCGAGCCGCCTGGCATGCGGATGTCGCTCACCAGGATCTGCGGGCCGTCCTCGTCATTGGCTGCATCCAGCGCCTGCAGCACCTCGCGTGGGCTGGTGAAACTGCGGGTGGGCAGATCCTCGCGCAACAGCGCCTTCTCGAGTACGAAGCGGATGCTTTGGTCATCATCAACGATCCAGATCGGCTTCATCGGGGTTTCTACCTCGGGTTGTGTTCGAGCGTTCAGGGCAAGGGAATCAAAATCTTGAAATCCGTCCGGCCTGGCACGCTGTCACATTCGATCAGTCCGTGATGCTGCTGGACGAAGGTCTGCGCCAACGTGAGCCCGAGGCCTGAACCGCCCTCACGCCCTGAAACCAGGGGGTTGAAGATGCGATCCTTGATGGCTTGGGGCACGCCAGGTCCGTTGTCAATGACATGCAATTCCAATGCCAGGCGATACCGCTGCTTGCCAAAGGTGACCTGGCGGGCAATGCGAGTGAGCAAAATCAATTGCGCTTCACCCGCTGCGATGCGCTCTGTCAGGGCTTGGCAGGCGTTGTGCGCGATGTTGAGCACGGCCTGGATGAGCTGCTCGCGATCTCCTCTGAACTCGGGCAGCGAGGCGTCGTAGTCACGCACGACCTTGAGGCCGCGTGGGAACTCGGCCTCGATCAGGGCGCGCACCCGCTCGCACACCTCGTGGATGTTGACATCGCCCACCACATGCGGCCGGCGGTGCGGCGCCAGCAAGCGATCGACCAGGGTCTGAAGCCGGTCGGCCTCTCGGATGATGACTTGGGTGTACTCCTTGAGGTGGTCACGCCCCTCCAGCTCCATCTCCAGCAGCTGCGCAGCGCCGCGCAGGCCACCCAAAGGGTTCTTGATCTCATGCGCAAGATTACGAATCAGCTCCTTGTTGGCGCGGGCCTGGTCGAGCAGCCGCTCCTCCCGCTCCTGTCGGGCCAACTGCTCCTGCGGCAGCATCTCCACCACCACCTCACCCTCCCGGTCGCCGGGAGCAACCACCACATGCACTGGCATGGGGTCATCCATGGTCCGCTGCAATTGGGCTTCGTAGCGCAACGCGCCAGAGGCGTTTTGCACAGCGCGCTGCAGGGCGCTGTGCAGCAGCCCCGGCTCGGAGAAAGATTGGGGAAAGTCGGACCCTTCAATGTTGCGGCGGGAAATTCCCAGCGCATCTTCCAGGGCCGAATTGGCGAACACCACACGCCCTCCCGGATCGACCACCGCCACCAAAGTGGCGAGCAAGTCAAAGGGCGCGAATCGGAGCGCTGGTGGAGGGGTCGAGGTGGAGGGCTTCAAGCCACCTATTTTGACGCAGTCAGCCGCGACAGCTCCCGCTGGATGCCAGCGATATCGGCCTCGTTGCGAGCGATCGCGGCCTTGAGCTCGGCGACCCGGTCCAGGTATTTCTGGTGGTTGCGTGTTTCGGGGCCGAGCTTTTCGGGCTCGCCGTTGTTGTACTCCTTGAGAAGGTCCGCGCGGCGGCCCTCGGCCTTTTTCAGTTCGCTGTCCAGAATGTATCGAGCGTCGGCATCGCGCGCGCGCTGCTCGGCGCTGTCTACCCGCGATCCGCTGGAGGCCGCCGCAGGGGCTGGGCCGGCGCCCGTGCTCGTGGCCGCACTGGGCGGACGCACCGGTGCCTGCTGGACACGGGTGCCGGGCACCACGGTAATGTTGCCGCCCTCAAGCGGCTTGCAGCCCTTGGCCTGGGCCTCGACTGCGTCGTTGGTGTAGGCGTTGCCGCAGCGATAAATGCGGGTGCCGCCAGAGGGCGCCGCCTGGGCGTGGGCCGCCACGGAGGCAACGGCCACCAGGAGGACGGGCAGGAACTTCATGGGTAGCGGCCTTATCAAATGCATTCTTGTGTATGCAGTATGGCCCAAAGCCGGCCAAAAGAAAAAGGGCGACTCGCGCCGCCCTTTGATACATCGCCCTTTCGGGCGAGTCGTGACCCCGCAGGGATCACAGGCTGTAGTACATGTCGAACTCGATCGGGTGCGTCGTCATGCGGAAGCGGGTGACTTCCTGCATCTTGAGCTCAATGTAGGCGTCGAGCATCGAGTCGGTGAACACGCCACCCTTGGTCAGGAAGCCGCGGTCCTTGTCCAGGCATTCCAGAGCCTGGTCCAGGCTGTGGCACACGGTCGGGATCTTCGCGTCTTCTTCCGGGGGCAGGTGGTACAGGTCCTTGGTGGCAGCCTCGCCCGGGTGGATCTTGTTTTCCACACCGTCCAAGCCGGCCATCAGCAGAGCGGCGAAGCCCAGGTAGGGGTTCATCAAGGGATCCGGGAAGCGGGCCTCGATACGGCGGCCCTTCGGGTTGGCCACGAAGGGGATGCGGATCGAAGCGGACCGGTTGCGCGACGAGTAGGCCAGCTTCACCGGCGCCTCGAAACCAGGCACCAGGCGCTTGTAGCTGTTGGTGCCGGGGTTGGTGATGGCGTTGAGCGCGCGGGCGTGCTTGATGATGCCGCCGATGTAGTACAGCGCGAACTCGGACAG
>JACCED010779470.1_pt1 | contig 10560 bp, 15 predicted proteins | sample 7455021 | NCBI WGS metagenome assembly JACCED01 (sample SAMN15323456, study PRJNA562643) | freshwater metagenome | isolation source: river surface water | place: USA:Blue River Watershed | collected 2017-08-19 | reverse complement strand
CTGCATTCCATTTTTCTGCCAAGCTATCAACATGGCCAGAGAGGGTAACAACTCCCCGTATAACTTCAACGCCAATATTTGCTGCATTTACTTTGGGATCCCACTTTAATTCCGCTAAGACATCTTGTTGAAGCTCTCGATCAGTTTTCATTATTTATTCCTTTTAAAGTCAATTAATTTCAATGAGTTCGTTGATTAAGTGTATTTTTAATTACACGGGTCTCTTTATATTGTTTAGACATCTTTTCACGAATTGCTTTATCAAATGCTTTTTGCCAAACAAGTCGATCCCATAAATCTGGATCTATTGAATGAGTTGATTTAATTTTTTTACTTTCATTAGGCATATTTAATAATTCCTCCCAATTGTTACGCTAAGGAATAATTTAAAAGATTACAGTTATAAATTTTTGATTAATCGCAATTTTCAGCAAGTAAAACTGAATAGAGTCGAGGTATAACTTGAAAGTGTAGGTATGGAAGAAAATTTAAAGAGACAATTTATGGATGGGGAAATGAGCCCTGTTTTAAAAGCTATCGTCAATCGAGGCATTGAAAAAAGGGTAGCGAATTACCCTGTTAGTCGCAACTTAATTGAGATTTTGCTAGACTCTGGAATGAGGATTGCCTCTAGCAGCAAAACAATACCCTGGTCTTATGTTGTAATTCAGGATGAAGACTACATAACATATTTACAAGATTATGCTAAAGCCTTCAATCATATACATAGTGATAATGACGAAGCTAATGCCATTGACAGTTTGGTTTCAGGTACCAATTCATCCGATACGTTAATTGTCTTTTATGCAAATGTAGAGAAATCTTTTTCATTAAATGATTGTTGGCAATCGGTTGAAAATATATTATTAGCTGGGAGTGCTTTAGGACTTAATGTATCAATTGATTGTTCAATGCTACGTTTATTAAATTCTATTAAGTTCAAGCAAGAACTCAATGTGCCTGAAAACTTAAGTGTTTTGTATGTTCTTCATATTGGCAGTTATATTAATACTTATTTACCAGCCACTATCCACAAGCCAACCGTGTGGCGTTGGCTCGATAAATATTCATAGAAATCTTATAACTAAATAACCAGAACCGGTAACTTTGAATTGACAATAACGTTATGAACTTTATCACCGAGTAAAATACTTTTTAAACCACTATATCGATGTGTGGCCATAGCAATTAAATCAACTTTCTTTTTCTTTGCAGCATGGATAATGCCACTAGGAATATCATCATCAAACATATGAATTAGTTCGAGATGCTTTGCTTTTGCTAACACCTTTTCGTACTTTAAAAAAAGCTTCTTAGCATAAGCGCTACAGGCTAATTTATGATGCTCAATACTTATTGAATAATCGCTATATGCATATTCTGAATAAGTTGCTGGTGGGTTTGGTCTAGATACATTGACCAAATATATATCAATTTTTTCGATATCTAAATAGTTTGATATTTTTTTAATTAGTTGATGAACAATCACAGATTCATCAATAGGAATCAAAATTGAATTAATCATTTTAATGGCCTTTGAAATATGACACTTACATTCTCCCATCTACTATCAACATTATTTTGATATTTCTCAATTTATTTTTTTAAATTTTTAAAAAAATAAAACACATTCCATTCTTATTTGGAGGGAGGGTGACAATGAAAATTCGTGTCAATCAAGGTACGCTTAGTAAGCGTTTTAGTAAAGCAAACTCTAAGGATGGTTTTGGATTTTTATTTCCAGGTATTTACGAGGTTGAATTTACTGAAAGTCATGAATTGGTGTTTCAGCATACCCCTCTTTATAAGATCTATTTACCAACATCCTCCATCTTAGAAAAAGTAAAAAATGGAGTTATTACGTTTATTGAGATAAATGATTTTGATAAAAATCAATCCACAAACTTATCTTTTTCTTATAAATGAGTTATCACAACAATCAGAGATAACTATGTGGAAAGACCCTAAATTAAACAAAGATCTTGAGGATGGCATTAGTGATCTTGAAATGAGTCGAACTGATCAAACTATCATATTACTTGTGAGTTTGTTGGCTTTGATTCTTGCCATTGTTGGATTTTCAATGTCCGATACGATGTATCTATTCATTACTCGCTAAATCTACTATTTTTCATGAATGGCTGCCATTGGCAGCCACTTTTTTATTGAATTGCAATTTCAGCCATAGTGCTACCACTTACTTTGGGTAGGGTGAGGGATAAAACACCATCCTCATATATAGCTTTTGCTTTATCGCGATTTACATCGCCTGGTAATTGAAAACTCCGCAAAGCACTTCCAGAGCTACATTCCCAACGAATTATTTGCTCATTTTCATCTTTATCCTCTGATTTTGAAGATTGTTCCGCTTTAATGGTTACGTAACTACCTTCCACTGAAACATGTATATCTTCTTTTTTAGCGCCTGGGATGTCTGCCCGAATGAAGTACTCATTTGGCCGATCACTCACATTAATTCGAATCTGAGGTTCTATTGGCTCCGTAAAGATCGACGGTGAATAGAACCGTGTCAATGGGAAATCATCAAAAATATCAGAAAAAAACCCTGGCATTGATCGCCTCATGCTTTGTACAAGATTTCGACCACTACTACTAGGGTTGCTTTTAATTAAATTGTTCATCTTCATTCCTTTTAAGTGTATCTATTGAGTGGGCTTTACCCGTCATCATTTTCTAAAAGCCCTATTTTTCTTATTTGATAAATATCAAAAAAAATAGCACTTCTATTTTTACGATTGGTATTGCGATTTCATTGTTGAGCCAATTATGTCTTTTTACACATCAGTTCGTACTAAATTTTTTATCTCAATTATTTTTGCAGCATGTTGGTTTGCGGCATCTGCTGGACTATCGTATTTTTGGCTTTTAGATTTATCCAGCATTATCGGTTTACCACTTGCTATCTTTTTTATTTTTTTTCTTGCTTTATTACCTGGCTTTATAAATGCTTTTATTGCCTGTGCTTTGCTTTTAGATCGAAGGCCACAAGTTTATTTTCCTAAACATTTTCCTGATATAGATGTGTTGGTGCCTGTTTATAACGATGGCAAGGAAGTTATTGATACTATTAGAAGTCTGGTGGCTCAAGACTATCCAGGAATTCTTCATGTGATAGTTGTTAATGATGGTTCTAATTTGCAAACGAGAACTATCCTAAATGATCTTTCAGTTCGCTATCCACAAATTCAGTTGATGCATTTACCTAGTAATATCGGTAAAGCAGCCGCTCTCAATCAAGGTTTAAAAATAACATCATCTGATTTAATCGTAAGTATTGATGCCGATTGTTGGGTTAAGCGCGATGCAATTAAATTAATTGTGTCACGCTATTTATGTGATCCGCCCAATACTAAAGCTATTGCCGGATCCATTTTGGTTCGCAATTCACGTGAGAATTGGCTTACTAAGGCGCAGGAATGGGATTATTTTTTAGGTATTGCAGCGATTAAACGTATTCAGTCGTTATTTCAAGGAACTTTGGTGGCTCAAGGTGCCTTCTCTTTATATGATCGTGCAGCTCTAATTAGGCTTGGCGGATGGCCCATTACCGTTGGTGAAGATATTGTACTTACGTGGAGATTTTTAGCCGCAGGCTACCGTATTGGGCATGCTGAAAATGCTTGTGTATTTACCAATGCCCCAAATTCTCTTAAACAATTTATTCGCCAAAGACAGCGCTGGTCTCGCGGCTTAATTGAAGCCTTTAAAGAAGAGCCGTCCTTACTACTTAAGCCTCGCTTAAGTATTTTGTTCATTTGGTGGAACTTTTTGTTCCCATTTATTGATATTGCTTACACCTTAGGCTTTATTCCCGGCCTTATTTTGGCACTTTTTGGCAAATTTTGGCTTGTCGGACCAATGACTCTAGCACTTATTCCTCCTGGATTACTTTTAAATCAAGTGATGTTTAAAAGTGAAAAGCAAATATTTGACAACAACCATTTAGGGGTACGAAAAAATCTCTTTGGCTTCTTTTTTTACATGATTGCCTACGGCATTGTGCTGCAACCAGCTTGTGTGTGGGGGTACGTTTCAGAGCTATTGAAGTTGAAAAAAGTATGGGGTACTAAATGAATATCCTTAAAAAAAGTGTTTTGATTTTGGTTATCCTAGCTCAATCTGTGCAGGCTCAAGAGATGCCATGGACATTTGGAGGAATATCCAGTGAGCCCAGCAAGAGAGCAGTTGGAGTCCCAGTATCATTTCTATCAACTGATAGTGAAGGCTTTGAGGCCTATAAAGTGGGCGCACAACTGTTGCCACTTTATCAACACGGAGATCATTACTCTGGTATTTCGTATCAATTTAACAAGTACACGCAAAATGGATGGGCTAAAGAGGGTAATCAAGTGGGATTAACCTCAAAAGTTATAAATCCGAGGACAGCTCTTGGCTATATTGCTAATCTCAATGTCAATACCTTGGGCGGACATACATTATTAACGACCGATAGTTTCATCGGATTCCAGCCTACCTCCAGCACACGTACAGAATTTATAGTGAGCCGTGAATGGGTTGAAACTCAAAATGCATTAAACAATGGCATTTATTACACATTAGGTGCTGTAAGCGTTGAGCAGCGAATTTTAGATCGTTTTAGCGGGATCATTATGGGTGGCAATATGTATTTTTCAGACACCAATACCCGGCCTTTTTTTCGTTTAAATCTAATTTATGATGTCCTACCCGATTATGGTGTCAATTTGCAGCTTCGCTATCGCCAGTATCGAGACACCAACACTAATGTTGCCAATAATTACTTTAATCCCAACCAATATCACGAGACCATGCTTGCGGTTGGGTTTCGAAAAATGGTTGAGGGCTGGCGTATTGCTGGAGTTGCAGGACTAGGGAGTCAAACCATAAATTCAGATGGCTCCACAGGAACGCAATTACTAGAATTCTCAGCAACAAGTCCAGCAGTATCCTCGGTCTTTTTCCGAACTCGAATTGGTTATCGTAAAGCCGCAGGATTTCAAGGCCCCGATTACACCTATAGCTACTTCATGGAAGAATTAATTATCCCGTTCTAGCGCGAATATCTGAGTAATAAGGTTGCATATAAATCCTATGATTTATACGTTTTTCAAGGTACATTGAGCGATCTGAAATGCTGATTAATTCATTAAGCAATAACTTAGGATCAGTTAAATCGTGGTATACACTATTTTTTTGTGGAGAGTAGCACGCAATTCCAATACTAAGCGTAATCGGAGTTGGGATTTTAATTGAAAGACTTTGATTCACGGATTGCATTTCTAATTGAATTCGATCAACAATCTCTTTAGCGGTAGAGTAATCAGTATTAGGTAATAGAACAATAAACTCATCGCCACCCATACGTCCAATTAAATCAATTTCTCGTAAAGCCAATCTGCATTGCCGAGTACTTTTTATCAACACTTCATCGCCAATTGGATGACCATAGGAGTCATTAATGTATTTAAAGCGATCCATATCAATGGCCAAAATTGATACTGGCTGACCAGATCGTTGAGATTTTGCAAGTTCATATTCACAATGAAAAAGAATGGCGCCTCGATTCAATACTTTTGTGAGTGAATCAATTTTTACTTCTTGAGCTAAAGCAATAACTTTACATGTACTACGATTTAGAAAATAATTAATTAAGAAAATAATTAAACCTACCATGAGGGAATTAACAAATATTAATAGTGCATTTGAAAGACTCGGGATAGGTTGATCTAAATCTTTATTTAAAAAGTAAGCATATTGAACCAAAAGTGTGATGCTGGTAAGAAGTAAAAAAAACTTACTTAAATGGATATGTCGATAACGATTGAGAATTCGATAAGCTACTAGTACTGAAACAGCTTGCAGACTAAATGAAAAAAAATAAAGAAGTGAAGTAATTGTTAAGTAATTCACTAATGAAGACTATTTTCAAAAGAAAATTTTTTATCTCGAAACAGATCAACACAAACATTGACTACATCTGGCGCTAGCTTGGAATATTGATCGACCTCAAGTTGGTGTAAAGAAATTTCTAAATTAAATTTAGGACGATATGGACGAGTATGGAGCATTGATTCAACGATGTCTGCCACCATCAGAATCATAGCTTCCTGGCAAATTTCAGGTTTAATGAGACGATGGGGATAGCCAGAGCCATCAAGTCGCTCATGGTGCTGTAGGATTACTTTAGCAATATCAAGTGGGAAAAGTAGTCTTTTAAGGATGTCGTAGCCTACCTGGACATGATTTTTAATTAATAAAGCCTCATCAATCGTAAGTGCAGTAGCTTTATTCAATATCTCTTTGGGAATCGATATTTTCCCGATATCATGAACTAAGGCGCTCATCATGATTCGATTAATTATTAGGGAGCCCAAGTTTAATTCCTTGGCAATTGCTACCGAAAGCTTACTAACATTCAACTGGTGTTTTGCATTTTGACTATCAATAGCGCTAGCTGAATTGAGTAAAAACTGAAATTTTCCACTAATGGATTCATCGGGATTGAGCCGCAATTGATCAAGTTTTTTTTCAAAAAAATTGACATAGGATTTATTCTCAAATCCCATGAAGAAAAGGGGTTCATGACTCTGAAATGTATGAAGTTCGCCATAAATATTCACAATCATCCGCGGCTTATTTTTTCCGCCGACAATAACGTTTTCCATAGCAATTAACTTCTTTTGCAAGACTTGTTCGTAAAGTTCAAGGGTGTTCGTTTGTTTTGTAATAAGACCTAATTCCCAAAAATTTTTACCAATTAATGAATTCCGAGGTTCACTAAAAAAATAGAGTATTGAATCGTTTGCATTTTGAATAATTCCTGAGGGGTACTCTAGAATCAGAATGCCATCGACCATCTGCTCTAACAGCATTTTCGAAGAAATATCATGCTTTTTATTCATCAGATTTTTTATTTGCATCGTTCTGCTGTCCCATCTCTTTGATCGGACAGCATAGTTAATGCTTCACAACAAGATTTGATTTTTATCAAATCTTAGATACCTAAAAAGGATAAAAATATGATCAATTAACTAATGAATTTCTATGAGCTATTTACTGGATCATCAATTATTTCTTTTGGCGGATGGACATCATTTTTTACTGATGGCTCGTAACCCGCACAACACCATTCCTCATTTAAAGATAATTAAACGAGTTCAATACCAGCCTAATAAATTTAAACAGAATAAAAGGGACGATCCTGGTAGAACAATGAATGAAATACGACATTCGCGAACCAGTTATGCGCATACTGACCTGAGTTCAGTAGGCGATGGACGATATCTGGCCTTCGCCTGTCAAAGCGTTGATACCATTTTTAAGGAAGGTAACTATAACGCACTAACTTTGGTTGGGGAGCCAAAATTTCTTGATCAGGTTAAAGCCCATTTATCGATCGATATGCGTAAGAAGATTCAAACGGAGATCCATAAGAATTACACAAAATTACCTATTGAAAATTTAGAGCATGTACTAATACATATGAAATAAGATATGGCGCAATTTTTCCTCTCTTTATTGACCTTTTTAATGGGCTTTACTTTTGCACACATGGTTCAAATTTACTTACCGAAATTCGATGACGTGCACTACATTTTTTTGAGCTTGCTATTACTTATACTCTTTCTTTTACTTCCATTAGGAATTTATCTAGGAAGGAATAAAAAGAATAGGGATTAAAACTTAAATTATTTAGAAAAAATTAAATATTTTGAATAATTAGTAATAAAAGTTCAAATATAAAAAGGTTTTCTTATGAATCTTTATTACTTAAACTTTATAAGTGAAAAAAGAAATCCAACACACTAGCGACTACCTAACATTAACTAATCTGATTGCGTCAATCAATCGTCGTTACGGCTTGTTAACGCAAAACGAAGTAGTAATTTTAGATATGGTGTGTAAAGAAAATTTAGCAAATCGGTTGCCCTGCGTATTTGAAATCATGCTGGTTGAGAATGTGGCATCCCAAGCAACAATCCATGCGGTCATAAAATTACTCATTAAAAAGAAGTTTCTAACTACAGAAACAGACCCCAAAGATAATCGTCGAAAATTTGTATCAGTAACGAATTTAGCATTAAAGCGCCTTCAGGAATGCAATCATGTAATTAAGAAAATTTGTAAGCAATAATTAACGCGATATGTAATTGTTTTACTTTGCTTGCAAACGACTGATGTACTCCATTAAAAGCATAATACGACTTTCTGCATAGATTTCACTAAAGTACGCGTCACCTACATTCATCTCATAGGCGTCAAGTTGGTATATATGACCCCATGCCGGCATGTCACTTTGCCCATGGATGGGTAATGATCCCTCCCAAAGACTTTGATAGATGCGTGAGATTGGTAAAACTCCGCCATTATATTTAGAGAGCAATGTTAGGTCTGTTGGCCCGTCAATTAAGAAATCTGCTAACCAGCCATACCCTCTCCCATCTTTGCCATGACAACTTGCGCAACGTGCTTCATATTCTTGTTTGCCAAAATCACGTTGATATATTTTTTGTGCACTACTTGCAGATACCAACAGCATGCTAAGCAATATGCAATATATAAAGAAGAGAATCAATGCCCAATATTTTTTATAAGAAAAAAATATTTTTCTAATTGCATAGTGTTTAAATTTTGAATCACTGTAGCTTTGGTTCATTTGCTATTAATGCCTGAAAAGAGGAGGGCGTAAGTTGTAATTTCTATTGTGCACATAGATGATTTAGCTTATTGCCCCAGCACAAACCAAATCAATCATTACAACTTACATTTTATTTATACAAGCATTACAGGTAATAAATTTTGAGATTTATCAAAATAATTACTATTAGAAAATCTACAGTCTCCAATATTTGGAGACATTCTATGGATATGTTGGTTCAAAACCCTTCTTTCACTGAAGACGCAAGTTCAGCACAATTGGTGAATGAACTGCTGCGGAATGCCGGAGTCTATATTAATGGTTCAAACCGCTGGGATATGAGAGTTCATGATTCGGGAGCATATGAACAGATCCTATCTAAATGGTCTTTAGGCTTGGGTGAGTCTTATATGGAAGGTCTATGGGACTGTGAGCAGCTTGATGAAATGCTGACAAAACTGCTTAAGTTTGACTTAAATGACCAGGTACAGGGCTTAGCAAAGGCTCGGTATGCCTTTGAGTTACTTAAAGCACGTCTGATCAATTTGCAATCTAAGAAACGAGCATTTCAGGTGGCTCACCAACATTACGATATTGGGAACGATGTTTTTGAATTAATGTTAGACCCATTCATGATGTACTCCTGCGGTTATTGGGAAAATGCTAAGACATTAGCGAAGGCTCAAGAGGATAAATTAGATTTAATTTGTAAAAAACTTCAATTAAAGTATGGCGACAAATTACTTGATATCGGTTGTGGATGGGGTGGATTGGCCGAGTACGCTGCAAAACATTATGGTGTGGAAGTTTTGGGTATTACAATTTCAAAAGAGCAGCAACGTATCGCTATTGAACGATGTCAGGGATTGCCAGTAAATATTCAATTAATTGACTATCGAGATCTCGTAGGTAAATTCGATAAAATTGTTTCCGTTGGAATGTTTGAACATGTTGGTGAAAAAAATTATCCAATTTTTTTTCAGACTGTCAGCTGTTTATTAAAAGACGATGGCATATTTTTGCTGCATACGATTGGTAGCGATGTTACGGTATTGCGTACCGATCCATGGATAAATCGCTACATTTTTCCCAATGGGAAAATTCCTTCTGCCGCTGAAATTACTCAAACAGTTGAAAACATTTTTTTGATTGAGGATTGGCATAACTTTGGTCAGGATTATGACAAAACTTTAATGGCATGGCATCAAAAATTTACAGAGAATTGGTCAAAAATATCCGCAAAATATGGTGAGCGGTTTTATCGGATGTGGACTTATTATTTGTTGGGGTGTGCTGCTTTCTTTAGATCCCGTCAAGGTCAACTATGGCAAATTATCCTGACAAAAAAATCCCATTTAGATACTTATCGTTCAATTCGTTTAAATGCTGCGCTTCGTTTTTGATAATTATCAAATACTATTTAATTCGGCGGGGTACAAAGAAGCTAGTCAATCCGATTGAGGAAGCTATGCAAAAAATTATTAAAACGATCACTTTTGTTTTATTGATCTCTCCATGGTTTGTAATTACAAGTTATGGAGGGGTCCCTCCTGTAAATACGATTAATGATATTTCATATATTGTGGGTGGTACTAGTAAAGAAGAGATTAGTAATTTACAAGATGAGTCAAAAAAATGGTCTTTGAGCCTCGAGTTTCGCCAACATACCTCTGGTGAGGAGGGGGAATTACTTTCAGGGGTAAATTTAGCCATCATCAATCAACAGGGTAAGAGTATTTTTGACCAAACCCTGAATGGACCTATTTTTTTAGTAAAGCTACCTCCTGGTCGATATGAACTCTTTGCAACCCATCAAGGGGTCACAAAAAAGGAATCAGTACGAATTAAAGAAGGCCGTCATCACAGAAAATTCTTTATTTGGCGAGAACGCAGAAAAGCGACTTAATTTTTCATGGGATTTG
>JACCED010828050.1_pt1 | contig 10561 bp, 10 predicted proteins | sample 7455021 | NCBI WGS metagenome assembly JACCED01 (sample SAMN15323456, study PRJNA562643) | freshwater metagenome | isolation source: river surface water | place: USA:Blue River Watershed | collected 2017-08-19 | reverse complement strand
GCGCTGCGCGCCGCGCGGCAGGAAGGTGCCTCGGCCTTTGGTGATGATCGCGTCTTGATCGAACGCTATCTGGAACGCCCGCGCCATATCGAAGTGCAGGTGTTTGGCGATAGCCATGGCAATGCGGTGCATTTGTTTGAACGCGATTGCTCCGCCCAGCGCCGCCACCAGAAGGTGATCGAAGAAGCGCCCGCGCCTGGCATTAGTGCTGAAATGCGCGACGCCATGGGTGCTGCTGCGGTGGCCGCTGCCAAGGCTGTGCAGTATCAGGGCGCCGGCACTGTGGAATTCATCGCGCAGGATGGCGGCTTCTATTTTCTGGAGATGAATACACGCCTGCAGGTGGAACATCCGGTGACGGAAGCCATCACCGGCTTTGATCTGGTGGAATGGCAATTGCGCGTGGCCGCCGGTGAAACGCTTCCGGTGCAGCAAAAAGATATCCACGCCCAAGGCCATGCGATGGAGCTTCGCCTCTACGCCGAAGACCCAGCGCGGGATTTCGCGCCTTCCATCGGCGCGCTTCAGGTCTTCCGGCTTTCCGATCAGGGCCTGCGGATTGATAGCGGCTTTGTCGCGGGTGATCGCATCAGCATCCATTACGATGCCATGGTGGCGAAAATGATCGCCCATGCCCCCACTCGGGCAGAGGCGATTGCACGGCTGCGTGCTGGCTTGGCGCATTCGGATATCATCGGTGTTGCCCATAATCTGGATATGCTGGATCGCATTCTGGCGCATCCGGATTTCGCCTTGGGTGGCATTGATACCGGCTTCATCGGCCGCAACGCCGAAACATTGCTGACGCCGAAGCTGCAACCTTCGCCTCAAGCGCTGACGCTCGCAGCACTTGGCGTGCTTGCGCTGGAAGAAGAAGCGGCGCGCACCCAAGCGGCGACAAGCGCTGATCCGCAGTCACCTTGGCATGCGACCGATCATTGGTGGGTCAATACGCGCCCGGCGCGCGTGTTTGATTTTCACCTGGAAGATGATGTGCATGCCATCACGCTGACGCCTCTGGTGGATGGTTGGCGCGTCACGGTGGGCACAGCGGAAATCACCGCGCGCCATGCCAAGCTGGAAGATGGGCGCATTCATGCGCTGCTGGATGGCATGCGGCTTTCCGCTTCCATCCACCGCGACGGTGAGGCGATCAGCCTGCGGCATGCCGGGCAAAGCTGGCGCTTCCGCCTACCGGATCCCATCGCGCGCGCGGGTGAGGAAGAAGGCGGCGATGACCGGCTGCTGGCACCCCTGCCCGGTCAGGTCACGCAGCTATTGGCCAGCGAAGGCCAGGAAGTCGCGCGCGGCGATGTGCTGGTGGTGCTGGAGGCGATGAAAACCGTGTTTCGCCTAACCGCCCCCCGTGCCGGCAGGATTGAAACCATTTCCTGCCGCGTTGGTGAAACCGTACGTGAAGGGCAGATCCTGATCCAATTCGCCGCCGCTGAGGCCGAATAAGTTCAGCCCGGCTTCGCCCCCGTCGCGCGCAGGATCGGCACCCATTTATCGGTCTCGGCGCGAATGAAGCGCGCGGAAGCCGCCGGGTCATTCGGCAGCGGATCCACACCGGCATCGGCAAAACGTTGCCGAATGGCAGGATCATTCAGCACTGCCGTCACGGCCGTTGAAAGCGTGGTGATGATTTCGGCGGGTGTGCCCACCGGCGCGTAAAGCGCCTGCCAGGATGAAGCGGCGTAGCCTGCGACACCGGCTTCCTGCAGCGTTGGCAAATCCGGCAGCAATTGCGAACGCCGCGGCGTGGTCACCGCCAGGCCGCGCGCCTTGCCATCACGCACCAGCGGCGCCAGCAGGGTTTGGCTATCAATCATGAAATCCACGCGGCCCGCCATGAAATCGGTCACCGCCGCCGGCGTGCCGCGATATTGCACGATAGTGAAGTCCACACCGGCAAGCTTCTTCAGCAATTCCCCTGCCAGATGCGAAGCCGCACCAATGCCCGTAGTGGCAAAGGTCGCTTCCCCGCGCTTGTCACGCAGCCACGCCAGCAATTGCGGCACATCGCGCACCGGCAATGAGGGATGCACCGCCACCAAGAAGCTTTGATCGCCCAGCGTTGAAATCGGGATAAAATCAGTGATCGAATCAAAACCGGCATCGGGATAAAGCGCCGGGATCACACTATGCGCCGCGCCATTCAGCAACAGCGTATGGCCATCTGGCGCGGCGCGCGCCACAGCGCGCGCACCAATGGTGCTGCCGGCGCCGGGTTGATTTTCAATCACCACCGGCTGACCAAGCAAGCGTGGCAAAGGTTCCGTCACAATACGCGCCACGACATCAATGATGCCGCCCGCAGCAAAAGGCACGATCACGCGAATGGGCCGCGCAGGAAAACGGCCTTGGGCCAAGGCGGGTGATGCGACCATGGCCGCACCGAAAAGCCCAAAAACATCACGACGAGTGAACATGGCAGTCCCTTTTTGGTCAGGCATTGGTCTTAGCATGTAGAATGATTGCTGCCGGCTTCAATCGGCTTTCTTTTCGCGCGTCAGTTCTGCAATCAGCGGCGCCAAAACCGCTTCTTCTTCCGCCCAATAACGGGCAAATCCCTCTGGCCCCTGGAAGGTGATGGGGATCGCCAATTGGCGCATTTTTTCCTCATGCTCAGGCGTGGCAATGGCGCGCTCAAGCGCTGTCGCCAACCTGTCACGCATGGCGGGCGGCAGACCCGCCGGGGCCACAAAGGCGCGGGTGGAACCCGCAACCACATCAAAGCCCTGCGACAGCGCCGTTGGTACCCCAGGTAGAAAGGGGCTTTCCGTGCGCGAGAGCACTGCCAGCGCGCGCAAGGCGCCTTGGCGCACCTGCGCATTGGCGGTGCCCACCGCAAAAATCCCGGCTTCCGTCTGATTGGAAAGCAAGGCGGTCAGGGCAGGCCCTGCACCTTGAAAATGAATTTGGTTGAACTTCAGCCCGGCCAGACGTTGCAGGCGGATGGATGCCAGATGTTCATGGCCCAATTGGCCATTATCCGACATGCGGAAATCATCCGGCCGCCGACGTGCCTCTGCCACCATATCAGCCAAACTGCGGATCGGGCTATCGGCGCGCACCATGATGGTGCCAGGATCCGTCACATGCAGCGCAAGTGGCGTGAAGCTTTCACGGGTGAATTGCGCCTGACGTGATGCATCCAGGTAAAGCGTGGTGGTTTGCGGCCATAACCCATAGCCGATGGTGAACCCATCCGGCCGGGCGCGCGCCACCTGGGTCATGCCAATCTGGCTGGCGGCGCCGGCCCTGTTCAGCACCACAACAGGCATGCCCAATTCGCGTTCCAGCAAGGGAGCCAGGGCACGGGCGCCAATGTCATTCCCGCCGCCCGGCGGATAAGGCACGATCAATTGCAAGGAACGGCCATCCTGCGCAGACGCCATCCGGGCGCTGAGCAATGCCGGCAATGCCAGCAGAAGGCGGCGCTGCATCATTCGCCCCCTACCGGCTGAAAATCATAAGTGCCGATGCCTTGCAAAATCGCAAAGCGGCAGCGCCCACCACCCTTGCCGGTGACGCGATGCGCGCGCTTCGCGGGCACCGCATGCATTTGCCCCGGCGCCAATTCCACTTCTTCACGCGGGGCGCGCATTTCAATCACCATCGGGCCTTCCATGCACCAGAAGGTATCCGTCACTTCACTATGCCAATGCCAGGGCACTTCCTGCCCGGCGGCAAGTGTTAGAATCTGCATTCGCAGCCCTGGGGCTTGCGCAATCAATTCTCGGTTTTCCAACGGATAGGACATAGCTTCCCCCTTTATGCTTTTGGCGGATGTTTTGCCCACCAATGGCGTGCGATATCCGCGCGGCGACACACCCAAACATCTGGCGTCGCCGCTACACGATCCAGAAACCGCGCAAGTGCTGCCGCACGCCCGGGCCGCCCAATGAGGCGGCAATGCAAGCCAACCGACATCATTTTCGGTGCCCCGGCACGGCCTTCTGCCAGCAAGGTTTCGAATGAATCCGTGACATATTGTTCCCAGCCATCCGGCGCGGTGAAGCCCGGCGGCACGGCATATTTCATGTCGTTATTATCGAGCGTGTAGGGGATGATCAGCATCGGCTTGCCCGCGGCCGTTACGTAAAACGGCAGATCATCCGCATATGAATCAGAATCGTACAAAAACCCGCCATGTTCGGCGACCAGGCGGCGCGTATTCGGGCTGATGCGTCCCGTATACCAACCGACAGGCCGCGTTCCTGTCAGGCGTTCAATCACTTCAACGCAGCGGGCAATCTCAGCGCGCTCCGTCGCCTCATCCACGCTGTGATAATCAATCCACCGCCAGGCATGGGAAGCGACCTCATGCCCTGCATCGGCAAAGGCGCGCGCCACGGTTGGGTTCAATTCCAACGCGCGGCCCACACCATAGACAGTGAGCGGCAGCTTGCGCGCGGCAAAGGCGCGCAGAATGCGCCACACGCCCGCGCGCGCGCCGTAATCGAACTGGCTTTCCACGGTACGGTTACGTTCACCAAGTGTGGGCGCACCGCCCGGCACTTCATGCAAATATAATTCGCTGCCAGCATCGCCATTCAGCACCGTATTCTCACCGCCTTCTTCGTAGTTCAGCACAAAGGAAAGCGCGAGCTTCGCGCCATTCGGCCATTTCGGGTCTGGTGGATTGGCGCCATAGCCCAGGAAATCGCGCGGATAATCCGTATCCGCCGCCATCATATGGGAAGTATCGGTCATGGCGCTTGCCTCTTCATGCCAGTTTCAAGCCAATGATGCCTGCGGTGATCAGCGCAACGGAAGCCCAGCGTAGCGCAGTATTCGCGTCCCCGAAAAGCAAAATGCCGACCAGAAAGGCACCAAGCGCGCCAATGCCGGTCCAAACGGCATAGGCGGTGCCCACCGGTATCTCACGCAATGCCAGCAGCAATAAGCCGCCGCTTGTGATGATGCAGGCAATGGCAAAGGCCAGCCAGCCCCAGCGTGGCCCGGCCTGCGTCCAGCCGAGCTTGAGGCCAAGCGGCCAGCCGATTTCGCAAAGCCCCGCCAGAAAAAGACAGATCCAGGCCATTGGTTCCACCCATGAAAAAGGGCCGCCGGATCACCCCGGCGGCCCCATCCTAACGCAAGCCTATGCGGCCTGGTTGATCAGTTACGGCTCTTGTCCACAAGGGCGCCCTTCTTGATCCACGGCATCATGCCGCGCAGCTTTTCACCCACTTCTTCAATCGGGTGTTCGGCCAAACGGCGGCGCGTGGCCTTGAAGCTCGCCTGGTTCACCTTGTTTTCCAGCATCCAGTCGCGCGCGAAGCGGCCAGACTGAATATCATCCAGCACGCGCTTCATTTCCGCCTTGGTTTCCGCGGTGATGATGCGCGGGCCCGTGACGTATTCGCCGTATTCGGCCGTGTTGCTGATGGAATAATTCATGTTGGCGATGCCACCTTCATAAATCAGGTCCACAATCAGCTTCACTTCATGCAAGCATTCGAAATACGCCATTTCCGGCGCATAACCGGCTTCCACCAGCGTTTCGAAACCGGCCTTGATCAGTTCCACCAGACCGCCGCAGAGCACGGTTTGCTCCCCGAACAGATCGGTTTCGCATTCTTCCTTGAAGGTGGTTTCAATCACGCCCGAACGGCCACCGCCAATGGCGGAAGCATAGGAAAGCGCGATTTCCAGCGCATTGCCCGAAGGGTTCTGATTGACGGCCACCAGGCAGGGCACGCCGCCGCCCTTCTGGTATTCGCTGCGCACCGTGTGGCCGGGGCCCTTCGGCGCAATCATGAACACATCAATATCCGCACGGGGGTCGAGCAGGTTGAAATGCACATTCAAGCCATGCGCAAAGGCCAGCGCCGCGCCCGGCTTCATATTGGCATGCAGGCTTTCACGATACAGGTCGCCCTGGCCTTCATCCGGCGTCAGCACCATGACGACATCGGCCCATTTGGCGGCGTCGGCCGGGGACATCACCTTGAAGCCCGCAGCTTCCGCCTTCTGGGCGGAACCACCGGGACGCAGGCCAATCACCACATCCTTCACGCCTGAATCACGCATATTCATCGCATGGGCATGGCCCTGGCTGCCAAAGCCAATGACCGCAACCTTGCGGGATTTGATCAGATTTACATCCGCATCGCGGTCATAATAAACGCGCATCTGCCGTTTCTCCTTTGCTAAGCACTTTATCGACCGGGTCGATCCTCGCTATTCCGCGTCTTCGCATGGCATGCGCGATGCTGCTAGCGGCAAGCGGCGTTCATTCCTTTATTTTTCGCGATCAGACAAGATGCTGATTGCATCCGCCAGCCCGGATTGGCGCTTTATCGCCACCGGCATGGCGTTTGGGGCTCAGGCGGCGCGCGCCAGTCGGGTGGCATTTTCATTGGCCACCTTCGCCAGGGCCAGGCGATAACGGTCACGCCGCCACTGCAACAGCCGCCAGGAAGCCTTGGCAGCCATATCGGAAACCCGCCCGCGCGGCTGCAGCCCGATGGATTTGAAGATCATGCCCATGCCGCGTTCAATATGGCGGAACTGATAAAACCCGATGGCGCGCCCCATATAGGCGGTGGTGCAGCGTTCATGATCATAGGGCATGTCAGCCGGTTCATTGGCGCTATGGAAGGCGAAAGCGAGTTCATCATCCTCGGTTTCGCCGATCCGCCCCAAAGCCACACGTAGCCGTTTGACAAAGGAAAGGTTCTCGCGCGCCAGATAGCGCCGCATATGGTCATAAAACAGCTTGAAATGGCGGTATTCATCCGCGGCGATCAAGCGGCATACCTGCTTCAGCACTGGTTCTTCAGTCGCCTCACCAAGGGCTGTGTAATAGCTGCTGGTGCCGGTTTCGACCATGCAGCGGGCAATCAACTCCCCGGTGCGGCTGCCACGAATGGACGCCTCGGCATCCAATTGAATGCGATAACCGGCGCGATAGCGCGCAAAAGCGGCGGCAAAATCCCAGCCCGGATCAGCCAACATGCCCCAGCGGCCAAGCGCATCACCATGCTGGGTTTCTTCCACGCCCCAATGTTCGGCGGCCGCGCTGAAATCAGGGTCATCGGCAAAGACCCGCGTCAGATAAGTCACGTAATCCGCCGCGTTACGCTCCACCATGGCGGCAGCCTTCACCAGCGGCACGATTTCCGGATCAAGCCTGGAAGCATCGAACTTGTCCCAGCTTATTTCTTCAATATGCCAGTGCTTCATCGGCCTCTTCCAATAAGATCCATCCGCCACAGCATGCACCGCCGGCGCCGGGACAATGCGCAATCATTATTGTTTGGTGATGATGTGGCAGTTTCAAGGCCAGATGCCAAAAACCTGAACCCTTACCCATGCTGGCCCGACATGGACAAAAAAATACGGGCGGGACCAGGCCCGCCCGAAAACCTAGACTTGCAGATCAAGCCTCACGCTACCGTGGCGGCATCCACCATGGCCCGCGCCGACAGCACCATCGACATGGCGGCTTCGCGCTTTTCCGGCGTATCATTGGCAGCGGCGCTGAACGCGGCCTCAGCCTCACTCAAACGGCGCTGAGCGTCCGATTTGGACAGGGAGGCAACAGGGGTTGCTTCCTCAGCCAGGATCGTCACCCGGTCCGGCGCCACTTCGGCAAAGCCGCCCGCCACAAACAGGCGATCCGTCACCTGCCCGCCTTCACGCACGGAAATAACCCCGCCGCGCAAAGCCACGATCATGGGCGCATGGCCAGCCAGCACGCCCATTTCACCTTCGGCTGCCGGAAACACCACCATCTCCACCGGGCGGGAGAGGAGCAGCTTTTCCGGCGAGACGAGTTCGAGTTGGAAACTCGCCATGATGATCAGGCCGCCGCCTTCAGTTCTTCGCCCTTCTTCACGGCCTCTTCAATCGTGCCGACCATGTAGAAGGCCGCTTCCGGCAGGTGGTCGTAATCGCCACGGCAGATCGCCGCGAAGGAGCGGATGGTATCTTCCAGCTTCACGAAAACGCCCGGCGTACCGGTGAAGACTTCGGCCACATGGAAGGGCTGGGACAGGAAGCGCTGGATCTTGCGCGCGCGCGCCACGATCAGCTTATCTTCTTCCGAGAGCTCATCCATGCCGAGAATGGCGATGATGTCCTGCAGCGACTTATAGGTCTGCAGGATCTTCTGCACTTCGCGCGCCGTATTGTAATGCTCAACACCCACAACGCGCGGATCCATCGCACGCGACGTGGAGTCGAGCGGATCAACGGCCGGGAAGATGCCAAGCTCAGCGATCGAACGGTTGAGCACGGTCGTCGCATCCAAGTGCGCGAAGGAGGTCGCCGGCGCCGGGTCGGTCAAGTCATCGGCCGGCACGTAAATCGCCTGCACCGAAGTGATCGAACCCTTCTTGGTGGAGGTGATGCGTTCCTGCAGCGCGCCCATGTCGGTGGACAGCGTCGGCTGATAACCCACCGCCGAAGGAATACGGCCAAGCAACGCAGACACTTCCGCGCCCGCCTGCGTGAAGCGGAAGATGTTATCGATGAAGAACAGCACGTCCTGGCCCTGCTCATCACGGAAATATTCCGCCATGGAAAGACCGGAAAGCGCCACGCGGGCGCGCGCGCCCGGCGGTTCGTTCATCTGGCCATAGACCAGCGCCACCTTGGAACCATCGGTATTGCCTTCACCAAGCTTGATGACGCCCGCGTCGATCATTTCGTGGTAAAGGTCGTTACCTTCACGCGTACGCTCACCCACGCCGGCGAAGACGGAAACGCCGCCATGGCCCTTGGCGATGTTGTTGATGAGTTCCTGAATGGTCACGGTCTTGCCCACGCCGGCGCCGCCGAACAGGCCGATCTTGCCGCCCTTCAGGTAAGGCGCCAGCAGGTCGATAACCTTAATGCCGGTGACGAGAATTTCGGCCGCCGTCGCCTGTTCTTCAAAGGCCGGGGCTTCGCGGTGGATCGGGTAATGCATCGTGGCGGTCACCGGGCCGCGTTCGTCAATCGGTTCCCCGATCACGTTCAGGATGCGCCCCAGCGTGCCGGGGCCGACGGGCACGGAAATACCCGCGCCGGTATCGACCACTTCGGTACCACGCACCAGGCCGTCCGTCGTGTCCATGGCGATGCAGCGCACGGTGCGCTCACCCAAATGCTGCGCCACTTCAAGGACGAGCTTCTGCTCGCCGATCTGCAGCGTCAGCGCGTTCATGATGGCGGGCAGCTCGGCGGGGAACTGAACGTCCACCACGGCGCCAAGCACCTGCGTCACCTGACCAACATTGTTCTTCATGGCAGCAGTTCCTTCTTAGAGCGCTTCAGCACCGGAGATGATTTCGATCAGCTCGCGGGTGATGTTCGCTTGACGTGTGCGATTGTAATTCAGCGTAAGCTTATTGATCATTTCGCCGGCATTGCGCGTGGCATTGTCCATGGCAGTCATCTGGCTGCCATAGAAGCCGGCCGCGTTATCCAGCAGGGCGCGATAAAGCTGAATGGAAAGATTCTGCGGCAGAAGGCGCGCCAGAATTTCTTCCTCAGTCGGCTCAAACTCATATTGCGCGCCACCTTCAACCGAAGTTTCAGGCAACGGCGCCGGGATCAGCTGCTGGCCGACCGGCGTCTGGCTGATCACGTTCTTGAACCGGTTATAGATCAGCGTGCAGACATCGAATTCGCCGGCATCCAGCATGTCGCTGATCTTGGCGCTGACTTCAGCCGCATCTTCGAAGCCGATGCGCTTCTTATTGGCAAAGCTGATTTCCGCCACAATGCGGCTGGCGAGTTCACGCTTCAGATAGACAGCACCCTTGCGGCCGACAGTGATGATTTTCACCGTCTTGCCTTCAGCCTCCAGCGCACGCACCTGGGCACGGGCGAAGCGGCCGACATTGGTGTTGAAGCCGCCGCAAAGTCCGCGCTCGGCCGTCACGACCACCAGCAGATGCACCTTATCGGCGCCCGTACCAACCAGCAGCTTCGGCGCATCCGGGGCACCCGCGACCGACGCACCGAGCGACGCCAGCATCCGTTCCATACGCTCAGCATAGGGGCGGGCCGCTTCGGCCTGCCCTTGCGCACGGCGCAGCTTGGCCGCCGCCACCATCTTCATCGCCTGCGTGATCTTGCGCGTGGATTTCACGCTATTGATCCGCAGGCGGAGGCTTTTCAGGCTCGGCATTGGTTACTCTCCCGCTTCGCGAGCCTCAGGCGAATGACTTTGCGAAGCCATCAAGGAAGGCTACCAGCTTCGCTTCCGTATCCTTCTTGATCTCACGATCATTGCGGATGCTGGTCACGATGTCCGGCGCAGAGGTCTTCAATTCGCTGAGCAGGCGGCTTTCGAACTCACCCACCTTGTTCAGCGGCAGACGGTCCAGATAGCCACGCGTGCCGGCGAAGATCGCAATCACCTGCTCTTCAACCGCCACCGGCTTGAACTGGGGCTGCTTCAGCAATTCGGTCAAACGCGCACCACGCGCCAGCAGCGCCTGGGTGGAAGCATCCAGATCCGAGGAGAACTGCGCGAAGGCCGCCATTTCGCGGTACTGCGCCAGTTCCAGCTTGATCTTGCCGGCCACCTGCTTCATCGCCTTGATCTGCGCCGCGG
>JACCED012141947.1_pt1 | contig 10564 bp, 9 predicted proteins | sample 7455021 | NCBI WGS metagenome assembly JACCED01 (sample SAMN15323456, study PRJNA562643) | freshwater metagenome | isolation source: river surface water | place: USA:Blue River Watershed | collected 2017-08-19 | reverse complement strand
GCATGATCGCACCGACTAGTGATTCACTATTTGTTCTAGACAATTTACCCAACGCATCAGATATCTCGAGATTACCTTTGCTCTTCATTCGGTGAAGTAACTTTTGGGTGTTGTAGGTACCTGCAGCTACAACCACATGTTTCGCGCTTAACTGCTTTTGGACGGGTATCCAACTACTCGAAGATTTAATTTTGATGTTCCAGATGACTGAATTGGATAGCTGCTTATAGGAGATGTCTGTAACCGTGCTCAAATCTTTTATTTGTGCGCCTAGTTTTTCTGCGAAGTACAAATAATTCTTTACCAAGGTATTTTTTGCATTGTGTCTACATCCAGTCATGCACTCACCGCAATTGATACAGCTTCTTCGCGCCGGACCATCGCCGTTGAAGTAAGGATCTAGATGAGTGATTCCACCTTGGTCGGCACCACCTTGGCCAAAGTAAATGCCAAGCGGCGCTAGTTTGAAGGTTTCACCAACACCCATCTCATTTGCAACTAATTGCATCGCGCGATCGCTATTAGAGAAGAAGGGATTGGTTGCAACACCTAACATCCTTCTTGCCACTTGGTACCAGGGTTCTAACTCTGATTTCCAATCAGTGATTTCACGCCATTGAGGATCTTGGAAATATTCATCGCCAGGTTGATACAAGGTGTTTGCATAAACTAGAGATCCACCGCCAACACCTGCACCGCAAAGCACAAAGACATCGGGAAGTTTGTGGATGCGCTGAATACCTTTGAGTCCTAAGCGCGGTGCAAATAGAAATTTATGTAAACGCCATGAGGTTTTTGGAAAATCTTGATCTTCAAACCGGGCGCCTGCTTCTAGTACGCAGACTCGATAACCTTTTTCTGAGAGCCTAAGCGCTGCAACTGAACCGCCAAAACCTGAACCGATAACAACTACGTCGTAATCAGTTTCTGGATTTGAATCTAGTTCAGTATCTGTCTCTGCCATCTATGGCTGAATACCCTCGGTGCTCTCTTCTCTAATCTTCCAATTAGTTCCGTATTGTTCCAGTAAATCCAAGAAAGGCTTCGGATCAAACCATTCAGGCCCGTTTACGCCTTCTGGTTTCCAGATTCCTTTAGAGATCAATTCCATCGCAATCACAGGATTAATCGCAGTCTGCCAGACCACTGCTTGATCGCCGTATTCCTGCATCGACCAATCGTTATCGACGATGTTGTAGATATAGCAAGCATATGGCTGGCCCTCTTTATTTAGGCCTTTAACCAAAACGCCAGCGCAGGTCTTTCCATGCATACGATGGCCAAGAGTTGCCGGATCGGGTAAAGATGCAGCAAGCAAATCTCTTGGGGCAACTGAAATACCTTGTACATCTACATTTTCTTTGCGATCAAGTCCAAGCATGTGAATTGTCTTCAAAGTTGTGATGAATTGTGCACCTAAGCCGTACTTGAAATTAACTTTCTTTGCATCAATCTTCTGAGGGATGAGTACAACCTCTTCGTGCTCAACGTTCACACATTCAACTGGCCCGATACCTTCAGGGAAATCAAAAATTTCTAATTCACTAAATGGTTCGGTGGTAAACCAACCACGGCCATCTTCCCAAACCAAAGGTGGATTTAGACATTCCTCGATGGTGGTCCAAATAGAGAAGGAAGGTGCAAATTCGTAACCTTCGACAACTAGATTTGATCCATCTAGGACTGTAATTGAATCAATCCGGCTAAAGAGTTGATTTGAGGCATATTTTGCAAAAATATCAGAAAGCCCAGGTTCGATTCCCATTCCAACTAATGCATAAATCTTGCGCTCGCCCCAGTTCCAGTCACGAGCAAATTGCTCATCACCAAGCTTCACACCAGTTTCGGTATATGGGTAATGAGGATGTGGTCTTGAAAGCGACATCGCCATATCGATGTAATTGGTGTTCTCAATCTCGCAAGCCAAGAAAATCGGCATGACGTATCTTGGGTCGACGGCATTGATTACGACATCAGGCTGTGCTTTACGAATAAGTTCGCGGATATCTTCAAGATCAGATGCGTTGACCTGTGCGGCCGCAAAGCGGGGATCCTTAAGACGAACCACGGCCTCTTCGGCACGCGCCAAAGTTCTATCTGCAATGATTAATGAATCTATAAATTTTCTACGTGATGCAATGTTGGCGATAGCACGTCCGACTCCGCCAGCGCCGATCACCAGCGCTTTCATACCCATGGGGAAATCAACTCCAATAAAATTAGTAAGGTGAGCCTACCAAAGCTCATTTAATTAAGAAAATTACGCAGGTCCCTGTAGCTCAGTGGATAGAGCAACCGCCTCCTAAGCGGTAGGTCGCCGGTTCAACTCCGGCCAGGGACGCATTTAAAGAGTAAATTAAAAGTTATATTAAATAGAATCAATAGAGTTAATTTTGCTATTGACTTTAATTTTTAAATTAGAAATCCAGAGTTTTTTGTTTTGCTTATTACTGTACTTAGGACTTTACTCAGGACTGGACTGGAATGATTACTTCATTGTGTCGCAGAAAGCCGGGTTTCCATGGTGGATCAAAGCGTGCGATTCGCATCGGACCAGTTGCGGTGAGTTTTTCCTTGGCTATTGCAGCGCGCAACTCTGACTCTTTCTGATGGATTTTCTCTTCGGAAGTCATTCCACTGAACCCGAGTGCAGCAGCTGTGTGCTCCTTAACCGTCCTTAAGGTGACGCTTTGATTGCTTGGCAATGGAAGTCCATCAAGTGTCATTCCCTCAGGCATCACAAAAGAGACTACCCATGAATTTGTATGTAGTTGTTCTTGGAGAACAGGTGCGGTCATTGCGATTTGGTTTTGAGAGATGTAAGTGACGAGTGGTCGAAAACCGATATTGCCCGCACTTGAGTAAGACGCATCAACAATCACATCTGCCATAACGCAAGCGTGATAGCGGCGGATCTCAACATTGTCGATCTTTTTTACAAGGTCGAACTTTTGTCTTTCAGTCATAGCAGCAGGTTACTGCTTGTTAGTGATCCAATGTGTACTTTTTTAAGAACTTTGGTCCCCACCAATTTAGCTCTCCAAATAATCTCATTAAAGCGGGAACTAAGAATGCGCGAATCAAAGTTGCATCAAGTAAAACTGCAAATGCAGTTCCGAAACCCATCATCTTGATTGCGGTCACTCCACTTGTTACGAATGCGGCGAAAACGGCAGCCAGAATCAATGCAGCTGCAGTGATGATTCGGGCAGATCTTTGAAGTCCAATAGCAACAGATTCAACATTGTTATGCCCTGCAATGTGCTCTTCCTTGATTCGAGAGAGCAAGAAAAGTTCATAGTCCATTGATAGTCCAAAAACCACTACAGCAATCAGAATGGTCGTACCGGTATCCAGCGCTCCGGTTGCGGTGAAGTCACCTACTAGCCACTTTAAGTTTCCATCGATGAAAATCCAAGTTAGCACGCCTAATGTCGCAGCTAAAGAGAGAATATTGAGCAACACTGCTTTTATCGGAAGCAGTACTGATCCAGTGAAGATAAAAATAAGTATTAATACGCTGATGATGATCCACAAGAAAGCCCAGGGTAGAGCTTTCGCGATGCCATCTTGCGAATCTGTGAAGTCTGCAGCAACGCCACCGATCATTGTTCCGTCAGGAGAATCAATATCTCGTAGCGCATGAATTAAGTTGCTTGCTTCAATCGTTCTTGAACCCATGGATTGAATTGCTTGGATTCGAATATCGTTTCCGACTTTATTCGGAGCAACTCGAACAACTCCTGGAGTATTTTGAATTGCAGTTACATACTCAGTGAGTTCCTGATCGCTTACAGTTTTTACTCCGCCAGGAATTAGAATTTCAATTGGACTGCTTTCCTGACCTGGGAATCGTTCTGAGAGCACTTCGTATGCAATTGCAGCTCGATCCGTCTTCGGAAGCACGCGAGCATCGGTCTGCGAGAAGACAATATCTTTAATCGGAACTGCTAAAGCCGTTAATATCAAAAGTGAAACTACAACGACTGGAGCTGGACGACGCATCACAAAACGAGCAGTCTGTGCCCAGCGGCCATCTGACTTTGGAGTTAAGCCAGACTTTCTCACAACAAATTTATCTACGCGATGACCAAGAATGTTCATGAGCGCAGGTAGCGGGACGATCGCGCTGAGGATTGCGATGAGTACAACGCTTACACCTGCATATCCAAAAGATTTTAAGAATGGCTGCGGAAAGACCACCATTGATCCGAGAGTCACGGCAACCGTTAAACCAGAATAAAAGACAGTCTTGCCAGCAGTTTTTACCGTAGTAACTACCGCATCTTCAATTGACTTCCCGTTATGTAATTCTTCTCTAAATCGGTTGACCATCAGTAGTGAGTAATCAATACCGAGCCCAAGACCCATGCCGGTTACTAGGTTAAGTGCAAATACACTAACTGTGGTTGCTTGGGTAATTAATAAGAGCAGGAAGAAAGATCCCAGAATCGCAAATACTCCAACAAATAGTGGCATCGCAGAAGCGACCAAAGCTCCGAATACGAATATGAGCAAAATAAAAGTTAGCGGAATAGAAATTGCCTCGGCAATCGCCAAGTCCTTTGAGATTCGGCCGTTAATCGCAGACGTGATTACACCATTACCAGTTGCATAAACTTGGAGCGATTTGAATTCACCATCGTACTTACTTTGGATTTCTTTTCCGACTTCAGAAATCTTGGCAAAGTCATCAGACTGTGTGTAGATCAGTAGATAGGCAGCTTTGCCATCTTTAGATACCAAAGTTGGTTGATTGCCAGATGACCAATAAGAAAGCGTGCTCTGTACTCCCGAAACTTTTGCAACCTCTTTTTCAAGCGCTAATGCCTCGTTAACAACATTTGGATCATTTACGCTTCGATCTTTACCATCAACAATAAGAATTACACCAGCGTCTTGTGTCTTTAAATTTTCTTTGAAGTAATCCCAAACCTTCATAGATTCGCTATTTGGATCCGAATACCCACCAGAATCAAGCTTGCCAAAAACGCCAATTCCAACTGCTCCAGCTGCAAGCATTGAAATCACGAAACTAACTAAGACTAATTTGCTGCGGCGAACCGTAAAACGGCCCAACTTCTCAAACATGCGACTCCTATAGCTGCTTTGGTTTTGCATAGTTGTATGCACCTACAATTGCGGGGTGAGCAATATGTGGCCCGAAGTTACATCTGATGAGATCGATCCAGATGAGGCTCTCGAGCTCGCTAAGCGCGAGGCCGAGATCAAAGCGGATGTCCCGCCTCATCATGGTGGCTAATCAGATATTTCGTTGAAATAAAGTGTAGAGAAGTGAGAGTATTGAGGCGAATTGGAGGGCGGCGATGAAGGCTCTAAATACTCAAGTTGTAACGCGAAGCACAAATTTCGTGGCGTTACTAATGCTTTCATTCACATTTGCAATCTCTACCGGTTCGGCGAGTTTCGCAAATTCACTAACGAGTACCTCACCTATAAGCGGCGCAATACTTACCGTCGCCCCCAGCGCAGTTACCTTAACTACTGATACTCCACTTGCCAGCATGGGAAGCGAGATTAAAGTTACCGATCCAAAAGGTAATCAAGTAGATGATGGCGCGCTTACTATTGATGGAACTAATGCGGTAATCGGGTTGCTCTCATTAACTGAAAAGGGCATATACACCGTTGAATATTCATTGGTTTCTGATGCTGACATTCCATTAGTTGGTTCTTACACATTTACCTTTAACGCACCAGATCAAGTTACGACTCCAAAGCCAACTCAAACTAAAGATGCCACAATCCAAAGTAAGAGCAATATCGGTACCACGATATTTGTGTTGCTAGTTGGAGCTGCAGGTCTACTAGTAGCTATCGGTTTAATTCTTTATGGTAGAAAGTTATATAACGAGCGTTAATTTGTTAGATATAACTCTGGCTTTAAGTAAATACACCTATCTCATAACCGGAACTTTAACTATCGGTTTTTTATTATCTTTAACTTTTCTGACTCCTAATTACAACGGAGTGATTCATCATCGCACTTTGGCGATTGCCAAGCGCACTCAAATACTTGCATTTATCTGGAGTCTTTCGACCTTAGTTTTCATTGTGGGAACCTTGGCTGAAATTCTTGAAGTTGGATTCCTGGAAGCTTTGGATTTGACGACATTAAGATCATTTCTTACTCAAATTAGTTTAGGAAGATTTCTGATCTTTCAAGCAATTTGCGCTCTGCTAATTGCTATCTTGATAGGTTTCACAACACGAGTTACGCACCTAACTTTGATGCTCGTGATTGCCATTGCTGCCATTGCAAGCCCGGTATTTCAAAGCCATACCGCCTCCAGCGGCTCTCATTTGATTGCAATCGGCACCTTGATTGTTCATGTGATTGCCCTTTCGTTATGGATCGGTGGCTTGGCTGCTATCTTGTTAAATAAAGAGTTAGATCGGGTGCTCGCGCTAAAGCGCTTTTCGGCTATGGCACTTTGGGTTGCTTTGTCAGTAATCATTAGCGGATCTATAAATGGTTTGATTCGAATGAATTTTGCGGAAGCCTGGAATGGCACTTATGCCACATTGCTAATCGTGAAAATTGCTCTAACAGCAGCATTACTGTTGATTGCAAATGTAGTTAGAAGTAGATATCAGAGATCGTTAGAAATAACTAAATTACTTTGGTTTGAATTTGCATTTCTAATTTCCATAATGTTCATGGGAACTTTATTGAGCAGAACCGCACCACCTACGCGAGAAGAAGCTGTAGACCCAATAGAAGCCTTGGTCGGTCTGCCATATCCAGGCAATCCTGATTTAAATACTTGGCTTTTTGAATATAAACCAGATGCTCTAATTTTGGCCATCTTGATTCTAAGCGCACTTTTATATTTCAAGGGAGTGCGAATTCTAAGAAAACGTGGGGACCACTGGCCAATTGGCAGAACTATCTCTTTTATCTTGGGTTTACTGATCATTAATTATGCAATAAATGGTGCAATTGGAATCTATGCGCATTTTGCATTCTCGTACCACATGATCGAACACATGATTTTAGGAATGATTGCACCAATTCCTATCGTGCTGAGCGCTCCAATCACATTGGCACTTAGAACTTTACCTGGTGGTCGTGATGCAGAAGATGAAGGCGTAAGAAATTTATTGATTAGGTTATTGCATTCAAGATATTCGAAAGTGATCACTAATCCTGCGGTCGCACTGTTGATCTTTGATGGTTCCTTATTTGCCCTTTACTTCACGGGTTTATTCGGCGATTTAATGGGCAGCCATATCGGCCACCTTTTTATGAATATACATTTCCTACTCGCCGGAATTCTTTTCTTCCATGTCATTGTTGGTGTGGATCCAAATCCAAATCGGCCACCAAACGTGGTGCGCATAGTGATCCTCTTTGCTGCCATGAGTATTCATGCTTTCTTCTCTATCGCTCTGATGTCTTCGACCTCTTTATTAGATGGTGGTTATTACGCTGGCATTGGAAATCCGATGAATTTGGATTTGTTGGAAAATCAATACACGGGCGGTGCAATTGGATGGGCGATGGGAGAGATTCCGATCTTGATTGCGCTAGCTGCAGCCTTTATTCAATGGATGCGTGATGATAAGAAAGAGACCAACCGAATAGATCGAAGTGCGGCTCGTGCTAGCGCAATGGGTGAAGCCGATGATTTGGCGAAGTACAACCAATATCTGGCAGAGCTAGCTAGAAAAGACCAGCAAGGTAACTAAGAGATTTTAATTAAACCATTCTCAGTAGCGATTATCTCAACTGTTTGATCAAACCATTCCCTGGGCAAAGGTTTCTTGCAATACTCGCGCTCGTGGATGATTCCGATTCGATAAGCAGAGGTCTTAGTTAGGAATCGGTCGTAATATCCGCCACCTTGCCCCAATCGCACACCATTTTTATCTATGGCTAGAGCTGGAATTAGCGCGACGTTGATTTCGCCAATAAAGATATTGCCAGCTGGTTCGTGAAATTTTCCACGCTGCACCAACTGCCCTTCAAATTTAACAAATTCCATCTGTTTGTTTACGATTCTAGGAAGTAGCAGTGTTTTACCTGAAGCAATCAATGCTTCATTAAGTGAGATTAAATTGGGTTCACCAGCAAATGGATAATAACTAGTGATGACTTTTGCGGCTTTGAGCTCAGGCAAATCCAATAAATGTAAGTAGTTATCATGGCCACTTTTTTCCTGGCGCATTTGCCAAAATTTCTCTCGAAGCTCGCTCTTGTTACTCATACCGCGCCCTTCTCAAGAATTGCCCTGCTGTTCAAATAGGATGGGAATATGTTAGAGCGAATGCGCGTCGATGAGTTCTTAACCGCTCTGCTTTCAGTGGTGCGTCCGTTGGAAGCTATCGAATTACCTTTATTAGATGCGCACGGAGCCACTCTGGCGGAAGACCTTTTTGCTGCAGAGAGATTGGTGTTAAAAGCCGGGACACCAATTAGGTCAACCACAATAGGTTTGGCAGCATCACTTGGACTAGGTCAATTACCTTCCAGACCGCAGCCTAGAGTTGTCATAATTTCAGCAGGTCCAGATTTAATCGAACCAGGAAATTCAATCTCAGGTTCGCAAGAATTTGAGACCAATTCATGGCAATTAACCACCATGGTCCGTGAAATTGGTGGAGTTGGGTATCGCGTCCATTCAATTCCCGACAACGAGACTGAATTGAAAGATGTTGTAGAGGATCAGCTAGTTCGAGCCGATTTGATTGTAATTAGTGGAGAGCGACACGATGACTCTTTTGATTTAATCACCAGAGCGCTTTCATCAATCGGAGAAATCAAAGTAGTCGATTTGGAGCTTGCAAATACTGGGCGATTTAATTTTGGTGCGATCGGTCCGGATAAGACTCCAGTCATAACATTGCCGGGAGACCCCATTGCGGCCTATGTAGCGATGCAATTATTTGTACGACCAATGATCAGAACCATGCTGGGAGCTCGCGAGATTTACTGTCCTTCAGTAAAAGCCAAACTCGAACGCGACTATCAAGACGGCAGCGAAAGTCGTAATTATCTTTTGGCACAAATTAGTGAAGACAACTCCTCAGTGGCCATATTTTCAGAACAGGAAGATTTCGTAAGTTTGGCAAATGCAAATGCCATGGTTTCAGTCAACCCTGGCGAAAAGTTAAGGGCGGGAGATTCGGTAGTAACAATTGTTTTGCCAAGAATAAAATGATTGAACTTAGCAATGGCGAAATCTTGTTGCGCCCTTTTTCTTATTCTGATCGGCGGCAATGGAATAGAGTCCGAGCCGATAATCGTGAGTGGCTTAAAAAGTGGGAGGCCACAACCCCTAGGGGTCTAGGTTCGGTAGCTATGAGTTTTGGCCGGATGGTTCGAAGTAACCGAATCGAATCTAAAGCGGGACGAGGCTTTTCATTTGGAATATTTAAGGGGCCAAATTTGATTGGCCAGATAAATTTAAGTGGAATCATTTATGGAGCGCTCCGCGGAGGGCACATTGGCTATTGGATTGATCAAAGTCATGCGAACCGTGGATACATGACGATGGCGGTAAATATGGTCACAGACTTCGCATTCTCAGAGTTAGAACTACACCGAATCGAAATCAATATTCGGCCAGAGAACGAAGCCTCAATAAAGGTCGCAGAGAAATGTGGCTATTTATTTGAAGGGCTACGGCCAAACTACTTACATATCGATGGGGCATGGCGCGATCACCACTGCTTTGTTCGCGAAAATATTGCTATCAAGTAGGGTGTAAATACCCGAAATCGGACATTTACGATACTAATCTTTGGCCATCATGGCCTCGGCAATTATCTATTTAGCAATCATCGGAATGTGGGTTGCTTACTTTTTGCCTCGCTGGATACATACACATGATGAGTTCTCTGGAAAATCTGTTGAACGCTATAAGAGTGCACTAAGAGTTGTGGCTGGTGATGCCCAGAGTGTTTACTCAATGGCTATTCATACAGATTTAGATGAACCGTACAAACGATCACAAGATCTACTTAGACGAAGAATTCTCTTCTTAATTATTTTGTCTACCTTAATTGCAACAAGTGTGGGTGCAGCTATGAATTTATTACATCTGGCATATATCGCAATTCCAATCTCAGGTTTCGTTGTTTACCTGGCACACACTCGACGCACAATAAATCGCGAACGCATTCAAAAGCGACGCATTGAGAATCTGCAACGTCAGACTCAAGGCATTTCACATATAAATCTCTCTGAAGTAATTTCTCCGAAGAATGAACAAGAACTATGGGTGCCACTTGCTGAGCGTGAGATCACTGGAGTGGTGTTATTGCCACAAGGAACTGCGGCAACTCGTAACTCTTGGACACCAAGTTCAGTACCAACACCTACTTATGTAAATGCTCCAAAAGCAGTTACACCGCGACGAGTTATTGATCTAACTTCACCAGGTGCTTGGAGCGAGGAACAGGAGCGACTTGAGCGAGCTGCGCTCGCAGCTGCAGCACCAAGTCCTGACGAAGTATTTGATCAACAATTAGCAGAAGAGACTGCACAGAAGCGCAAGAAAGCTGTAAACGACTAAATCCAAGAGTTCCACCACATGCG
>JACCED011481525.1_pt1 | contig 10565 bp, 11 predicted proteins | sample 7455021 | NCBI WGS metagenome assembly JACCED01 (sample SAMN15323456, study PRJNA562643) | freshwater metagenome | isolation source: river surface water | place: USA:Blue River Watershed | collected 2017-08-19 | reverse complement strand
CTGCGGGCAGCATCGATTTCCCACATCCAGTTGCCTACGCCGTCCTCTCCCTCGCGCAGAACAAGCCCCAGCATGTCCTGCGTGGTCTGTAAGGCAGCTTGGTCGAGCAGATGGGCATATTGCTGCCGGGCATGGCTGAACGCGCTTGCACATAAAGTCAGCGTCGCGCCCCCGGCCAGCGCGGCGGTAAGCCATAAGCCGCTCATGCCCAGCGCACAGACGAGGCCGCTGCCAGCCGGTAGCATGAGGGCCAGCATTGAAAGCGGGGCTGCGATAAGCTGGCTGCCCATCGCGGCCATCCACAAGATCAAAACAAGCGCAAGGCCGATCATGCCGCTCGCCGGAACGGCCATGCCGAAGCCGAAAGCCGCCGCCGCCCAGAGCAGCCCCGCCCCCATGGCGAGCGCCGCTTCCCCCAAGGGGTGCGGGTGCAGCGCTATGCTTGCCGGGCGCAAATGAGGGATGTTGGAAACAATCGCGACGGCGCTGGCGGCGATGGCCCAGCTGCCAAAGGGGCCGTTCAAAAGATCGGCGGGCAGCAGCAAGGACACCGCCCAAATAGCAAAGGCTGAAAAAAGCAACCGCGGCAAGGCGGCGCGTCGCATCAGTGCGATCCGCGCCTGACGCACGTGTAGGTCAAAAAGCGTACCCTCATCGCGCAAGCCCAGAAAATGGGCTCGGCGAGAGGAATCGGCGGCGGCGAAGGGGAAGTTTAAAATCTGCACCCTGCGGGCATAGCCCAGCAAGGGTTAGCGAACGGTAACCAGCTTCTCGCGGATTAGATCACGCTGCCAGCGCGTAGGGCTGAATCTCTCCCGACAGATACAGGCGGCGCGCCTTGGCACGGCTGAGCTTGCCTGAGCTGGTGCGAGGCAACGACCGCGGCGGCACCAATTCCACCACGCAGTTCATCCCCGTTATTGAGCGCACCTTTTCGCGGATCGCGTCGCGCAGCTTGCGGCGCTCATCCTCGTCAATCGTCCGGCAATGGACAAGCACAGCAGGCGATTCCTCCCCGCCCGGCGTAGTGACGGAAAAGGCAGCAATATCGCCTTGTTTAAAGCCGGGAAGCTGTTCGACCGCCCATTCAATATCCTGCGGCCAATGGTTTTTGCCGTTGATGATGATCATGTCTTTGGCGCGGCCAACGACATAGAGATACCCATTCGACATATAGCCCATATCGCCGGTGTTGAGCCATCCGTTCTGCAAACAGGCGTCGGTCGATTCCGGATCACGATAATAGCTGTGCATCAGCGATGGACCGGCCGTCCACACCTGCCCAATTTGCCGTTCTGGCAGCGAGCTGCCATCATCAGCGCGGATTTCAACCTGCATGTCGCGGCACGGTTTGCCGCAATTGACGATCGCGCGGAACCGCTGTGGACGATCCCCCGGCCATTCTTCGCCAGACAGTTCAGATTCTTCCACCAATTCAACGCGGATCCCTTCACCCGGCGGCATGATGGTCACGGCAAGCGTCGCCTCCGCGAGGCCATAGCTGGGCAAAAAGGCCTTGGCGTTAAACCCGGCTTCGTGGAACGCGTCGACAAAGGACTGCATCACATCCGGGCGGATCATGTCGGCACCATTGCCCGCGATCCGCCAGCCCGACAGCGCAAAACGCTCTGCCACATGGGTCTGGCTCGAGATACGGCGGGCGCAAATATCATAGCCAAAAGTTGGCGAATAGCTGATCGAGGTGAAGCCCGCCTGCGTATTGCGCGTCACCATATCCAGCCAGGCCAGCGGGCGACGGGCAAAATCCTCTGTTTTCATGTAATCGGCCGATACTTGGTTCGCGACAAGCGAGAGGAAGCAGCCGACCAGCCCCATGTCGTGATACCAAGGGAGCCAGGACACACAGCGGTCTGTTTCGATCAATTCCATGCCATGGCTGTGCGCGGCCAGATTGTTGAGCAGCGCATGGTGGGTCACAGCCACGCCGTGCGGGAAGCGGGTCGAGCCACTCGAATATTGCAGATACGCGATATCGTCGGTTTTGGCTTGCGGTAGTGCGACTTCGGGGGCTGGGCGCGCGCCAAAGGATTCCCAGTTGATCGGTTCAGCGCCCACCGCATGGGCAGCGGCCGGCGCCATCGTTTCAAGGCTTTCCGGATAGATCAGGAACTTCGGCTCGGCGCTTTGCATCTGCACCGACAATTGGTCGACATAAGAATCGCGCCCGCCAAAGGATGTGGGCAAGGGCAAGGGCACCGGCCAGGCGCCGGCATAGACCGTGCCGAAAAAGAGAGCTGCGAATTCAGGCGATGTCTCTGCGATCAGGGCGATGCGGTCTCCGGGCTGAACCCCGGCTGCGATCAAGCGGTATGCCATTGCGTGCGCATCGTCGCGCAATTCGGCAAAGGGATAGGCGCGGGCCAACATGCCGCGCGGATCGTGGAAATTCAGACCACGCTTGCCGCGCGCGGCATAATCCAACGCCTCGCCCAAGGTCGCGAAATCCGAAAAGCGACGGGGAAGGTCGTCGCATGTGGCAGTGGCCGTGGTCGCTGCGGGCCGGTCCAGACGATCCTGCACGGAGCATCCCCCATTTCTGGTGCCGGACAGGCCGGGCACAGGTTTCAATCCAAAGCGAACGCGCATGATAATCATGCTGAACGCCAGTTAACGTTCCCATTCCTTCCTGACTATGGCACAAATTGGGCCGGATGTTCGGATAATGCCTATCAAGCCTCGCCCTGCCTTGAATTCCGCGTCTTTGCGTGAGTTGGCTCTGGCCTATGTCAGCCGCTACGCAACCTCGCGGGCGCGCCTTTTGGCCTATTTGATGCGCAAACTGCGCGAACGCGGCTGGGATGACGACCAATCGCCCGCAGCGGCGGCCGAGCAAATGGCCGATGCAATGGTGCGGCTCCATTTTGTCGATGATCGCGCCTTTGCGGGGATGAAAGCAGATGGCCTTGCTCGACGCGGCTATGGCCCGCGGCGGGTGCGTCAGGCCTTAGATGCGTCAGGCATTGGCGCAGAAGATGCGCACGACGCGTTGCAGGCCGCCCGCGAAAGCGCTGAACATGCGGCGCTGGCCTTTGCCCGTCGGCGGCGCATCGGCCCCTATGCCAAGGGGCCCCAAGATCTCCGCCAGCGCGAAAAGGCAATGGGTGCGATGCTGCGGGCGGGGCATGATTACGCATTGGCGCGGCGAATTCTTGATTTGCCGTTGGAATCTGTTCACAATAGCGTCGTTCATTCCGAGGGTGAGGGGTAGGCGTGCTGCGCCGTGCTGAGGCTTTACGGAATGGCAGGGGGTATAAGCCGTCAAGGGGTGCAGGGCCGGGCATGATCAGGAATGGACGCGGACCGCAGAAAGCTGGTCGTTAGCATGTCAGAGGACGCAACGGATAATCCAGCAGCGGAAGATCAAGCTGGCCAGCTTATTGAGGGGCAGGTCAAATGGTTTGATGCCACGCGCGGCTTTGGCTTTGTCATCCCGGATGATCGGGATGTAGGCGATGTCCTCCTTCATTTTAGCGTGCTGCGCGAACATGGCAGGCGTACCTTGCCAGAAGGTGCCCGTGTCACCTGCCATGTTGCGCTGGGCGGGCGCGGTTTGCAGGCGACCAGACTGCTTTCTTTCGACCTCTCAACAGCGGTGGTCCAAGAAACGGACTCTCGGGCTGAGCCACGGCGAACGCGCGAATTACCCCCGGAACAAATTGAAGCGGCTGGGCCTTTTGAATTGACCCGGGTGAAATGGTTCAACCGACCCAAAGGCTATGGTTTTTTGGTGCGGGAAGAAGATGGCGCCGACATTTTCGTCCATATGGAAACGCTCCGCCGCGCCGGGATTGGCGATGTGTTGCCAGATGATCCGGTTGAGGCGCGTCTGGTGAACAGCGCGCGTGGCTTTTTGGCAATCGAAGTGCGCCGACCATGAGGTTGCTGCGGGCTGCAGCGGCGCTTTTCCTGCTCACGCCACTGGCGTGCCAAGCCACAGAGCCTTCGACACGCTCGGCAGCAGGCCTTCAACAGGTGCCGCTCAGCATCAAGACGTCGGTCGGCAAAACTCATCGATTCTTGGTTGAAGTCGCAGCAACCCCGGCGCAGCAGGAAAAGGGGCTGATGTTTCGGACCGAGCTTGGCCCAGATGCAGGTATGATCTTCCCGATGGTGCCGCCGCGCCATGCCGCGTTCTGGATGAGGAATACGCTTATTCCCTTGGATATGATCTTCGTCCGGCCAGATGGTTCCATTGCTCGGATCGCGGCGATGACAGTGCCCCATTCGCTGGTGCCCGTTTATTCGGGAGAGCCAGTTGCTGCAGTTCTTGAAATTGCAGGTGGACGTGCGGCGGCGCTCAACATCAAGGAAGGCGATCTGGTCGTCTGGAAACGCTAGAAGCGGCGTTGCATCAACCGCGGGAAAAGCGTAACGGCGCATCTTATGGGCGTTATCAAAAACATCTTCACCTGGTGGGAAGGGCAGACCTTCGGCACCTGGCTTCATACCCGGACCAAAGGCGTGCGCGTTGGCGAAGACGCTGAAGGCAATGTCTATTATCAAGCGCGTCAGCCAGAACCTTCGGGCTATTATCGCCGCTGGGTGGCCTATAACGGCAACAATGATGCCAGCCGCGTGCCGCCTGAATGGTATGGCTGGCTCCACAACACCCATGAGGCCCCGCCGAGCGAGGGCTTGCCCCCGGCGCGGGAATGGGAAGCGGAGCCTCTCCCGAATCTCACTGGTACGCCGCTTGCCTATCGTCCCAAAGGCGCGCTCGAATCGGGTGGAAAGCGGGCAGCCGCGACGGGCGACTACGAGGCTTGGAGCCCCGACGCCGCGTGAAGCGCGTCTTCGTCTGGATAGGCGGCGTAGTTCTGGCAGGTCTTGCTGCTTGGCAAGGCGCGATGGCGTTGCAGGAAAATCCTGAAGCGCCGGCCAGTGTCGCGGCACCAGAAGAAACCAGCAACAGCACCGCTGAAACAGCACCGCGCCAGCCGGTTCCACCCTTGCCCGGCAATCGGGCGGCGACCCCAATGCCCGAACGTGTGGCCACCTTGGGCGTGCTCAACAAGCGCAACGGCCTGTCGCGAGATTTGGTCATGAAGCCCGGCGATGCTGTTCGCATGGGGGATCTTGTCGTGCGGCTGCGCGCCTGTGAGGAAACCGCACCTTGGGAGCCGGAAAAATGGACCGGGGCCTTTGTGCAGGTGATTACCCGGCACAGCGGTACCCGCTGGCGCAAAAACTTTTCAGGCTGGCTTTATAAAGAAAGCCCGTCGCTCAACGTGGTTGAGCATCCGATTTATGATGTTTGGGTCAAAGCCTGCAAAATGCGCCACCCGGATGTTGGCCCCGACACCATTTTGGCGCGTGGCGGTGACTCAGGCGGCGCATCAAGTGCGTCAAGCGCGCCCAAATCTGTCGAGCCAAGCCCCGCTGCCGACACGCCGGACAGCGCAGCGCCTAGCATTACCGAATAATCATCCCGCGAAATCTCTACGGCACCTAGAGATTTGAGGTGGGGTGTTTGGAACTGGCAATCCAGCAGCTCAAACCCGCCGACCTTAAGCCGCGCAACCAAATGGGCGAGCGCGACTTTTGAGGCGTCTGTTGCCCGGCTGAACATGCTTTCCCCGAAAAAAGCGCGGCCAAGCGAAATGCCATAAAGCCCGCCGACAAGCTCTCCTTGGCGCCATGTTTCAATCGAGTGGGCATGACCAAGGGCGTGAAGCCGCAGCACAGCGGCTTCAATCTGGCCGTTGATCCACGTTTCAGGCCGATCGGGCGTGGCTTCTGCACATTTCAACACGACCTGATGAAAGGCGCGGTTGAAGCTGGTTTCATAGACCTCTGACCGGATTGTTTTCCGCAGCGATCGGGCAAGGCGGAACCCCTTGATCGGCAGTACGGCGCGCCTTTTTGGCTCCACCCAGTAGATATCCGCGGCGTCGCGATCATCTGCCATCGGGAAGACCCCTATGGCATAGGCCTTTAAAAGTGTTTGCGGGTCAAGCGGTTCGCTCATGCCCGTAATGTGCGGCTTGGAGCTTAGTTCTGCAAGGCGCGGGTCAACGGGCCGGCAGGGCCTCTAGCCAATTCTTCAAATCAGCCGCGCTTCGGTCGGCAACCTCTTCCATCGGGATATGGCCGATCTTGGGGTAAATTATGAGGCGAGACCCCGGCAGCGCCCGGTGGAACCAGCGGCCTGAGGCGACGGGGATCAGATTATCTTCCTCGCCCCAAAGGATGAGAACGGGAGCCTTGATGGCTGCCAATCGCTCAGCGCTCGCGGGTGCATTATTTGCTGCTTGGGCAAAGCGCGCCATCGTTGCTTCCCGATTACCGGGATAACGATTGAGCTCCCAATAGCGGTCCACCATCTGCGGGGTCACAAAGCCCGGATCAAACACTGATGTTTTCAAGCTTGCCTCAAACATCGCGCGCGGGGTGATGATCTGCGCGGCGTCTTTTACAATGGGCGTGCGGGCAAGGCGAAAGCCAATGGGCATGTTGCGCGCCTGCTGGCTGGGCGCGCCGGCTGCATCAACCAGCACCAATCCTGCCAGCTTATCAGGGTGGCTGAGCGCGTAATGCCATGCGACGCCACCGCCCATGGAATTGCCGGCGATAAAGGCGCGGGTAACGCCCAGGCGCTGCATGACCTGATCGACGATGCCGACATAGGCTTGGTAGGTATAGGCGCCGCTAGGATTTGGGCCGGTCAGGCCATGGCCGGGCAGATCAAGCGAGATGATCCGATAATCATTTTGCAGCCGTGCGACCCAAGGCTCCCATGTGTGGAGGGAGGCGTTGGAGCCGTGGATCAGCACCAGCGTCTTTCCATCCCGCGGCCCTTGATCGCGGACATGGACCGTCAGGCCGGGTGCCAGGGCCATGAACTGAGATGGGCTGGTGCCATATTTGGCCCGCATCGTGGCTGGGTCGGTGTCGGGGGTATAGCCAAGGGCCAACCCCGCTGCGATCAGCAGCGCAAGGCCGCCGAGAAGCCATTTCACGATCCGCATCAAATCCTCCCCAAGTTGCCCGATTATGGGCAGATCGAGGCGCGGGGTGCAAGAGCGGTTAGAGGATCTCGCGCACCACATCCTGCGGCCGGCACAGGCGCACGCCTTTGTCGGTGCGAACCAATGGCCGTTCGATCAAAATCGGTTCGCGCACCATGGCGTCGAGGATGGTATCGCCGTCAGCTTCCAGCAGGCCCAGCTCTTCCGCGGGCGAGCCCCGGGTGCGCAGCCCCTGCCGCGGGGTGATGCCAGCGTCCTTGTATAATTGGGCCAGCGTTTCCCGGTTGGGTGGGGTCTTCAGATACTCAACCACAAGGAGGTCAACGCCCGGCGTCTCCCTTAGGATCTCCAGGGTTTTGCGCGACGTCCCGCAATTGGGATTGTGCCAGATTGTTGCTTTCATCATGGGTCTCCTCATTCCCCCCATAGCCGATCCAAAGCGAAGGTAAAATTCCCGCTTCCTCGCTTGCAAATGAGAACGATTATCAATAATGGGCAGGCATTAAGAGATTGCGAGTCATTCGCAATTCACGGTTTTTAGGGCTTTTCGATGATTCGTCTTTTGCTTGCGTCAACGGCTTTGGCACTCGGCTGCTCAAGTGCAGCTTTTGCCACGGCAGCGGATGACGAGCAGGTGATTATCGTGACAGGCTATCTTGATGGCTATCGCGCAGTCTCAACCACCAGTGGCACCAAAACCGATACGCCGATCCTTGATGTGCCGCAGTCCATTTCTGTGATGACGGAAAAACAGCTGCGCGACGAAGCCATTTTGAGCATTTCAGATTTGGTCCGCCATGTCCCCGGCGCCTCTGCCGGGCAGGGGGAAGGCCATCGAGACCAAGTCACGCTGCGCGGCAATGCCTCTACGGCCGACTTCTTTGTCGATGGTCTGCGGGACGACGCTCAATATTATCGCAGCTTTTACAATATCGAACGGGTCGAAGTGCATAAGGGCCCCAATGCCATGATCTTTGGCCGAGGCGGCGGGGGCGGGATTATCAATCGCGTCACCAAGGGCGCTGTTGCCGGAGAAAGCCGCGGCACCGCCTTGGCGTCTGCGAATAGTTTTGGCAGCTGGTATGGCAGCGTTGATGCCAATATGGCGTTGGGAGCGCATGCCGCCGTTCGCCTGAACGGCAATTATGAAAGCCTTGATAATCACCGCGATGCATTTTCGGGTGACCGCTATGCCTTGAACCCGGTGCTGGGCGCCGAAATTGGTCGAACGCGGCTGCAGCTGGGCTATGAATATGTCGCGGATCACCGTGTGGTGGATCGGGGCGTCCCCTCGCAAGATGGGCGTCCCTTGCGTGGCCACCGAGACCTGTTTTTTGGCGTGCCCGGCGTGAATGAAGCAGACATCACAGCGCATATGGTGCGCTTTCGCGGCGAGACCTTTTTATCGGACCAGTTAAGGGCCAATGTCAGCGCGCTTTATGCGGACTATGACAAGATCTACACCAACGCCTATGCCGCAACCGCCATTGTGGGCGGGCAGGTCGGCATCGAAGCCTATCGCGATCCGACCCGGCGCAAAAACTTTATCGCGCAAGGCAATCTGATCTGGGAGACCCAGACAGGCGGGGTTGAACATGTCTTGCTCGCCGGTGTTGAGCTGACGGATCAGGATAGCGTCACTGAACGCATCAATGGCTTCTTCAATTCAGCCCAACCCCTTGCCGCCAATCGACGGGCAGTCATTGGGTTTGGGACGCCCCTGTCGATCCCGACGCCGGTGTTTGTGGCTGGCCCCAAGGGCAACGGCAATCGCAAAGCCGCCAGCGCGCTGCGCCAATATTCGGCTTATCTTCAAGATCAGCTGAAATTTGGGGAGCATGTCGAGCTGGTGCTCGGCCTGCGCTATGACGCGCTAAAGCTCGACGTCACAAATATGTTCAACGCCCATCTTTACAGCCGCATGGACCGGCTTTGGTCCCCGCGCGCGGGGCTGGTGCTGAAGCCTGCGGCCAATGCCTCGATCTATGCGAGCTATACCAAATCCTTCCTGCCGCAATCGGGGGACCAATTCAGTTCGCTGGATGCCACCACAGCGGCGCTTGAGCCCGAAGCCTTCGATAATTACGAAATCGGCGCGAAATGGGATATTCGCCCAAGCCTGAGCCTCACGGCGGCTCTCTACCAGCTGGACCGTAGCAATACGCGCGCCGCCGGGCCAGTTTCTGGGTCCATCGTCCTGACGGGCCTGCAACGGACCAAGGGCGCCGAAATCGCGCTGGTGGGCGATGTAACGCGCGATTGGCAAGCGTCGCTTGGCTATGCCTATACCGATGCCAAAATTCTGTCGACGACCACGGCGGCGCCCGCTGGCCGCCGGGTCGCGCAGGTGCCGCGCCACCAAATAACCCTTTGGAACCGCTATGACCTGAGCCGACGCTTCGGCTTGGGCTTTGGGCTCTACCACCAGTCCAAAAGCTATACGACGGTAAGCAATGCCGTGGCGCTGCCAGCCTATACCCGCTTTGACGCGGCAGCTTTTTTCAAGCTCTCCAAGGGGCTTGAGGCGCAGATCAACCTCGAGAACCTCACCAATACGCGCTATTTCCCGACGGCGCATACCGATAACAACATCACGACAGGCGCGCCATTCAACGCGCGGTTTACGCTGATCGCCAAGTTCTGATCATCGCTCAAAACATGCGGTTCGCCGCGCTTGGGTCGACTTTATCCACAAGTCGTGCGTATAGTGGCCGGATGGAAAAGATTTTGACCGGCGCAATCGGTCGACGCGAAGTGATGGCGGGCATGGTCGCAACCGCCGCTGCCAGTTTCCTCCCGGGTGCGGCCCGGGCGGCACCGCTGGACGCGCATCTTTTGTCGATCGCGCAGCGAGAACTGTCGCGGATGGAAAGCCAGATTTGGGTGCGCGACATTGTCGGCCTTGCCGATTTTTCCTTGCCTTCGTCAGAGCCGCGTTTCTTCATCGTCGACATGCTGACAGGTGCTGTAAACCGCTTCTACGTGACCCATGGCCGTGGCTCCGATCCAGAACATGACGGCTGGCTCAAGGGCTTTTCGAATAATTATGGGTCGAACGCGACCTCGCGGGGTGCCTATCTCACCCGGAATTACTATGAAGGCAAACATGGTCTTTCCATGCGGCTATCCGGGCTGGACGACAGCAACAACAACGCCGAAAGCCGCGCAATTGTTGTGCATGGCGCGGATTATGCCAACCCTGATCTGATCCGCACGACGGGAAAGCTGGGCCGCAGCGAAGGCTGTTTCGCTTTTCCGCGGGATCGGCTGGTGGAAGTCATTTCGCGCCTTGGGCCGGGGCGGATGATCTTCGCGGATCGGCTTGAGGGCGCCTATCAGGGCTAGATGCCCGAAGTTGCACTAGGTTGGGGGGATGCGCAGGTTGATCGTTCGACCTTGCACCACACCTTAATCAAACAGGCTTGAAACCGAGCTTTCGTCAGCAATCCGCTTAATGGCTTCGCCCAAAAGCGGCGCAATCGTCAGGTGACGGATCTTGGAGGCCGATTTGGCCGCGTCGGACGCGCCGATGGAATCGGTCACCACCAGCTCCAGCAACGCTGATCCTTCTACCCG
>JACCED010581260.1_pt1 | contig 10566 bp, 10 predicted proteins | sample 7455021 | NCBI WGS metagenome assembly JACCED01 (sample SAMN15323456, study PRJNA562643) | freshwater metagenome | isolation source: river surface water | place: USA:Blue River Watershed | collected 2017-08-19 | reverse complement strand
GAGCAGCGTGCGACCCGCTCTTTCCGCCAGGCCCGCGGCCCAGCCCAGGTTGGACAGCAGCACCGCGTCGGCCTGCTCTGCGCTGCAGTCCGGGGCGCGCAGGCCCACCATGGCGTGAATACGCGGGCAGTCCAACGCCTCGGCGTAGCGCAATGCCGCCTCGATGCCAGCGCGAAACTCCGCCTCCCGGCCCGGCACGCAGGCGGTGCCACGCGAGCCGGCCTGCCAGGCCTCATCACAGCGCGAGGCCTCCAGGCCGCCCGGGGGCGTGTTGAACAGGACCTGCTGCAGGCCGTGGGCCTGGAGCCGCGCGCTGATCTCGGCGGCGGGGTGGACGTACGGAAAGAAGTACTCCACCGCTTCGAAGCCGTCGGCAGCAGCCGCCTCGAAGCGATCGAGAAAGGGCCTATCCGGGTACAGCAGGGACAGGTTAGCGGCGAAACGGATCGTGGTCATCGTGGCGCGAACAGTTCACCCGGATACAGGTCACGCGCCGCAGCACTTCTTGAACTTCTTGCCTGAGCCGCAGGCGCAGGGGTCGTTACGCCCCGGCTCTGCGGCCTTGCGCACTGCCACCACGCGCGGGCCCATGCTTTTCCAGAGCTTGCGCAGCTCGTACACGCCCCACAGGGCTGAACCATATTGGTCAATACGGCGCTGGCTCACGCTGGGCGGGCCGTCTTCGCTGTGCATGGACAGGATGGGCGTGTCCTTGTCGGGACGGGTCAGGTCCTCAATGTCAGCCAGAGCGTCGTCGAGCATCTCGACCGCCTCGCGGTCACGCGGGGGCGCCCAGTCGTCGGCGAAGGTCTGCACCGCATGCAAAAAGCCATGGGCCCAGGTCTCGGCGAACGAGGGCAGTTCAGCCAGCGGGGCGTCGCCGCGCTCGGCCTCGGGCAGCGAGAGGAGGCCCCCGCGCACGTCAATGGCGGCGGGCTGATAGGCGCGCTCGTCGTCCAGCATCTCGACCTCGGCATCGAGGGCGGCGGCCACTTCCTGCCAGCGCCGCTTCCAGCGCAGAACGAACTCCATGTACGCCATGGGCTTGAAGTCCGCGCCGAGCAAGGGCGGCCAGTATTCATCCGGCGGCACCTCGCGGCGGGTGCAGACGAGTGCAGCGAGGAAGCCTTCGCAGAACTCCCAGTCAGGCGTGTCCGCCTCGGTCTCGCGCAGTTGGTCGAGCACCGCATCTTGGGCATCAAAGTCGTCGGGGCCCAGGGGGGCATGGTCGGCGGCCGGGGCCGAGTCGGAGTCAGTGTCAGGCGTGGGCATGGCGTTCTTCGTGGCGTTCTTCGGGTTGGACAGCGGACCGGACCTGGACGGACCAGGGCGCGAGGCGCTTTCGCATGGACAGGACCGCGCGGTCCTTGGACAGCAAAAGGGCCTGGCGGGCTACCGCCAGATCAATGAATTTCTGGTCGTCGGCGTCGCTGCAGGTCAGAGGCGCCTTGGCTGGCGCCTCAGTGAGGGTGGCATGGCGGTCAAAGGCCTGCAGCACGTCGGCAGGCGCCAGGCCATAGAAGGCCAGGCGCGGCACGATTTGCGGATAGCCCAGGACCCGCTCCAGTTCCTCGCGCATGGCCGGGGTGGCCCACCAGCGCAGTTGACCCCCCTCCAGCGCCTGGCGCAGGGGGACAGCCGCCGCGTCGGCGAACACGAAGGCGTCGAGGACGATGTTGGTGTCGAGGACTGCGTTCATCGCCGATGCTTCAGGCCCTGTCCTGCGGCGCGGACCCAGCCATGGGGGCGCCACCTTCGCCGCCCGCCGCCCCCTCGCGCACCCGCGCTGAGCCGGCCACCATGTCGAAGCGAAACAGCCGGCACTCGAGCGGGCCGTTCCACATGGGCACGCGACGCGACTCCTTGAGGCGCATGCGAGAGGGCAGCTTGAGGTCCGGTGTGAGCATCCAGGCGGTCCAGCCGGGGTAGTTCTTTTTCCAGTGCGCGGCCAGGCGCACGAAAAAATCGCCGGCGGCGTCCTGGCCGCTTTCGTCCTGCGCCCGCTCCCTTCCGCCACGCCCGCCGCGGCCCGGACCGGCCACGCCGGCGGCCTCGATGCGCTCGCCATAAGGCGGATTGACCAGCATCAGCGCCGGGGCGGCGCAAGGGGGCATGCGTTGCAAGGCGTCGCCGCCTCGCAGTTGCAGGGCGCTGGCCACGCCAGCGCGCTCGGCATTGCGCTGGGCAAAGTCGACCATGCGAAAGGCCACATCGGAGCCGAAGATGGGCACTGCCGGCTCGCGCCGCATCGCCTGCGCCTCCGACTTGAGCGAGGCCCACACATGGGGCTGGTAAGGCAAGAGCTTTTCGAAGCCGAAGCGCCGCTGGAGGCCGGGCGCAATGCCGCAGGCCACCTGCGCCGCCTCAATGGCGATGGTGCCGCTACCGCAGCAAGGGTCATAAAGCGGCATGCTCGCATCCCAGCCGCTGGCGGCGATCATCGCGGCGGCCAGCGTTTCCTTGAGCGGCGCCTCGCCTTTGTCCTCGCGCCAGCCGCGCTTGAAAAGTGGCTCGCCCGAGGTGTCGATGTAAAGCGTGCAGTGCGTGGACGTCAAATGCACATACAGGCGGGCATCGGGCCAGCGGGTTTCGACGCTGGGGCGCTCGCCGGACTTGGCGCGGAAGCGGTCGACCACCGCGTCCTTCACCTTCAGCGCGGCGAAGTTCAGGCTCTTGAGCGGGCTGTGCTGGGCGGTGATTTCCACCTTGAAGGTCTGGCGCGGGGTGAACCAGATCTCCCAGGCCACCGCAGACGCCGCCTCGTACAGGTCCTCCTCACCGCGGTAGGGCGTGTGCGAGAGCTGCACCAGAACGCGCTGCGCCAGACGGCTGTGGAGGTTCAGGCGAAGGGCCTCGCGCCAGGACGCGGTGGCGACCACGCCGCCACGGCCGACCAGCAGCGCCTCGCCGGCCAGGCCGGTGAGGCGGTGCACCTCGTCGGCCAGCAGGTCCTCAACGCCGGCGGCGCTAGGAAGAAAAAGCTGGAGGTCGTTCATCGGGTCAGAAGGATAAGGTCAGGCGCGGACACTGCCCGGCGCGGGAATCAGGGAGCAAGAACGAAGCAGAGCGGCACCCGGGAGTCAGAGTGCCTTGCGAAGATTGGCCGGCGCGATGCGCAGGGCCTCGCGGTACTTGGCCACGGTGCGGCGTGCGCACTCGATGCCCTGCTCCTTGAGCATGTCGGAGATCTGGCTGTCCGACAGCGGCTTGCTCGGGCTCTCGGCCGCCACCAGCTGACGAATCAGGGCGCGCACCGCGGTACTGGAGGCGTTGGCGCCGCTTTCGGTGCCCAGGGCGGAGCCGAAGAAGTACTTCAGCTCAAAAGTGCCGTAGGGCGTGGACATGTATTTGGCAGTGGTCACCCGGGAGATGGTGGACTCGTGAAGACCCAACTCGTCGGCGATCTCTCGCAGCACCAGGGGCCGCATCGCCAGCTCGCCATGGGTAAAGAAGTTTTTTTGCCGCTCCACGATGGCGTTGGAGACGCGCAAGATGGTGTCAAACCGCTGCTGGATGTTCTTGATGAACCAGCGCGCCTCCTGCAGCCGCTGCTGCAAAGCCTGCTGGCCGTCGCCCTTGTGGCCCTTGAGCGCACCCGCATAGATGTCATGCACCCGAAGGCGCGGCATCACGTCCGGATTGAGCTGCACGCGCAGCCGGGCCTGGCCCCCGCGCATCGTGCGTGTCACGATCACATCGGGCACGACCACATTGCGCTCAACATCGACGAAGCGCCGGCCCGGCTTGGGCTCGAGCCGCCCGATCAGGCCGATGGCCGCCTTGATCTGGCCCTCGCCCTCGCCCGTGGCTGTCACCAGGCGCTTGATGTCGCGCCGTGCGAGCAATTCCATCGGCTGGCGCACCACGGCCAGCGCCACCATACACAGCGCCTCCTGGGCATCATCAGCCGCCTCGGCCAGCGCCTGCAGCTGCAGGGCGAGGCACTCGGCCAGGGTACGCGCGCCCACGCCCACCGGTTCCAGGTGGTGCAGCAGGCGCAGTGCCACGGTGAAGTGGTGAACCAGTTCCTCCTGCTGCTCGAAGTCGCCAGGCGCGAGCGTGGCCGCCAGATCCTCCAGCGGGTCTTCCAGGTAGCCGTCCTCGTTCAGCGATTCGATCAGGAAACGAAGCGCGGCCGCATCTTCACGGGCCAGGCGCAGACCCAGGGCCTGCCGGTGCAGGTGGTCCTGCAAGGTCTCGTTGCCGCGCGCGAGCTCGGTGGCGTCGACATCGTCATCTTCTGAGCCCGAGGACTTGCGCGCCGGCGCGTCACCGCCCCACTCGCCGTCGTCGGGCACGACCTCGGTGCTGCCGTCACCGTCCCAGTCGCTAGGGCCGGATTCGGCCGCTGAATCGGACATGGACTCCGACGCCGATTCAGACAGCGTGCTGGGCGCGCTGTCTTGCGCGAGGCGCTCTCCGGCCTCGGCAAGGACTTCGGCGCCCAGGCCATATTCCTCGCCCGCCTCCACCACCTCAGCCACCGGCTGGTCGGCGCTGGCCAGGCCGAATTCCTCGCGCGGGGGCTGGTCGTCGGAGACCTCGAGGAAGGGATTGTCGCCAAGCATCTGCTCGACTTCCTGGGCCAGCTCGAGGGTAGACAGTTGCAGCAGGCGAATGGACTGCTGCAACTGAGGCGTCAGCGCCAAGTGCTGGGAGACGCGCAGCGAGAGGCCCTGCTTCACCAGGCCCCCTACATCCGGAAATGCTCACCGAGATAGACCCGGCGCACATCTGCGTTGTTGACGATTTCATCCGGCGTGCCCTGGGCGAGCACATGGCCGTCGCTGATGATGTAGGCGTGGTCGCAAATGCCCAAGGTCTCGCGCACGTTGTGATCGGTGATCAGCACGCCGATGCCGCGCGACTTGAGGAAGCCGATGATGCGCTGAATCTCGATCACCGCGATCGGGTCGATACCGGCAAAGGGCTCGTCGAGCAAGATGAAGCGCGGGTTAGTGGCCAGCGCCCGGGCGATTTCCACCCGCCGGCGCTCGCCGCCTGAAAGTGCCACCGCCGGCGAGGCACGCAAGTGCTCGACGCGAAGGTCTTCCAGCAAGGACGTCAGGCGCTGCTCAATGGCGACGGCCTTTAACGGGCGGCCGCGCTCATCGCGCTGGAGCTCGAGCACGGCGCGGACGTTGTCCTCGACGTTGAGCTTGCGAAAGATCGAGGCCTCCTGCGGCAGGTAGGACAGGCCCAGCTGCGAGCGGCGATGCATCGGCATGCGCTCGACCGCCTGGCCGTCAATGCTGATCTCTCCCGCATCGGCCCGCACCAGACCCACGATCATGTAGAACGAAGTGGTCTTGCCCGCGCCATTGGGCCCCAGCAAGCCCACCACTTCGCCCTTGGCGACCACCAGCGACACGTCCTTCACCACCTTGCGGCTGCCGTAACTCTTGGCGAGGTGGCTGGCGACCAGGCGGCTGGCAGCGGGAGGCGGCGCAGCCGCAGCAGAGTCGGCCTTGACGGCCTCGCTCACTTGCGCTCCCCGGCCAGGCTAGGAGTGGCGCGCAGCGGCGCCGGAGCAGACGCCGCCCCAGTGGCAGCGGAGGTCGCGCCGGAGGCGGCACGGGGCGCCAGCACCGCCCGGACCCGGCCGCCCGCGCCCGGCACCGCGCCCGGGGCACGTTGCCCCAGGGGAGCGCCGTTCACGGTGAAGACGTCGGTGGTGTTTTCGTAGGTGATGAGGCTGCCCTGGGTCTCGTCGGCCAAAGTGGTGCCGCGGTAGCGACGCATCTCGGCGCGGCCGATGAACTTGACCCGGTCGCCCTTGCCGTCGTAGTCGATAGTCTCGGCCTCGCCCTCGAGGTACTCGTCGGCCCCCTCCCGCTTTTGACGCCAGAAAGCGCGCTTGCCGGGCTCAGCGGTGATCAGTCCGTGCTGGAAACCCTCGGGATCCTGGCGCACCTCGAGGCGGGCGCCGCGGATCACGATGCTGCCCTTGGTGGCCACCACCTTGCCGGTAAAGACGCTGGTCTGCTTGAGGTCGTCGTGGCGCAGATCGTCAGCCTCGACGTTCATCGGCTTGTCGCGGTCAGCCTTCTCGGCATGCGCCCACGGGACAGCGGCCAGAGCAATGGCGGCGAGGAGGAGCGTCAGGAAGCGATGGGTCATAAGGGCATGAATCTTGCTGTTCAAAGACTCTACCGGGATTGTAGCCACCGGACAGCGGTGCAGGGCAGCAAAAACGCGCGGCGCAGGTGTTGTCCCTGCGCCGATGGGCGCTCAGCGGCCCTGGCGCACTCGCGCCACCAAGCTGTCGGCGACCTGGACCGCCCGGGCCATGTCGCCGGCCATCTCGCCGTCTGTATAAAAGCGACCGGCCACGCCCAGGGCCGGGACGCCCTCGACCTCATAGGCATCCTGCAGCAACTGCGCCCGGCGAATGCGGGTGGTCACGCCAAAGGACTGGTAAGCCGCCTGCACCTTGGCGCGCGGCAAGCCCTGGGTCTGGGCCCAGGCCAGGATGGCCTCTTCGCTGCCCAAGGGCTGGCGATCCTGGTGGATCGCCTGAAACACCTTCATGTGCAGGTCGAGCCGACCCAGGGTCTCGAGCACAAAGAACAAGCGTTGCTGCGGCTCGAAATCGGGCCTGAAGGCCACCGGCACGCGCCGCAACGCCATGTCTCGAGGCATCCTGCGCGACCAGGCCTCCAGCAGCGGCTCGAAGGCGTTGCAGTGAGGGCAGGAGTACCAGAAGAACTCGACCACCTCGATCTTGCCGGACGGGGCATCGACGGGCGCCGGCTTGGCCAGGCGCCGGAAATCTTGGCCCTCCTGGGGAGGGCGCTGGGCGCGCAGCGGGCCTGCGAGGGCCAGGGCGCCGCCGACCAGAAGGCCGGCATGAAAGACACGTCGTTGCATGGCGAATTCCTGCGAAACGGTGGGGCGATAGGACTCGGTTGCTAAGCCGCGAGATCTCGGTGAGGGCTCAGGCGGTCAACGGGGAACCCGCACCAGAGCGGACTCCGTACCGCTGGCGTCGAGCCTGGCCTTGCCGCGATCGGCGTCCTCTTTGCGGTCGAAGGGCCCGATGCGGACGCGATAGACGGTGCGACCGGCCTGCTCTCGCTCGCTGACACGCGCCTCCAGACCCATCAGCGAAAGTTTCGCACGCTGGGCCTCGGCCTCTTGTGGGCTGCGGAATGCGCCGGCCTGCACAAAGTACTGGAAGGGGTCAGAGGTGACGACGACGGCCGAGGCACGTGAAGCCGGTACGGCCGCTGGCGGCGCAGCCGCGCCGGGGGTGAAGACAGCGGGTGGATTGGGCGCAGCGGGATAGCCCGGCGGCGGGGTCAGGCCCTGGGCCGGGGTTGTAGACGCCCCAGCGGGGCCCTGAACCGGGGCGGGGGCAGGCACAGGCGCAGGCGAGGACGCCGGCGCGGCAGGTACGGACTCCGGCGCGGGGACAGCACCGGCGGCGCTGGCTGCGCTGGCGGCAGCCTTGGGCTTGCCCTGAAGCAGCGCGTTCGGGTCCCAGTTCTGGTTCTTGCGCAATTCGGCCGCGTCTTGCTCGGCGGTGCGGGCCTGGTTCTTGTTGGTGAAGGGCATGGGCACCTTGGTGACGTAGACCGCCACCGCCAGCGCAACACCGAGGCCCAGCACCAAGCCGATGACCAGCCCCAGCAAGGTGGTACCGCGCTGCTTGTGCTTCGGCCCCGGCCTCGGCGCGTATTTCATCTGGCTGCCTCTCACATTTTCTGCGGAGCACTCACGCCCAGCATCTTCAGACCATTGTGCAATACCTGGGCGCAGGCCGCGACCAGCGCCAGCCGGGCCGCACGGACTTTTGGGTCGTCGACCAGGATGCGCTCGCTGTCGTAATAGCTGTGGTAAGCCGCAGCCAGTTCACGCAGGTAGAACGAGACGTCATGCGGCGCAAAGTCTTCGGCCGCCGCAGTGAGCATGGCCGGGTAACGGGCCAGCACCAGCATCAGGGACTGGGCAGCGGCACCCTCGAGCGGGGAAAGGTCGACGTCTTTCAGCGTTGCGACATCACCGCCCCAGGCCGCCAGCACCGAGCAAATGCGCGCGTGGGCGTACTGCACGTAGTAAACCGGGTTGTCGTTGTTCTGGGCCAGGGCCAGGTCAACGTCGAATACGTACTCGGTGTCGGGCTTGCGAGAGAGCAGGAAGAAGCGCACCGCATCCTTGCTGGTCCACTCGATCAGGTCGCGCAGCGTCACATAGCTGCCGGCGCGCTTGGAGATCTTCACCTCCTGGCCGCCGCGCATCACCCGCACCATGGTGTGGAGCACGTAGTCGGGGTAGCCCACGGGAATTCCCACGCCCGCGGCCTGCAGGCCGGCACGCACCCGGGCAATCGTGCCGTGGTGGTCGGTGCCCTGAATGTTGACCACCTTGGTGAAGCCCCGCTCCCACTTGGTGATGTGGTAGGCGACGTCGGGCACGAAGTAGGTGTAGCCACCATCGGACTTGCGCATCACGCGGTCCTTGTCGTCGCCGTAGTCGGTGGACTTGAGCCACAGCGCGCCGTCTTGCTCGTAGGTCTTGCCCGCGGCCTGCAACCGGGCCACCGCGTCGGCCACCTTGCCGCTGGTGTAGAGGCTGGACTCCAGGTAGTACTGGTCGAACTTCACCTCGAAGGCCTGCAGGTCCAGGTCCTGCTCATGACGCAGGTAGGCGACCGCGAACTGGCGGATGCCGTCCAGGTCGGCCACGTCACCGGAGCCGGTGAATTCGCGGTCGTCGGCCTTCACGGTTTTGCCAGCCAGGAAGTCGGCGGCGATGTCGGCGATGTAGTCGCCGTTGTAGGCCGCCTCGGGCCAGCCGGCGTCGCCGGGCTTGACGCCCTTGGCGCGCAGCTGGGTCGAGTTGGCCAGCGTCTCAATCTGCACGCCGGCGTCGTTGTAATAGAACTCGCGGTGCACATTCCAGCCCTGGCTGGCGTAGAGGTTGCAGATCGCGTCGCCCAGGGCGGCCTGGCGGCCGTGTCCCACATGTAACGGGCCGGTGGGGTTGGCCGAGACAAACTCCACCAGCACCCGACGGCCATTGGGGGCCTGCTGTCCGAAGCAGGCACCTGCGGCCAGCACTTCGGCCACCACCTGCTGCTTCGCCGCGGGCTTGAGGCGGATGTTGATGAAGCCCGGGCCGGCAATTTCGAGGGCGTCGACCCATCGGCCATAGGCCGGGGTGGCCAAGAGGGCGGTCTTGAGCGATTCCGCCACCTCGCGGGGGTTGCGCTTGAGTGCCTTGGCCAGTTGCATGGCGGCGGTGCAGGCGAGGTCGCCGTGGGCAGCGGCCTTGGGCGATTCAAAAGCCGCTTTGCTGCCCGATCCGGGCTGAAGATTTTCCAACTCGGACGCCAGAGCGCCGAGCAATTCTTGGGTGACGAGAAGCATCGGGCGATTCTACGGGCGGGGGTGGGAAAACCCGTCCTGCTCCGGCGGCGGCGTCGCGCGGGCGCTGCGGGCGGGTCAGGCCAGGGCCCGGGACGAGAAGTCGGGATGGGCGAAATGCCGCCGCAGGTGGTCGATCCACAGGCGCAGGCGCAGCGGCAGGTGCTTGCGCTGAGGCAGCATGGCGTGGATGCCATTGGGCGGGGCGGCGAAGTTGCCCAGCACCTCCACCAGCCGGCCGGCGGCAATGTCGGCCTCTACCTCCCAGGTGCTGCGCCAGGCCAGCCCCAGGCCGCGCAGGCACCAGTCATGCAGCACCTGACCGTCCGAGCAGTCCACCCGTCCGCCAGGGCGCAGGTACTCGACCTGGCCATCCACGGTGAAGGCCCAGCCCCGCGTCTGGGAGGCCTCGCTGGAGAGGGTCAGGCAGTCGAAACGGACCAGGTCGCCCGGGTGCAGGGGGATACCGTGACGTCGCAGGTACTCCGGCGTGGCCACACACAGGCGCCGGTTGTCGGCCAAACGCACGCTAACCAGGGAGGAGTCGGGCAGGTCGCCCACCCGAACGCCGCAGTCGAAGCCCTCGGCCGCCAGGTCCACCACCCGGTCGCTCAGGTTGAGGGAGAGCGTCACCTCCGGATGCCGCGCCAGGAAGTCCGGCACCAGCGGCGCCACATGCCGGCGACCAAAGCCCGCCGGGGCGGTGATCCGCAGGTGGCCGCTGGCCTGCAGGCCGCCGGCGCTCACCCCCGCCTCGGCATTGGCCAGGTCGGCCAGCAGGCGCTGGCAATCCTCGAGAAAGGCGCTGCCCTCGTGGGTGAGGGCCAGGCGCCGGGTGGTGCGCACCAGCAGCTTGACGCCCAGGCGCGCCTCCAGCGCGTCCATCCGCCGGCTCATGATGGCCGGGGCCACGCCCTCGGCCCGGGCCGCGGCGGTGAGGCTACCGCGGGTGGCCACCAGGGCGAAGGATTCGAGCTGCTTGAACTTGTCCATGGAGAGAGGTCATCTTCACTTTGATTATGTGCATTTTTATCAAAGATAAATTGCCGATTCATTCCTTAATGAGTGTTTGAGTATCAAATACAGTCAGGCCACAGCCCGCCCCGGCGGGCCCCCTTTTCCCATATCCAAGGACTCCCGCATGACCGCTCGAACCACCCTCCACGGCCTCCAGGTGGACGCCGCCCTCGCCCGCTTC
>JACCED010414248.1_pt1 | contig 10566 bp, 11 predicted proteins | sample 7455021 | NCBI WGS metagenome assembly JACCED01 (sample SAMN15323456, study PRJNA562643) | freshwater metagenome | isolation source: river surface water | place: USA:Blue River Watershed | collected 2017-08-19 | reverse complement strand
CACCACGCGTGCCATGTCATCACGGCACTCAGGGCACTGCAACCAGTTGAGCGGCTCACCGAATCCCACCAGGTGTTCACGCCGCAGTTGCGCCAGAGCGTCCTGATTGCCCGGATCAGACAACAGCGGCCCTGAGATTTCCTTGGCAGTACTCTCCAGCATCCGGCACAACAGGGCCGTGGCCTCGATCTGCGTATGGCTCATGCCGCTGCACCAGGCGATTCGACGATGCCCAGGCTGCGCATCACGCACTGCGCCAGTTGCTGATTGCGATGCGACAGGTTTTTGATGGTGGTCGAACCGCTGGCGTAGACGTCGAAGCTGAAGTGACCCTCTCGGCTACTTACCTGGTCACGGGTGTAGACCATGAGCGTGGCACGGTCCATTTCGAATTCGCTGTCGAAGGAATGTGCCACTTTCAGTTTGTCGCGGGCCACACAAATGGCATCCTCACGATTAACCTCGGGACTGGCTTCGATCTGGATGGCACTGCTGCGTTGGTCGGCAGGCGTGAATTTCGCACGGCGCAGCCGAACCTTCTGGATGCCTTGCGTTGACCAGTCTTCCTTCGGCGCCAGCAGACCGTCGTTCAACACGCTGAGCTTGAACCGACTGGGCGTGATCGCCTCGGGTTTCAATTCGGTCTTGGCCAGGTGCTTGGCAAACAGGGTGAGGACGGCGGCGTGGTTTTTGGCACCCCCCTTAACCACAGTTTCCACCACGCCCGATTTGGGGTGGTAGACCAGCGCGTTTTCCAGGGCGATGCGGGTGGCGATGCGCTTGAAATCGTGTTTACGGAACTGGGCAATGGCCGTGATCGGCCCCTCGACGTACAGCGTGAACTGGATGCTGCCATCAGTGCCGTAACGACTGACCTCGATGTGTGACCCGATGCCGCCACCCGATTTTTGGTAAAGCGCAGCCACGTCCCGCTTGAAGGCCTCAAGGGACTCTTGATCCAGGTGTGGCACAAGGTTGGGAAGGATCTGGCTGGGCTTCCATGTCCGGCCATGGGTCTTGGCCCGAAACGCCAGCCGCAATTCGATGTCCCGAAAAATCTGTTCGTGGTGGGCGAGCATCCACAGCGCCTGCTCGCGCGGATCCATGCCCTGAAGATGTTCCTGCGCGGCGGCGTCATGCGTCAGCGCCAGCGAAAATTCTCGGGCCCCGGTCTCTGTGCCGGTGATGTGAGCGCGACGCAGGTCTTCGTTCCACCTGAACAAGTCTTCCTCGATCGCGACTTTTTCGGCAGTCGTCAAGGCGATGTTTTCAAGCATTTGGGCCTGCAGCTCTTCGACGGCGTCGATGAGCGCATTGCCCAGCTTAGCTTCCGGCGACCTCCAGTCAACTGACAGGTGCGCACCCAAGGGGTGGGCTTGCACAAAGTCCTGCAGGACGGTCGACGCGATGTGTCGCAAGAAATGGCGAGGGTTGAAAATTTTCATTGTTGTCTCCGGGGATGTTTTTGGTCTTTGTTACGTGTATCTGCGCACCAGGCCCACCACCACACCGAAGATTTCCAGCTTGCCGTTGGGACGCATTAAGGGGTACTCCGGGTTGGCCGGCAGCAGGAAATAGCCTTCACTGTCGCGGCCGAGAGTCTTGAGGGTGAATTGGTCGTCCACCACGGCGACCACCTGTTCCCCCACTTGTGCATCCTGACGGCGCTCCACCACAGCAATGTCACCGCTGTGAATGCCTGCGTTGATCATGGAATCGCCCTTGACGCGGATTAGCACCGTCTGTCCCGGCTCTTGAATCAGGTAGCGGTCGATAGTCATCTGCTCAACGCCATCGTCCAAAGTAGTCACGGGTATGCCTGCCGGCACTGGCTCGTTGGCCACCACTCGTTCAAAAAACCGCTCAGTGGGCGCCCAATCTCCGTCGGGCGTGCGCTTCAATATGCCGGCGGCCTCCAGGCGTTCGAGCACCTTCTTGACGGCCGACTTGGACGCGTAGCCCAGGATTTCCATCAGCCTGGCTTAGGACGGCAGCACTCGGTGCTGTGCGTAGTAGCGCTGCAGGGTCGCAAAGTGTTCCCGATCGCGGAGGATTTTCATGATGAATTTGATTATAGAGAACGTTCGTTCTCCGCGCAAACAGCTCTCAAACCATCAACATCGGCAGACTGATCGAAAAAAATCCGCGCCTTTTCCGCAGCCTTCCTCAGTCGTCATCAGCTCTCGCCAACTACCTTCTGGTGCAAATGAACGTGAATTCCGAAAATTCATGCACCCAGTTTGATTCCCGATCAAAGACCAATGACAACACCGAACTTACCGGATCCCGACGAAATGACAGCCGACGAACGCGCCGCCGAAATTATTACTATTTTGGCCATAGCGATCACCCGCAGGTATGTGGCAAATAAGCCAGTAGAGAGCGCGGTTAACCTTGGCTTTGTGCCCGACCAGCGCGTTCATACAACCCCTTATCAATAGGAGTTGTCATGACCGACCAACAAACATCCATCGCCGCGCAGATCGTCAATTTAGGCTGTCTACCCATGTCCGAACTTTGGGTAATGTGGGATCGCTACTTTCCACGGCGCCCAGATTACCCAAATCGCACGCACGTCGAATCTCGTCTCGCCTACAAACTGCAGGAGGAGGCCTTTGGCGGCCTGGCACCCGAAACCAGAAAGCGACTGGAAGCTATCGGCGAGAAGTACTCGAAGATCAAGCTACGCGCCAAGTCAAAGGGGTTTGATTTCGCGCCGGGGACAGTCCTCCTACGGGAATGGGGAGAACGTGATCATCGGGTCACGGTCAATGCGGACGGCCGATTCGAATATGAAGGAAACACGTTCAAGAGTCTGACAGCCGTGGCGCGCCACATCACCGGCACCCACTGGTCTGGCCCCATGTTCTTTGGCTTGACCGGCAAAGGTGATGTGCGATGAAAGACACCTCACAAATTGCCGGCATCAAGGCACGCAAGCGCTGTGCAGTCTACTGCCGAGTTTCTTCGGACGAGCGGCTTGGACAGGAATTCAATTCCATCGATGCACAGCGAGAGGCCGGGCATGCCTTCATTACCAGCCAGCGCGCCGAGGGCTGGATTCCAGTGGCAGATGACTACGATGATCCTGGCTACTCAGGCGGGAACACTGAACGTCCCGCACTCAAACGCCTGATGGCGGACATCGATGCCGGCAAGGTAGATATTGTTATCGTCTACAAAATTGATCGACTGACGCGCAGCCTTGCCGATTTCGCAAAAATGGTGGAATTGTTTGATCGACGTAATGTCAGCTTCAGTGCTGTCACGCAGCAGATCAACTCGGCCACCTCAATGGGCCGGCTAATGCTCAACGTCTTGCTGTCCTTTGCGCAGTTCGAACGTGAGGTCACCGGCGAACGAATCCGCGACAAGATCGCCGCGTCCAAACGCAAGGGCTTGTGGATGGGTGGGGTACCGCCGCTAGGCTACGACGTCGTCAACCGGCAGCTCGTTATCAACGAGACTGAAGCAGCCGTTGTGCGCCGAATTTACGCAGACATGCTGACCATCGGCTCCACGACGCAGATTGCCGCTGCCATGACAGCAGAAGGGATCACGACCAAATCATGGACAACCAGAGACGGACAAGCTCATGCAGGGTCACGCATGGACAAGAAATATCTTCATAAGCTGTTACGCAATCGCATTTATCGCGGCGAAATTTCGCACAAGGGAACTTGGTATCCCGGGGCACACCAGGCCATTATTGCAAACGAGATCTGGGAAAAGGTGGCGGCAGTCCTGGCGACAGACGCGCACACGCGCGCAGCAGAAACGAAAGCAAGGACGCGAACCGACTCATTGTTGCGCGGCCTGCTATATACGCCAACTGGCGAACGGATGTACCCAACTTACACGAACAAGAAAGGACATCTGTATCACTACTACGTGTCCAAGTCCGAGAGCCGCTTCGGTGCATCGGGCAAGATGTACGAACGCCTGCCCGCACCGGAGATAGAGACGGCTGTCGTCGCCCAGATTCGTACGGTGCTGACGAGCCCCGAATCAATTGCTTCGGTGGTCGGCCACTTTCAGCGCAACGGTGCTCTGGTCGATGAAGCAACCATCGTTTTGGCAATGAAACGATTCAACGATATCTGGGACCAATTGTTTCCTATCGAGCGTCACCGCATCGCCAATCTGATGATCGAGCGCGTCGATCTTGTTCATGTCGGAGAAGTACAGGGCATCAAAGTTCGGTGGCGAGAATTGGGCTGGGACGCCTTGATCGGCGAGTTTGCGACGTCAAGGATTGGTGCCGAACTGCTGGAGGTGGAAGCGTGATGAATTCGTCAGACGTGTTTGTGCCTCTGAATTTCAAGCGCAAAAAGGGAAAGCTGCTCATCGATGGTAAGGAATCGTTCCCCGACGTCCGCATCGTTGAGGCAGTCGCGAGAGCTGTGCATTGGCACACACTATTGGATAGCGGCACATTTAAAAATGTCATCGACATCGCCCGGGTTGAAGAATTAAAGTCGACCACAGTGGGTAGATTGCTTCGTCTGGGACGCCTTGCGCCGGACATCATCGAGCTATTCTTGGCCGGGAACCAGCCACGGCAACTGACCTTGTTATGGCTAATGCGCAACGATATCCCCGCTCTCTGGTCTGAGCAACGCCAATTGCTTGAACGCTTCAGGTAGGAGATCTCGATGCCAAAGAAGACTTTGTGCAAGCAAATTGGCGATCCCACGACCAATACTTTTCCCATGCCGACTGGGGGTATTCGACTGGAAACTTTTATGCCATGGAAGCTGGTGAAACGAACAGTAAAAAAGCAGGTAATCACACCGCTGGATTCACCTCAGAATTTTTTGTCTGAGGTCAAGCACGAACGAGAAGCTCGGTCGACAGAAAGGGATTCTGCACTGATGCGGGCACTCGGTCTTGCTCATCACTGGCAACGCCTACTGGACGAGCAGCGGGCGGGAGCAGTGAGCGAGATTGCTGAGGCAGAAGGCATGGACGTCACCCAAGTAAGGAGGATCATGCGACTGACGCTCCTGGCCCCAAAGGTGATGGATTGGCTGGTCGAGTCTCCCGAGGCAGTGCTGGAGACAATAATACGCCGTCCCTGGCCTAACAGTTGGGCGGCCCAGAAACAGATACTCCCCGACGGTTTCCCAGGTTGAATGGTACTTTCGACTGGTGCCGACTGCAGCCTGTTCAACCTGTAGACCCGGTTTACAGCGGGTGCAGACCTTGGGCGAGTTCATCTGACTACCTGCTTCCGACCAACTGCAGTCCTACCGCATCTGTATCTAGATCAGAAAGCGGACTCTACACTTAGGTGCGCGCCCGCGCCTCGGAGCGACACTCACTGCCGGCTTATATCTGACGCGGTATTGCGTTATCGGCGCCACATGGTTTGCAGTGGTGGATTCGGACTTGACTTGACGCGCGAGAAGGCATCCGCCGCGAGACGCTCGCAATACACACTAGCCAGTTCGATCTGATCTAGCACAGCCAGTTGATCAAAATCTGGGGCTCCTGCAAGGAACTCAAGAAGCTTCACCTTAGGTGTCTTAGTGTAGGTACCCATGAAGAAGTCGTACAGGTCGAGCACCGTCTCGCACTTGCTGTTGCGCGAGATCTCCCCGAAAAAGGTGTCGGGGTGTCTCCTCCACGCTGCGAGCTCGGAATCTGACAACGGGACGCGAGCGATGATTCCACGGCCATCCTTCGTCTTTACTGCGCAGACGGCGACCTTGTCCAGCTCCATCACCACTGCCGATGAGAGTACACCCTCAACTTGGCTGCCTTCGGCGTCTGGGACCATGTATGTATTGCCGATAGTCAGCCGGTTTTGTTCGGATTCAACGAAGGCCAATTCGGGGTTCTCACCATCAAATGTCGCTGGGATGGTCGAATGCATACGGATCGACTTGAGCAGCTCGTGCATTTCAATATGGGCTTGTCGACCGTTGATCGCCGCGCGCAAGGATGGGAATTGATGGTCGAGCTTGAATTCATCGAGTTGGAATCCCTCGCCTAGCGCGAGCTGCCGCCACTCAATCCCGTCGAGGTGATGCTCCCAAGGTGCGTTAGTGAGGAATACGTAGGCGGGTGGCATCCGCTGGGCCTGAGGGTTTCGCGTCTCGAATCTCCGAAGTTGATCAAACGCGCGCTGAACGTATGCTGGTGTCTCGTCGCCGGTAGTCGGGTCTGGCGTATTCAGATCGATAAACACGATACGGGTGTGGTTTGCCGTCTTTCCAAGCGCTCGCACCAGTTGCCGAATGACGCGTCCGCTTTCAGCGCGCTTGGCTTCGACAGAAAATTGTTTCCCTGTGCGGGGGTGCGTTATCACAAACTCACAATGTGAAGTGCTTCGATCATCTTCGTTCTCGAATGCAATTGTGAAACCAGCGCGCGCCAGCATTGCGGCGACTTGAACCTCATAGCGTGCACCGTAGAAATTGTCCCTACTACGAAGACGCGCAACCAACTTTGCCTGTAGCTCGGCGTTGTCGTCGAGACCGTAGAGGTCATATGCCAGATGCATGTAGGCCGCGACCGCCCCAGTCATGCGGGCGGTTGACACCTTTCCAGGCTCCTTGATAGTCAGGCGCTGCTGCTCGCAGAGCTTGTGATACCAAACTAGGATGGGGTGCCGTTGATCGAACGGTTTACGTAACTCGGCGTTGCCCCATTCGGTACCGAGAGTACCCTTTAGGTAATCACCCAAAAAGTCATGGAAAGTTTTCCATTTCTTCGAGTAGAGGAGTCTATTTCTGACCGCAACAAACTGATGTCCGTTGTCCATCCGCGCTGCAATGATGGGCTTTCCGAGACCCTGTTGTTCGATGCGTTGTTGTTCCGCTGCCTTATGGCGCGCGAGCATAACTGGCGCTGCAGCAATTGACGAGTAAACACGGTCTAAACGTGCCAAGTCGCCATGGCACTTTTTGTACTTCTTGCCGCTGCCGCATGGGCAGGATTCGTTTCGCCCCACTTTAATCATGAGACCTCCGTGTCCGCCAGAATCTGGGCAGCGTTAGTGCTTTACCCCACCGTTGCATAAGACCATGATATCTAACAGCGGTCATTTGCTGACGGCTGCTTCTGGCCGAGAGCTGAGAATAACCGGCAGCTCATCCAAGGGCTGCTACCAGCCTTGAACGGGTACTCATCCCGTCAACGCGGCAGACAGCTCCTGACTGCCAACTGCCGTGCCTCAATGCGCAAACAAAATTTTTGTTCGGTCGCCGCCTGATAGCGGTTGCCAACCACAACAGACCGTTTTTAATGCATTGATATCAAAGGAAGTCGCCTCGAGAACGCTCGCGTGACCAATAGAGAAAATGGAGAACCGAGAGGCGTCGGCGGGGGCGAAAATCGTTGACCTCGCAGGGTGGCGCTCCTGAGGCCAAACCCAGAATCCGCGCGAACACTGGGGTTGCGGTCGGAAACGAAAAAGCCCGGAGCGAGTCCGGGCTTTGATGTATGGTGGTGGAGTATAGCAGTTCGGCAAACACTCATCCCGTAGGTGTGAGACGTGCCGTCCCGGGTTTGCCCCCCAATGAGGAGAACGGGGTGCATCCAAGGATCTGCTCTAACCACCTCACTGGTTCGGGAAATTCCCTTCCGGTGTGAGTGTCGGTTGCTTGCTCCAACTTAATGAAACGGCTTACGACTGATTTAACCGCATCTAGCGCTTCTTGCCACCGCCAATGGCCCCGCCGGAGAAGGTGGCTGTGTGATGCTGATCGCGAACATCTCGAACTCGTTCGGTTGCCGAAACCATGTTGACGGAGCGCGTGACTCGCCTCAGATCCACAGTTGAAGGATCAGAACTTATTTTCTGTTCCAGGGCCTTTTTGAAGTCTGCTGTGCTGACATCGGGGTGGGACTTCTTGGCATGCGCCATCAGTCGGTTAAGCCTAGTCTGGGCGTTGCACAAAGGGCAATGAACGTCGACTTCGTAATCACGCATCTGGCGACTCTTTGTTCTTTCGAATCATCGCAGCCAAGCCAAGACCAATTCCGAACTCAATCGCACTGATGAGGGCGTAAGAGATACCAAAGGACGCCCCGATCAAGGCAGCGACACCCAGCCCAACCAGGCTAGCGGTTCTGTCTCCCTTTGAAAACCAGCCCGTTGCAGCACCAGCTCCGACGTACAAAATGACGTATTTCATGCTGATGTACATGCGAGATTCCTTGTAGATAGTTGAAGGATGTGCGCCTCGACAGCAAGGGCAAGTGTCAGGGAAATTTTTTCAGTCAACATTCGTATTTCAGACCTTTCTTGCACTTAAGTTATTGATTCCCGAAGGGTCATCATCAGCCAGCTGACCAAGCCATCGATCGAGGACGGAACCGACATACTCCTTGCCAAGTTGGTGCCCCAAACCCGGAACAACGGTTACAGAAATTCCAAGCCGATTAGAAAACTCTAGGACGTTCACCGGGTTACTTTGCCAATCCTCCGAGCCAACATGAATTTGGCACTTCAGGGGTGTCGGGAACTGATCTTCATCTGCCAACTTTTTGAGTTTGTCTGCCCTGGGTGGAATAAATCCAAGGCCAATTTCCTCACTTGAGAATTGGCCAACGATCGGCGATAGCAGCAACACATTTCCAGGGAAGGGTGGCAGCTGAGCTTGCGCATGAAGGAACAAATAGGCTCCGAAAGAAACGGCAACCACATGGGCATCTTCACGCCAAAACATCTGCCGCAGGTCTGCCGCAATAGTGTCTACCTGCTCCTGAAACGGCAACCGCCTAAAGTCACCAATTGTTTCGCGACCTTGTGCAGCCCAACCACGACTGGCAAGCCCCTCACCCAAACCAGTAGTGATTTGCCCTCCTGCTCCAGGCAAGTAGTACGCAGTTCGATTCATGGACAGGCTTGTTGACGAACTCATCGATAGAAAACCTGCGACCGAAGATCTCTTTGCAGAACCTTATGAAAGGCTCTCCACCGTTGGTTCTCCTCTGGACCGCAAACCGAGCCCTTGTGCTGGATAGCCAGTAGACGCTTAACCTTGAGAATACGGCCCTTCACTGTGTAACTTGAAGAGTAGCTGACCGTTTCGTCTCGATAGTTGATCCCCTTAGGGATACCATCGATCACCACATTAGATGGGAATTCGATTGAGTAGCTTTCCTGATGCGTCTGAGACTTACAGGTATGTTCAAAGTCTTTCTCGAGGGGATCATCGGCACCAGCCCATGCAATTCCTCCAGGCCCCATTCCGACAGGAATCATCATCCCCCCTCGACCTGGAATGTTTGTAACCGGGTTGAGAAAGAATTTGGCGCGAATCCAATAGGGCTGATCGATGCGCTCGGGGTCTGGGAAGTCCATCGTTCCCCCGCCGGTCTCATTGAAGCGTTGCAACAGCTCTTTGACCACTTGCTGTTCCGAGCGACTCTTTTCATAAAAGCGTATACGGCGCGACTCGATCTCAGGAACACCTTGATAGTTCACCGATGACGTGCCGTGAACAACTCCTTCACGATCAATCTTCATCTTGAGATCAACCTGGCCAACATTTTCTGAAGCGAGCATTCGAGGAGTTCGGCCAATCTTTCCCAAGGCTGTCAGCACCGTTGGCTTGTCCATGTCCTCAAAGATCAGAAGTCCAAAAGGGGAGAATTGATCAGTAGAGTCGAGGTAGAGATCAAGGCTAGGCACATACGTGATCACATGGTTGAGTGGCTGAATAACCCCGACCTTCGCCAACTTGTATGCAGCTCCCAAGTTGATCAATGCAGGACTACTTGGAATGCCGACGGCATCAAGCAGAGCCTCCAACAACACAACATGGTCTTTGCAGTCGCCATACTGATTTTTAAGAACCTCATGGGCGTCATGCGGGATCAACCGACCATCGCCAAGCGACACAGAAACGTATCGAATATTGGTAGTAACCCACTCATACAGCTTCTTTACTTTTGCTCGCTCGTCGGACAAACCTGTCGTCAATTTCACGGCCAGGTTACGAATTTCCTCAGTGACTTTCGCCTTGGGTTTGGCCGTATGTTGGTACGCTTTGCCGATGGCCACCATGTCCGGGAAGGTCGAGACATGAACATGGTCAGCGTAGTCGCTGACGTAAACCCTGCCGCGCTGAGCTGGTGATGCGATGCTGGAGGTGTACTTGTAGGTGTAATAGTTGAATCCACCCTCACTCCGCTCAAAACCGCCTTCAACTCCCTTCTTGTCTTCATAAACTTTCATTGACACTGGGAAGGCATAGCTCAGCTTTACGTCTGCCCAAATGACGCTGGTTGGGAATGCTGTTGAGTCGTGAAAGTGGCCAACATAGGTTGGTGAGTGATGATTTACTCGAGCTTTGTAGTAGATGCGACTCCCTGTCTCGACGTTCGGAAAGATGATGACCTTTAGCTTGGTGTCACTGAATTTGGCAGCAGATTCATCCGCTTGCTCATCCTGTGTCCTTATTGATGACTCAGGCACAAGAACTTTCTTGCCATCAGCCTGAATAGTCCATGCCTCAATCGACAGCACCTCATCCTGGCTATTTATGTAATCGATCGTCTGACTCCCCCCAAGCCTAATTCCCTGTGGTGTATTTATCCGAAGCTGGACCT
>JACCED010723228.1_pt1 | contig 10567 bp, 15 predicted proteins | sample 7455021 | NCBI WGS metagenome assembly JACCED01 (sample SAMN15323456, study PRJNA562643) | freshwater metagenome | isolation source: river surface water | place: USA:Blue River Watershed | collected 2017-08-19 | reverse complement strand
GCCCCCGTAGCTCAGTGGATAGAGCGACGGTTTCCTAAACCGTGGGTCGTCCGTTCAATTCGGACCGGGGGCACAAGTATGGTAAGGCTTTTGCGCCATTAGAGAGCGCAAAAGCCGACCCCATTGCACAAACGTTGCACAAACGGTTCTTATTTTCCAAAGTGTGCATTCTGTCCCTGCTTCTATGTTGGATTGTATGACAGGTCATATAAGAAAAATTAATGAAGGCAAGTGGTTCATTCGTATCAGCGCTGGAAAGCATCCGATCACGGGCAAACGTATTCAGAAGTCACGTGTGATTGAGGGGAGCCGTAAAGACGCAACTAAAGCTCTGCACGATCTTCGCAGTCAAGAATATGCAGGGTCGCTTAATTCCTCAAACGTAACGTTGGACGAGATTGTTGCAATGTGGCTCGATGCACCAACGAAAGGTGGTCGAGAAAGAGCAGCTTCTACTAAATACCACGATCAAAAAAGGTACGAACGTTATGTTCATCCAACTATTGGTTGCAAAAAGGCAGATGATATTCGTCCAGTGGATTTTGCAAACCTTTACCAGTCCTTAATTCGGGATGCAGGACTATCGCCTCGATCAATTCTTCATATCCATTCGATTTTGCGAGCATCTTTGAATTGGGGTTGGAGACTTGAACTTGTAAAGAGCCAAGCAATAGCAAAGGTCGTTCCACCTAGTGCACAGCTATCTCCTCCTCGAGCCCCAGACACGAAGGTGGTCTTAGACCATCTGGAAATCCTTAAAGAATCCAGCCCCGATCTTTGGCTTGCAGTTTTTCTTGCAGGATCAATGGGTCTGCGTAGAAGCGAAATAGCTGGACTTCGCTGGTCACATATTGATTTAGATGCAAAGACGGTGAAAGTATGCGAAGGAGTAGTCAAGATTCCTGGTCGTGGATCCATAACAACAGGAACCAAGACAGGACTACATGGCTTTGCCCGCTTCGACCTGCACCAAACATCTTTTGAGGCGTTAAACAGTCGGTATTCGGAGTTTGGTCAAAGACAGCTGGCATTCGAAATTAAGGATCAATCCGATGGATATTTATTCAGTAGTGACTCACTGCACGAGCGTCCAATAGACCCCGATCTACTTACCAAATGGCTTAGGAAGCATTGTGCTGATCATCCCAATATTGAGCCAATTACGTTTCAAAGTTTAAGAAAATTCACTAGCAGTGCATTAGAAGGTGGGGGTGTGGACGAGACAACCGCAAGCGCATTGCTTCGTGACCGCCCAGAGACCGTTCTCCGTCACTATCGAGCTGCAAAACAGTCAAGAGTAAGAATTGCGACATTACAACTAGGCGATCTTCTTTCTCAATAGACCAAATGATCCACCAAAGAAAAAAAGTTTGACAGGAGGTTGCAATTCCAAATCACCGACACTTATCATGATCACTGTTACAACAACTCAGGTTGTGAAACGCAAAACAGAAATCCCTTGAATCATCTCCCTCGAATAACTCCCTTAAAACATCTTCTTAAATAACTCCCTTTTGCATCTCCCTTAAATAACTCCTTTTCTTCATCCTTCGCAGTACCAGCTAGATCCATTGGGTCAGGCAACCGTTCAAGCGGTGGTACGTATCACCCGTAACGCATTCTTTTCAACTGGATTCAGCTTGAATCTGCCCATTTAGAAAAGAATGCCAATTCACCTTTCTTGCACTCTTATTCACCTTACGCACACATTTACTCAACCTTTTTAGATTCTGTGAAGCGTCAAGCAACCTCATAAACCTATGAGGTACAACAATGAAAGTAGAAAAATTAGAAGATCTGCAACGTGTCGCAACTTGCAGTATTGAAGAAGCAGCAAACCTAGTTGGGCTGTCCCGTACGAGGGCATATCAAGTTGCCCGAGCGGGAGAGCTCTTCGAGGTCGTAACAAGCGGTAAACGTATACGTGTAAAAGCACGCCCATTATTCAACTATTTGATGGGCAGTGCGTTGGACGAGGTGGCATCATGAACAATGATCACGAACCTCTTGATAACGACACGTTTAACGACAACGAGCAGATTGAGCCAACATCTTTAGAACAAAATAATAATAAAAAGTTTGTTGTCTATAGCAACCCCCATACCGGGGTGGGCTCGTTAGGAATGCTGAAACAGGGTGGTCCTAATAGATACCCACGTAGAGCAGAACGCCTTCCACAAACCAGTCAGGCATCAGCTAGAGCCTCTAGAAAGCGTCTTAGGGATCATGCTGTGCATAAGCAACTTGGTGCGTGTTTAGTGCTTACATACGCGGAATTACCAAGCAACCCTAAACGTGACGTGGAAAAGTTCATAAAAGAAGCAAGAGCTTATTATCCAAACCAAATGGACTATGCGGTAGTCACCGAGGGACTTGATCCAAGTCGAGGAATAAGGGTTCATCACAACGTTCTGTTGCCTGCGTCACCACACTTGGCGGTGATTGCGGGTAACTGGATTCATGGTGACGTCTTTATTGGAATCAACCCAACAGATTCTGATATTCGACGAATGGTAAATTATGTGACTAAGGAATTCGTCCGATCTTCTGGGTTGAGTGCTCGATTTATAAAGTCGAAATCTAAAGTTCCCAAGCCAAAGAAGGAGATCTTTAATAATAAAGAAGACGCCGAAGCAGCTTTGATGGCGAACATACCGAAGGATGCGACAGGCATTTCGATTTATGATCCTCGATGTGCTGATCGAAAAATAATTTATTGGGACATTCATCCGCACCTGATTGAACCTATATGAACCCATATAAATAATTGCCATAAATAAGGTATTTTTAAGTAAATACTTAATTTTTTACTTATTGTCATTACACATATATGCGAGGTGCAAAAACCTTCTCAACCTATATAAAAATCGCTACTTAACATTTTTGACAAATAAGAACACCGTATGCTCGACTTTTAACCAAGAGCCCCCCTGCGAGGTTTGTGAATTTCGTATTCACTAACAAAAATTTCTGTTCTAGCCCTATTTGCATGACGTATAGGTGTAGGAGCAAGGGAATAGTGGCTAATCAGTAGTATCTCACGCATGTCCCAAGTTGATGGATTTCGTCGCGCATGCATGCGAAGCGTTGCGGATATCGAAGCTCGAACGTTCAATTCATGCCGGGGGCACCAATCAAATAAGTGGGGAAGTGCTCTTTCGTTGGTGTAACCCGACGTGTCAGACGATTAACGATTTAGCCAGCGAGTGGCTTTAGTATCTCAATCTCTGTGGACTGACCAGAGACCACTGCATTTGCAAGAGCAAGAATTTCGCTGTTCTTGCCGTTAGCAAGTACGTCATTTGCCATCGCGATTGCGCCTTCGTGGTGCGCGATCATGCCCTTGGCCCAAGCCTTGTCAAACTCTGCGCCTTTCAACTGACCGAGTGAGTCCATATCTTCAAGAGAGAGCATTCCGTCCATCATTGATGAGTGGTCCATTGAGCCCATCTCCATTGGCATGCCCCAGGTGGTGAGCAAATTTTTCATCTGTGAGATTTCTGGATCCTGCGCTCCCTTGATTTGGGTGGCGAGTGCGATGACCGCAGCACTGGCTCCGGTGTTTGGGTCGAGTGCAATATCCGACATTTCAATTGCTTGCTCATGATGAGGGATCATCATTTGCGCAAACATCACGTCTGCATCATTAAAGTCTGCCGATTCCGGTATTGAATAGCCCATGTCCATTGAACTTGAGTCCGATGAGCCCATGTCCATTGAACCCATGTCCGAAGAGCCGCATGCGCCGAGCAACAGTGCTGTTGTTGTGAGAGCAATGGCGGTGAGTGCGAATTTCTTCATAATTTTCTCCTTGGTCGGTTATTCCACTGGCTACTACAAAGTGTAGTAGGCAAAACTCCAAAAATCAAGTAGGTGTAACTGCGACCAAAACGGCAGTTATTCCAATGGTTGTGGCTCCGAAGAGCGCTTCGTAAATAGATGCCCGCATCAGCGTTGCCCTCGAGATTTTTGGATGACGATGTTGTGCGTTGCGACGACTGGCAAGAAACTTTCTGTTGCGGTTTCCAAGCAGCAGCATGATCACCACAACAGAAACCTTCGCAAGCAGTAACAAACCATGACTTGACGAGAAAACTGACCAAACGTTCCCGTGTAATCGGAGCGATTGAATAACGCCTGTGACCATAATTGCTGGGACTGCGCGTTGCGCTGCAAAACCAAAGCGATCAAACGCGATCATTGATTGCTCAACACTCACGGCAGGGACGATAACTACAACCACTGCTGCAAGCGCTCCAAGCCAAACTGATACAGCGATGACATGAATGACATCGGTGGGAACACCAAGCCATGGTGATGCCAGCGATCGGGAGTGACCCCCATAAGCGAGAGCCACGCAATACATAGTGAGTAGCAGCGCCAACAATCTTGTTCCACTGTCATCAAATATTTTGCGTTTGAGAAGTGATCGTGCAAAGAACACGATGGCGGCTCCTGCAACGATGCGAAACATAATCATCGGACCAACGCTCAATGAGTGAACCGTGGACAATGCACTCCCAATTGAACCATCACTGCCGCGAACATCGTCAACCAAAATCCACAACGAGATGATTGGAGTGACGAGTGTTCCAATTGCGGTGATGTAAGTAAGTCGGCGTCCGCGTGGAGTTGAAAATACTCCTTGAGCAATGTAGAGATTGGCAAACAGCAAGCCACCTAGCAAAATAATTGCAACGTAAGTAACAAATCTTGTAGAGACTCGGATGGTCTCGGAGATAGCAGCGTCCTCTGTTGCAAGCGGCAACGATACTTTTGGAGCTGGTGCAACTGGTATTACGTTTGGTGCAACAGTTGTGACGTCTAGTGCACCGGTCGTTGCTTGCGGTGCAGTGAATGTCACCCGACCGCTGATGACATGGCCGTCAGTACCGACGAGCCGCCAACGCCCAGTAATCGTGCCAGTGAGATTTTGTGGAAAATCAAAAACAATGACATTGTCAGTGGTGCCGGTGCGCGGATTTGGAAGGTCTTGGCGTTGACCAGTATCAGTGACCACCTGACCAGAAGCAGATTCGAGTGGAACCGATTTAGCGAATGTGATTGTCCATAGGGTTGGCGGCGACGCAAGTACCTCGCCCTCTGCAGGTGAACTGTCGGAGATCGAATTGTGTGCGAGCGCAGCCCCACCACTGATTGACAGCAGGCCGATGATCGCGATGACAATCGAAACGAAAAGTCGTTTTGGCCAATGAGTGAGATGGGATATCTGCATATTTGAGGTGGTACTACAGCGTGTAGTTAGAAAACTTTATCAGCGACTACGCTCGAGTCGTGGGCAAAAAGGGTGATGGTGAGCTTGAACTCGAGGTACTTCGTATCTTGTGGGCGGCGGGAGAACCATTGCAACCTGCCGAGGTCCAACAACGCTTGACCTCAACGCTCGCGTACACGAGTGTTGCAACAGTTCTTACTCGGCTTGCAACAAAGGGTCTTGTAAATCGACAATCAAAGGGGCGCTTCTTTGTCTATGAGGCGGCACTGTCACAAGATGACTGGTACGCAGGGCGAATGATGGCAATTGTTCGTGACACAACTAATCACAGTTCTCTACTTGCAGGTTTCGTCAGCAAATTATCTTCTCGGGATCGGGCTGCGCTTCGGTCAATACTTTCTGATGGCGACGCGAAGTGATTAAGTTCTTTACTCCATTTATTGTGTTCATGATTTTGAGTTATCTGATCACAAAAGTCCAGCGCCGAACCTCGCCAAGAAATTCTGCGCGTATATCGATGGCAGTCCTACTTCTTGGGGCTGCAACATCTCTATCTCTTCTCGTGCATTTTTCAATTATGTGGCTCATGGTCCTTCCACGAGTGGGGCCAATTCTCCACAACATTTTGAATAATGGAAGTGAACATTTTGGTGGGCGCAGCGAACTGTATTTTATTGCTCTTGTCATACTTGTGATTGCGACAATCAAAGCGATGTTGCTGGTGCGATCTGATCGCCAAATTCGACGATCACACTGTGGTGGACTTGTCGTCGTTTCAGATTCCGAGATGTTTGCCTACGCTTTGCCTGGCGCTCAAGATGGGGTAGTCATCTCGCAAGGGCTTGTTCAAGGTCTGTCTAAGAACGAATTGAATGTAGTGCTGGCGCACGAACAAGCACACCTAGACAATCGGCATGATCGTTGGATTCTTGTGGGACGTATCTGCACTTCGTTCAATCCTCTTTTGCGTCATCCAATGTCAAACCTCCGGTTTGCTCTGGAAAGAATTGCCGACGAGGCTGCAGTTGGCATCTGCGGAAATCGACAGTATGTAGCGAGGACCATCGCAAAGGTTGCACTTGGTCAATCCAAAATTGACTATGCCTTGGGAATGGCATCATTCGGTGTGGTGGATCGAGTTCGTGATCTTTCTTTCAACAAAAAGAATGACGGGCCCTTGCGTTATGTGGTCTTAGGTGTTGGGCTTTTAGCAATGGCGGCACTGAGCGCATTGCAATGGCACCATATCGCTCTCGCAATTGCAACTGTTTGCGTCTAATTTGCGGAGTAGCCGGCTGCAACGACCGCATCTTTTACTGATTGAAGGTCAAGCGAGGTATCGGATTCGATCACGGCAATGCCTTCGGCCAGTTTGACGTTCACGCTGTGAACTCCTGTGACTTTGGAGATTGCATCAGTGACGTGTCGCACACAGTGATCACATGTCATTCCAGAAACTGTCAATTGTGTTTTGGTCATAAATTAATGTTACTTGCCCAATTTCGTTAGTCAATATGGTTGCTAAAATGGTGTGCTAAATCGCCTGAGAACTCCTTCGTGATAGTGCCGCGATTGGTGTTGCACACTCGTTGCACAAACTAAAAGATTTGTTCTCGGACTGGTTGGCACTAGTTGATCAGAATTGTGCACAAAGTATGGGTTTGCAGAACTTGTCAAGTCCAGATGAACACAATTATTGGGTTTCCTAAACCGCAGGTCGCATGTTCGATTCATGCCGGGGGCACCAGATTTTCTAGCCGTTTTTGTGGTCTTCAAACCATTCGCGTGCTGCAGCAAGAATTTGTGGCTCCGTCAAAGCGGGAACGTTGATGTCCAATATTAAACCGGAACAATCACAACTGGGCACGGGGCATGATGTGAAACTTGCGTGGCAGTTGAGCCCATGAGTAGCCCGATAAATCCACCGCGACCTCTGCGACCAACGACAAGAAGCTCAGCAGTTTTTGCGTGGTTTAACAGAATCTGAGATGCTGAACCTCTTTCCACATGAGTAGTTATTGCAATGGAAGAAGCTAAATCAGAAACAGATTTCAAAAGGTTGTCTACAACTAGTTGCGCAGATTCTTGAAAATCCTTGTCGGGTACAAATACAAATCCGCCAACAGGGTCCAATGGAGGAGTGAAATCCCATGTATGAACTATTTCAATTGCGGATCCTCGGATTTTTGCTTCGTCAATGGCCCAATGCAAAGCAAGCCGAGAACCTTCCGATCCATCAACACCAACGACGATTTTCTTTGAGGCGGTCATGTCTCTCCTTCGTGTCTGCTTAAAGGAGAGTTTTACATCTCGGCTAATGCTTTCCAAACTGATGGAATTAAATCGGGAAGATCCTCTGCGATCAGTCCCATGCCAAAGCTTGTTGCTGCCATGCCATGCATCCATACTGCCGCTGCACTTGCGAGACGCGGGTTCATCTTTTGAGCGATCAGTCCCAAAATCATCCCTGCCAAAACATCTCCGGTACCTGCTGTGGCCAAAGTTCGAGGAGCATTTTCGTTAATAATGAGAGGATTGTTAGGTGCGGCTATCAAAGTTTTTGCACCTTTAAGAACGACCGTAGCGTGAGCCATTTCCGCCGCGGTGTTGGCACGGTGCTCACGGGATCCGCTGATCTCAAAAATACGGGAAAATTCTCCTTCGTGCGGGGTGAGCACACAAGGTCCTTGGATCGCGTCAAACAATGTTTTCGGTTCATGTTGGAAAACGCTAATTGCGTCAGCATCAATTACGAGTGGCCTACGTGTTGCAAGTAATTGCAGTACTAATTGGCGCGTCTCTGTGTTAACACCAGCACCTGGTCCAATGAGATATGCAGTCACGCGTTCATCTGAAATGAGTTGCTCGCGATCATGTGTCGCCGATACCGATTTCACCATCACACTTTCAAGTGCCGCTGCGTAGATCGGTAGTGCATTATCGCTTACCGCAATAGTTGTGAGTCCGGCGCCCATCCGTGCTGCAGCTTTTGCAGCCATTCTTGATGCACCTGTCAGAGGAAATCCCCCAAAAATCACTGCATGTCCACGCGAATATTTATTATCCCCCTCATCAATTTGTGGAAGCGCGCTCTTCCATAGTTGAGGAGAATTGATTACAGAATTTTGCATGTGTGCTCCAGTCAGAGACTATGGCACCAGATTTTCTAGCCGTTTTTGTGGTCTTCAAACCATTCGCGTGCGGCTGCGAGAATCTGTGGCTCTGTAAGCGCTGGCACGTTGATATCGAGCGCAGCAACAACCTTTTCTGCAGTTTTGGAATGATGACGCTCGAGATGCTGAATAAGTTTCAACATTGAATTTGAGTTGCCTTTGCCATGGCCAACGAGCAAAATCTGTCCGGCTGGTGCAAGTGCGTTCGAGACTCCCTCAAGGTAAGGCTGTTCGAATCGTTGTGATTCATGACCATGTGCTGCTTGGCCTTGTCGCACATGATGATGAACGTGTTCCGCACTTGGTCGTGCCACCACCTCGGGCTTATCACCTCGCTGCGCGTCCGTTGCCCAGATACGCGTTTCGGAATGGGTTACTGCTGCTACAACGAGTTTTCCAGTGATGTCCATACTCCAAACACTACGACTTCTTGGCTGGATATGGGACAGAAATGGAAATTAAAAGCCAATAAAGGATGCGACCTTGTCGTTTGGTGTGCGCCGTGATTTCACATCGTTAGCCACAAAGGTTTCATCGGGGTATCCCATGGCGACGCAAGTCATGATTACTTGATCATCAGGAATCATCGCGTTTTCTCGCACTACAGAGGACTGCATGATGCCCTGGCCGTTAATCACCGATCCAATTCCTTTTGACCAGGCTGCAAGTACGAGCCCATAGGTCGCTGCACCGCAGTCAAAATGGGCGATCGTGTCATCAGCGAGTGCCTTGTCGACGGTAATCACAATTGAAACTGGCGCATCAAATTGACGGAACCCTCGCATAACCCAGTCCATGCGCCGCTCTTTATCGTCGCGCGCAATGCCCATCGCTTCAAACAACTGAACGGCAATTTCAATCTGACGCTCGCGATGTGGCCCTTCGTAACCGTGGTTGAGTTTGATTTCGCGATCAACTGCAGAACCAGCCATCATCTTTTCGGTGTTGCCTTTACGAATTCGCTCTAATGGTTCGCCTGTAAGCACGTGAAAATGCCATGGCTGAGTGTTCATGGATGATGGGGCTTGCTTGGCGATGTGAATGATTTCTTCCAGCACTTCTCGTGGAATTGGGTCTGGTTTGTATCCGCGAATGCTGCGACGTGTTTGAGCAATTTCTTCGTAATTCATAACCGAAGCCTAGAAGTGGGTGGAACTGCGCAACGAACTAAGGTTTTTCCATGACTGATTCTGCTTCACAGCGACTGATCGATGGAATGCGCGGTGTTCGCTACGGCGAGGTACTCGCGGTGTTCTTGCGTGATACAGGCTTGGAGGCCGAGGTGTATGGCACTCAAATGCTTAACGATTTCCCTCAAGAACTGTGGGAAACATTGAATGCTGAAGACATCGCTAAAGACATGGGCGCGATGTTTGTGAAGCTGAATGGCCCTCGCTACTGGATGCTGGATGGCTTGGGATCAAAGGTTGCAGTTGTTGAACCAGTGTTCAAAGACTTCAACGGAATTCAAATGCGACGTATCGCCACCATTCCTCTTGGTGCCGACTTTGCTGCTGGTCCGTATGTGGCACGAAACGTAAATCGTGGAGCAGTGTTTTTCTTTGACGCTGGAAAGCACATATTCGAGTTGGTTGATCCAGATAATCAAGCCTTTGTTTTACAGGCGCGCTGCGTGGGTGTGGATACCCAGATAACTGAAGAGTCACTGCACACGCTTGGCGATCGACTTTCGCTTCCAGCGGGTTGGTCGTATCGAAGCCGGGTTTTAGAGAACGAATTAGTGATTGACACCAGCGCCACATTGGCAACTGTGGTGCAAGACGAATTTGAAAATACCTACACGCTGCCGTATTAATTCAGCATTAAGGAATTAGCAATACGCGACCGAAGGCCTTGCGTTCTTCGATGTAGCGGTGAGCTGCAGCAGCTTCTGACAGCGGGAATGTTTTGTCAATAACTACTGAAAGTTCTTTATTAGCTATACGACCAAGAAGTTTTTCGATCAATGCGTGAGTGCGATGCGGGTTCATTCCCATTTCAGCCCCCAGGAACACTCCGGTAACCGTGGCGTTCTTTTGCATGATTGGCCAAACTTCTGGTGGTCGCTCTTCGCGACCGGCTCGACCAACCCAACTAATGCGTCCGCGATAGGCGAGCGATGCAATGCTGCTTTCAAGTGTTGCTCCACCCACTGAAT
>JACCED010444586.1_pt1 | contig 10576 bp, 9 predicted proteins | sample 7455021 | NCBI WGS metagenome assembly JACCED01 (sample SAMN15323456, study PRJNA562643) | freshwater metagenome | isolation source: river surface water | place: USA:Blue River Watershed | collected 2017-08-19 | reverse complement strand
CGTAACCGCCTGACAAAGTCAAGTTCCTCGCCCGCGTAAAACCGGCAGTCAAACCCGCCCAATTCCCGAAAAACGCCCGCCTCCACAAACAGGAACGAACCCGCGATGAGCCGGCCCAAGCGGCTGATCATGTTCCAGGCCAGCGCACCTAACTTCGCCCTGGGATCGAGGGAATTCATCGTCACAGTGGATCCACCCGCTAGGACACGACCCGAAAGAATCTCATCCATCATCGCCGAGAGAAGTCCGTAGGAAGGATTCGAATCTGCGTCGATGAACAGAAACCAGTCGCCGGTGGCGACAGCCGCACCGGCATTTCGCGCCCTTCCAATTTGATTTACGGCTTCGAACACCACGACGTCGGCACCATTGGCCCGCGCGATTTGCGCGGTGGCGTCGGTGGAGTTGTTGTCGCACACAATGACCTCGGAGCTCCAACCCGCTCGGTGAACCGCCGCACGCGCCTCGCGCACGGAGGCGAGCGTTGATGGAAGCAACTTCGACTCGTTGAATGCGGGGATGATGATCGAGAGCTTCATTAGCACGCAACACATTGCCAACTTTGAATGCACATGACAGGAAAAACCCGGCCGATGCGGCGCGCAATCGCAGCGCCGGCAGTCGACAAACTCATGCTTGGTGAAATCTCCAACCAGCGGTTCTTCGCAAGCGTGTAGAACACCAAGCCAGCAAACGCCAAGCCCTCTTCCAGAACCGCCGATGCAGCCTCAATGGCAAGGTCTGCATCCAAATCCATCACTGTCCCCTGCTGCATCGCGGCACTGCCGGAACCGTATCGTTTTCACCACGTGCCCGCAAAACCACCTTGGCTTTTTCTCCAGAGCACAGCCCGATCGATCAACTCTTGAGCCGAGGTCGCCGTGCGATGGTTGAGGATTCAGGAGCACGATTCACGCTCAGTTTTTCGCCGAAAACTGTACCAGACGGAATCCAATGTTATTGCTCGCGTGAGATTTCGACCCGGGATTTTCGGCGAGCGCGGCGAACTTCTGGCCGTCACGCCAGCCGCAACCTCGCAAAGCGTGCTGCTTTTTAATGTCGTCGTAATCCAACATCCACTCCATGGCGTTGCCTCCCAGATCATAAAAGCCGAGGGCATTCGGCTTGAACGATGCAACAGGGGCCGTTCCCTTGATCTGGTCGACACCCACTTTGAGCGGATCATCCCTGCCGTCCTCCAAGTAACAGAAGTTTCCATCATTCCAGCGCGGCGGAAAATAATCTCCCCACGGATATTTCACTCTACCGACCACAGTCTCCCACTCTGAGACTTTTGGCAGCCTCCATTCGGTTCCGGTTTTCGCACTCAACCACGCGGTAAATTTCGTGACGTCCTCCCAAGTCACCATCACCACGGGATGCTCGTCGTTCTGCGTCCATTCCTTGTCCGGCTGCGTCCATCCGGGCAGACCAGCCTCCTGCAAGTAGAGCTTCCACTCGCCGACGGTGCACTCAGTCTTGCTCATGCGAAATTGAGAACCAGGAAGCGGAATCAATTTTGATTCGAGACGCCTCACAAGCTCCTGGAGTGGCGACTGACCGGAAGAAGCAGAAGCTTTCTGAGTGGGGGGAGGCGCAGGCAAGTCCGTTTTCGCTTTACTCCCAGCACTTGTATTCACTCGCGCCAAGCGCACGCCATTCCCACCTTTTGTCGTCTTTGGATCACTGAAGTCAAAACAGGAAATGGACAGAAAGGCTGCAGAAGAGGCCCAACCTCCTCCCCGCACACGTTTGCCCCGCCTTGCATCCACTCCGTCCCACATCCATTCCGAGACATTTCCTCCCAGATCATAAAATCCAAGAGTGTTGGGTTTGAAAGATCCCACGCTCGCCGTGCCTCTGATTCCATCAACTCCAAACACCTTTGGATCCCGAGTGCCGTCTTCGAGGATCGCGTAATTCCCATCGTCTTTTTTTGGAGGAAAGTAGTTCCCCCACGGATACGTGGAAGCTCCTGCGGCGCGCTCCCACTCCGCGCTCAAAGGCATCCTCCATTCGCTGCCTGTCTGCGCACTGAGCCAATCGCACATCGACTTCGCATCGTCCCAGCTAATGACGACCGGGTGCTCGTCCGTTTGATCCCAGTCCATTTCCTTTTTCACAGGGGGCGACGCGGACAAGGAAGCGGTTCATCGCGCAATGGAAGGACGATGAGCTATTCTTTCGATGCGAACCTACTCCTATACGCCTCCGGCGAGGGTCCCCGGGTCTCACCCGGGCCTAAGCGTCCCCAGGCCGGCTCCCGCGCTGGCTGTAGTGTAGAGATCTCGCAAAAGGGAATTTCTACCCCTTCAACATGTGCTAATCTAAAAACGTAATGCACCATGCTGACCTCCACAGGATTTCCGACTCGGATGTTGAAAAGTGGGTGAACACCTGGGTGAAAGCAGGCGCAGCACTGGAGAAGATCCGGCAAGATGATGTGAGGTTTGCCGACACAGCCGCAGCCATGCGCTCGTTTACGGGAAGCGTTCTCCAAGCAATCCGAACACGCCCCCCCACTCCAACATCTGGATTGGTTGAGCAACAGCGGCTCTTCCGCAAACTCCCAGCAGAATGAACGAACTTTGTCGGGTAGCGCTCGAGGTTCAGTTTGAATGTGAGAAGCGGCATTGGAAGTTTTGCTTCATCGGCGGTTTGGCCGTTCAACAGTGGGGAGAACCGCGATTCACTCGAGATGTGGACCTGACTCTCCTGACCGGCTTCGGAAAAGAAGAGGACTACATTAATCCACTATTATAGACGTTTGCTCCTCGCATGGAAGGCTGTTGATATTTCACGTTACAGATTGAAGTCGAGCCCGGCGCGGTTCTCCGACTCTGCTCGGCTGAGGACCTTGTTATCATGAAAGCCTTTGCAGACCGACTCCAAGACCAGCTGGATGTTCAACGCATTTTGCAAAGACAGGGGGCAGTCAATTTTGACTGGGATTACATCACCAGCCACCTACGTCCCCTATGCCAGTTGAAGGGCGCTCCAGAAATTCTCAAACGGCTGGATAAACTGAAAGAGCGCCTCACGGAGCCAGACGAGTAGCGCCCCTGCGCCTGTTCGGCGCCCAACGCGGTGGCGTCACGATCTAGGTCGATGAGTTCAGTAAAACAGGAAGCGTAAAAGCAAAGTTGCCTGTCCCCCGAGCCTCCTTGATCGATGGCATGTTCGGCCCTTGCGATACCCTCAAGGACGGCGATCCGTTGGTTGAGTGCTTCAAAAGAGTCGACGTCGATCAAGTATGCAGCCGGTCTGCCGTGCTGGGTGATGAGAACCGGCTCATGATCTCGTTCGAGATCCGCGATGATTTCTGTGGCTTTGCGTTTGAGGGTCGTCACGAGTTCAGTTCGCATAAAGTGATACTCTAGTGATGTTCCGGCAGGGCTCAAGTGAGGGTCGAGCGCGCCCCGCGACGATACCGCGCGCGGACTGCGGAAATGGAGGCAAACGGATAATCTATTAGCAGAGCATGAGCTCGTCGCAGGTCATTTTCTGCACGGGCTGTGGAATCGCCCCGTCGACCTGACGGCTTACCCAGTAATATTGGCCGTGGGCGTCAATGCCGAGTTTGATCGATTCGTCGAAGGCGGTCGAGTGGGATGGATTGATGGTTGTCATGGCCTTGAAGATCGCGGGATCTCGCGCCGCTCGACAACCTCATGTCATCTATTACTTCACTTGGGTCGTCGCTGGACGTACGGGTCTGTATTCTGGGTAAAAACACCCCAACCGGGCCTTTCTTGGCCTGCCTCCTAACTTTTCTGGGCGGGCGAGGTTTAATTCACGAGATCAGACGACAATACCAACTGTCCCGACCTCAGAATGTCGTCCCCTGACCCCCACCTGCAATTCACCAAACTCTTCGTTGCGGCGCAGCCGTCACTGCACGGCTACCTGATGTCTTTGGTGCATGACCGCCAAGCAGCGGACGAACTCATCCAAGAACTGGCGGAGCGGCTTTGGCATAAATTCCCGGATTACGACGAGTCCCGGCCCTTCGTGGCCTGGGGCATAGGTTTCGCCCGCTATCTCGCGATGGAATGGCGTCGCCGTCAGCGTCGGCTGCCCTTGCCGCTGGACGACGTCACGCTGGAAGCGCTGGCCGAAGCAGCCGAACAAGACGTGCCTGCGCAGGACGCCCGGCTCGAAGCGCTGCGCGAATGCCTGCGCAAACTGACGGACCGCCAGCGCGAGATCCTCCGGCAGCGTTACGAGGAGTCCACGCCGGTGGCGGCTATCGCCGACGCCGCGCACCGAACGCCCATGGCCGTCTACAAAGCCATCAAGCAGGCCCACCTGGCGCTGTTCGACTGCGTCACCCGCCGCCTCGGCCACACGCCGCAATGAGCAAGCCGGAAGACCATCAGGATCTCGACGACCTAGCGCTGCGGGTGCTGCACGGCGTTGCCGATGAGGCCCAGCGATCCGCTTTGCGTCAGCTCCTCCGGACGAATCCGGATGCTCGCCGCCGCTTCGTCTTCCATGCCACCCAGCACGCCATGCTGTGCTGCGAAGGCGCGGCGGGCTCGCTGGCTTCGGACCCACGGCTCTACTTCGAACGGCTGGAGGACGAACGAGAGGGCCGGACCTGGGCTCGGAACGCATGGCTCGCCGCCGCATCCGTCGCGGCCACGCTCCTGGTCGCCTGCTTCTTGCTGCTCCGGCCGACCGACGCCATGGCCGCCTTGGAAAGGGTCGTACAGGTCGCCCAAGAGACCGTGACCCGGTGCTATTCCGTCCACGTGCTGGAAGCCGGACCGAATGAAACACCGGCACCTGGCCGAGGCCCCTACCCTCCGGCCAATCACTTGGAAGGGGCGACCCTGTGGATAAAGGGCCCGGGTGAATTCGTCCTCCGCCAGAGTCTGCCGAATGGCGAGATCCGCATGTTCGGCGGCGATCGCGCCGGTAGCTGGACGATGCGCGGGCTGGGACCCGTGAAAGTCAGTCCCGACCCGACCCGCTACGGGCGGGCGATCTTCGCGCCCAGCGGCGAGGTCGCTTTCCTTGACCTACGCACGCAGTTGAGCCGGCTTAAGGCGGATTATGACGTGGAGTGGATCGATGACGAGTCCCCTGACGTCCGCAAGCTAAGCGCCGTTCGTCAGCGTCAGGCGCAAGGCGGACCGAAGGAGGTCGAGCTTTGGTTCGACCCCTCCAGCGGAGTCATCGAGCGCCTGATCCTCCGCCAATTGCCACGCAACAACGGCGGTCCGCGCAGCCTTGAACTCGTACTGCTTTCTCCTACCCCCCTGCCGGACGCCTTCTTCCGCCACGAAAGCCATCACGAACCCGAACGCCCCGTCCTTCTCGAACCATGAACCTCCGTCCCTTCCTGCTGCTCCTGCTCCGCTGCTCCCTGCTCGCCGCCGCCGATACGCCGCCCGTCAACCGGCCTAATATCATCCTGATCCTTTCCGACGACCAGGACTGGAACGGTCTCTCCGTCCGTATGCATCCAGACATCGCCGAATCACGCAGCGATTACTTCGAGACTCCCAACCTCGAAAAGTTCGCGGCCCAAGGCATGCGCTTCAGCAACGGCTACGCCCCGGCGCCCGTCTGCTCTCCCACGCGCATCAGCCTGCAGACCGGGATGACGCCGGCCCGGCTGGGCTGGACCAAGGCCGCGCCCGCCGAGACCGGCCACCGTCTGATCGAAGGCGACAATCGCAAGGCGATCCGCGACGACGAGGTGACCTTCGCCGAGCTGCTGCGCAAGACCGGCTACGCGACGGCGCACTTCGGCAAATGGCACCTCAGCGGCAGCGGTCCCGAGAAACATGGCTATGACGTGAGCGACGGTGACACCGGTAATCGCGACGCTGACGCGCACAAGGACCCGAACCCCGTCGATATCTTCGGGATGACCGACCGAGCCACGGTTTTCATGGAGAAGAACGTCAAGGCAGGTAAGCCCTTCTACCTGCAGATGTCGTATCACGCTCTTCACGTGCCCGAAAACGCCAACCGCTCCAGCCTTGCAAAGTTCGAGGCCAAGGCACCCGGCAAGCTGCACCACGATCCCGCACGGGCGGCCATCGCCTACGACTTGGATACCGGCGTCGGCCGCCTGCTAGCCTCCGTCGCGGCGCTGGGCCTCGATAAGAACACCTACGTGATCTACATGGCCGACAATGGCGGCGGCGGAGGTGGCGGCGGCAAGGGCGACAAAGGTGCCTCGCAAGGCCTGCGCGGCGGGAAGGGCGGCCTCTGGGAAGGCGGCATCCGCGTGCCTTTCATCGTCCGCGGCCCGGGCGTGGCGCCGGGCTCGTGGTGCCACCAGCCGGTGATCGGCTATGATTTCTTCCCGACCTTCTGCCGCTGGGCCGGCGTGAAAGAGAAACTCCCCGCCAACCTGGACGGCGGCGACCTTTCCCCGCTGCTCGCCGGGCTCAACCAGCCCGTGATTCGACAGGACGGCGCCCTTCTCTTCCACTTCCCCCATTACCAAGGCGACACTCCGGTCTCTAGCCTCCGTGAGGGCGACCTCAAGTTCGTGCTCTATTACGAGGACAACACCCGCCTGATGTTCGACCTAGCCAAAGATCCGTCCGAACGGAACAACCTCATCGAGTCCCGCAAGGAGGACGCCGCCCGCCTGGAAGCCAAGCTGCGTGCTCGCCTGAGCGAAGCCGGCGCCAAGCTGCCCGTCGCGTCGTCAACCTACACAAGCCCGGTTGAGGAACCGGCCACGCGCAAGGGCGGCGGCAAGGGCGGTAAAGGCGGCAAAAAGGGCGCCTGATCATTAACCATCCCCGACATGCGCCGACTCACCCTGTTGCTGACCTTTGCCGGCGTCGTCATGGCGTCGGCCGCCCAGCCAAACATCGTCTTCATCCTCGCCGATGACATGGGCTGGAACGACCCGGCCTTCGCCGGAAACCGCTTCGTCGATACTCCCCACCTCGACAAACTCGCCCGGGAAGGCGTGGTCTTCACCGAAGCCTGCGCCAGCGCGCCGAACTGCGCGCCGACCCGGGCTTGCCTCCTGACGGGTCAGTACACGCCGCGACATGGCGTCTACACCGTGGTCGACGACCGGCACGCGCCCGGCTCGCCTCATCACAAGCTGCTGGCGGCCCAGAGCCGCGAAGCCATGCCGACCGAAAGCCTCACGCTGGCCGAAGCCTTGAAGCCCCACGGGTATGCAACCTCGCTCTTCGGCATGTGGAACCTCGGGCGCGGCCGGACCGGACCATCGACCCCGCCTGGCCAAGGCTTCGACGTCTTCGTCGAACCCAAGCAGCTCGGTTTCGAGAAAGACGCCTACCGGGACGAAAAAGGCAGATACTCGCCGGACGCCCTCACCGACGCCGCTTTGCAATGGGTGGAGTCGGTCAAAGAGAAGCCCTTCTTCCTCTATCTTGCTTACCATGACGTGCATGCGCCCTTCGATCCCAAGCCGGAGCTGCTGAAGAAATACCAGGCACGCAAAGGGGTTTCTGACGCCGCGCTCGCTGCAACCGTTGATGCGATGGACTTGAATGTCGGCCGTGTCCTCTCCGCCCTCGAGAAACTCGGCCTGAAAGAAAAGACCATCGTGGTATTCACCTCGGACAACGGCGGTACCCGCCAGTATGTCGCGCCGCTTAAGGGGGGCAAGGGCACCCTGTATCAAGGCGGCCTCCGTGTGCCCGCCGTCATCCGCGCTCCTGGCATCAAGCCGGGCAGCTCAAGCGTGACGACTCTGAGCATGGATTGGTTCCCGACACTTTTGGAACTCGCTGGTAAGCCGAGCCAATCCAAGACGGACGGACGCAGCCTTGTGCCGATCCTTCAAGACCCCAAGACCAAGCTCGAACGGGATGTCTTCTGGCACTTTCCATGCTACATCGGCGGCGGCGGCCCCGCCAGCGCCATACGTTCCAGCGACTGGAAGCTGATCGAATTCTTCGAAGGCGAAAAAATCGAACTCTACGACCTCACCGCCGATCAGGGCGAAACCCACGACTTAGCCGCCACCGACCCGAAACGCGCCGCTGAGCTACTCGGCAAGTTGCGTGCCTGGCAGACCGCCACGAACGCCCCTCGCGTCGTGACCCCCAACCCGGCCTACGACCCTAAGACGATCCCCGACCGTGGACGTGAGGAGCGTAAGGGCGGCAAGAATTCCAAATAACCCGATGCGTTCCTCCCTGCTCCTCGCCTGCCTCTGCCTGCCGGCCGCGCTCCTTCGCGCCCATGCCCCCTCCGATCATGATCACACCCACGGCGCTCCGCTCATCCTGAGCCAGATTCCGCCCTTGCCGGCGCAGACCCGCCCGACCACCACGGGCAACCTCAGCGGCCCGCCGCAGGCAAAGTCGTTCGCGATGTTCAGCCCGAAAGTCCGGGTCCGTCACGACGACGAGTTCCTCTACGTCGAAGGCGACGGCCTGCCGGCGCACGGGATGATGACCGGCATCACTGCTTGGCAGCAGCAGGTGCCGCTGCCGCAGAACTATACCGGCATGAACGCCTGGCGAATCCCGCTGAAACCGGTCCCGTCGAAGACCCCGGCCAGCATCCGTGACCGCTTCCTCCGCGGAGCGATCGCCATCGCGGCGAACGGCATCCCGATTTTTAACCCGCAGAATAACCGCGGCGAGATCTCAGCCGACATCGGCGAACTCGACCGTTGGGGCGGCCATTGCGGACGCGCCGACGACTACCATTATCATGCGGCTCCGCTGCACCTGCAGGAGACGCTGGGCAAGACCCTGCCGATCGCCTACGCGCTCGATGGTTACGCCATCTACGGCCTGAACGAGCCGGATGGCTCCGCTCCGAAGGGTCTCGACGCCTTCAACGGGCACACCACGTCAACCCTCGGTTACCATTACCACGCCTCCACGCGCTACCCGTTCATCAACGGGGGCTTCCATGGTGAAGTCACCGAACTCGAGGGCCAGGTCGACCCGCAACCTCGGGCCCAGTTCGTCCGCCCCGCTCTCCAAGCCCTACGTGGGGCCGAGATCACCGGCTTCACCGGCGGGGCGAACGGGCAAGGCAGCCACCTGACCTATGCGGTGGGCGGCAAGAACGGCTCGGTCGACTTCGCCCCCGCCCAAGGCGGCGGATGGAAGTTCACGTTCGTCGACCCCGACGGCTCCAAGCGCGAGGAGACCTACCGCGGCGACGCCCGCGAGGGCCGGCGCCCGGCGCCCGGCGGCAAAGGCAAGCGACCCGAAGGCGGCAAGAAGGCCGAGCCGGCTGAGGCGCCTTCAGCCTTCGGCATGGATACGCTCAAGAAGCCGCAGCCCGGCTTCGTCCTGCAGAGCGCCGACATTCCTGATCCGAATCACTACCCGATCGAGTTCACCGGGGACGGGGCCGGCATTACGCCTTCCTTGCAGTGGAAAGGGGCGCCTGTAGGCACGCGTGGCTTCGCCCTCGTCATGGACCACCTGACGCCCGACGAGACCATCAAGACCTGCTGGCTGCTCTGGGATCTACCGGCGTCTCTAAGCGTGCTGAGCAAAGCGGCCAAGCCTCCGGGCAAGGCCGGCGTGAGCTCCCGCGGCGCCGTCGGCTACGAGCCCCCGCACTCCCAAGGCCCGGGTGACAAACATTACGTCCTCACCGTCTACGCTCTCGCCGTTCCGCTCGTCATCGGCGGCTCCGAAGCGAAAGTCACCCGCGACGTGCTCTTCGCGGCCATGAAGGGCAAGGTGCTCGGCTCCGCCTCGCTGACCGTCACCTACGCCCGCGGCACCACGCCGACCGACTTTTAGAGCGCCCCGCAACAACAGGGAACAGGGGACACACAAATTGTCTGAAAAAGCGCGGGGAGGCCCGCACCCGCTCAGGCATCTGGCATCGGAATCGATGCGCGATGCGGAATCTCAGGCAACGTGGACGCAGCCATCACGTTGTTCGAGGTCGCCGTGTGACTCCTCTGCGCCCTTTTTGGCTCTCGGGCGGGTAAGCAGTCGCTCTCAGTGGCAACACGAAGCAGCGAACCTGCACGGTTCGCCTTGCTCGCGGCGCTTGAGCTTGCGGCGGTTATCCGCCTCCCTCGCTCGTTCAGCCGTTGAATGCGCCCGAGGGGCGCACCGCTTCATTCCGCAAATCCCGCACGGTGAACAGCCCGCGCAGATCCACGCTCCGCATCTCCCGGGCGCCATTGTTCCGACGACTCCCAAACCGCCCCCGGTTTTTTGTGAATACACCCTCCACGAAGTCCACCGCCCCAATCGCGCAACCGTCGCTGAAATACCGCACGCGGCAACGCAGCGACTCATAAAAGCTCAACTTCCCGCCCGACCGGATCACCGCCTCAACCTCCCGAGCTCCCATCCCCCTGCGCGCCCCCTTCCCGTCGGACCCGCTTTGCGTTCCTCCCCGTTTTCGAACAGGTAAATACGGTATCGGGCCATCAAACGCCGCATCTCGTGGCGCGCAGTTTTGCCGGGGCGCTCGGATGCCAGCACCCCCATCACCACCTTTTTCAGCCCCAGCCTTGCCGGCTCGCGCCCCGCCACGGCCTCCGCGTAACCGCTCCAACGGTAATCGGCGGGGTCTTTCACGATCCCGGCCCGCACTGGGTTCAGGTCAATATAGGCCGCCATCGTCGAGAGCG
>JACCED011986219.1_pt1 | contig 10577 bp, 15 predicted proteins | sample 7455021 | NCBI WGS metagenome assembly JACCED01 (sample SAMN15323456, study PRJNA562643) | freshwater metagenome | isolation source: river surface water | place: USA:Blue River Watershed | collected 2017-08-19 | reverse complement strand
TGGTTTTGAGTATGTAGTTATTTGAAGAATTTTACGAGTCTCATTAACACAATCATATTCATCTAATATTCTATGCGAAGCGCTATTTAAATATTTTGGATTTTTTTGTTCTTCTTCTGATAAATTTGTGTAATTCCAGACTTTAATCTTGTTTTGATTTCTTTTTACGGAATCCCTATCGTAATAATAATGATTGCCGGAATGACTTTTAAAAAAAAGTACCCACTCAGCATATGCTAGGGTTGTTGTAAGAAAAATTATCAAAGAAAGTAAAAGTCTCCTCATTTCTATTTTCCTTTTCGTCTGAATTCCCAAGGGGGAATTGAATTCGAGTCAGCCCATAAGCCTAAACCATAATTCCTAGCTAATTCTTCTGCTTCTGAATATCTTTGTTTATCTTCATCGATTAAATCTTTTTCATATTGCTTATAATACCAAGCCAAACCTTTTTTAAGCTGTTCGAAGTTGGCATCATTACCCTCAATAATTACCTTTCCAAGAATACGATAGTATTTGTCTTTTTTATCCCAAGTTACTAACACCTCTTTATCGAAAACTAGTTCAGACAAAGATTGTGTTGAAATGTCTCCAAATGCTTGTTGACTTTCAGGAGCATCAATACCTCTTAGGCGTATTTTATGTTTTTGATTATTACTATCGAGGACTGTAATTGTGTCACCATCTGATACTTTAATGACTTTACCAATAAGCTCTTCTGCAAATGAGATTATTGTATAAAATAATAGGATAAGAAATGTTAGTTTTTTCATGGCTAGTAAATAATTTTATTCATAAAAAATTTGACTTCTAATGTCTTCTTGTAAAACTTTATAAAACTCTTTTTTTCTATCTTCATTTTCTGGTTCACAACTCATATTTTCATTTTCTGCTATTAGCTTTCTGTTTATTAAAATTGTGTTTCCTTGTTTTTTATATGAAGCTTCATAATTAAGTCCATTTTTATTAAATTTTATATCTTTCGGAATTCTAGTCACTCTTATATCCTTAGGAAACTCAATTGAATAATCATCCTCATATGTTCGTCCATAACATTGGTAGGGAAATTCTCTTTTTTGTAATGGTTTGCTATGCGCTGTTAAATATATTTTACCTTCTGTTAAGCCCACAGGAATTGTCATAGCTGCTGGTCCTGGAAAGTTTGATATCGGGTCTAAAGTAAATGAGGTAGTTTCTGTAAAAGGAACATCAAAATCTCTAGGGTTTGTTGCCTTCCAGATACCAGTTCCAGACTCTCTATATGAAAACAATGTTTCTGAAACTATTTTTTCATCATCTCTACCTATAGTTGAGTCTTGTGCCTGTCTGTAACTTATCTCAATGGACCCTTCGGGTTTAATTGTTGCCGAACCTGAAATTGTTCCATCTGGATTAATTTTCATTTTTGCTATCGTTTTTACGATGTTATCTTTATGACTCATTTTTGGAGTGTGCCCAATTTTATTTAAAGCTGTTAAAACTGTTGGTTTATCTAAATTTCCATACGGCAGCATTCCGAATGGTGTGAATGTTGATGTTGAGTCTAGATATAAATCAAAATCTGGGAGGTAATTAATAACATGATTCTGAGGGGCTAACACAGGATAAGTAGGCAGTTTATATGCGTTACCTAAATTGATCAGAGCAGGGCTGCTAAAAATTCCTCGGGCTTTTAAAAGGGCTTCTAAGACAACTGCATGGCCTTTGCAATCGGAATACCCATTTCTTATTACCTTCTCTGCATCTTGGGCTTCAATGCCGCCATTTCCAACATAAACAGCAACATATCTAATATTTTTAACTACCCATTCATATATAAGCTTCGCTTCATCACGTTTACTGAGCTGTGCCTTGTTGATTATTCCATCAGCAACGCCTTGAATAAAATCTGTTACTTTTGCCTTTGGTTGATTAAGACTTTGGTATGCAGCACCTAATTCTTCATATGAATTGAAAGAGGAGGCTACCAAATATGGAGAAAAGTCTAAAAGGTGAACCTGGCTTTCCTCAAAAGGCTTGGTTGTATTTTGAGTGTAGGTGTATTTGTAATAACGCTTATTTCTGGTTTCTTTAATTAATCCACCATCAAATCCTACGCTATCAATATTAAGACGCAAAGGCTTATTAACTATTAGATTTATTTCTTTATTTTGTTTGTGATATGGAATACCAACTGTATAAAAGAAAAAATGGTTTTTAAATTTTGTTTTATATGTCTTAAGGCGTGTTTTTGAATAAATCCTTGAGCCAATTGTTACATCTGGATAAATAATGAGTTTATGTTTTATATCTGAAAAACTATCTGCCCCATCACTAAGAGAATCTTCTTTTTCCCTAATACCTTCTCTTGCTACCTTAATTTTAGTTCCGTTAGGTTTGATTGTATAAGCATCCAGAATTTCAAGAGATTCCATATTTTTTGTATAACTGAAATCTGCTTGATTAAAAGCATCAATCCCTTTTTGTGTTTCTATTTTATCGATTTCCTCTTCAGTTTCTATACTTGTTCCGTCTGCATTTATTTCTATAATTCTGATGTGTCTCTCCACAGTCACCATGGACTCATAGGCAGCGTAAGAATTAATAGATATTAAAAGAAATAGGAAAGTTAAGAATTTGGTCATTTAATCTTTTGCTATTTTTTTTAAGACATACAATCAACATCTACTGATTGTATTAATTTAGATTAAAGAAACTACAGTTGTGAAGAAATTTTAATACGATCTTTTGTTAGCCCAAAAGATGAAATGTAATCTTCCCACCAAGGCTTAACAGTCATACTAACTTTGTCTTGTGTTTTAAGCTGATAAATAACAACAGAGTCATTACTATTTAAGCTTAGTTTTGCTTCATTTTTTAGATAATTAGCAATGGTTTTGTTTTTTAAAGTCTCGCTGAAAGATGGGCATTTGCCATCAGAGCAAAGCTTGTAAAAAGATATAAGGTTTGAATTTTGGTATAAATCTGACGCAATAATTAATTCTCTTTTCCCATCTAAAAATTCATAACGCTTACTTCTAAATATTTCAACCAATGCTTCAATAATATGACTTTCTGGAGCTTTATTTGTTTTAACGATAATATCAAAAGCATCATTAAGAGTTTTATTAAATAGCCTTATATGCTTATGGGCAATTAATTTCGCCATATCAGGTGTAATTTTATTTTCTGGAACTGGCGCACAGAATGAAACAAATTTTAAAAGTGAAACTGGTTTTTCATCAATTACAACAATCGTGAATCTATCTCCAACACTCTCCCATTTTGGATTAGAAATAAAATTTTCTTTAACAAATGCAATTTGCTCAGGAAGAAGAGGGTCAGTTCCATCAATTAATATAAGCTTGTTATTTGTGACTTTTTGTTTAGTGCAAGAATCATTAAAAAATTTGAGATAACTTTTTAAAGTGGGATCGCTAAAATTTTCAAATGTTTGCTCTGAATATGAATTTGTTGAAATTAAAAGAGTGATTATTAATATATAGATAAATTTTTTCATTTTTTTAGCTTAATTGGCATGGAAATTTTGCTGAGAGCTTGGATATCCTCTCTAATATTTTTTTGTTATTTATTTCAATATCACTTTCAATTTTATTAAACTCTTTTTCAAAAATCTTTTGAAGCTCTGTTTCTTTTTTCTCTCTTTTTATATCATCCATGTAATCAACTTTTATATCAGAAAAGATCACATCTAATTTATATTCAGACTCTGGAAGCAATTTAATTTTTTTAAGGCTTATTTTTTTTGAGCTGTGATAAATGTTGTATGTAGCAACATATAAATCAAGAACTCTTTTAAACTCTTCGTCTAAGTGAGCTAGAAGGTTTTTATAGTCTACCCAAACTTGCTCTATTGAGTTAATTGCTAAACTCCACTTAGCTATACCGTCTTTTCCACTTTGGCGCAATGATTTAGCTTTATCTTTGGTTAATTTTATTGCCTCATGAAAATCAAGATTTAGTTTTTTAATTTTTTTGTTAATCTTATTCTTAATAGAATTAGCAGATCTGTATGCTTTTCCATAGCCAGGGTAGGGGTCATCAGATAAAAATCCATCAATATATGAAACTATAGCTAAAATTAAGCCAACGCCTATTACCAGGGCTGCTGTAACATCAATTCCACCAATTTGCGCCCATGGTGACCATTCCCAATTTGTCAGCAATGCTCCAGTTTCTATTAACGTTTCACTTTGAGCGCTTCGTACAATATGATCTCTGAAGATACCCATATTGGCATTAATTAAGACAATAATATAAATATGAAATATAAAAGTTATTGCAAAGGTAACTTTTTTAATAATTTCCTCAGAAAAGATTATTCGACCTATTAAGCCTCTACCTAGAATAAAACATGAAACTATATTGATAGTAGTTTGTGCAATTGATATTGATATTGCAGCATCTCTATCTGTTGCACCACCTCCCTTTAGCATCATGAAATTAAGAATAAATTCAAGAATAAATAATCCAAGTAACACAATGAGGTGCGTAATAGCTCCCTCAGCGTTAATCGGAAGAAGTGCTCTGTTATGTATCTTTTTAAAATCTAGAAAATTTTGTTTATTAACTTTAAAGTCATCGTAAAGTTGTGAGAGAGATGATTCGGCTTCATTTAAATTTAATTTGCTAGAGTTTTCTGTAGTTGATAATAATTCAGTTTTAACATGCTCTACATTTGATTTATTTACTTGGCTTCTAGCAGTATTCTGTAACTCATGAAAGTATTCTTGTGCTTTAATTTTTTGCTTTTGCTGAAATTTTCTTAATTTTTCTTCGTAGTGATAAACAACAGCAGGCAGATTTTCTTCTGAAATGAAGTGCCCAGCATTACTTTGTTTGTGCGCCTCTTTTTTTATTTTATCTTGAGATATTACTGGCGGTTCATCAAACTTTCGAAATCCATCAATTGTTTTACGCATAAATCAAATCTTTTTTTGTTGTTTATTGTTTACAAATAATAACCTTATTTTTTTCAAAGGTATAGAATTTAATTTACTATATAAAAATTCTCAGCATATGTAACTTGTTGATTTTATTTAATATTAATTAATTTCATGTCTCCAAATAAATATCTTTGTCCAGAATGTAAAGCTCAAGAAGGTGTTGATATTCTTTATGGATACCCAACAGATGAAACTTTGCAGTCCTGGTTTAAAAAAGAGGTTGAATTGGGTGGGTGTATTGTTGGAAATGAAAAGCCTTCTCACAAATGCTTTAAGTGCGGTCATCAATGGTAAAAAAGAAAATTGTAAAAATAGAACAATCACAAACTGACTTTTGGGAAGATACCAAGTCATATATTGATATTCGCAATTGCACTCTTGGATTTAAATGCAATCAGAAATGGGAAGACCTTCTCAAACGAAAAGAAAAGAACATCAAATACTGTCATGAGTGTGAAAAAGAGGTTTATTTAATAGAAACTAACACGGAGCTTATGCGTGCCATTAAGCTTAATCAATGTGTTGCTGTAAAAGTAAGACATGATGAGATGCCACAGACAAAAAAACCACATATTGATGTTGGAATGCTAACTTCACCAAATTATGATGAACCAGCTTATTTAAGGAATAAATTTAAGGAATAAAAAATGATTCACGAACTTTTAAGTAAATTTATATTGCAGGCTAAAGAAGGCAGTTTAAAAACTGCAGAATATCCAAAAGAGCTTATGGATCTAAAGATGAAAACATCCTTTGGCATGGGTGCCCTAGCCAGAGTGCCATGGATGAATTTTACAGCTCCAGAAATGAGTGCAAGTAATGGCTATTTTCCTGTCTATTTGTTTTACAGAGAACAAAATATTCTCATTCTTTCTTACGGTATAAGTGAGACATCAGAATATGGTGAGGGCTGGCCCAAGGAAGTTACAGAGAGCAAAACAAGAATATCAGATGTCATTGATAATCCTCCAAGGTATGGAGATTCATTTGTATGCAAACAATATGTGCCAGAAATTAAGAATGAAAAAGTTTATTTTCTTAAAGATGGTATCGAAATCTCTCCCGAGTCATTAGAACGAGATTTGAAAGAGTTATTAGATTTTTACAAAAAGAGTGTTGATATTGAAGTTAAGAATGAAAGCTCTGTTGTTAGTAGCGGTATTTTTTACATGGAGAAACAATTGGAAGATTTTATTGTTTCAAATTGGAATGAAACCGAGCTTGGTAAAAAGTATGACTTAATTTATGAAGAGGGCGTATTAATTAGTCAGCAATATAAAACTGATATTGGGATTATTGACCTTCTTGTCAAAGATAAAAAAACAGGTAGCTATGTTGTAATTGAATTAAAACGAAACCAAACAAGTGATGATACTGTTGGTCAAGCAATGCGTTATATGGGCTGGGTAGAGGAAAAGAAAAAAGACCCCCACGTAAAGGGAATTATTATTGCGGGTCAGTTTGATCAGAAACTTCATTATGCAATCAAAAGAGCTAGAGATATTGAGGTATTTCTATATGAAGTAGATTTCAAACTAAAAGAATATTCATAAATATGAAAAAACTATTACTCATTACCATATTATTTATTTTATCTAATTCTTCGTTTGCTGATGATTGTTATAAAAGTATGATTCAAAGTCCATCTCCTTTTATGGGTAACCATGGAGAAATGTTCAAATTATCTGATGGGACAATTTGGCAAGTTCAACATGAGTATGAATATATGTATGAATATTATCCAAGTGTCATCGTGTGCCCATCGAAAAATATAGCTTTAATAGGTAAGACAAAGTTATCAATAAAATCAATGGGAGGTCAGTCAGGTTCATCCAATCAAGCAGGGGTTGTTGAATCTTATATTGTGAATGATTTTAGTGGTCTTAAATTAGGAAATATTTATAAGTTATCTAATGGCCAGATTTGGGAGCAAACAGAAGCATGGATATGGATGTGGATGTGGGTTCGTCCAAAAGTAATGATTTATAACGATGGTGGTATTACCAAAATGCAGGTTGAAAACATTGACCATGCCGTAATGGTTAAGCGTCTTAAATAATATTACCGATACCTCACTTAAAATAATAATGACAAATCAAATAATTATTCTCACAAAAGATTTTCTTAAAGCAATTGAAACGCTAATGCCTAAAAAATTGACTCGCATTAACAAAAAGAGCAATTCGGAATTAAAGGTATTTTTTAGGTTTTTAGAAAATCGTTTAGAAGCTTCTACTTTGCACTCAAAGGCTGTTTGCCCTGTAGTTAATGGAGAGTGGAATGATTATGTTAGTTTTCAATTTCAATTTTTAATGACTCTTGTTAAATTTCCTCCTACAAGTGAACAGGTAAAAATCTTATATGCAGATAAAAAGATAAAGATTGATACATTAATATTTCCAGCAAGTTTAACTAAAACTAAACGATTTTAAAAAATTACTATATGTCAGATCAGATGGAAATTAAAAATACGAAGGGACTACTTGCGGGAGCTATAGCCTGGGTAATTTTTCTACTCTGGGGCATAAATGATTCAGCTTGTTTAAAGGCAGGTGTTTGTGGAGGCTGGGATTTATTATTACAGTCATTAATAGCTGTCGGTATGCTCGGACCGTCATGGATTATAGGATGCCTTGTATCTGATTTCTTTCAGGATAGAAACTAATATATGTTTTCTATAAACAAAATTTTTTCTAACTTTAGAAGAAATTGGGCATATAAATTACCCAAATACAGATGTACAAAGTGGATAGAAATTGCTGGCCCTCAATACAACGATGATTATTACAAAGTGATAATTGAATTAGAAGCTAGCAAAATTATCCCGTGGGTAGAAAATCAATGGAAGGTCCCTTGGATCTCCTATAATCCAGTACAAATTTCACTTGAACTATTTCCGTCCTGGCTAAAAAATGCTGATTTTGATGATGAATCAGTTACCAAGCTTGATTTTTATCAAAGAAGATTATTAAAACAACATATATCTACTTTTATTGAGATGGGTGTTGCTAGAGTTTATTGCTCAATGTGTAAAAAGTATTATTCAAAAGTTATTCACGATATAACCAACAAAGATAGAGTAGGCGATAAAATTTCCTGGACACAGGAAGTGTTTTGTCCAAATAAACATTCTCTTTCAATTGATAACTATTACATTCTAGTGAATGAACGTCCAAAAGTTCCAACAATGAATCCTATTAAAAGAAATACATGATTGATGAATATAAAATAGGTATTTTTGTACCTATTGTTTTAAATATCATTCTATCTAAAATAGGCATATGAAATGCAATGCCAAAACACGTTCAAACACCCTCTGTAAGCGATTTCCGGTGGCCTCTAAGACACGATGCAGGCTCCATGGAGGGTTATCCTTATCTGGTGAAAATCACTGGAATTATAAGCATGGAAAATGTACAAAAGTAGCCAGAGAAAAGGTTAAAGAATTCAACGTTGAATTACGTTATTTAGAAGCATTAATGATTCAATTAGGCATGATAGGTAAGCAATAATTACTCAATGAAAGCTAAATATCTGTTTTTAGATTTTGATGGCGTTCTTCACCCCTCGCTTAGTGACAATAAAGATAGATTTTCTAAAGTTAATCTTTTAAGTCAGGCTTTAACTTCCTCTACATGCCAGATAATCATATCTTCTAGTTGGCGTTTTCAATTTACATTAGATGAACTTAAGAAGATGTTGCCAAGAACTATTAGTAATCTCGTTGTAGATACTACGGGCGAAGCTATCACTGGACAATATGCTAGATATAATGAAATTAAACATTGGTTAGAAAGCATACAAAAACCATTTGCAGATTGGATGGCTATAGATGATGCAATAAATGAATTTCCACCGGATTGCCCTAATTTAATTGCTACAAAGTCATTTCAAGGATTAACAGAAGATCAGGTTAGTAAATTAAAAAAATGGTTTGATTAATATAGTGCAAAGCTTTATTTGGATATATATTTCAAGTTCAGATCGTTACCCCATGAAAGATAATTATCACCTTATGCTGTAATCTGATCTGGCAATATTAGATATGTTACTTACTTTCACTAAATTAACTCTTATACATATGGTAGATAGTTATATATAAGGTGTTCACATGCGGACTAACAGCAGACATTAAAACTCACTGACTAATTCGTTAGCGGAGCAATTAAGTGAATTTTTCTTACTTACTGATTCTCTTTTGGAGTAATGCTTAAAAAGTTAATTCTTAGAGGGGGTACTAAATTAATTTTTATCTAATTTTGCATATTCCATAATATTTTTCATAATATCCTTCTCCAGTCTGCCTTTCATAATTTTCTTTGATTCTTCAATATTAATGATAGGCAATGGCTGTTTTGGCTCAAATTCTTTCCATTCATTTCTTGGCGAATTAGTAGATTCAACATCTAACTTACCATTACAAGAATCAATATTTCTAAAACTTAATGCATAGAGTGAGCACTGGTTCTTTCCTCCTTGTCTTGTTTTGCTTATTAAGCCATATTTAATAAGTTCTTTTATCGCCCTAGAGAGCGTTCCACTAGATCTCCATCCACGATCTCTTTTAAAAACACTAAAAGCAGCTGAAAGATCGCCATTATTTTTTCCGTTGTATTGAACTCCTAGGTCAATGAGTAATTTAACTGCATGGGAAGAAAGACTTTTATAGGCAACACTTCTAATAACCTGATGAGGTAAAGCTAGAAACTGCGCATCTCCAAGGGGTTTACCTGGTTTTTTTTTAGTTTTTCTCTTATTTAACATTTGAAACACCTTTGTTATTTATGGTGTTTCTTATTTAATACCTGAAGTCTAATGAGGTCACACGCATTAAGTATTAGATAGTTAATGCAAGTAATTCTAGAAAGGAATTTCTATATCTTCCATTTTCTTAACTATGCTATAAATTTTCTGGATATTTGATTCATGGAGATGATATTTTTCAGATAGCTCCATTGCAGCTTCATGAAGAGGGGCGCCCTTTTTCATCCTCTGAACAACATCATGATAAATACTTAGATCTCTATCAGACTTCTTATCGGATCTAGGTCTTTTTGCTGGATTAACTAACCCTAATGACTTTTCTATGCGATCCCCATTTAGGAATTGATTAAATGATTTATAAAAATAATCTTTTAAAGATTCGGGAATGGTTACGTTTAATTCCATACATTTGCAATAAGCCAAAATTAAAGCCTCTCCATCTTGCTTATTATAAGGTTCAAAAATAACCTCATCATGCCTATCAAATAATTCTAAAAAAACGGTAAATTTTTTTTCTACCACATTGAAGAAGATGTCGGAGGGAACGCCAATGCTTACGCAACTAGGATTTGTTATTAGAGTTATACGCATACTTAATATCTCAATATACTAAATCAGCCTAATTTTTGCACCAAATCTTCATCACAATTTCATCACACTAGAGACTATTTTTAGTGTATTTTTAAGGCTGGGAGTAAAATCTATAATTACCCGAAAATGAGATGTAGCATGGCTTAGAACAGTTTGCCCTCGTAGCTCAGTGGATAGAGCATCCCCCTCCTAAGGGGAGGGTCACACGTTCGATTCGTGTCGAGGGCGCCACATTTTATATGTGTCCTGTGAGGCTGGCCTTTTTAAGCGCATAGAATT
>JACCED012183160.1_pt1 | contig 10578 bp, 8 predicted proteins | sample 7455021 | NCBI WGS metagenome assembly JACCED01 (sample SAMN15323456, study PRJNA562643) | freshwater metagenome | isolation source: river surface water | place: USA:Blue River Watershed | collected 2017-08-19 | reverse complement strand
TGCGCTTTATGGCAACCAACGCCGACATTGAAGTGGGCGACTTGTTGTCTACCAGCGGTGTGGATGGCATTTACCCTGCGGGCGTTTTAGTGGGCAAGGTCACGAAAGTGGAGCGTCGTGCAGAGACCGCGTTTGCGCGCATTTTGTGTGAGCCAGTGGGGCGTGTACAAGGTGCACGCCATGTGATGGTGCTGGAGCCCTTGAGTGATCAATTGCCACCTCGCCCACAAATTGAAAAGCCTCATCCAGTGGCTGCGCAAAAAGGAGGCCGCCGATGATCATGCCTCGCGGTCAACAGCTGCTTTTGCCAGCGAACCCCCTGTTTATTTTGTTCACGCTCTTGGCGGCGCTGTTTGCCAACATGGTGGTCAACATCAGCTTGGTGGGTAATGCGGCATGGATGCCTGACTTTTTGGCCTTGGTCCTGGTGTTTTGGTGCGTGCACCAGCCGCGTATGGTGGGTATTGGCGTCGCTTTTTTCTTTGGTGTCGCGACGGATGTTCATCAATCCGCCTTGTTAGGCCAGCATGCGCTGACCTACACCGTTTTGGGCTTTATGGCCATCATGGTGCATCGTCGTTTGCTCTGGTTCACGGTGCCTTCACAGGCCATGCAAGTGCTGCCACTGTTTGCTGTGGCGCACGGTTTGGAGTTGTTCGTGCGCATGATGTCTGGTGCTTTGTTTCCAGGCTGGATGATTTTCTTGGCACCACTGCTTGAGGCTTTGTTGTGGCCTGTGGTCAGTGTGCTCTTGTTGGCGCCGCAGCGCCGCGCACCTAACCCTGACGCGAACCGACCACTATGAGGGTGATTCGCGACATCGAGTCCGACCTGCGGCGTTTCAGGTCGCGCATGGTGGTGGTGACGGGTGCGATTTTGGTTTTGTTTGGCTTGCTCGCCCTGCGTTTGTTTTATTTGCAGGTGCTGCGTTACGACGAGCTGAATGCGCAAGCTGAAAACAATCGCACGGCCATCGTGCCCATCGTGCCTAACCGTGGGGTCATCATGGACCGCAACGGCATTGTGTTGGCCACCAATTACTCGGCGTATACGCTCGAAATTACCGCGTCAAAAGTGATTGCACCACTTGAAGAAGTGATCGAACAACTCTCAGGCGTCATCGACATTCAGCCGCGCGATAAACGCCGCTTTAAAAAACAACTCGGCGAATCGAAGAGTTTTGAATCGGTGCCCATTCGCAACCGTTTGACAGACGAGGAAGTGGCGCGGTTCGCTGCGCAGCGTTACCGCTTTCCTGGCGTTGAGATTCGTGCGCGTTTGTTTCGCAATTACCCCTACAACCAGTTGGCCAGCCATGTGATTGGTTACATCGGTCGTATCAACCAAGCGGAAAAAGGCAAGATCGAAGAGTCAGAAGATGCGGGCAACTATCGGGGCACCGATTACATCGGCAAGCTTGGCGTCGAACAAAGCTACGAAAAGCAGTTGCATGGCACCACGGGCGTGCAAGAGATGGAGACTTCGGCAGGTGGTCGCGCTGTGCGTCGCCTCAACAGCAGCCAAGCGATCCCTGGTAACAGTGTGGTGTTGTCTATCGACATCAAGCTACAAAAACTGGTGGAAGACTTGTATGGCAAACGTCGCGGGGCATTGGTGGCGCTCGACCCCAAAACAGGTGAAATCCTGGCCTTTGTGAGCAAGCCCACGTTTGACCCCAACTTGTTTGTAGACGGCATTGATTCAGAAAACTGGGCCGCCTTGAACGAGTCCATCGACAAGCCATTGCTCAATCGCGCTTTGCGCGGCACTTATCCACCTGGTTCGACCTATAAGCCGTTCATGGCCCTGGCCGCATTGCAGACAGGTAAGCGTTCAGAGAAGTTTTTGGTGTCAGATCCGGGCTACTTCATGTTTGGTAACCACCGTTTCCGCGATGACAAGGAAGGTGGCCATGGCACGGTGGATATGTATAAGTCCATCGTCGAGTCGTGCGATACCTACTACTACACGCTGGCGCGTGACATGGGTGTGGATTTGATGCACGACCAAATGAAGCCCTTGGGCTTTGGGCAAATCACGGGCATTGATATTTTGGGTGAGTCGCGTGGCGTGTTGCCCTCGACCGAGTGGAAGCGCACCACCTACAAGAAGCCAGAACAGCAACGCTGGTATTCGGGCGAGACCATTTCGTTGGGTATCGGCCAGGGCTACAACAACTTCACCATGCTTCAAATTGCGCATGCCATGGGAACGGTCGCCAACAATGGTTTGAAGATGAAGCCGCACTTGGTGCGCGAGGTGGTGGATGTCGAGACCAAGGCTTCGACCTTGGTGGCCAAAGAGCCAGTGGGTCAACTGCCTTTGCTGCCAGAAAATTTAGAGATCATCAAAAAGGGCATGGTCGGTGTGAACATCGAAGGCACATCGGCCACAAGTTTCATTGGTGCGCAATATGTGAGTGCGGGCAAGACGGGTACCGCACAAGTGTTCACTGTGAAGCAAAACGAAAAATACAACGCGTCCACCATTGATGAGCGGATGCGTGACCATGCCTTGTTCGTGGCGTTTGCGCCCGCCGATGACCCCAAAGTTGCCTTGGCCATGGTGGTGGAAAACGCGGGCTTTGGTGCGCAAAACGCCGCACCCATTGCACGCCGTGTGTTTGACTTTGTGATCATGGGTCAATACCCATCGCAAGAAGACATTGAAGCCGTGCAAAAAGGACAAGCGACACGTCCGATTGGCAAACCCCGTGCAGTGGCCAGCGTGCCTTGGCCACCGAAAGCGGCTGAGTTGGCTGTCGAAGAGCCTATCGTGGCCGCCTCCGCTGCCGAGAAAGCCGCATCTGCAGCCGCTAAACCAGCATCAGCCGCCGCCAAGCCCGCTGCTGCCGCAAGCTCTCCTGTGGCGGCCAAGCCAGCGGCTAGCGGAGCGCGTTGATTTGTATTTGCCTCGCCAGTGGCGAGGGGGGTGGATCAGCGCAGGAATGCGTCGTAACTGGTTTTGCAAATCAGCGCAGTCACCACCACGATGAACATGCCACGTACAAAGCCCGCTCCGTGCTGGAGTGCCATGCGCGTGCCCAGCAAGCTACCCGCCACATTGGCCAATGCCAAAGGCAAAGCCATGTGCCACCACACGTGACCCTTGTAGGTGAACAACACCAACGCAGCGATGTTGCTGGACAGGTTGAGCAGCTTGGCAGCTACCGAGGCATTTAAAAAGTCATAGCCCAGCCAGCGCACCAAGACGAACACAAAAAAGCTGCCTGTTCCTGGACCAAAAAAACCGTCGTAAAAACCGATCGTCCCACCGATGGTTGCTGTAGCCCACAACTCCGCGCGGCCATGAAAGCGTGGTGCATGCGCGCGGCCCATGTCTTTGCGTTTGAGGGTGTAAACCAACACCGCCAATAAGACGACAGGCAGCAGGCGACGCAAAAATTCTGGGGAAACCATGGTGACCAACCACGCGCCTGCAAACGCCGCCATCATGGTTGTGGCTGCGGCGGGCATCAAGGCTCGCCAACTGACCTGCACACGACGGCTGTATTGCCAAGTGGCAAAAGCGGTGCCCCAAACCGATGCACTCTTGTTGGTGCCAAACAGGGTGGCAGGGGTGGTGGTTGGATAAGCCGCGAATAGGGCGGGCAGCAAGATCAATCCGCCGCCGCCAACGATGGAGTCCACAAAGCCTGCCAATGCAGAGGCTAAGGTGGTGAAGATGATTTCCATTCGCAGATTGTGGTCTGAAATATTCGAGATAGAAAAAGCAAAAGGCACCGGGGTGACCGGTGCCTTTTTGGGGTGACGTTCCTGTGGAAGCGTCTGTTGTGTATGTCTCCTCAGACCCTCGTAGTCACAGCGCTGACGCTGTTTCGAGTGCAGAAAATGTAAGTGCAACCGCTCCAAGAGTTGCCTAGGACATTCCCTTGAGGAAAAACCCTAGGCGCATGGCATCAGACTTTTTCAGCCTCATGGGCGAGCCATTGCGCGGCTTTCTCGGCCAACATCAAGGTGGGGCTGTTGGTGTTGCCGCTGGTGATGGTGGGCATCACGCTGGCATCGACCACACGCAGGCCGCGCACGACACCACCACGTCCATCACGCACACGCAACTCTGGGTCCACCACGGCCAGTGGGTCGTCGATGCGGCCCATGCGCGCTGTGCCCACGGGGTGGAAGATGGTGGTGGCAATGTCACCTGCCAAGCGGGCCAGGTCTTCGTCGGTTTGGTATTGCACGCCAGGTTTGTATTCTTCGGGCTTGTATTTGGCGAGGGCTGGTTGAGCTGCAATGCGGCGCGTGACCCGCAGCGAGTCGGCAGCCACTTTGCGGTCTGCCTCGGTACTCAGATAGTTGGGCGCGATTTTGGGCGCGTCGGCAAAGTTGGCACTGGTGATGCTGACGGTGCCGCGGCTGGTGGGGTTCAAGTTACACACGCTGGCGGTGAAGGCGGGGAAGCTGTGCAGCGGTTCGCCAAACGCATCAAGGCTGAGTGGCTGGACGTGGTATTCGATGTTGGGGTAAGGCTGATCTGGGCTACTGCGCGTGAACGCGCCTAGCTGCGACGGTGCCATGCTCATGGGGCCGCTGCGCTTGAAGGCGTACTCCAAACCAATCTTGGCTTTGCCCCACCAACTGTTGGCCAAGGTGTTGAGGGTCGCAACGCCCTGTACTTTGAAAACAGAGCGAATTTGCAAGTGGTCTTGCAAGTTGGCACCAACGCCTGGCAGGTCAATGACGGGTTCAATGCCGTGTTGTCGAAGCAAACCAGCAGGGCCAAGGCCAGAGAGCTGCAAAATTTGTGGTGTGCCAATGGCACCTGCACTCAGCACCACCGACTGCTTCGCCGTGGCAGTCACGATCCCGTTACCAGTCCATACCTCGACGCCTGTGCATCGGGGCGTGCCATCTTCATCGGCACCCATGACCAATTTGGCCACTTGCGCCGATGACCACAGTTCAAAATTGGGGCGTGCATAACAAGTGGGGCGAACGAAGGCTTTGGCCGTGTTCCAGCGCCAACCGCTTTTTTGATTGACTTCAAAGTAGCCCACGCCTTCGTTGTCACCGCGGTTGAAGTCGTCAGTGGCAGGAACGCCTGCTTCAACGGCAGCTTGCGCAAATGCGTCTAGCACGTCCCAACGCAAGCGTTGTTTTTCGATGCGCCATTCGCCACCTGCGATGTGGTGGCGCAAGGTTTCGCCATACACGGTGTGGTCGTTCAGCAGCACCTCGCTGCGTTCGCCTTTGGCTCCGTGCAACGCATTGGCACCAAGGTAGTGGTCTTCGTGGAGTTTGAAATAGGGCAAGGCGTTGTCCCAGCGCCAACGTGCGTCACCCGTGATGTCGGCCCATTGGTCGTAGTCACGCGCTTGGCCGCGCATGTAAATCATGCCGTTGATGCTGGAGCAGCCGCCCAGCACCTTGCCGCGCGGGTAGCGCAAGCTGCGGCCATTCAGGCCCGCATCGGGCGCGGTGTTGTAGAGCCAATCGGTGCGTGGGTTGCCAATGCAGTAAAGGTAACCAACAGGAATGTGCACCCAGTGGTAATCGTCTTTGCGGCCCGCTTCGATGAGCAGCACGCGTTTGCTGGCATTGGCGCTCAGGCGGTTGGCCAGCAAGCAGCCTGCAGTGCCTGCGCCGACGATGATGTAGTCAAACTGGGTGTCACTCATGCAGATGTCTCAAGTCTTTGTGGTTGTGTGCATGGATGGTAGCTTGCTTGTGTGGGTTTGTTGTTGTAGTTGTCAGAGAAGGGGCGGGCTGGGCAGTGTGTTTTGCTCCTCGTCTGCTGCGCATCCGAATGTCGCTGCAACACACCACCCAGCCCGCCCCTTCTCTGACAACATGGGCCTCGCTGTTTTACAGCATTGGTCCATGCATATCGTGTGAGCCTGTGCCCGTGCCTGTATGCGTCAGAGCGCCCTTGCGTGTGCAGCGGTAGATTGGGCGTGGCATGTTGCAGCGACATTCGGATGCGTAGCAGACGAGGAGCAAAACATGTCGCCCCAAGCTGCTGCTGCACACGCAAAAGCGCCAACCCCGAAGAGCTACAACTTACTTAGACGTTGGCATGACGAACTCTGCGCCTTTGCCAATGCTCTCAGGCCAACGCTGCATGACGCTCTTTTGCTTGGTGTAGAAACGCACACCTTCTTCGCCGTAGGCGTGCATGTCGCCAAACAAGCTCTTCTTCCAACCACCAAAGCCGTGCCATGCCATGGGCACAGGGATAGGCACGTTGATGCCGACCATGCCCACTTGGATGTGACGCGCAAATTCGCGGGCCACGTTGCCGTCGCGGGTGAAGCAGCTCACACCGTTGCCGAATTCGTGGTCATTGATGATTTGCACAGCCTTGGCAAAGTCGGGCACGCGCACGCAGGACAACACGGGGCCAAAGATTTCTTCTTTGTAGATCTTCATGTCGGTGGTGACGTGGTCAAACAAAGTGCCGCCTAACCAGAAGCCGTTGTCGCAGCCCTTGCCAGCTTTGGCGCCTGCAAATTCACGACCGTCCACCAACAATTGCGCCCCTTCGGCAACGCCTGCGTCGATGTAGCCCTTGATGCGTTGGCGTGCCACGTCGGTGACGATGGGGCCCATTTCGGCAGCGAGGTTTTCGCCGTCTAGCACTTGCAAAGACTTGGTGCGTTCGATGAGTTTAGGAATGACTTTGTCAGCCACATCGCCCACCAGCACCGCCACGCTAATGGCCATGCAACGCTCGCCAGCAGAGCCATACGCAGCGCCGATCAAGGCGTCGACCACTTGGTCAATGTCCGCATCGGGCATGACCACCATGTGGTTTTTTGCACCGCCCAAAGCTTGCACGCGTTTGCCGTGGTGTGCGCCTGTTTCGTAGATGTAGTTGGCGATGGGTGTGGAGCCCACAAAGCTCACGGCTTTCACGTCGGGGTGCACCAGCAATGCATCGACTGCGTCTTTGTCGCCTTGCACCACGTTGAACACGCCGTCTGGCAAGCCAGCTTGCTTGAGCAACTCGGCCATGAAGAGTGAGGGCGTGGGGTCAATCGGGCTGGGCTTCAACACAAAGGTGTTGCCCGCAGCGATGGCCACGGGAAACATCCACATGGGCACCATGACGGGGAAGTTGAATGGGGTGATGCCTGCCACCACGCCGAGGGGTTGGCGCATGGTCCAGTTGTCGATGCCAGTGGAGACTTGTTCGGTGTAATCGCCCTTGAGCAATTGAGGGATGCCTGTGGCGAACTCGACGATGTCGATGCCACGGCTCACTTCGCCTTGGGCGTCGGTGAACACTTTGCCGTGCTCAGCCGTGATCATGTGCGCCAATTTGTCTTTGTGTTGGTTGAGCAATTCCAAGAACTTGAACATCACGCGTGCACGGCGCAAAGGTGGCGTGTCAGCCCACGCGGGAAAAGCTTTTTGTGCGGCTGCGACGGCGGTATTCACATCGGCCACGTTGGCCAAATTCACATGGCCAGTAACGGCGCCTGTGGCGGGGTTATAGACCGGCTGTTGGCGTGTGTTGCTGCCGTTAGCCACTGCGCCGTTGATGTAGTGCGCGATGTGAGTTTGTGTCATGGTGTGTCTCGTGGTGTGAAAAAGATGGTGCAGTGTAGGCAGGGCTTGTGTTGATAACAAGCCACAAAGTTTGAATTGATTGTTCAAAATAGTGAACAATCAAGCCATGAATGATCAAAAAATCAGCGAACTCTGGCACCACCTGCATTGGCTCAGCGTGCTGGCGCAACAAGGCAGCTACACCGCAGCGGCTGCACGCTTGGGCGTGAGCAAGGCAGCGATGAGCCAGCGCATTGCCGAGCTAGAGCGTGCCGCGCGAGTGCCCTTGGTGCAGCGCACCACACGCAGCGTGCGTTTGACCGAGGCAGGGCAGCGATTGGTCGACGACACGCGTGCCTCGTTTGAGCAAATAGAACACAGCTTTGCGCAGGTGCGCGATTTGGCAGGCGTGCCCAGTGGTTTGCTGCGCGTGACTGCACCCGTAGCGTTTGCGCGGCAACAGCTGGCACCGCGCTTGACCGACTTTCTGCGGGAGTACCCAGACGTGCGCTTAGAGCTCGACATGTCAGATCGGCTCAGCAGTTTGGCCACCGAAGGTTTTGACTTGGCGATTCGTCACACCGCCCGCCCACCCGATACGCATGTGGCGTGGACTTTGTGCAGCACGCACTCGGTGCTGGTGGCTAGCAAAACGTCTTTGCGCCGTGCAGGCACACCGCAAACGCCCGCTGATTTGCAAGACCACAACTGCTTGCATTACTTGCGCGCTCAAGACACGCCCACTTGGACGCTGGCGCGTGTGAAATCGAAAACCAAAGATGAACGCATCACCGTGCCCGTGACAGGACAGCTTGCAGCCAACAACAGCGAGGCGTTAAGAGAGGCCGCTTTGACAGGGCTTGGAATTGCACTTTTACCCGACTTCAGTGCGCAAGCGGCCTTGCAGCAGGGAAAGCTCGTGCAGGTGTTGCCCGACTGGCAACCTGTGGGTGCGTTTGCTGAACAGCTGTATGCGATTCGTCCTTACTCGCCGCATGTGCCTCGCGCGGTGACAGCGTTTGTAGACTATTTACGCAAGGCCCTGGCCGCAGGTTTTGTGGCTTAGGCGGGGTCGTTCGATCGAGTTGACCAAGCTTCGCGTGCTGCGGGTTTTGATGTGAGCGCTGTTTAGCGGCCGCCCGAAATTTCCATCAAGCTCATGGTGGTGTAGCTCGACGCATCGCTGAGCAGCCAAACGATGGCTTGTGCCACCTCTTCAGACGATCCGCCGCGCTGCATGGGTACCAAGTGGGCCAAGTCACGCACGCGGTTGGGTAAGCCACCCGAGGCGTGGATGTCGGTGTCAATCAAGCCAGGGCGTACGGCGTTGACACGAATGCCCTCGTTCGCTACCTCTTTGGCCAGACCAATGGTGAACGCATCTATCGCGCTTTTGGTCGCTGCGTAGTCCACATATTGGCCAGGTGCGCCCAGACGCGCGGCTGCACTCGATACATTCACAATGCTGCCGCCCGAGCCGCCTTGTGCCGTGCTCATGCGCTTGACGGCTTCACGCGCGCAAGCCAACGAGCCCAGCACATTGATGCGCATCATGCGTTCCCAGCGGGCCCAGCTTTGATCTTGGACTTTGGCCGTCACGTCCACCACGCCAGCGTTGTTGACGAGGCCAGAGAGACGCCCCAGCTTGGCATCCACCTCTGCAAACATGCGCATGATTTGCGCTTCATCGCCCACGTCGGCTTGCACGGCGATGGCAGTGCCGCCTGCGGCTTGAATTTGCTGAACAACCTTAGCCGCGGCAGCAGCATTGCTGGCGTAATTCACAGCCACAGCCCACCCGTGATGCGCTGCCAATACGGCGGTGGCTGCGCCAATGCCTCGGCTGGCACCAGTGATTAAGAGGACGGGTTTCACATGTGTCTCCTGTGTGCGTGATTTGTATGCGAATGAGCGGCACCATACACCCAAGCATTTGAAAACCAAGTCACTTGGTTGATACTGTTCTTAAACATTTGATGAAAGACCTGTCATGACTGTTCGACTGCATGCCGCCGATGGCTTTGAATTTCCAGCGTATGTTGCCCAACCCAAAGGTGCACCGAAAGGTGCCATCGTGGTGCTGCAAGAGATTTTTGGTGTCAATGCGCACATTCGTGAAGTGGCCGATGGTTATGCCGCCCAAGGCTATTTGGCAGTTGCACCTGCCACGTTTCACCGTGCCAAGCATGGCGTGGAGTTAGGCTATACGCCAGACGATATGCAAGCGGGCATGGCCTTGAAGGCCGCGATTGAGGCTTTGCCCGCGCCTGGTGTGATGGCTGACATTCAAGCTGCGGTGGACTATGCAGCGAAGACCAGTGGTGGCAAGGTCGGTATCGTGGGCTACTGCTGGGGCGGTCTGTTGACGTGGCGTGCGGCTGCGTTGGTCAAGGGCTTAAGCGCAGCGGTGCCTTACTACGGCGGCGGCTCAACAACGGATGAAGAAATCGCGCGTCATGCCCATTGCCCTGTGCTCGCGCACTATGCCGAAGAAGACCATTGGATTCCACTCGACACGGTAGAGAAGTTCAAGCACGCGCACCCCGAGGTAGAGGTGCATTTGTACCCAGCAAACCACGGGTTCAACTGTGACCATCGAGGCGCTTACCAAGAGGCATCTGCCAAGATGGCATTGCAACGCACCTTGGCATTTTTTGCCAAGCACGTGGGCTAAGGTTCAGCTTCAGCGGGCGCCGTGATCTGCGCCGCGCTTTCAAGCAAGGCCGTGTAGTTTTTTCGCGGCGTCAATGGCAAAGTAGGTGAGCACACCATCTGCGCCCGCGCGTTTGAAGGCCAACAAGCTTTCCATCATCACCGCGTCGTGGTCAAGCCAGCCGTTGAGGGCTGCTGCCTTGAGCATGGCGTATTCGCCACTGACTTGGTAGGCGAAGGTGGGGACTTTGAATTCATGTTTCACGCGGCGCACCACGTCCAAGTAGGGCATGCCAGGTTTGACCATCACCATGTCCGCACCTTCGGCGATGTCCAGCGCCACTTCGCGCAGGGCCTCGTCGGTATTGCCGGGGTCCATTTGGTAGACCTTTTTGTCGGCCTTGCCCAAGTT